>Ga0265295_1002216_pt1 | contig 31651 bp, 30 predicted proteins | sample Munlansysbiofilm_FD_192503 | JGI IMG/M metagenome (GOLD analysis project Ga0265295, IMG submission 192503) | Leachate microbial communities from a municipal landfill in Southern Ontario, Canada - Methane capture system biofilm | ecosystem: Engineered > Solid waste > Landfill > Unclassified ... | reverse complement strand
GCAAATGTTTGAGGCCCTCGTAAGCGGGCTCATGCACTTTCTCCAGATACACCTTGCGCACCTTGCCAAAGCCCAAATTGGAGAGGATGTCGTTGATCCTCTGCAGCTTGCGGGTCAGGGCGCGGATGTCGGCGTCCACGTTGTTGCGGATCGCCTCCACGTAGCCGCGCAGCTTGCCCTCGATCTTCGACAGCTCCTCGCGCAAGGCCTTGAGCTTCTCCTCCTCGCGGTCAAGCTCCACGTCGGGCGGCAGCAGCATGGTCAGCACATCGCCCAACAGCTGATCAGGCTCCCTGTCCCGGGGCATGGCCAGCTCCTGGCCGTATTCGCGGCAGACCATCTCCAGCTGCCCGGAAAGAGCCACCCTGGCTTCGGACCAGGCCTGCCGGGCCTTGTCGCGCCTGGCCTCGGTCCAGTCTCCGTGGAGGGCGGCGGGATCTTCGGCTGGGTAATACCGGCCCCACTGGGCTGTGGCCTGCTCCATTTCCTGGGCCGCATGGCGAAGCTTGCCGGACATGTCGTTCAAGGTGGTGGATCGGTTCTGGACATCAGCCCGCAACTTGCCCAGCTGCTCAGCTCCGGCGCGAATTTTCCCCTTGATGGAAGCCAGCTCCCTGGTCAGCTCCGCCACCCGTCGCGCCATGAGTTCGGCCTGGGTAAAATCGACGCGTCCCTCCAGGACATCGAGGGGCTCATCCTTCTCCAGGGTTTCACGCTTGGACTGGGCCTTGGACCTTGAATTCTCGGATTCCCGCCGCTCCCGCTCAAGCTCGGCCTGCCGCTTCTGCAATTCTTCCTGACTGGTCCGTAGCCGCGCCAAACCCTCTTCCAGGGTTTTCACGTCCCGCTCAAGCCCCGCGATTCTGGTGCGGACCGCATCGAGCTGCGCCGGGCTTTCCGCTAGCTCAAAGACCTGGATGCGGTTCTTGAGCTTCTCCACGCAGTCATGGCAGGCCTTGGTCCGGGCCTGGCCTTCGGACACTACGCGGACCCGCTTGGCCAGGGCCTCCTCAAGCACCACGCTCTCCCGGTCGCACAGGGCCTCCCAGGCCCCGAGCACCGCGGCCAAACGCTCTTCCAGGGCCCGGAGGGAAGCCATGTCGGTCTTGAGGCGGGCCATGGTGGCATCGCATTCCTCCAGTTCCCGCGCCAAAGTAATGAGCTGTTCCGCCCGCGCGCGGCTGGATAGCCAGACCGGGCCCTGCGGCTCGTACCAGGCCAGAGCGCCCCGCCCGCCGACAGCGGCAGCACGGCTTGCCCAGTCCTCTTCCCCGGCCTCGGAGGTGACCACGAAGACCCTGTCCGATCCTTCCAGCCTGTCCAGAAGCTCGGCGCCCTCCCTGGGACGGATGGCCAAGGCAAAGGGGCCAAGGCGCGTCTGCCACGCCGCGGCCTCCTGGACGTCGAGCTGATCAAAATCCATGGCCACGGGATCGGCCAAGCCCTGGTCGACCATGCGCTGCGCCTCGGGCGGCAGGGGCGGACGGCCCTGGGCCAAGGTGTCGCGCAACTGCTGAATGCGGCCGCGCTCGGCCACAAGCTTCTCCTCCTTGAGGCTCAGGCGGATGACGTCATCCTTGGTGGCGCGCAGCCTGGCCTCAACGTCCTCGCGTTTGGGAGGATCGGTCACGGCGTTCGCGCTCACCAAGCCATTCCAAAGCAGCAAAGCCTCTTCATGGCGCTTCGTGCGGCGGCGCAGCTCTGTCAGCTGTTCCTTCCACGTGGGCAGAAGACGCAATTCCTGAAAAGGCCCGTCCCACTCGTTCCATGCCTCGATGACATCGAAGGCGGAGGCGACCTTGCGGCCCAAAATTTCCACACCTCTGGCCAAATCGGCTTCATAGCTCCGCCAGACCTTTACGTCCTTGGCCAGCTGGACTTCCTTGCCGGCCATCTTCTCCCGTTCAACCAAAAGCTCTGTCCGCTTGGTAATGCCGGAGGTGATCTCCTCCGACACTATACGGTATTTCTCGGTAATACTTGTCTGCTCGGAGAAAATGGTCTGAAGACGCTTGTCCGCCTGGGCCAGCTCTTTGCCTGCGGCCACGTATTCCTTGTGCCTGCGCAGTTGGGCGTCCAGCGAGGACTGCTGTTTCTGCAGCAGGTCGCGTTGGTCGGAAATCCCGGACTCTTGCTCCTCAAGGCTCGTCAAGGACGTCTGCTGCGCGACAAGCTCCTGCTGGGCCTTCTCCTGTTCCACCCGTAGCCTGCCCACCTGCTGCCGCAAGCTCTGGACACGTCCCGAGGAGACCACAAAGTCTGCGGTCAGGCTCTCCCGACGCGCTCTGTCCAAAAAAAGACGCAGTCCCTCAAGCCTGAGCCGCGTCTCCCTGAAGCGGACCAGCCGCTTGAGCCGCTCCTCCACGCCGCGACGGTCGTGCATCAGCTTTTCCACATCGCTGAAATTCATCTTCCTGACGGGCGGCGGGCAGAGCATGTCCTGCAGAAATACCTTCAAGTCCGTCAGGCGCGGCTGCGTGATCTGCCGCCAGAGTCCAGCAAAACTCTTCTTCTTGCCGGGCCGCATGAGCGGGATGGGCAGGATGCCCTGCTCATGCAGGAAGGCATGGTAATCATCAACGCGCTCAAAAGGCAGGTAATCGGCCGTGGGGTCGGCCTGCAGAATCCTGCGCGACAGGACCTGGAAATCCGGGGTGATGATGCTGGTCTCGGGGTCGAGGAACAGGCCTTCCTGAAGCGGAACGCGGCGCAGCACGAAGGGCGAGAGGTCGAGCTGCTCGCCGCTGGGGCGCACGGCCAGGCGCACGCCCATGGCCGTGACCTCCTCATGCCCGGCGATGCCGATGGCCGCCCAGGCCACGCGCTGGCGCAACTGGCCGATGATGGAGCGGTCGTTCTGGCCCGAGGCCACATTCATGGAAATATACTGCTGGTGGCAGAGGATCACGGTCTGGATGGCGTCGAGGAGCGTGGTCTTGCCCACGCCGTTATTGCCGGACAAGACTGTCAGGCGTCCGTGCAGAGGAATCAAGCTGCAAGGGAAGAGCTGATATCCGACCAGGAGCAGCTCCCGGGCCCAGATCGGATCAGGGCTGAAAAAGGGCAGGTTCATTCATCCTCCGCCGTGTCGTCGCTGTCATCGTTTTCCGGTTCGGTCTCGAACCCGGCCCACAAGGTTTTGACCACGCCAAGCAGGTCGGTCGCCTCGCTGCCCTGATGCAGGAGGGCGTTGCGGCTCACTTCCAGAAAACGCTGCAGGCCCGGCAGTCGGTAGACCAGAAGATCCCGCCACTCCGCCCGCACCGATGGCCGGAGCTCCACGAACCGATAGCGGGCCAACTCGTTCAGGAAGGTGCGGATGGCGTCGATCATCCTGTCGCGGTTCTGCTCCGTCTCGGCCCGCTGTCGGCCTCGCCCGCGCACGGGCAGGAAGACCGGGACCAGCATGTTGAAATCGAAGTTCGAGAGAATCCGCCCCGCCAAGTCGGTGGCGGGCACAGACTCCTGCCTGTCCACGCCTTCGGTCACGAAGTGCCAGGCCAGAAAGATACCCAGGAAGGTCGCCCCGCGGCTGAGCCGTTCGGCCTTGACCAGTCCCGAGTTGGGCTTGAGGTAAAAGAAACTCTCCCCGCCCAGATCGCTGCGGCACAGCCTGTATCCCAGGAAGGCAAAGAAATCCTCCCAGTCCGACTGGTTGCGGTCCAGAAAGCGGAACTCGGGCCCCATGAAGGGGTCGATATGCTCTCCGCGCTGCAGGCTGTGGATGATGCGCCGGGACAGGGCCGGCGAGGCGAACAGGACGTTGCCGTCGCCCTCGTCGAGCATGGAATCTTGAATCGGGACGTCAGACATGGGGCGTGTCCAGGATGACGGGTTGCATGAGAGTTGGCCCAAGAGCTTCCCACGGGACGTCGGCAGCACGGACCAGGATGGCGGGCTTCCAGCCCGGCATGTCGTTCAGGAGGTACCACAGGGCCAAGATTTCGGCATCGGTATCGGCATCGGGATCGACCGCATGCGCGGCCAGAAGGCTTCGAATCCAAGGGGCCAAGGGCCGGGGCGAGAACGGCGTGGAAGCCCACTGCCTGCGCGCTGCATCGAGAAACTCGCCGCGCCACGGGGCCTGGATGTTCCTGACCGGCTCGGGCACGAAGGCGGACAAGGCCGCCAGCGCCGCCGGGTCGAGGGTGACAGGGGCCTGGTTCTGGGAAGCGCCGAACTCAAGGCTGATGGCGCACGGGCGGTTCTGCCCGACCAAGGGCATGCTTAGGGGTTCGCGCAGGGCCAGGCGCAGCAGGTCGAGCTGCAACCGCCCCAGGGCGTCGCGGCGGGACAGGGAGCCGACGAAAGATTGATAGGAGACGCACTGCCGCACGAACCGGATGAGATTTGCGAGCATGCGCTCGATGCGGTGGCGCATCCCCTCCAGAAAATCCAGCGCCCGCCCGATGGCGGTGCGCAGCTCCGGCTGGGAAAAACGGTCATGGCATTCCGACAGCGCAGCCATGAGCGGCATGTAGGCGGAGCCGTCCTGGACCGCGTCAAGCAGCTCGTCCAGATACTCGCGCCCCTTACGCACCGCGGCCAGGGCCTCCTCGAAGGCCTGTTCGTCCTGCCCGCTGCCCAGGCGTTTGGCGGTCTGCTCCTGATCAAGGAGCCCCTCTTCTATGGACAGGAGCTTGTACTCGATCTTTTCACGAATGGTGCCGTGAAAGAAATGGGTCAGCCACTTGGCAAGTTCAGTAGGATCGCCCTGCGTCATCTCCTGGCGCAGTGAAGCATGGGCCTGGTTCAAAAGAGTACACAGGTCCTCGCTGCCAAAGTCGGCATCTTCCAAAAGATCCCGAGCCAGACTGCGCCCAAGCCGGGTCAGGCAGTACTCCTGCGCCCGCGAATCCGTCACCGACGTACGCACCATCCTGAATCGCACCAGCCGGTCAATAACCTGCGCCGGCTGGGAAACATCATCCTCCATGCCGAGTTGAACGGCGGCATGGGAAAGCTGCTGCCGCAGTTCGCGGTCGGAGATCCTCGCCGCCTCCGTGGCCAGTTCCCTAAAATACAGCCAGCCTACGAAAAGCAGGTCCTGCTTGGAGAGCTCGAGCCCACGCGGAAAGCGGTTGGCGAGATTGCTCAGTTTAAAGATGATGTCCTGTTGCTGCATGCCGACAGGGGATATACGTATTGCCGGGCAGGGTCCACCTCACAAAGCAAAATGTGAAATGATTGAGGAGTAATCGCAGCGCCAAGCCCATTCCTTACTGGAAACAGAAAAAAGTATCACCAGAAGGCAGCCGAAATTTCTCAGACGGCCAAAAATGTATGACAATTCCACAAAAAAGAGCGCCCCGCCCCGCCCTGTCATACACTCTATAATAATTGACTTTTTTTAAAAGAAGCATCAATTGCTTACGCTTAACACAGCCATGTCCTGCTTCTCGCAACTGTTTTATGACGGGCAAGCGTTAGACAAAAATAGACAAGACGCAGCTAATTATCCGGATTATTTTTAGCTTTTTCTGAAGAATAGCCATCATTGTATCCATCGATAACTGCATCGGCCTTTCTTTCAATCTTTGCCTGCGCCTTACCAACCGACCTCCCGGCCCATTCACACCCAGAGGCAAGAAGACATGCAACCAGCAAGAAGAAAATAACATTACGAATCATAATCCCTCCAAAAGAAAATTGAAAGTATTTTTGCACGAATTCAAACCAAAGCAATAACTATACATACGAAATTATTTATTTTTCTTTATATTTAGTAAGTAGTCATAAGTATTCTTAAATCTAACGGAAAATATTATAAAAAAATATGTATCGCAAAATAATATGTACTGCTAAAAAATGACAGTCATTAAATGGTAATAATTACCACTAAAGACAAACTTTAGGTATTGAATTTTTTTTTATTTCGTATATTTTTTTATGGTTATTTAATGTAACGTACGAAATACTATAAAGGCTCACATGAAAAGCAAACTATCACACGCATTATTTGTTTTATTTTTTATTTTGACCCTTACATCTTGCGCAACAAACAGAAGTGTACTGAATGTTACACCGGAAGAACCGCTTCCGTCAACATTTTTGAATAAATCTGCAGTTATCAGATCAACCACTGATGCTCGACAGTTCATGGACAAACCTCCCACCCCAGACATCCCGTCATTAGGTCAAGGAGGAGTTTTAAAACATAACTCAGAACTCCGATCGCGAGCCATTGGGCGAAAGCGAAATGGATACGGGAAAGCTCTGGGTGATGTTTTCCTCGAAGAGAATAATTCTGTTCAAAATCTTGTTATCAATACATTAACAAATGTTTTGAACAAATATGGATATAAAATTTACAATGTAAACTCATCATATCCGCAAGACACGATTTTTATCGATATTACGATTAATAAATTTTGGTCTTGGATTGATATCGGATTTTGGAGCATAGGAGTTGAAGCTGAAATTGATACCGATGTAAGCATTACATATGACGATAACAAAACTAAATCAATTTCTGCTCGTACGTCTAATCGAGTCATGGCCGCAACAGATTCTGCATGGAAAGAGACGATAGACCTAGTCCTCCAAGATTACAAAAAAAGTGCTGCGGAAGAATTGAAATTTCTAGCCACGCATAAATAGTAGCAACTCTTTCATCTTTTTAAGGGTTAGTCGTGAATTCTCAAGGAATCTCTCTTGTAACAGGAGCCAGCAAAGGGATTGGCGAGGCTGTAGCCATTCGTCTTGCTGAAGCAGGATTTGATATTTGGTTAAATTATCGAAGTGATCATGAAAATGCTCGCAAAATACAAGTCCGAATTGAAGAATCAGGAAGAAAGTGCACCCTACTTCCATTTGATGTTAGCGATTTAAAAGAATGCCAGAGCGCTCTGTCACCTCTTTTAGAGAAAAATACGCCATTTTCAATAGTGAATAATGCCGGAATTACAAAAGATTCGCTTCTGATATGGATGGAAGAATATGACTGGAACAAAGTTATCAACGTACATTTGTCCGGTTTTTTCAATATCACGCGCACAGTACTTCCATACATGATCAGAAAAAGAAAAGGGCGGATAGTCAATATTTCATCTACATCTGGAGAAACAGGCGTTGCAGGGCAAGTAAATTATTCAGCGGCAAAATCAGGCCTCATTGGAGCCACGCGCTCTCTTGCCGTAGAAGTTGCTAAACGAAATATTCTCGTCAATGCAGTGTCTCCAGGATTCATAGATACCAACATGCTCAAGGAGTTTCCAATTGAAGAAATATCCAAAAGAATTCCGTTAGGCCGAATCGGAACAACTCAAGAGGTTGCGGAAGTCGTGGCTTTTCTTTGCTCTCCTGGAGCATCCTACATAACAGGACAAGTGATTTCCGTTAACGGCGGAATATATACATAACATATTTTAAGTACAATGAATAAAGTCGCAATTACTGGAATAGGAATTATATCCACACTAGGTAATAACAACGAAGAAGTTTCCAAAGCGCTCTACCGTGGCAAATCTGGAGTTTCAATAGACTCGGAACGGTCAGCACTAGGCTTTTCTTCACCAATCACAGGATCAATCAAAGGGTTTAACGCCAAAAGTTTGCTCAATCGCAAACAACTGAAGACTATGCCAGATTTTGCCGTTTGGGCATATGCGGCGGTAATGGAGGCCATCGAACTTTCCGGATTGGACCCGAACGATCTGAAAAATGAGAGGACCGGCATTATTTTTGGTTGCGACTCAAGCTGCATTGCAGCCCTTGAGCAAGTTGAACTCCTCAAAGAACGTGGCGAGACTTCCCTCATTGGCAGCGGCCTTGTCTTCAGATCCATGACCTCGTGCATCACCATGAACCTGAATACTCTCTTGGGCACCAAGGGCGCCTGCTGGACTCTGAGCGCGGCATGTTCCAGTTCCGGCCATGCCATTGGCCAGGCAGCGGACCTCATCGCACTCGGTCGTCAAGACCGAGTCATTTGCGGCGGGGCGCAGGAGATCAACTGGCAATCCATCTGCAGCTTCGATGGATTGGGCGCATTCTCTACACGTGTCACGACGCCCGAATCTGCCAGCAGACCCTTTGACCGTGATCGCGATGGACTTGTACCGAGCGGGGGCGCGGCTGCGATCCTACTGGAAAACTGGGATATGGCCGTCGCACGTGGCGCCAATATCCTTGGAGAATTGGCAGGATATGGCTTTTCCTCCGACGGCAGCAATCTTTCCGTTCCTAGCACGGACGGCCTGGCCCGATCTATGAAAGGAGCATTGATCGCTGCGAGCGCGTCTCCTGACGATATCGACTACATTTGCGCGCACGCGACATCAACTCCTGCAGGAGATGGGGTCGAAGCAAAAAACATCACTTCTGTTTTTGGTGATTCTTGCCCCGTAACATCCTCCACAAAATCCATGACGGGACATGAACTGTGGATGTCCGGCGCGTCACAGGTCGTATATTCAACACTTATGGCCAGAGACGGATACATCGCTCCGAATATCAATTTTGAATCTCCAGATGATGCAACATCCAAACTCAACATTGCTATCAAAACGATCAACCGCCCTCCTCACATGGTTCTTTGCAATGCAGCCGGGTTTGGCGGTACAAACTCTTCGCTCATACTGCGTTACAAATAATGCGACAAAATTTTGTAATTATCGGATCTGGAATCTCAGGAATGACGGCCGCACTTCTTCTTGCCCGTCAAGGACGCAAAGTCGCGTTGGTGGAGAAATTTTGCACAATATGTCCTACAATGCGAGGGTTCTCTAGACAGGGCGTATATTTTGACACAGGTCTGCACTATACCGGAAGTTTCGCTCCCGGAGAAATTCTGGACACATATTTTAAATATCTCGGCCTTACTGGTGTTGCTCGCGCCCCTTACGACCCTCAGTGTTTTGACAGATTGAGATATCCCGACCAAAAAATGGAATTCGAGCTTCCCGTTGGTTACAAACAACTCCGCACCAGGCTTTGCGAAAATTTTCCTCGGGACGTTGCGGCTATCGACACATATTTGAACGATGTTCGCAAGAATTTTGAAAATTCACCGTTTCTCAACTTACAGCGCAGCGTTTCGGTCGATGAACTTGAACGCGACATCAATTCGATCACGCTAGGGTCTTATCTCAAAGAACTGACCAACGACAGGCTTCTCAAATCTGTTCTTGGCGTGCACACCCTGCTTTACGGCGTACCTCCGCACGAAATCGCCTTTTCGGACCATGCGAAAATCGTGGGGTCCTATTACCAATCCGTGCACGGTATAGCAGGTGGAGGACTGAGCTTAGTGCGGGCTTTCGAAACAGCCCTGAAAACTTCAGGTGTGGAAATCCGTTGCGGGAATGGTGCAAAGAAAGTGCTACTGACTCCTGCAGGCAAAACATGTGGCGTGGTTCTTGATGACAACGAAATCATCGAAACAGATCAAATTATAAGCACGATCCACCCCGGCAAACTTCTTGACCTGATCCCGGATGGTGCCTTTCGTCCCGCTTATCACCGCCGTCTACGCGAGCTTGCCGACACGCCTTCAGCCTACATGCTTTTCGGAATCTCTGAAAATCCGTTGCAAATTCTTGAGCAAAGCAACCTTTTCGTATGCCCGGAAACAAATACAGACAATTTTTTCCGCCCAAACCGACTACCTGAACACGGCCCATGGTACATAACGGCCACAAAACAAGACAATAAAAAACGCGGCGTTGTCGTTATCGCACCAGGATCGATGCAAGACGTAGCTTCCTGGAAGTCTTCACAACTGGGCAAGCGGCCAATCGAATACCGAGAACACAAGCAAAGCCGCCTTGATCAAATGCGTAATTCTCTACTCAAACATGTCCCCGAACTTGAATCTGTTCACTTTATCGAAGGAGCGACCCCGCTGACGCTTCGTGATTACATGAATACGCCCACCGGTAGTCTGTACGGAGTGCGCCATACAGTGAATCAATTTAATCCCACTCCCGCTACCAAAATTTCGGGACTTTTGCTGGCAGGACAATCCATTGTCGCACCAGGACTTCTCGGCGGGATGATCTCCGCATTTCTTACTTGCGGATTTATCATGGGACACGACAAACTTCGCAAGGAATTACAGGCATGTCTTTAAGACGAGTCGTTATCACAGGGATCGGCGCGGTCTCTCCCTTCGGACAAGGCGCTGAGCGGTTCTTCAAGGCCCTGGAGGATGGAGAAAGCGCCATCCGCTACATTGCCGAACTGGAAGAAATTCAAGGACTCGGTCCACATGTGGCCGGCCTCGTTCAAGGCATAGATATCAAAAATATACCACGCAAAATTCGCCGCACGATGTCACCCATGTCGGTCTACGCATTGCTCGCTTCGCAGGAGGCCTTGGCTCAAGCCCGGGTTGACCACCGCTTGCTCACAGGAGGGCGATTGGGAATCGCGCTAGGCTCCACCGTAGGAAGCGTGGATACCATGGAAGAATTTTTCAAGGACTTTTTGCAGGATCGAAGTATTGACGGCATCAAGTCCATGTTGTTTTTCAAGATCATGGGGCATTCCTGCGCGGCAAACGTAGCTCAGACCCTTGGAATCGCAGGTCGCACGCTTGCACCTTCCGCCGCCTGCGCTACCGGCTGCCAAGCCGTGGGTATGGGTTATGAAGCGATCGCCTTGGGAAAACAGGATCTCATGCTTTGCGGTGGTGCTGACGAATTCCACCCTCTGACCGCGGCAACCTTCGACATCATTCAGGCGGCTTCGACTCAATACAACGATCGGCCACAGTGCACACCAAGACCATTTGACAGGGATCGAGACGGAATTGTGTGCGCAGAAGGCGCGGGACTCATTCTGCTCGAATCTTTGGACTCCGCCCGCGCCCGAGGGGCGGAAATTCTGGCTGAAATTACCGGCTTCGCTTCGACATCCGACGCATCAAGCATCGCTAGTCCCGACCCAACACCCGTACGACTTTGCATGGATCTTGCGCTTGCGGAAGCAGGTTTGAATGCTGCCGATGTCGACTATGTCAATGCCCATGCCACAGGCACGCGCCAAGGTGATGAAGCCGAAAGTCGGGCCATCGGGGATCTTTTTGGAACAAGCATTCCCGTTTCAAGCCTAAAAGGACACATTGGACACGCTATGGCAGCCAGTGGCGCACTTGAGCTTATTGCCTGTGTAAAAATGCTGCGCTCGGGAAAAATCATCCCAACCCGAAATCTTGACAATCCAGCCATTGAATGTTCTGGCCTCACGTTGCCTCGCAAGATACAAACCCTGAATTTACAGACAATTATAAAAAACAACTTCGCCTTGGGGGGAGTTAATTGCGCTATAGTGCTAAGGAGTTTTTCGAATGACCAATGATGAAATTATTGAACGTACCAACGCCGCGATCGCAGAAGAATTTGAATTGAACATGAATGATTTGGTTCCATCAGCCTCCTTCAAGGATGACTTGGGGCTGGATAGTTTGGATGCCGTTGATATGGTGATCGTGTTGGAACAAGAATTCGGAATAAAAATTGGAAAAGATCCTAAAATTTTAAAAATTCGACAGCTCAGTGATTTACATTCTTATGTGATCGACAAGAAAAATGCCTTTTTAAACTGAATGAATATATTCACTCAACAAAATTTATATACATGTTGAGATCATTTTTACACAATCTTGGATTTTATTTTGTGTTTTTAGCATTAAATTTAAGCATTTTATTTGCATCTTTACCATTATATTTAATTCTACGATTAGCTAAAAAAAACACAGGACAAGTTATTCGCCGCATAATATGGATTTATGGAAGATCATGGATAATTCTCACGTCTTTTTTTACAAAAATAGAAATCAACACCAAAAATAAAATAGATTATCCAGCGCCCTGTATCATACTTGTCAATCATCAATCTTTCTTTGATGCTTTCTGTATGGGCGCGCTTCCAATTTACGATATTGCTTTCTTGGTACGCTCATGGCCTTTCCAAATTCCATTTTATGGTCATTATATGCGAAGCGCAGAATATATTAATAGTGAAAATGTGTCCTGCGAAGAGTTTGTCCGTGAAGCTAATCAAAGACTAAACCAAGGAACGTCAATAATTATTTTCCCCGAGGGGACTCGCAGCAAAAATGGACAACTGGGTCGATTCTATTCCGGAGCTTTCAAACTAGCCATGGAGTCTAAAATCCCAATAGTTCCTATTTGCATAGACGGAACAGGAAAGTTTCTTCCTAAGGGCAAATTCTGGGTCGAGCCGAATCCAATTTCCATTACAACACTGCCTATTATTGAGCCCACCCAGTTTGCAAGTTACGGGCAAAGAGCCCACATAGAACTGAGAAAAGCCGCTAAAAAAAAATTCATAGAAGCATTAGGATAGTCGCTGCACAGCATAAAATACCTTATTCACCCTAAACCACTCATCAAGGAGAAAGAAATGGAAAGGAACAAAATGAACATGCGCATCTTAAGCCTCGCGCTTGCAACAATTGCCCTGCTACTGGTTTCCGGATGTCGCACAGTTCCCGTTCGAAATATTGAGAACGCCCCTCTCGTAACAACAAGCCAAGCCCATCCCGACATGCAAAAAATTGGAGACGCAATCATCAAAGCCGGCACTGGACTTGGATGGCGAATGACCCAAAAAGATGCCGGACTAATAATTGGAAAACTCTATGTGAGGACACATCGGGCAGATGTCGAAATCATATACAATCACGAAAATTATAGCATCATCTATAAAGACAGCAGCAATCTTAAATACAATCCGCAAAAATCAACGATTCATAGACAATACAATAATTGGATAAAAAATCTTGATCTCGCAATTCAAAAAGAAATAGTAAGTATTCACTAATCGCATATAGCTGAAAAAAACTATCACAAACAAACAAAGGAAATCAGCAACAATGATCCGTCCAGGATGGGGTTCTTCTTTTAGTCGAGCAGATATCGATGCATGCAGAGAAAACAACGAACTGCTCACCATGGAGATTGAACTATCCAGAGAATGCAATCTGCGCTGCATATACTGTTATGCGGATTCGGGTGATCGGATTTCGAACGAACTGTCACATGAAGAAATTCTTTCCGCGATAGATCAAGGAATTGAGCTTGGGGCTCGTAAAATCGTTGTTCTTGGTGGAGGCGAGCCCCTTTGCTACCCTAAAATATTCGATGTACTCAAGTATCTGCATTCAAACAATGTCGAGATCGAACTGTTTACCAATGGGATACTCATTACTCGGGAAGCAGCACAAACCTTTATTCGCTTAGGGGTCAAACCCGTAATTAAAATGAACAGTTTGCGGCCTGATGTTCAAGACATTCTCGCGGGCAAAAAAGGAGCATTCGCATCCATACGCAACGGACTCACGCAACTCATGGAGGCCGGATACCCCACCAAAGACCTGCCTTTAGGCGCACAAACCGTGATTTGTCGGCACAATCTGGAAGAACTGCCGGCGATGTGGATCTGGCTTCGGGAGCACGGAATAATCCCGTATTTCGAGATGCTGACCCTGCAGGGCAGAGCCAGACGCCATCCCGATCTTGAACTAAGCCCCGAAGAACTTGAGCGCATCTTCAAATCACTCGCCGACATTGACGCGCAAAGGTTTGGTAATTTTTGGGAGCCCCACCCTGCCGTGGCCGCCTTTTGCTGTGACAGGCATGAATACTCGTGCACCGTAAGCGTAACCGGAGACGTCTTCCCCTGTCCGGGAGTGGACATCCCAGCGGGAAATATCCGGCAAACCCCTCTCTCGGACATTCTGCGCACAAGTCCGCTCATTCATGATTTACGCAACATCCGCACCAACATCAAAGGCATCTGCGCCCAGTGCGATTTGAGGGCGCAGTGCTATGGTTGCCGGGGAATGGCATACCAGGCCACCGGAGATTATCTTGCCGCCGATCCTTTATGTTGGCGCAACAAAACGTGCCATGCGTAGGATAATCGGGTCATGAATATCGTATCGTTGCCCGCGAAAGCGGATCATTTCCTCCCCCATGCCTTTCCGATGGTCTTTATCGACCACCTGCTGGAAGCGGACGGTGAGCGAGGTCTGTGCGACCTTCAGCTCACTTCCGCACATATTTTTGTGGATGCCCAGGGGCGCATGGACCGGACGTGTTATGTAGAACTCGCAGCCCAGAGTTTCGCCGCCGTGGAAGGCTGGAAACTCGCCTGTCAAGGCGCGCCGTTTTCCAGTGGTTTTCTGGTTGGAGTTCAGGCTTTTGAATGCCTGGACGATGCATGGATCGGTGACCTGCTGCAGATCGAAACCGTCGAGCTCGGTGGCTTCGACGGATATACAGTGGTGCGCGCCACGATCAACCGTGGCGGAGTAACTATCGCTCAAGGCAAGATCAAACTTTACGTACCTGCGTCCGAAACTCCGGATCCGGGAGTAGATGCATAATGGTCCGCTCCCACACCCTGGCTTTTCATTTCATCCTGACCCTCAGCCTCGGCCTCATTTTATCGGGCCGTGCTTCTGCCGGTTCGCGGGATATCGACGCTGTTCTCCAAGAACTTCGAGTGCAGGCGACTGCCGTCGAAAGTATTTCCAGCGAATTTTCGCAGGAAAGCCACCTGTCTGTCTTCGAAGAAACCATTGTTTCGAACGGCCGCTTTCTTTTCCGTAAACCTGACAAACTGCGCTGGGAATATCTGCATCCCATTACGGAAGGCTTTGCCCTGGATGGAGATCAGGGCTTGCGCTGGACGAAAACGACCAAGACGTCCTTTTCCCTGCGTAGCGACCCGCTCATGAACATTGTCGCCAGGCAATTGCTGGCTTGGGCCATCTTTGATCTGGAGTGGCTTTCCGCTGAATACGACATCGCTTTGACGGGGGAGTCCCCTGTTTTACTGAAGCTCGTCCCTAAAGATACTGACACGTCACAGGTGCTTAAACATCTCCTCATTGAATTTTCAGTTTCCTCGAATACAGTCCAACGAGTGGAAATTCACGACCAAAGCGGTGACCTCACCCGCATTCTTTTTGAGAACTCACACGTGAACACCCCTCTCGACAACGGAATGTTCAGGTAGCCCCGCATGTTTCACTTGGTTGGCCGTACCTATGACGTTCTTGGTCCTCGAAAGGGGGCGTTGCTGGTGCTCTGCGCGCTTGCGTGCCTTGCCTGCTCTCTTTTCGTTTCCAGGCTGGTAGTGCGCGAAGACATCAGCACCATGCTCCCGGACGACTCCGGCCGGATCGCATCCGACTTCACCCTCTTGCGTTTGGCGCCATTCGCCCAGCGGCTGACCATTACCGTCAGTCATCCAGGCGCCGACCCCACCGTGGCCGCCGATACTCTGGCCGCCGCCTTGCGCCGGGATCCCGTTTTCACCCGCGTACTGACCGGCCCCCCGAGCAACATCTCACTCGCCTTTCTCACCAGGTTGCTTCCCCTGGCTCCGACTCTTCTGAACGAACAAGACGAAAAGACGCTCCAGACCTTGATCGCCCCGGCGCACGTGCAAATTGTCATGGAACAAAATCGACGTGATCTGCTTTCACCTGGGGCTGTGGCCTTAAAAAACGTCATCCGGCAAGATCCTCTTGGAATACGAAATATCGTTCTACCCAAACTGGCAGCACCGTCACGTCTGGCCGATGTGCGGATCGAAAACGGCCATTTCGTGAGCCGCGACGGCAAACACGCCTTGATCCTGGTCGACACGGATGTCCCGATGACCGATTCGCTCGGCGCGGCCACGGTCATGAGCAGTTACAAAAAGGCGCTCACAAACCTGCCAAGCGGCGTCCAGGCCATGCTGGTCGGCGGACACCGCCATACTCACGTCAACGCGCAAGCCATCAAAGACGACCTGACGATCATCCTGCCGTCCGCTCTTCTTCTGCTAGCCGTGATCTTCCTGCTATTCCTACGCAACCGGCAAAGCCTGTATGTATTCTTGGTTCCCGTCTGCGTGGTCGGTGTCGCCGGCACAGCGACCGCTCTTGTCTACGGCTCAATTTCCGGCATCGTGCTGGGATTTGGCGCCGTGCTCCTGGGCATCTCCGTCGACTATGCCTTGCATGTCTACTTCGCCCTGCAGAATTCAAGCTCCGATGAAATTCACACGCCTGCGCATACGCTTACCCAAATCTCTCCGGCCATTACCTTTGGCGCCTTGACCACATGCACGGCCCTTGCCGCTCTTCTTTTGTCCGACATTCCCGGCATCCGTCAGCTGGCCGTATTTTCACTCTTCGGCATTATTGCATCCTTTTTCATATCATTGCTCATTCTGCCACACTTCATCACCGCAAAGACAGGTAGCCAGATCAGCGCAACTTCGCACAACGCTCGTAGATCTTTTAGCGTAGCGCCTCTCATAGCGCTTTGGATCGCCATCCTGGGTATTGGAATCTGGTTCGGTCAGCACACGCGCATAAACGGCGACCTCCGAGAGATGAGCTTTACCCCCATGGATATCCGGACGGAAGAGGATGCCACGCGAGCAGTATGGGGAAACATGCGCGATCTCGCCCTGATCTTTGTTCGCGGAAAAACATTCGACGACGCTCTCGAAAAGAATGACCGTGTCTGGAGTTTCTTGCAGGCAAACAACGCGACCAGTTCGGCAGTCAGCTTGGCTCCAATCCTCCCCGGCATAGACTCGCAAATGCGGAACATCACGCGTTGGGAAGCTTTTTGGCAGGCAAACGGGCAAAAAACCCTGGCCTTATTGGACTCCGAACAAATGGCCTTGGGTTTTTCCCGTTCCGCTTTCAGCCCGTTTGCCGAGCACATCAACACCACGCCCAAAACCTTTTCATATGATTCGCTGCATGAGCTTGGACTCCAGGAAATTGTGGATGTGCTGGCCATGCGCGATAACGACGAATTCCTTGTCCTCACTCTGCTTCCGGACACGATGGAAAATGCCGCTTTGCTCAGCAATGACGCAGAGAAAGAGCTTGGAGCGCGGTTCGTGTCCGGGTCCCGATTCCGAGAGCTACTGGGGAACGCAATGCGTATTGATGTGTTGTGGTTCAGTGGCTCGGCCCTGGCTGGGGTGGCGCTCCTCAATGCGATACTTTTCCGCAACCCGCGCAGAACGCTGCTCGCTCTTTTGCCCATCGGCATGGGTGTAACCGCTGTGCTGGCGGCCATGTACTACTCCGAACAAGCGCTGAACCTCTTCCATATTGTCTCTCTCCCGCTCATCATCGGCCTTGGCGCCGACTACGGGATATTCATGGTTTGCCGCCCGGATCAATCCGCCAAACATCAGACAGCGCGCGCGGTACTTTTCTCCGGTTTGACCACTCTGTGCGGATTTGGCGTGCTGGTACTGGCCCGGCACCCGGCCCTGCACTCCATCGGCATAACGGTCTTGACCGGAGTCGGCGCGGCAATGCTCACAGCGCTCTGGGTTGTCCCCGCATTGAACGGAGACCGGCAATGAAATGGCTGACAACGCTTGTGCTGCTGACAAGCCTCGGGTGTGCAGGCACCGCAAATCAGCAACGCCTCCCTGAACCGCCGAATTTTCCTCAGGCCCTTGACCCGTCGCAATACCCCAGCCCCGCTCGGAACGGCCTCCTGCTCCGCCATTCGGTTCGACTGCGAATTCCTGGGCGCAACGTGGACCAGACTTTCAGCGGGGTCATGCGGTTTGATCATGACGGACAGACGATACGTCTTGTGGGCATGGCCGGTTTTGGAATGAAGCTTTTTGATCTGAGCATCAGCCAGGACGCCGTTGAAACGCATTTTATTTCACCGAGTTTAAGCCGCATCAAAAAGCTGCCGGAGCATATCGCCTTCTGCGTGCGAAAGATCTGGCTGACTCCGCAGCCAAAGATCAAAAACGGATTCTCCGGGGTTGAAAATACCGCCTTCATATATGGCCTGCACGACGGCCAGCGCATTGAACATGAATATGCCAGAGAAACACTCGCGTCGGTCCGCGCTCTTGGCCCACGCGAATACTGGAACATTCAGTACGAAAAACCCGAGAAGGACACACGCGAACCGTCTCGCATCATCTTTAACGACGGCCAGGGACGCTATTCGCTCGACGTGAGCCTTATTGAACAAAGGACGACATCATCATGAGCAGACTTCTTCGAGAGGTCCGGTCTTGTGCTACCGGCCCTGCCCATATGGACGAAAATGGCTTCAAAACAATGGAGTTCATCTTCCCGCCCACATTTGTGGGATTTGATGGCCATTTTCCTGATCGGCCCATCCTGCCCGGCATCGTTCAAGTCCAGGCCGGCGTGCTCACAGCGGGGGAAGGCGACATGATGCTCCAGAAGGTCGTGAAGGCCAAGTTCTCACGTGTGGTCAGCCCGGACGAACGCATGGTCGTGAAGGCGGAAAACCAGCAGAAGGGCGAGAACATCCTGTCCACCATAATCATCAGCGTTGGCGAAGAAACCGCCGCGACCATGACGCTTGCACTGCTCCGAGCGGAAAGCCCGAAATGAAAAAACCATACTTCAAAACCGCGCCGGGCAGCCCTGCCCCGTTGCGTCTCGATGTTGAACGCCGCATACGTTTTCAGGAGGTCGATACGTTGGGTATCGTCTGGCACGGGCATTACCCCAGCTATTTCGAAGACGCGCGCGTGGCGCTGGGAAATCGTTATGGTGTCGGTTACCTCGATTTCCATCGGGAAAATGTCATCACGCCGATCAAGCAGCTCTGGACCGATTACATCGCACCACTGCATTTCGGAGAAAGCTGTACGATCACCGCCATCCTGCACTGGACAGTCGCCGCCCGCATCAATTTCGAATTCGAAATTCGCAATCAAACCGGCATCCTGGCGACCACCGGCTACACGGTGCAGCTCTTCCTGGACAGATCGGGAAATATTCTCACCTACCCACCTGATTTTTATCAAAAATTTCTTGAAGCGTGGAAGAAGGGAGAACTTTAGAAAATGCGGGTTCTGCTCATCGCCACGAACACGGAAGTCGAGCCGTATCCGGTCTTTCCCCTGGGAATGGCCGTTCTCGCGAGCGCGCTTATGTCCTTTGGACATGATGTTCGGCAGCTGGACTGTCTGGCCCTGAGCGGCGACAGAACGAAAATCCGAACCTCTTGCACTGAATTCAGCCCGCAGGTCATCGGTTTTTCGCTTCGCAACGTGGACAACGTGGATTCACTGACTTCGCATACGCATTGGGCGTTACATGACGTGCGTGAGTTAATCGCCTTTATCCGCTCTTTTTGTGATGTCCCGCTGCTGATGGGGGGACCCGGTTTTTCCCTCATGCCTGAACAAATTCTGGACTACACAGGCGCCGACTTCGGCATCGTCGGCGAGGGCGAAGAAGCCTGCCGCAACGTTCTCGACCAACTCGCGCTTGGACAGACGCCCCCCCGGATCACCACAGGGACAAAACGACTGCGAAACAGGGAAATGCACGGATCTTCTCCGTCCCCCGAGATCATGGCTTTCTATCTTCGCGAAAGCGGGATTGCCAGCATCCAGACCAAGCGCGGCTGCCCGCATGCGTGCATCTACTGCACCTACTCGTCCCTCGAAGGATCGAAGATCCGGGCTAGGGAACTAGGTGATGTGGTGGATGAAATCATGCGCCTGCAACGCGACTACAGCATCCGCGAACTTTTTTTCACCGACTCGGTCTTTAACGATGACCAGGGCCATTGGCTGGAGCTGGCCGAAGAGATGATCCGGCGCAATGTGCATATCCCCTGGAGCGGTTTTTTCCAGCCCGTCGGCATAACACGCGATTCCTTGCGCCTCTGCCGCCAGGCAGGGCTCAAGGCCATGGAGCTTGGCACCGACGCGGCATCGGACACCACCTTGCGAGGGCTGCGCAAAGGCTTTGATTTTGCCACCGTGGAAAGAATCAACGCGTTGTGCGTGGAGGAGAGGATGCCATGCGCCCATTTTATCATCTTTGGAGGGCCGGGAGAAACCGAACTGACCATAAAGGAAGGGATCGACAACATAGGCAGGCTACAGCATTGCGTGGTCTGCGCTTTCCTGGGAATCCGGATCTATCCGAACACAGCGTTGATGCGGCACGCCATTGACGAGGGATCCCTTGATCCGGCTGCCTCCTGCCTCAAGCCTACCTACTATTTTTCACCGCACATTGACCCCGCGCAGGTTGAAAACCAGCTTACCCAGGCCTTCAAGGGGCGACGGGATCGGCTCTTCCCGCCTTCCAAAGGACAGGAGCAGATGGCTGTCATGCGCAAGTTCGGCTACCGGGGCATTCTTTGGGACTCCCTGATTCGCTATCCCGCATCCCCTGACAAGGACTCGATACATGCCAGCCAAGCCTGACGCAGCAGTGGGTAGTGGCGTGATGGTGGTCATCCCGGTTTACAATCACGGGGCGACGTTGCGCTCCGTGGTCGAAGGGGTGCTGACCAGACACCCGCATGTCCTGGTCGTGGATGACGGCAGCGTCGACATTCCGCCGCACGCCCTGGATGGACTTTCCGTGCACGTTGTCCGTCATGAGCAAAACCGTGGCAAGGGCGCGGCCATCCGAACGGGCGCGAATGCGGCGCGTTCCTTGGGGATGTCCCACATTATCACCATCGACGCGGACGGCCAGCATGATCCGGCCGATCTGCCCCTGTTCCTGGACGCCATCGCCAAGGACGAAAATGCCATCATCGTTGGAGCCCGCGACTTCAACACCGCGAATGTGCCAGGCTCTTCTCGCTTCGGACGAAAATTTTCCAATTTCTGGCTCAGAGTCCAAACCGGCATCGCCATTTCCGACGTGCAAAGCGGTTTTCGCGCCTATCCACTGGCCGTGCTTGAAAATCTGCGATTCACTGAAAACCACTACAGCTTCGAAGTCGAAATCCTGGTGCGCGCCGCCTGGGCCGGATTCCGATTGTCCGAGGTCGACATCGCCGTTTATTATCCGCCCAAAGGCCAACGCGTGTCACATTTCAGGGCCTTCATGGACAATCTGCGTCTTTCCCTCCTCAACACCAGACTCACCATAAGGGCGATCATGCCCGTTCCGCACCGGACCTTTGGACAGGACGAAACAGGCGCCATATCAGCCATTCATCCGCTGAAATCCCTGCGTATCCTGCTGGCCAGCGCGGCCACGCCAAGGGAACTGGCATTGGCCGCCGCGCTGGGCATGTTTCTCGGGACCATCCCGCTTATCGGGCTGCACAGCATCGCCATCCTCCTGGTGGCCGGATGGTTTCGCATGAACAAAATTGTCGGCCTGGCCGTCAGCCAGCTCTGCATGCCCCCATTTGTGCCGGCCATGTGTATCGAAGCCGGATATTTCATGCGTCACGGACGGTTTCTGACAGAAATATCCCTGCAAACCCTTGGCTACGAGGCGCCGCAGCGCATCTGGGAATGGCTTCTGGGTTCGCTCCTGCTGGCTCCGATACTGTCGATCATCATGGGTGGCATCGTCTTTGTCATGGCCAAGGGAATTTCAATGGGCCTTAGCGGCCGATCACAAAGCAAGCCGCAGGTCCGGTCATGACACAAGGTCAGCGCTGGACAAGCCGAAGCATCGGTTCGCGCCTGCAACACGGCGTCTTTTACCTGCTGATCCGAGCAGCAGGCAGACGGCCCGCCTATGCCCTGCTCTTTTTTGTCGTGCTCTGGTACACCCTGCGCCCCATGACCCGGGCACGCTCCGCACCGTACCTGGCCCGCCGTTTTCCCAAAGCGGGAAGACTGGAGCGACTGCGGCATTGTTTCCTGCTGAACTGGAATTTCGGTCTCACCCTGGTCGACCGCGCGGCTTCCGGAATTCTCGGTCACAGTTCCATAACGGCCAGCCCAGACGATGAACTGACCCTCAAAACGCTACTCGGCGAAGGGCGCGGCCTCATCCTGCTGTCCGGGCACTTCGGCTGCTGGCAGACATCAAGCTCCGGTCTAAATGGTCTCGAAACTCCCGTGCACGTACTCATGCACCGTGCGCCCGGCGATATTGACCGACAGCATTTCGAACACGCTGGAACCGACGCTCCTTTTCGAATCATCGACCCCTACGGGTATCTGGGCGGGAGCCTGGAGATGCTTGATGCACTTGGCAAAGGACATATTCTCGGACTCATGGGCGACCGCACTTTCGGCAGCGACCGCAACACAGTCAAAGTCCCTTTTCTCGGCGGCACTGTGCGCCTGCCCTTCAGCGCGTACAGGCTGGCCTCGGTCACGGGCGCTCCGATTCTCGTCTTCTTTTCCAGCAGGATCGGACCCGGCCAAGCCAGACACCAAATTGCTCGAATCATCCGAGTGCCGCAGGGCCTCGGACGATCCGGAGATAAGTACATCCCCTATGCACGGCAATTCGCGCTCGCCTTGGAAGAAATGGTCAAAGCGAACCCTTATCAATTCTTCAACTTTTACGACATGTGGGAAAATTAGGATTCATTCATGGATATCAAGCAGCAGCTCAAGCAGACCCTGATCAGCGAACTCAACCTCGAAGGCCTGTCCCCGGACGACATAGACGACGGCGCACCGCTTTTTGGTGACGGTCTTGGTCTTGACTCCCTGGACGCGGTGGAAATCGTGGTCCTGGTTCAACGGCTTTACGGAGTGGAAATCAAGGATATGGAGGAAGGTCGCAAAGCCTTCCAATCCATCGACGCTTTGGCCGAATTCATTGCAGAGCGCCGGATCTGACATGCTGCACTCGGGACCTGTCAGTGTCACCGGAATGGGTTGCGTCTGCGCCGCCGGCACGAATCTGCAAGACACCCTGCGTGCCCTGGAGACCGGACAGCGCAATCCCCTGCCCCCGTCGCGTTTCAAGAGCGAACACTCCAGAATCTTCCCTGTCTTCGAAGTGGCTGAACACATTCGCAGCACACATGAGAAACCCGGCGCTGACCTGTCAATGACCGTGCATTTTGCGCTGTACGCCATGGAAGAAGCGCTCCTGCAGGCAGGTCTCGCAGTTTCCGATCTTCATTCGCACCGGGTCGGAGTCTGCATAGGCACTTCCGTTGGAGCCTCTCTCAACCTTCTGGACTTTTACCGAGCCATTCGGGCAGGGCAGACACCTGAACTCGAGCCCGTGCATCGATATCTCGATTCCAATCCGGCTGTGGCTCTGGCTCATGCCCTGGGCGCGAGCGGCCCTGTTCAGACCGTCGTGAATGCATGCTCATCCGGTGCCGACGCCATTGGCCTTGCGGCATCCTGGATAGCACAGGGGATATGCGACATTGTCATCGCAGGCGGCGCGGACGAAATGTCCGAAGTGACCTACAACGGGTTCATCCGGCTGATGATAGCGGACCAATCGCCCTGCCGCCCGTTCGACACGTCGCGAGGCGGCCTGAACCTGGGCGAGGGAGCGGGGATCGTCATCCTGGAGACTGCTGCCTGCCGCGCACAGCGCAATGCCCCTGAGCTTGCGACAGTCCTCGGCTTCGGCACTGCCGCCGACGCGCATCACCTGACAGCTCCGCATCCGCAAGGGCTGGGGCTCAAACTGGCAATTTCGGAAGCGCTCAACGCCGCAGGCCTCACGAGTGCAGACATATCCTTCATCAATGCGCACGGCACGGGAACCGCGAACAACGACACTGTCGAGGCAATCGTGCTCAATGAACTTTTCCCTCAAACCCCCTTCATCTCCACCAAAGGCATGACCGGACACACCCTGGGGGCGGCAGGAGCCATCGAGGCGATCTTCACCATGGCCCACCTGACAGCTGGCGGCATCCCTGCCAGCGCGGGTTTTTCCGAAGAGGATCCGCTCTTGAACGCAAGCCCTGCACACGCGTTCACCCCGGTGCAAGGACAGGCGGCCATATCCCAATCCCTGGCCTTTGGCGGCAACAATTCAGTGCTTGTCGTCGGCAAAGGGAGGGCGATCTGATGCGCATGGCTGTAGAAGGGATGGGAATCGTGAGCACCGTCGGCAATGCGCCTCAAGATCTGGCCCGGGCCGCACGTCACATATTGCAGGAAGAAGGCATGCCCCTCGCGGTCTCGAAGATCGACACAGGCGATCTGGCTCGATACGCCTCCTCCCGGGCATTGCGCAGAGTCGATCACTTCACCCGCATGGCGCTCTTGGCCGCATATTCCGCTCTCGAGGACGCGGGGCTTGAGGCCGCAGAACTCGAACACACCGGGATCATTCTGGCAACGGGCTACGGACCGGTCAAACTGACCTTCGACTTCCTTGACTCCATCATCGATTTTGGCCCGGAAATGGCCTCGCCTCAGGCGTTCGCGCATTCGGTCCACAACATTCCCGCCGCCACCATCGCACTCATGATGTCTTTGCGGGGCCCGTGTTTCAGTATCTGCCAACTCGACACGGCCGTTACGGCGGCGGCTCTTGCAGCACAAACCTGGCTGGCAGAAAAACGTGTGACCCGCGTTCTGCTCGGTGCCGTGGATGAATACACGGCCCTGCTTGAGACGAATACCCAGCGCATTGCCGAAAGCCTGCCAGCCGAAAGCTCTGGCGGGCGACGCCGGCTGGTTCCCGGAGAGGGGGCTGTCTTTTTCTGCCTGCACGCCGATCCTGGCATGGCGCGCCACGGCTTCATCGAAGCCATGCCACCCGCAGAGTCGTTTCTCGATGCCCCGGTGTTTTTCTCCGGGTCCGCGAGCCCTGAGCAGCGCAAAGCTTTTCCTCAGGCGCACGACTTGTCCCCGCTGTATGGCAACATGCCCATCGGCATGGCCTTCGATGCGGCCGTAGCCCTGCTTGCGGTGCGGGAACAGCTGAGCCCGGCCCTGGAAAAATGCCCTGCCGTGCATTGTTTGAGCAGAAATCGATTCGGCATGACAGGACGCATCCTCGTAACTTCCGGAGAATGCGCATGACATCGGCACTTGAACTCACAGCCTCCGACCTGCGGGCTGTACTGGCCAGCCTGGCGCGCGCCTCCCGGCTGCACGCCAGCAAGGCGCATTACCTGTTTGCCAGCGGCCGGGGAGTGGACGCTGTCACGTCAAGTCATCCCTCACAGACGGATATGGACCAACAAGAACTTCGGAACCTGGCCCGTGCCTTTGCCGAAATGCTGTGCATGCCTGACAATGCCGTGGACCAACTCATGAGTTGTCCGTCCATGGAGGAATGGGACCACTGTGCGCTTGGATTCTGGCGTTTGAGTCCTGCAGACCTTGTTTTCAAAACATCAGGCAGTACGGGCATGCCCAGCGCCTGCAAGCAACCGTTTGCCCTGCTGGAACAGGAAATTCAGGCCCAGGCCGAAATTTTCGCGGAACACAAACGCATTGTCACCCTGGTTCCCAGGCATCATATATACGGATTTCTGTTTTCCATTCTCCTGCCGAAGGCTTTGGGAGTTCCGGTCCTGGAACTCCCCCTTGTTCCCTCGCGGAGCCAGATGGAACAATTGCGCCCAGGGGATCTGGTCGTGGCTTTTCCCATGTTCTGGAAATCCCTGTGCGCCCTAACCCCCTCCTTTCCGCCCGGAGTCTGTGGCGTGACATCCACAGGACCTTGCCCTGCGGATGTCATCCATACCCTGCTGAAACTGGGGCTGGAGCGTATTACGGAAGTTTACGGCTCCTCGGAAACCGGGGGGGTCGGCACGCGTCATCACCCGGATCATGCCTACACGCTTCTGCCGTACTGGGACCCCATTACCCTCCATCCAGACCAAATGCCCTCCCTCGCGCGGCGGCTTCCGGACGGAGGAACAGCAGGACCATTCAAACTCCCCGATCTCACCCATTGGGAAACACCCAGGACCTTCCGCCCACTGAAGCGCGAGGACAAATGTGTGCAAGTCGCCGGCGTCAACGTGTATCCGGAAAAAGTGGCCGACTGCATCCGAAGCCACCCCATGGTGCGATCGTGCGCCGTACGCCTCATGCGCCCGGAAGAAGGACAAAGGCTCAAGGCCTTCGTCGTCCTCCGGGATGAAAACCGGCTCGACGACTTTCGCCGAGACATCCGCCCATGGCTGGTCCAAAGGCTGTCGGCGAGCGAGATTCCGAAATCTCTGACTTATGGAACCGTGCTGCCTAAAAACGACATGGGCAAGGATGCGGATTGGGATTGAACTCTCCGCACGATTTCTCTCCTGAACACAGATTGATCAAGGATGCTGCCATGACGCTTGAAGAAATTTCTCCGGACTCAACATTCAACTGGCTCAAAAAAAACACGCAAGACCTTCTTGGCATCCCGCCTGAAAAATTGAGCCCCAAATCGACCTTGGCAGACCTTGGCATCGACTCATTGGCCCAACTGCAACTTATTGTCATGGCAGAAAATGAACTCGGCGCGAGCATTCCCGACTCGGCATTGACCGAGGTCAATCTGTACAGCCTCGAAACACTGTCGGCGACCATCGACATATATCGCAGCCGGTGATCATGAACCCCGCACGTCTCCAAGGCCCGGATCATTTCCTGGACATTCTTGATCATGACATGCGTCGTCACGGTCTGCCAGGCAACATCGCGCAGCTTCAGTTGCAACTCTCCGCGCCTCCCGATCCGCAACAATTGGAAAAACGCTTCCAGACCTGGGTTTCGGAGGAACCCGCATGCCGAGTCGTCCTTCGTGACGGCTTGGCCCGGACGCGCCGGGTCAGGACCTCTCTGGGAATATCCCCCGAATTCCGCAGACATCAAAACATTCGCGCCCATGATGTGCTGAACTGGCGCCTGAACACGCCCATTCCCAGACCTGCGCACCCTCCTTTTGCGATAGATATCATCGAAGAACCCACGTGCACGACGCTGGGCCTCACCTGGGATCACGTGCTCATGGATGCGCGAGGCGGCGAATTTCTGCTTGTCCGACTTGCGGGACGAGACAAAGGGAACGCGAGCACTTGGAAACCCGTCTCGCCTATTAGCGGATTGCAGCGGCTCAAGGCCACAAGAGCCCTCCACCCGGTCTTCAAGCGCATCGGGCAGGGCGTGGCTGCGCCAGAAATGCCTAACATTCAGCCCCGGCTGAACGTGGGCCATCTCGTTCTTGATGAGGAAAAAAGCAAGGAAATCGCCAGCCGAGCCAGGCAAATCCACCCCATTATCGGCGAAACGGCGCTCCTGCTTGCGGGGGCGCTGCGTCGAACACATGCCCTGTGCATTGAAATCAAGAACAATCCGCCCGGCTACATGATACCCGTCACCGTATCGCGACGCAGTCCTGGCAGCTTGAGCCCGCTTCTCGGGAATCCGGTCAGCATCGTCTACATCCTGGCGCAAGCAGCTCAAATGGAAGACTCAACCCCGGACACTCTGGCCCGTCATGTCGCTGAACAATTCATGGATGCGCTCAGAAACGGGCATGTCGAAGCCGTTGAAAAGCAGCTTGATCTGTCGGGATACCTGCCTCGCGCCGCAGGCTCCCGGTTTTTGCGCCATCTGACCCAGGGGAGAATGGCCTCCTGCTTTTTCGCACACATGGGTCGAACCATGTTCGATACGCTCACGGATTTTGATTTTCATGGCGCGCGAGTCGAGCATGTTTTCCACCAGCCCATGGTCTGTCATCCTCCCGGCCTCGGTTTTTTCGCATGCAGACACAACGCCAAAATCCATCTTTCAATATGCAGCACAGGCCAGGATCCCATGCAACTGGGTCAACGCCTGATGCACGACCTGTTGCCCCTGTAACCTCCTCGGATCAATCATGGCCAATATCCTCATTATCGCCGTCAATCGGCAACGCCTGCCATACCCGGCCGCTCCCATCGGCGCAGCCATGATTGTCGGCGCGTTGAACAACGCCGGCCATAACGCGCGACTGCTTGACCTTGGTCCAGCTTTACACGTCAAAAGCACCCTGCGCCGCACCATTCACAATTTTTCACCGGATCTGATCGGATTTTCCATGCGCAACCTGGACTCCTGCGTCATGACCGCCCCCGATTCGTTTCTTCCGGAAGTAAAAAAAGTGGTCGACACTGTGCGTCAGACCACGAGCGTGCCCCTGATCATCGGAGGCGCGGCCTTTTCCCTTGCACCGCTTGAAATTTTACACGCGCTGGAGCTTGAATGGGGAGTAGTCGGAGAAGGTGAACGCACATGCGTCGATTTGGTCGAACGCCTGCTCTCCGGGGACAACCCGGCCGACATCCCCGGCGTGGCAGGACGCAATGGGAAAGTTCGCCCCCGGGAAAACCTGCTCGATCTGGACACCTTGCCACGGCAGGACCACAGGCAGATTCCCCTCAAAACCTACGTGCGGTGGGGTGGATTCGCGGGTATTCAAACCCGCAGAGGATGCAATCTGACGTGCTCATATTGCGTTTATCCGCATCTTGAGGGTCGCAGAATGCGCCTGCGTTCTGCGCAAAGCGTGGTCCAGGAAATTGCGGACATTCGCCGGTCCGGATGCCGCCATTTCTATTTTGTGGATTCGGCCTTCAACCACCCGCGCGAACACGCGCTGGCCATTTGTGATGCCTTGGCCCAGGCGAACCTCGACATCACATGGCAGGCATACATCAATCCCGCCGGCCTCGACGACACGCTTGCGCGATCCATGAAAGAGTCAGGCTGCGTCGGCGCCGAACTGGGTTTGGACGCAGCCAACGAACCCATGCTCGAATCCCTGGGCAAGAATTTTTCCCTGTCTGAAATAGCAAAAGCATCCAGGGCGCTACGAAAAGCGGACATTCCCTTTGCCGCGCACCTGCTTTTCGGAGGTCCGGGAGAAACATGGCGCACCATACGAGATTCGGCGGAGTTTCTTGATCAGCATGTTCACGCCAACGCAATCTTTCCAAGCATCGGAATCCGTGTTTACCGAAACACCGGCGTGTGGAAGCATTGTCTGGACCACGGACTTCTCGATGTCCAAAACACCTTGCTGGAGCCGTATTATTTTTGTTCGCCGGACCTGGGTCCCGCCCCTGTCGCAGGCATTGACGAGCTTTCCATCCATCGCCCGACATGGTCTACGCCTACTGATTGGAACAAATTTTCCCTGAACATGATCATGAAGCTGCTGGGCCTGTTCCAACAGCGTCCGATCTGGAAAAACGTGCAGGGCTACGGAAAGCGCAAGCCCATGATCCATGGTCGATGAGCATATGGATCACCTTGACCGCCAAGCCGTGACGTTTGAGGCCGACGTCATTGTCGTCGGCGCCGGCCCTTCGGGCGTGTCTGCGGCCTTGACGGCCGCCCAGGCAGGAGCCCAGGTCCTCTTGGTGGACGAACACTCAAAACCTGGCGGAACCCTGGAGCATGCAGGGCTTCACACCATCTGTGGACTCTACCTGCCCGATAGGAGCAAGGCGACCCACGTTTCGGACAGGGCGCGGATCTGGGCGCAGGCCATAGGCAACAATCCGGTTCGGATAGGCCGGGTTCATGTACTTCCTATCAATCCTGGACAATTTTCAGATACAGCGTCGCAGATGCTCGCGGCGCAACCATCGATTCGAACCTCATTCAATATGCGTCTGCAACCCGGTGATCACCTCGTGTTCCGATCTCTCATCGACGCCACCGGACAGGCCAGCATCCTGAGCATGACAGGCCTTCCAACAGCGGCCACAGACCCAACCTGCCCTGGCGTCGGTTTTTCTCTTGGCGGGGTTGATCACGGCGAGGCCTGGAGTTCTTTGCAGGTATTGCGAAAACTCGCCCACCCAACTCGAAGATTCCTCCCCTCGTTTCTGCCTTGGAGCAAAAAAGGCAAAGAAGTACGGGGGATTCTCAATCTTTCGCCGGAGTGTCATACTGAAGAACCTGTGAAACTGGCTGAATATGCAGAAGAATGCCTACACATAATGCTCACCGATTTGCGAAAGACATGCGCCGCCTTCAAATCGGCGCGCCTTCAATGGTCCGGAAAAAAAGTGGGCTTGCGAAGTGGGCGAGTATTTGCCGGTTTTTTGCGCCTTGATGACGAGATGCTCCGCAAGGGCTCCACGGGATATCCCAGCATCCGCGGGTTTTGGCCGGCTGAATGGTGGCGCGATCTGCGTGGCCCGCGTTTCATTTATCCGCATCCGGAAGGGTTCGCCATACAGGATGCGTGTCTCCGGGTATCGCATTCCCCTTCAATCTATGCGGCTGGCATGAGTGTAAGCTCAACCTCTCTAGGCCAGGCGGCAGCCCGAGTTGCTGGCGTGTGCATTGAAACAGGACACCGTGCGGGAGAATTGGCAGCCCAGGATGCACGCCGACAAACATCAAACAGGCTCATATTAAAACGGGCAATATCGACATGAACATTATTGAATCAATTCTGTCCCATGCTGTCACATACGGTAATAGAGCTGCGCTCATTAAAGGAGAAGAATGCCTTACTTTTTCGGATCTCGACCGCAAAGTTCGAAAGCAGGCCGATGCCTTGAAATTTGCAGACAACCGGAAAACTCGCGTCGCCGTGTCTTTGGCCAATTCCATAGACGATATTGTTCTTGCGCTGGCCGTGATATTGAAAGGCCAGGCGCTCATTGCGCTGCCTCCGAATGCTTCTGACCAGGAAAAAGCCAATCACCTTCGTTGTTGTGAAGCAGATGCCGTGTTGAAACAAAATAAAGACAAATTTGTGACACAATTGTTGGATAGCTCAAAAACATGTTTTCCAGAACAAGAATCGACAGCTTTTATTCGTCCAACATCTGGAACAACAGGAATAAACAAAGGTGTCATTCTCTCACACCAATGTATTGAAGCTAGAATTTATTCAGTAATTCACGCCCTTGAACTTGGCATCAAAGACACGATAATATGGACAATGTCTGCAAGCTTGCATTTTGCATCATCAATACTTGCTTATCTTATGGCCGGGACAACGGTTATACTTTCTCCTGACACGCGACCAGAAACGGTTCTCTCATTGGCTAAAAAACATCAAGCAACCCTGCTCTATGGTAGCCCCTGGCAGTTTCGACTGCTGGCCGCCGATTCAGGCATGGAAAAACTTTCATTCCTACGCTGGGCAATCTCAACTGGGCAACCCCTCCCTGAAACCATTGCCGTCTCTTTTCAGCAGCGTTTCGGACATCCGCTCAGGCAGGCTTATGGAATAATCGAAGCAGGCCTCGTTTGCATTAACACTCATGACAATTCAAACCCTTTGACGGTAGGTTCAGCCGCGCCTGGATTCGATATTCGCATTTACGACGAAGAAGGAAACAATACCGTTGACGGACAGGTTGGAGAAGTATGCATCAAGGGCGCAGGCGTATTTTCCGGGTATATTTATCCGCAGCGAAGACCGACAACTCTTGACAAAAATGGTTTTTTTCGCAGTGGAGATCTTGGAGTTATAGAGCAAAGCTGTCTGAAGCTAGTACCATGTAACATTTATTCTTTCGTTTAATTCTTCTTTGTGGTAGGCGTACTCCATACAAATCAGGGAGGTCGCCATGTGCCCACGCTACCGAGTCACTTTAACTGAAGAAGAACGCGGAGAACTTGAAAATTTAACGCGGCGTGGTAAAACTCACGCTAGAAAGTTCATTCATGCCAGGGCCTTACTGCTCTGTGACGCCGGGCCAAATGGCCCGGCCTGGAGTGTCGCCGATACGGCGACAGCTCTTGGGGTCACAACCCGCACAGTCGAGCACATCAAGAAGCGTTTTGTCGAAGAAGGACTCGATGCTGCCCTGGATCGTAAACAACGAGAGAAGCCTCCGCGCGAAGTCATATTCGATGGCGCATTTGAGGCGCGGCTCATAGCGCTCGCCTGTTCGGAAGTTCCGGAAGGAAACTGCCGGTGGACTGTCAGGCTGCTTGCCGACAAGGCTGTAGAACTCAATCTTGCGCCATCTGTTTCACACATGAC
>Ga0265295_1002215_pt1 | contig 31663 bp, 31 predicted proteins | sample Munlansysbiofilm_FD_192503 | JGI IMG/M metagenome (GOLD analysis project Ga0265295, IMG submission 192503) | Leachate microbial communities from a municipal landfill in Southern Ontario, Canada - Methane capture system biofilm | ecosystem: Engineered > Solid waste > Landfill > Unclassified ... | reverse complement strand
TGTGGCCGGATGCCATCTCTCGCTCCGGCCGTGCCGGTTTATATGAAATTCCCACCGAAACATCACTGTGAGAGCCTCGACTTTAGAGCCCTCTTTGGTTTTCCTGACCGGAACATTCAAAACCAAAGGGTCGAAACAGTTAAGAAGTGTCAAAGTGACCCCCGACGTTTTGCGTTCCGGTCAGGATAACCAAAGGGGGCGGAATGATAACATTGCCCGCCCTGCTCGATTGAGTTTCATTCTTCGTTGTGTCCGCCAGGACATGTGTTAAGCCCGTACAAGGACCAGCAGATCAACCGTCAGGGCACCGGCGTCAAAAAGGGTTAAAGCGGCCTCCCCTGACGTGGCTCCGGTGGTGTAGACATCGTCGATGAGAAGGATGCGTTTTCCCTTGATTTTTCCCTTGACGGTAAAGGCATCCCTGAGGTTCTTTAACCGATCCTTCCGGTCAAAGCCTGTCTGGGAGGGGGTATTTCTTGATCTTAACAGAATCGTATTTGAAATCGACCAACCAGGACTGCTTCCGGTTGCAGCGGTCCACAGTCCTGGAAAATCCCTGACCAGGAGATAGGCCTGATTGAACCCCCTCTGCCTGAGCCTCCGGATATGCAGGGGCACGGGGACAATGATATCCATGGGGGGTGAAGAGGAGGAAAAATGCTCCATAAAGGTGTGGAACATCAACCGTCCCAGGGGGCGAGCCAGGCAGATTTTTTTTCCATACTTGAACTGATGAACCAGATCCCTTAAAAGCAGCTCATGGCAGCCAAAGGCCCTGACCCTTCCAACTGTGGAACGCCCCTTTTCGGCCGCCAGGATACAGTCAGAGCAAAGATGGTTTTCGCACTCAGGCGAGGAGAAGGGCTTGCCGCAGCTGGTGCAAAAGGGCGGGTGAATCGGTGTAAACCCCTTTTCAAGACACTTTGGGCAGACTAGCCGGGCAAGGGCCGTATCAAAAAGAGTCTTTACATCGTCGAAAACAGGGGGGACGTCCCTGGCCTGGCGGATATAAACCCCGCAGACCAGGCACTTGTCAGGGAAAAAGGCGCCTAATATTCCCCTTCCCAGACGTGCACAAGAACGAGCCATAGTGCCAATTGTCAGACAACGAATCAGGGCATCTCGATGCTGGAGATTGTCTCGCATATAATTTGGCCAAAGGTTGAACATGACACCTCCCTGCAGCCTTCCATTCCCCGGGCAAGATCCGGTGTGGCACGTCCTGCACCAAGGGTAAGGGCAACCGAGCGCCGGACCAGATCTGCGGCCCTGTTCCAGCCCATGTGATCGAACATCATGGCACCGGAAAGGATTATCGAACAGGGGTTTGCCGCATCTTTTCCCGCGAGATCAGGGGCTGTTCCGTGGGTTGCCTCAAACACTGCACAGCGATCTCCCACATTGGCACCCGGAGCGATCCCAAGGCCTCCCACCTGGGCTGCCAGGGCATCTGAGATGTAGTCCCCGTTGAGATTCGGGGCCGCTATAACATCGAACTCCTCGGGTCTCAACAGCACCTCGGCAAAGACCATGTCGGCGATCCTGTCCCGAATGAGGACCTTTCCTTCAGGAAGAACGCCGTCGTGGTTTTCAAACAGCACCTCTTCCGTGACCACCCGATCCCCGAAATACTCCCGGGCCGCCTCGTATCCCCATCGCCTGAACCCGCCCTCGGTGTACTTCATGATGTTGCCCTTGTGCATGAGGGTCACACTCTTAAGGCCATTGTCAAAGGCATAGGCCACGGCCCTTCCCACCAGGCGCTTGGTTTTTTCAGGACAGATGGGTTTTATGCCGATGGCTGCGGTCGGGCAGATATCAACACCCATCTCCTGCTTCATGAATTTAAGGAGTTTTTCCGTATCCCTGGAGTTTGACGGCCACTCAATACCGGCATAGAGATCCTCGGTATTCTCCCGGAACACGGTAATGTTGACATTCTCAGGATGCTTTACCGGGCTTTGAATCGGAGGGAAATAACGGATCGGCCGGATGCAGGCGTAGAGATCCAGGTGCTGGCGGATCTTGACGTTCAGGCTTCTCATGCCCCTGCCCACAGGGGTTGCAAGGGGGCCCTTGATGGCCACCCTATGGGCCTCGATGGTGTTGAGAGTTTCGTCTGAGAGCCATTCACCAGTCTCGTTAAAACCCTTGATTCCCGCAGGAAGGTTTAACCATAGAATCTCTTTTTTACCGTTATAGGCCCTTTTGACAGCCGCATCAAATACTGGCTGTGCCGCCCGCCAGATGTCGGGGCCGATGCCGTCCCCCTCAATGAAAGGGATTTCAACGAAATCCGGGACATGAAGAACAGATTCATCATCAATGGAAATAAGGTTGGTCATGCAAGCTCCTAAGGTTTATCAGTTCAGGTGTCGCTGGCGAAGGGCCTCATACATGGCTATCCCCCCAGCAACCGATGCGTTAAGGGATGTCACACCTGCCTTTATGGGCAGGGAGATGAGAAAATCACACTCTTTCTTCACCAGGGGCCGGATTCCCCTGTGTTCGCCCCCCACCACAAGCACAAGGTTGCCCTTTAGGTCTGCCGAAAAAAGCGGGGTTTCCCCCTGGCCGTCCAGGCCTGCGACCCAGAAACCAAGGCTTTTTAACTGCCTGAGGAGAGCGGCCGTGTTGGTGATAAGGGAAATATCGGCATGCTCCATGGCACCTGCCGAGGCCCGGGAAACCGCTGGAGAGGGTGAAGCGCTCCTCTCCTTTGGTATCATGATATGATCAACACCCGCACAGACTGCCGTCCTGATCAACGCCCCCAGGTTCTGGGGGTCTTCAAGGGTTTCGATCACCAGAACGAAGCGATCGGAAACACCCTCGGGCATCTCCTTGACAATGCCCTCGGCCCGGACCGTTGCAAACGACGATACCCTGGCTGCCACTCCCTGGTGGCGGGCATTTTCGGTCATGGCATCAAGACTCTCGGCATCTGTGATCTCCACAGGGATTGCCCGTTTCCGTGCACACTCTAAAATTTCAGCAAGCCTTGACCTTGAACGCTCCTTTGAGACAAGTATGGCGTAAACCTTTCTCTTGCCTGCCCCCAGGGCTTCCCGGACCGGATGAATCCCGCAGAGGATCTCTTCCAACGGTTTATTTTTACTCATGCGAGCTCCCCCTGAAAGATGGCACTCAAAGCTTCGATGCTTGCGGCAAGGTTGTCGTTAACAATAACATGGGTGTACCAATTTCGTTCCATCACCTCCTGCTCCGCATTTTCCAGGCGCTGCCTGATCACCTCTTCTGAGTCTGTGTTCCGGCTCCTTAAACGTCGTTCAAGGGTCGCAAAATCAGGGGCCATGATGAAGACGGTCACGGCCCCTGGAAAGGCCGCAAGGATCTGTCTTGCACCCTGGACATCGATATCCAGAATAAGACTACCGCCCTTTTCCAGGGTAGTATTAACAAAGCTGCGACTTGTCCCATAATAGTTGCCGTGGACCTGTGCCCACTCAACCCAAAGCCCCCTTTCAATTCCAGACTCAAAGCTTTCCCTATCTATAAAAAAATAATCCCGGCCATGGACCTCACCCTGTCGGGGAGCCCTTGTGGTGTGGGAGACAGAGAAGGAAAGCTGTGAAAATCTTTGAAGCATCTCTTTACAAAGGGTTGTCTTGCCGGCCCCTGAAGGGGCTGACAGGACGAATAGTTTTCCCGGTTTTTTGCTCTGTTTCAATATTTTCACCTGCTACTCATTTTCCTTTAAAACTGAAAACCGCTGGGATATGGTCTCCGCCTGTATGGACGATAGGATGACATGATTGCTCTCGGTCACGATCACCGCCCTTGTCTTTCTGCCGTGGGTAACGTCTAACAGTCGGTTGTCATTTTTAGCCTCATCCTTTAACCGCTTCATGGGCGACGAGTTCGGGGTGAGTATGGCCACAACCTTTTCGGCAACAACGGTGTTGCCAAACCCTATGTTCAAAAGAACCTGTTCCATTCGATCTCCTGGTTTTTACAAAAAACAGCTTTTAGCTCTTAGCGGCTAGCTCTTAGCTAACTGCTATCGTGTTTCGTTCTTCGTTGTGGCCGGATATCATCCCTCGCTCCGACCGTGCCGATTATTCTATGTTTTGAACCTGTTCTCTTATCTTCTCAAGTTCAGACTTTAAATTGACAACCCTGTGGGAGAGATCTGCCTGGCTGGACTTGGACCCCATGGTGTTGAACTCCCGGTTGAACTCCTGGATCAAGAAGTTGAGCTTTCTGCCTGCAGGTTCGCCGGACGACAGAATCTGCCTGAACTGCTGGATGTGGCTTTGCGCCCTGACTATCTCCTCTGATATATCGCTCTTGTCGGCAAGAATCGCCACCTCCTGGCTGAGGCGCACAGGATCAAGGGTTTCCATGCCCGCCGTGAGATTAGAGAGCCGTTCCATCAATTTTTGCCGATAAATTTCGGGAAGCCCAAGGGCATCGGTCTCAATGGTCACTATCTCGGCCTCTAGGAACGCCATCCTGCCCTCAAGGTCGGCCGCAAGGTTCTCCCCCTCGGCGCTTCTCATGGTTTCAAGCAGACCAAGGGCCTCGGTAACCGCTGCTGAGACGACCTGCCACACCAGATCGGAATCAGGCTCTTTTTCCCCGTCTTGGATCATATCCCGGCCGGCGAGAACCTGGTCAAGGGTTATGTCCCCGGAAAGGGCAAGACGATCTTTGATAAAAGACAAGGCCTTAAAGTAGGCAAGGGCCCTTTGTTCGTCAACCAGAAAATCTATGGAGGATTCAGACTCATCCTTTACGGCAAGCCTGATCTCCACCCGTCCCCGGGAGAGATGCTCTGCGACCATCTTTTTTAAGCCGTCTTCAAATCGGCGGCAAAAGGGGGGCAGATAGAGTGCCACATCAAGATTCTTGCTGTTGTAGGAACGAATCTCCACCTCGGCTCTGATATCATTTTGCGTATGTGCGGCCTCTGAATAGGCAGTCATGCTCTTAATCATCTAGGGTTTCTCGCTTTTTTTTAAAATCAAGGCAGTATTTTGACCGGGCAATTTCAAGGAAGCCCTTGATGTCGTCCCCCCTGTAATCGGGATAGGTCCAGTCAAGATCCATGAACTTTCCCTTTTTGTACATCAGGGTCAGATCGGCATATATTCCCCTGCCGATATACACCCTGTGGGCAAAGTCCTTGCCTGTTGCAAGGATAAACCTTGATTTGACAAGGTAGCCGGGATCGATGTTCACGGCTCTGTTTCCATTAGTCGTCCATGCGGCTTCAATTTCGTTGGTTGTAATCTTGATATCTGCCAGGTTGTCCTGCTCGACAAGATCCTTGAATACGGCCACCCGCCGGAAAAGGGAGGCTCCCATCTCCTTCTGGTAGTAATCTGTATAGTCAAAATCGAACCAGGGGCTGATCATATCAATGATGCCGAATCTTTTTTCAAGGGATTCGAGCAACGCCTGGAATATGGCCTGATCATTCATGAACAGGCCGATGACTAACTTGGCCGGATCTGGTCGTCTGGGCGTACTCATAGGTTAAAGGGCTTTGCCTCTTCAACCAGCATGATGGGAATGTCATCCCTTATCTCGTACACAAGGCGGCACTTGTCACACAATAGTCCGTCTTTATCCGGGGTAAGCGTCACCTCGCCCTTGCATTTGGGGCAGGCAAGTATTTCCAGCAGTTCCTTGGAAACGGTCATGGTAAAATCTCCTTTCATGTATTATCGATGGCAGCCCTGGGGGACTGCATGGTTTGCAGCTTAAAGTATTCACCCTTCTGAGCCATGAGTGATGCATGGGTTCCCTGCTCTACCACCCGGCCCTCTTTTATCAGGGCAATCCTGTCTGCATGGTCAATGGTTGAAAGCCTGTGGGCGATGACAAGGGTGGTTCTTCCCTTCATCAGGTTGGCAAGGGCCTTTTGGACCACACCTTCGGCCTCGGCATCCAGGGCAGAGGTGGCCTCGTCAAGGATGAGAATCGGCGCATCCTTGATCATGGCCCTTGCAATGCAGAGCCGCTGTTTTTCCCCCCCGGAGAGCCTGCTTCCAAGCTCGCCGATGGGTGTGTCATATCCCCTGGGAAAGCCCATGATAAATCCGTGGGCATAGGCGGCCTTTGCGGCCTGCTCGATAGCCTCGTCGGTTGCGTCCATGCGGCCGTAGCGAATGTTATCCCGGACCGTCTCGTTAAAGAGGATCGGTTCCTGGGTGACAATGGATATCCGGCTTCTTAAATCCTTGAGCGAACACTGCCTCACATCCAGGCCGTTTACCAGGACCCTGCCCTTGGTAACGTCATAAAACCTTGGCACTAGGTTGACAAGGGAGGTCTTTCCACCGCCGCTCATGCCCACAAGGGCCAGAACCTCACCCGGATCGACCCGAAGGGAAACATCCCTTAGAACCGGTTCCTCATCCATGTTGTAGGAAAAGGTTACGTTTTCAAACCTCACCCCGCCTGAACTTTCGGCGGAACCTTTGCCGGAACCTCCGGCCTGCAGGTTGGATTCAAATGGAACGGGATCAACCGGGTCTTCAATTTCAGACGGGCGTTCCAGCACGTCATAGATCCTGGTCAATGCTGCAATTCCTTCCTGTACGGTGTTGTTGAGGGTGCTCAATTTCTTAATCGGATCATAGAGCATCATAACTGCGGTTAAGAACGAGAAAAAAGTACCCGGAGTAGAGGCACCGCTGATCACCCTTGATCCGCCGAACCAGATGATGAAGGCAATGCCGATGCCGCCCAGGAACTCCATTACGGGTGATGAAAGTGATTTTGCAATGGTGGCCTTCATCTCAAGACGAAACAGGGTCTCGGCCCTTTGCCGGAATCGCTCTATTTCAAAAGACTCCATGGTAAAAATTTTTACCACCTTTGTTCCGGAAAAAGTCTCGTGGAGAAAGACGTTCAAATCAGCCATGGCCTCCTGACAGCCAGTGCTGAACCGTCTAACCCTTCGGCCGAACAGGACGATGGGGTAAAAGGCCATTGGCAAAATCAGAAAAGCCCCGAGGGCGAGCTTCCAGTCCATATATAGCACCACAAAGGTGAGGCCCGCCACGGTAAAGGCGTCCCGCAAAAGACTGGTCACAGCCGTGGAAACCATCCCCTTTACAATGTTGACGTCGTTTGTGATCCTGGACATCAGAACCCCTGTCTTTTCCCTGTGGAAAAAGGCCAGGGGCAGATCGATGATTTTCTCGTAAAGGGAAATCCTGAAATGCTTGATGATCTGTTCACCCACGTAATTCATCAGGTAGCCCTGACCGTAGGAGCCTGCGCCCTTGAGAAAGAACACCAGGATGGCCGCCCCTGGAATCAGCAGCAGCTTGGTCTTGTCCCGGTTTATGAAGATGTCATCCAGCATGGGTTTCACAAGATAGGCTGAAGCTGCGGTGGCGCCTGCAACCACGACCATGCACACCATGGCAAGGGCCAATTTCTTCCAGTGGGCAAGAACAATATGCAAAACATCGGTCATTCTGGCCCTGTTTGTTTTTTTATATATATTTTCCATAAGCTTATTATTATGTGATACAATGCCTGAATTTGTCAATCTTAAAGCGTACAGGATAATACATTTAGATGAAGACAGAAATAGTTACCACGGGCCTGCTGGCAGTTTACAACTTTGCATGGCAGGCAGTTCTGCCCCTTCTGAAAACCCACCAGCGCCTCAAACCTGGATTCAGCCGACGAACATCGGCCGCCCATTTTTCAAAATGCGACATCTGGATACAGGCTGCCTCTGCAGGCGAGGTATACCTTGCCTGCTCCCTTGTAAAATCCATGCGCTTCCAGGCAAAGACCCAGGTTCTGGTTTCCACCACAACCGTCCAGGGAATGGAAATCCTGGAGAAAGAACTTGCCCACCGGCTACCGAATCAGCCGCTAAATCTTTCACCAAACCAGCCACAGAATCAGTTAGCAAATAAAAACATGGAATTAGGACCGGCCCAAACCCTAGACCCGTCGGTTAAGATTATGCTTGCCTGGTTTCCCTTTGACATGCCGAGCCTCATGGAGAGTGCTGTTAAACGGATAGACCCCGCAGTCATGGTGCTCCTTGAAACAGAACTCTGGCCGGGACTGCTCTCCTGCCTTAAAAGGCGAGGCACAGAGATCATCATGGTCAATGCAAGGCTTTCGGAGAAGAGCTTCAAGGGGTACCGACGAACGGCATTTCTCTGGCGGCATCTTGCCCCAGACACCATTCTTGCCATATCCGTCCGGGAGGCAGAAAGGTTTGCCGCACTTTTTCCCAAAGCCGAAATCAAGGTGATGCCCAACATAAAATTTGACGCACTTACAACCATGAACGGCGCTCTACCCAAGACAGGAACAGACTCCAATGAAAATAATCTTAATCCCAAAATTCCAGTCTCAATTCTGGCATCCATACGAAGGGAGGAGGAGGAGATGGCCCAGAGGATAGTGGCCCGTATCCTCAAGGGATTCCCCAACCAGGTTGTTGCAATTTTTCCCCGGCACATGGAAAGAATCCGATCCTGGGAAAGGAACCTGACCCGGGCAGGCTATAACTGGTGCCTCCGTAGCCGGCGATCAGACCTCAAAACAGTTGAACCGGGGAGTATAATCCTGTGGGATACGTTCGGTGAACTTAAACAGGCCTGTTCGGTTGCCACCACAGCCTTTGTGGGCGGCAGCCTCCTGCCCCTTGGAGGTCAGAACTTTATGGAGCCCGCCATGGCAGGTGCGGCAACGGTGACAGGACCCCATTTAAAGGATTTCCTATGGGTGGGCGAGGAGATCTTCCAGAAAAAAATTGTACACAGGGCAAAAAACTGGCAACAGGTGGCGGATTTTATGATAGAAAACCTTGTTAATGTTCCTAGAAGGAGTGTGCAGGAAGAACAGACACAAAACTTTATCCAGACACACCAGGGCGGAACAAGGCTTGCCGTAAACCAAATAACCCGATCAATGCAGAGACAAAAATGGAACCAATAAAGATAATCAAAAGCAATGTTATCAGGAAACGGCCGGGTCAGCACAAACGCTACGCCACCGGATTCAAGTACCAGCAGGACCCAACCTTCTTTGCCCAGATCGCAAACGATCTCATCAAAGAGGGGGAGGTCGAGCTCAAAGAACTTGGGGCAACGGAGGTCACCCCATCCTTTCGGGGCATCTTCTTTAAGGCCGAGAAGGATGTTTTCTACCGCATCAATTATCAGACAAGGCTCTTTTCACGAATACTTGCACCCCTTACAAGCTTTGCCTGCAAGGATACCGACGCACTTTATAAACAGGCAAAAAAGATCAAATGGGAAAACCTGTTCAAACAACAAAGCACCTTTGCCATCACCTCCAACGTGTCGGACAGCGACGAAATCACCCACTCCCAGTATGCCGGTTTAAGGCTCAAAGACGCCATTGCAGACTACTTCAGGGAAAGAACAGGTAAACGCCCGGATGTAAACACCCTTAACCCGGACGTGATGATCAACCTGCACATCAGAAAGGAAACTGCCGACATCAGCATTGATGCCTCAGGCGGTGCCCTTCACCGCCGGGGATACAGGGAGGAATCGATTACCGCTCCCATGCAGGAGACCATTGCCGCAGCAATAATCAACCTTTCAAAGTGGGACGGAACACGCCCCCTCTACGACCCCATGTGCGGCTCAGGAACCCTTCTCTGCGAGGCCCTGATGCACCAGTGCCATATCCCTGCGGGAATTTTCAGGCAACGCTTCGGATTTGAAATGCTGCCTGATTTCAACCCTGAACTCTGGGAACAGGTGAAAAAAGAGGCAGACGTAAAAATCATCCCCATTGAAAAGGGGCTCATAGCAGGAAGTGATATTGCTCCGGAATCGGTAAATGCCGCAAGGACAAACCTCATGGGAATCCACCACGGGGGCCAGGTGCCCATCCTCACACAGGACTTCAGGGATATCGAAATATTAGAGAACACCACCATTGTCGCAAATCCCCCCTATGGCATCCGCATGGGAAAGGAGAGTGATCTAAAGGCATTCCACAGGGATTTTGGTGATTTTCTAAAACAGAAATGCAAGGGTTCATCCGCCTACATCTACTTTGGCGACCCCATCTATGCGGGCCACATGGGACTCAAGGCCACCTGGAAAAGACCGTTGAAGGCGGGCGGACTTGACGGACGGCTTGTAAGGTATGACATGTATTAAACCCACATGTCCTGGCGAACACAACGAAGGTTGAATCTTGAACAGGACCCCATCTTGTCTCTTGTCTTTTGTTTCTTGTTTCTTGTCTTCCGGACAATCATTCAACCCAGTTCAGGGTTCGCTGGACAGCCTTTTTCCAGCCTGCACACCCTTTTTTGTGCAACGCCTCGTCCATGGCCGGTTGAAAGGTGGTCCCAATCGCCCACTTGGCCTTGAGTTCCTCTGTCCCGGACCAGAACCCCACGGCAAGACCGGCCGCATAGGCGGCACCAAGGGCAGTTATCTCGGTTATTCTTGGAACGATCACCTCCACCTTGAGAAGATCTGCCTGGAACTGCATGAGAAGACGATTCACCACCATGCCTCCGTCCACCTTGAGGTTTGTCAGGGAAACTCCTGAATCAAGATTCATGGCATTCACAATGTCAAGGGTCTGAAAGGCCGTTGCCTCGAGCACGGCCCTGGCAATATGGGAACGGTTTGCAAAACCTGTGAGACCGGCAATGACCCCCCTGGCATCAGATCTCCAATATGGGGCAAAAAGCCCTGAAAAGGCAGGCACACAGTAGACATCCCCATTATCCTCCACAAGGGAAGCAAGGGCCTCGATCTCGGCCGCACTCTTAATAAGCCCGAGATTATCACGGACCCACTGGACAAGGGAACCTGCATTGGCAATTGAGCCCTCCAGGGCATACACCACAGGCTCTTTTCCAAGCTTGTAGGCCGGGGTTGTGATCAGTCCGTGGTTTGAGGGAACCGGCTCGGTTCCAGTGTTCAAAAGAAGGAAACAGCCCGTTCCATAGGTGTTTTTCGCCTCCCCCGGCCCAAAGCAGGTCTGGCCGAACAGAGCTGCCTGCTGATCCCCAAGGGCCGCACAAACGGGAACACGGGCCTTAAACGGGCCGTCATCGGTTGTCCTTCCATAAAACTCAGAATCGGATGATGGTCGGATAGTAGCAAGCCCGGATCGAGGAATATCAAGGATGGAGAGAATTTCTTGATCCCAGGCAAGGGTGTTGATATCCATGAGAAGGGTCCGACTGGCATTGGTAACATCAGTTACGTGGGCGCCTCCATGGATGCCGCCGGTAAGGTTCCATATGACCCAGGTCTCCATGGTGCCGAACATGGCATCTCCGGCAAGAGCCGCCTTTTTTGCCCCTGGCACATTGTCGAGTATCCAGCGAATCTTGGGGCCGGAAAAATAGGTGGCAATGGGAAGCCCGGTGGTCTTCCTGAACCGGTCCTGACCCCCCTCTTCTGCCCCGTCCAGGATGAGATTCCGGCAGATCTTGTCGGTTCTTGTGCACTGCCACACAACTGCGTTAAAGAGCGGCAGACCTGTGTTTCGATCCCACACAACAACGGTCTCCCGCTGGTTGGCTAGGCCAACAGCCTTGATGCTGCTGCCCGGGATACCGGTTTTTTCAAGGGCACCCTGAATCACCTCTCTGGTGTTAGCCCATATCTCCATGGGATCATGCTCCACCCAGCCGGGTTTCGCAAATATCTGCCGGTGCTCCTTTTGATCCTTTCCAATAATATCGCCTTTATGATCAAAAATGATGAACCGGGTGCTTGTGGTTCCCTGGTCAACGGCACCGATGTATTCGGTCATAGAATTCTCCTCAACTTTAGAGAGCAGATAAACATGGTAAGGTGATCAAATTTACAGATGAATAAACTCCATCAGTTTTGCCGGATACTTTGACAAGATTTTCAACATGTTCGTCCGTATTCCATTTTCCCGGCAGGCCCGCAACACCTCTTGATTCAGCAGCAGAGTATTGCGCCAGCCCCCGGTGCTGACACCACCGCTTCTCATCCGCACCAACACCTCAGGGAGATACTGATAGGTCAATGTTCCCCCATAAAAAATACGCGCCACCAGCTCGAAATCACCGGCTATGCGGTAATCTGTCCGAAAGCTCCCAAAATGGTCGTATACCCTGCGGTGCAGAAAAAGTGCCGGATGCGCTGGCATCCACCCCCAAGCGATCCGTTCCGGACGGAAACGTTTTCCACGATAGGTGCGCAGGGATCGATCCAGGCTGGCTGCCTTTGCGGTTATAATTTCCACGTCACCAAACAGGGCATCGAGATCATTGCGGGCAATGGTGTCTGCTACTTGTCCCAGCACACACCTGTTTGCATACACATCATCGGAATTGAGGAACCCAATAATTTCCCCTGTGGCCAATCCCAACCCCTTGTTCATGGCATCGTAAATCCCGTTATCCGGCCCGGTAACAAATTTCGAAATATCACTTTTATTGCGGGCAATGATCTCCTGCGTTCCATCCGTTGAACCGCCATCCACAACAATATATTCAATATTCGAATGAGTCTGGGCGTTTACTGATTCAATGGTATCGGCTATGGTTTTGACAGCATTAAACACTACGGTAATTATACTGATTTTCATGAGTTTCCAAATTTATTTTTATTCTCCAAAGTTTCCTTATAAAAGCCATATGTCTCATCAAAACACTTGTCCCAACTAAATTTTTTTGATTGTTCCAAGCCTTTATCTATAATTCTTTTTCTAAAAACAGTATCTTCCAGCTTTCTAATTTCTTTTATAAAACTATCAATTTCAATTTCATCCACCAAAAGCCCTGCATCACCAGCAATTTCAGGAATAGATGATTTAATGGTACTAACAACAGGACAGCCAGCTTTCATGGCTTCAACTATTGGTATTCCAAAACCTTCATAACTAGACGGATAAAGCAGACAAAAAGCATTGTTATAAAGTATATTCAACTTGTGCGAATCTATGCATCTAAAATGACAAATTGTATTTTTTAATGGTTTCATAGTGGTTTTTTCTTTTTCTGAAAACTCTTGTCCACCGACTACAACCAGACTACAATTTTGTAAGTCTTTTAAGACTTTAATAACAACATCAAAATTTTTGTAACTACTTCTGTCGCCTATATACAAAATATATTTTTTATCTTTTAAAACACCAAAAGCATCGATCAAATAATTTGTAGGATTCTCAAGCTTTACAAACTCACCACCCACACCATTATAAACAACTTTAATCTTTGACCCTTTTACATTAGGATAAAACTTCATTAAGTCTTTTTTTGTATTTTCAGATACACAAATAATTCCATCACTTCTTTTGATAGCAAAACCCTTTTGCCAAAGGTGAACATATTTTGCTAAACCACTTCGAAAATGCTCATAAGTAAAATCATGAACAGTGGTAATATTTGTTACATCTTTTTGAAGTGAAACCCTATAGTAACTGCTATGAAAAATAGAATTTTTAGCTGCTCTTTTGGTAAAAGGTAAATATCTAAGAATTTTGATACTAAAACCACTCTCTTTTTTAGTTTGGAGTTTCAACTTATTTCTAAAAATATTTTGATTTGACAATTCATAAAAAATCACTTTGTCTTGATTGGCAATTCTCTTTATCAACTCTATCCAATAAACTGATATCCCACCAGCTTTCTGGATTGAGAAAATTATATTGTCGTAGATTACTTGCAATTAACTTCCTATGGTTAATTATGGAGTTTTATATTTATTATAATGTATCATCTTCTTCAATTCAATTTTAACCAGTTCTTTCAAAACAATCCAAAGATAATAGATATTTACCATAGTGTTTTTTTCAACAACATTCCAACATCCAACTATACTATCAACTCTTTTGACATCAGAGAATCCACCTGCTGAATAATTTGCAATAACGGTGTTAATATATTTAAAGGCTTTATTTTGTCTATATAGAGAATAAAAAAGTTCAAAATCTGCTCCAATCCGATTTTGCAGGTTATACTTGTTTCGCTTATGAGTTTTGGCTGATATAAAGCTACTTTGATGGCAAAACTGTGAGCCTTTCCATATTTTTTCTATACTTCCTGCTTGAGATATTTTCGTTTTATACGGATAGACTACATTGTGATCTCCATATATAATATCAATATTTTTACAACTGTTTTTTGTAAAAATATCTTCGATAATAGTGTAAGTATAAAAGCTATCCCCAGCATTCATAAAATTGATCCACCCGCCACTTGCTAAATCTATCCCTTTATTCATAGCATCATAAATCCCGTTATCCCTCTCACTCACCCAGTAATCTATGAAGTTTTCAAATTTTTTAATAATATCGAGTGTGCCATCGGTGCTTCCGCCATCAATGATAATATATTCTATATTGTCATATGTTTGAGTAATCACACTTTGGATAGTTTTTTCTATGTGTTTTTCACCGTTGTAAACGACCGTCACTATCGAAATGATTGGTTTATCTTCGTAGGAAGTTTTGAAGTAGCCTTTGGTACGCAAACCACCCTCACCTTTTCGGCCCTCACCCTCTGGCAAAAGCAAAACAGATCCAAATTTATCGTCAGCGCTGCTTACTATCTCTGGCTTTTCTTGAGTTGTAAATTTTGTTGTACTGTATTTGTCATCCAAACATATTGCATTTATCATTTGTCTCCTCGTCTTAGGGGTATATTGTTTAAATGTTATTTCTTTTAAAAAAATTAGTCCCAATTATGAGAAAATGTTTACCTATATTTCCAAATAAACTTCTTCAGGCGAGTGGAATTCATAAGTTTTATTGGGCCCGAATCGGGTTTTATGGTGTCAAAGAGGATGACGGCTATCTTGGCAATGGCATAGAATTCATCGTAGGGTCCAAAGGCAGATTAAAGGGGAATCTTTGATCATCAGTTGGGGACAAGTTTTGGATAAATGTCGCTTAAACACAGGGATATCCACATTTTAACACCGTGATGTATGCCGCATCATTATCTTAATTTCATGACAATACATATCTTTGTAGTTGGTGGCTAAATTTAAACATCGTTTTTTTGTTCATAAATTTTTTTATGCCGTTTGGCATTTTCCAAATTATTTTTCTGGATAAGCGCTTATATGCTCGAAAAGTTTTCCTGTTGATACGATTTGTTTCATTTCTTTGTAATAAGAGTTCATGTCTTCTGACAACTGACCTTTGTGAATTTTATATCCTCCTAACCATGCGTCGACAATATAAAGCGTTGCTTCTTCGGAAAATTGTTTCCAGAGGTGAAAATCACCGGCGTATTTAAAACAAGTCAGATTACTATAATCTATCAGGGTGTTCATCCCTGAATTCCAAAAGGTAGACTCTTGTTGAATAAATGGTAAAAATTTCGGGTTATAATAGCCGTTTTGTATAAAATTTGTTTGGTATCTATAGGGAAGGGTGGCATCAATCAAATGGGATTTCTCATTGTATCTTACTATTAGACCAGTCAGCCATTTAATTGGGTATCCATTCATGATTTCAAAAACGATTTCAAACGCATGTGGTGAATAAAAATCACCAGCATTGATATATGCCGTAACATCTCCACTAACTTTTCTCAAACCCTTGGAGAGCGCTTCATACATTCCAGAATCAAATTCAGAAATTATTTCGGTTGATATATTATCTTGTCTGATAGTAGAAAAAATTTTCTCTACTATCTCAACCGTATTATCAGATGATTTTCCATCACAGATGATATATTCAAGTTCAATTTCTTTGTTTGCTACGGCTGTGTTGGAAATTACTGATTGAATCGTTTCCGCAATAAACTTTTCAGCGTTGAAACAGGGGGTTATAATCGATATTTTGTTATTTTTCTTTCTATTCAAAACAGTTCCTTGTTTCTGAAATATGCGGGATTTGCAATTTACTATAACGATCATCCCCAGTTCTTAGTCGATTATTTTAAAAAATCCCTGTAAGCTAGGGCCATACCTTTTTTCAAATCTGTCATGGGCCTCCAGCCAAGTTTCATAAGACGAGTGGAGTCCATGAGTTTCCTCGGGGTTCCATCTGGTTTTGTGGTGTCAAAGATGAGTTCATTTTTAAAACCGACCACCTCTTTTACGATTTCGGCCAGGTTACGGATGGTGATTTCCTTGCCGGAACCGATGTTGATGTGGGCCTGGATGGTGCCGCTTTCATCTTCAAAGGCGATGTCTTTATAATCTACATCCTCCAGGAGAAATACGCAGGCTTGGGCCAGATCATCGACGTAGAGAAATTCTCTAAGGGGTTCACCTGTGCCCCAGATTGTAACGCTGGGAGCATTTTGCTGTTTAGCCTCGTGCATGCGGCGAATCAGGGCGGGCAGCACATGGGATCTTTCCGGGTGATAATTGTCCCCCGGGCCATAGAGATTGGTGGGCATGGCAGATATGAAATTGGTGCCGTACTGGCGGTTGTAAGCATCACACATGCGAATGCCGGCAATCTTTGCAATGGCGTAGGGCTCGTTGGTGGGCTCCAGGGGCATTGTTAAAAGAGCGTCTTCCTTCATGGGCTGGGGAGCAAGTTTGGGATAGATGCAGCTTGAACCCAGGAACAGCAGTTTTTTGACACCGTGGGTGTATGCTGCATGGATCACATTTGACTGAATCATCAGATTTTCATAGATGAACTCTCCCCGGAAGGTGCTGTTGGCACCTATGCCGCCAACCTTTGCGGATGCCAAGACCACATAATCAGGTTTCTCTTCACCAAAGAATTCTTCCACCTCTTTTTGTCGTATGAGGTCGAGTTCTCCATGGGTTCGACCGACCAGCTTTGTATAACCTTTGGATTCCAGGCAACGCCAAATGGCGGAGCCAACCATTCCCCGATGGCCCGCTATATAGATTTTAGAATTTTGCTCCATGGTTCAGCTACCTGTCATTCGTTGTAGTTAAATGTATTAAAGCCATGGGTCTTGCAGAGGTTGTCCCGTTTTGCCAACTCAAGATCCCACTGTACCATTTCGGTTACAAGTTCTTTAAAGGTGATCTCGGGTGTCCAACCAAGCTTCTCTTTGGCTTTTGCGGGATTGCCAAGGAGCGATTCCACTTCAGTGGGCCGAAAGTATTTAGGGTCAACAGAGACTATCGTGTTTCCTGTTTTGGTTTCAACACCCTTTTCATCAATACCTTTACCTTCCCATCTGATGTCAAGACCAAGACCGTTGGCTGCCATCTCTACAAAATCTCTTACAGAATGCTGTTTTCCTGTGGCAATGACAAAGTCCTCCGGCTCATCCTGTTGGAGCATGAGCCACTGCATTCTGACATAATCTTTGGCATGGCCCCAGTCCCTTTTGGCATCCAGATTACCAAGGTAAAGGCAATCTTGAAGATTGAGACTGATGCGGGCCAAGGCCCGGGTGATCTTGCGGGTAACAAAGGTTTCGCCCCGCAGAGGGGATTCGTGATTGAACAGAATGCCGTTGCAGGCAAAGATACCATAGGCTTCCCTGTAATTCACACAGATCCAGTAGGCATATAGTTTGGCAGCGGCATAGGGACTTCTGGGATAGAAGGGGGTGGTTTCCGTCTGGGGAACCTCCTGCACCTTGCCGTATAGCTCTGATGTGGAGGCCTGGTAAAACCTGGTTTTCTTTTCAAGCCCTAGAAGACGAATGCCCTCCAGAATCCTCAAAGTACCAAGGCCGTCTGTGTCTGCCGTGTATTCCGGAGCTTCAAACGATACTGCCACATGGCTTTGGGCTGCAAGGTTGTACACCTCGTCGGGCTGCACCTGCTGAAGGATACGGATCAGATTGGTAGAATCTGTCAGATCTCCATAATGAAGAATAAACCTTCTATTGGCTTCATGGGGCCCCTGGTAGAGATGATCAATGCGGTCCGTGTTGAACAGAGACGCCCTTCGCTTAATCCCATGAACCTCATACCCCTTTTTCAGTAAAAATTCGGCAAGATATGCACCATCTTGTCCGGTTATCCCGGTTATCAATGCTTTTTTCATAATTCCTCATTATTGGTTATAATTTAGGGGCGCCCCCACTCGTGCTACTGATGATTGGTCGATATTATGCGTTATGATCTAAAAACTTGATTGTTGTATTAAATCTTCTTATTCCATTAAAGAGTAGCCTTTAAACCCTTAATTATTCCTACTTATGATCAAACAACAAATAAAATCGAACAGTTAACGGGACAGAGATCTGACAAGAAAAGCAATAACATATCAGCCATTCAACTCCTCTTTAAACATCAGCAAATCGGTTGCCATCATCAACTTTACCACATCTGCCATAAAAGATTCAGGACGCCAGCCAAGCAACTCCTTTGCTTTGCTGTTATCTCCACGACTTTCCCAGATATCCGTGGGTCTTAATAAACCAGGATCGACAACAACATATTTACGCCAATCCAACCCAACACATTCAAACGCAATTTCAACAAAATCTTTTAAGCTGTTACTTTGACCTGTTGCTATTACAAAATCTTCTGCCCGCTCCTGCTGCAACATCAACCACATGGCCTTTACATATTCAGGTGCCCACCCCCAATCACGCCTTATGTCTATGTTTCCCAGATGGAGTTTCTCATCACTGCCTGAGGCAATCCTGCAGGCTGCGCAAACAATTTTTTTAGTAACAAAACGTTCTGAACGTAGGGGAGATTCGTGATTAAAAAGTATTCCTGAGCATGCATATAGATGATATGCTTCACGATAGTTGACAACTTCCCAGTAGGCTGCCGCTTTGGCTACAGCATAGGGACTTCTTGGCTTTAAAGGGGTTGCTTCATTGGCTGACGTTCCATTAGTATTTCCAAAACACTCACTTGAACCTGCGTTATACAACCGGATAGGTCGCTCGATAAACCGGATCGCCTCTAACAAGTTAAGAGTTCCAAAGGTGATGCTCTCCATCGTCTCAACCGGTTGCTCAAAGGAAAACCCCACTGAACTTTGTCCTGCCAAATTGTATACCTCGTCAGGCTCAATTTTCATTAATGCCTGTAGAACACTACGAAAATCAGTGGGTGTAATTGAAGTAAAAGTCACTTTTTCACGGATGCCCAAATTTTGCAACCTACTGAAGGTATTTGCCTGGGCATCCCGTGAAGAACCATATACCCGATACCCCTTATTGATCAACAGTTTAGCCAAATAGGCACCATCTTGGCCGGAAACCCCGCAAATCAGAGCTTTTTTCATATTATCCCTTTAACGACTTATATATCTTGTACGTTTTTTCAGCACAGGTTTCCCAGGAAAAACGGGTGATACGTTCTTCCCCCAAGATACGCAGTCTGTCTGCACATTCCTGGGATGACACAACCTGTTCAATGGCATGGGTCATTGATTCTTCTTCATAGGGGTCAAAGTATTGACCAGCGTTTCCAACAATTTCCGGTATAGAACCGCCATTGCTGCAAATTACCGGGCAGCCATGGGACATGGCCTCAAGCGGCGGAATACCAAAGCCTTCATATAAAGAAGGATAAACAAAAGCCGTGGCATGGCGATATAGCCTTCCCAGGATATGATCGTTGCCCTCTATATGTGTCAGCCTGTCTGCAGCCAGCCCTAACGCCTTTCTGAGCTGATGTTCAGATTGTTTTAATTTACCTCCGCCAAAGCATATCAGCTTATAGTGTTTATGTAAGACTGAGTTTTTTCCATAAGAGCTAAGTAATCGGGCAAAGTTTTTATAGCCTCCACGATCTCCTACATAGAGAAGATAAGGTTCTGTCCCATCGATCCCATCAAAATTATCTGATTTTGTTGTCAGGTCAAAACCGAGATGGACAACAGAAACTTTTGAGGGGGCAATACCAGTTATCTCGAGTAAATCCCGCCTTGTGTTTTCCGAAATACAGATCACATGGTCTGCACGTTCAACATTCATCCGCTTGGTCAGCGCAGTACTATCATTATCAGGAAAACATTCAGAATACCGTTCATGGATCATATCATACACTGTAATAATGGTTTTTACGGTTTTGGATAATAAAGGTTGTTTATTGGAATAATAAGTTTCATGCACTATATCAGGGTTAAATTTGGCCATCCTTTTTGGTGCAACGATCTGATTTAAGGCTTTCAGAAGAAATCCCGTTCTATGAATATGGGGAACATGCCGTCCTGAAACAATACCACTATTGAGATCCTTGATATAATTGTTGATGTATAGGGGAGCTATTATTTTTGCATGAACCCCTTCCTGGTTATCCATGCGGCGTACCAGTTCAAAAAAGTATCTGGATATCCCACCATAAACTTGACTCAAAAATATTTGGGAATCATAAATGATTTTCATACTATACCTTTTTAAAAAGTACTTTTTAACGACTTTTTTTTTAAAAAAACTTTAAAAGTTTAGCCTCAGCCATTCAATTTTGCAATGTGATCTTCCCAAGTCTTACTTTTTATTTTTTTTTGAAGTAGCTTGTGTAATCCAAGCTTACTAAACTTTAATATGTTTTTTGCATACGGCGGTAGGCTCTTATGGGTTAAAAGCTGTAAAGCTCCTAAATTACAATATTTCAAACCATACTTATTCGCTATAAAATGAAATGTATTTTCACTATAAAATGAGACATGTTGTCCATGTTCTATACCATAATACCACCATTCACCTGGCTTTGGGATTGGGGTTGACAAAAGTTCAGTTGAAAAGATAATGTTCTTTGAGATCCCTAACAGTTTTTCAATTTCTTCAAGCGGGTACACAAAGTGTTCAAAGCTCTCAAAAGTTGTCAAAGCTTCATATCTTTCCTTATTTTGATACTCAAATCCTTTTGAAAAAAGATTTATAGTAAACTTATCATCCCAATAAAAATCAAACCCAATATCTCTCATCAAACGAACAAAAACACCGTAACCACCTGCATAGTCCAAAAACTTAGCCTCTTTATTGAAAAATAGTACAAGCAATATACTAAGCTTTGCAGATAAGTTTAAATTTCTTTGCATATAGCCTGTATCTGACAAGTTGATGGATTCACTGTAAGCTTCATCCAACCAGTAAGGCTCTTCTGTTTGTAAAAACCCACAATATGAACAATAGTAGTATGTTATATCATGCTTGTTTAATACTGTCCCATTAAAGATGGATTTGTTTTCTTGATTACATATTTTACATTTCATTTTTTAGCGCCAAATCTAAGAATAAATTTTATTGGCTCAAAAAATAGTAAAGCTTTCATTTTCATAACAAACAATCTTTTCATATCTTTTAAAAACAAATCACTCCAAAAAACCGATATAGAAGAGCTGATTATTGTCGCCATAGCTGCTCCATTTATTCCATACACAGGAATTAGTAAGATATTAAATAAAATATTTGAAACAGCCCCAATTAAAACTTTAATTACGAGTAATTGCGCTCTATTTTCAACATAAAACCACTTGTCATTAGCAACACTTAAAAAGACGAATATTCCAGTCCAGATGTGTATCATAAGCACACTTCCAGTTTGATTGTACTGCCCGCCATAGAGCAGATATACTACCCTGTGACTTAAAAATGTCATGGGCAGTGCTATGGCTATTGCGATCCACACCATGAGATCATAAAACCTTTGAAGCCTATCATAGTAAAGTTCATCACTTTGTTTTTTAGCATTGATGATGGCGGGAAAAAGGGAAGAGCCTATAGCCATAGGAATAAAGTACCATGCCTCACTAAGCCTTACTGCTGCTGCATACTGCCCCACTGCTTCGCTGTTTATCATCTCTTTTATCATTAGTTGGTCTATTCTCATATACATAAGTATTGCTGTTCCCGCAATCATGATTAGCCAACTCTCTTTTAACAATTTTACAGCTGTTCTTTTTTCAAATCTCCAACAAAAGAGTATGGATTTTTCTTGTTTCATGTAGAAATACAGAAATCCACTCGCAAGCACAAAACTATCAAATAACACCAACCACGCAAAGGCTATAAGCTGAGCTTCGCATAATATGAGTACGACTTTGACTATACTGCTTATAAAAAGACTTATGATGTTCGCATACACCACATACTTGCTCAGCACTCTGCTTTGAAAGTAAAGGTCTATGACATTAAAAGACTGAAACACCGTGGCCGATGCCACAATGAAAACCAGCATGTTTGTATAGTGGTCGTTTGAGGTGAAATTTACCGCTATGGCAAGTAACAGCAAAACCCCAAAAGCGCCCATAAGTTTAAGCCAGAAAGCCGTGCCTATAAGCTCTTCCTTTCTGTTTTCGTCTTTTACAAGCTCCCGCACCACGATGCCATCTAATCCTAAGGTAGCTATTGTGGCAAAAAGCCCCACAAAACTTTGAGCATAGCTAAAAAGCCCGAAGCGTTCAGGACCTAAATATCTAGCCACCCAGATGCCCACAAAAAGACCCACAACCATACGTAAAATCTTCTCAAAAAAAAGCCATGAAGTATTTTTGAAGTATTTCATAAAACCACTGTGCTTTTTAAGAGACTGTATTTTCCCTATCATTTGTACCTTTGATTTATGGCTTTACGGATCACGATCTGATTCCACCAACACACGACTATTAATAGCTCAACCCTTCAGAGGACCTCTATTCTATAATTCAACCTTAATTTTTGAGAAGAGGGAGGGACAAAACAACATTTTTAAACTCACTTGGTTCAATAAATTTAGGCCAGGTTTTGTCTATAGGGATATTGATTAGCTGAGTAGTGGGATCAAGTTATTCCAGTATATATTTATACCTGGATTATCAAAAAACCACCTAATATGGACACAAATTGTAGAGTTTTTGCAACTTGGAACGATGTTGAACCTTTGCTTGAAGAAGTTTTTATCAAAAACCACTCACCCCAAAAACCGATGCCAGCGAATACTCTGGAACAAATCCAGTGCGCAGCATTTTTCTATTATCAAATACCAGATCACCTGCAAGCTTGTCATAACTGGAGGTTAGCCAGGTGGATCTGACTGTCAAGAGGTTTTCAGCAAGGATAGCGACCCCCTTGACCATGCTTAAGGGGACTCTAAAGCACGACCGGCTCGGCTGATGCCTTGATTTTTGAAAAACAGAGATGATCTCATTAAAGGTATAGGGACGGGCATCACACACATTAAACCACTCACAGAAATCATCCGTTCCGGCCGTGATGACCCGAAAGCGGACAAACTCTACCAGATTCTGCCGGGAAAGCATGGACAAACGCTGTTCTCCCGAGCCGAACCGTAAAAAAAACATTTTTTTAGGTGCATAAACTCTTTTCTCTATGTTCAGACTCCAACTCCGGTCATACACCGGTGCCAGCCTCAAGACATCCAGTTTTTTCAACTTTCCATCAGCACATAATTTGACCAACCGATTTTCAGCGTCCAGCTTGCTGTCTGCATAATCGCTGGACGGACGGCAGGCATCTGTTTCCTGGACAGGTTTATGACCATACTTTTCGCCATAGACACTTATGGAGGACAAAAAGATAAGGTGAACATCCGGGTTGGCGCAGATGGCGTGTTCAGCGAGTAGCTGTGTTGCCGTGCTGTTGACTTCAAAATAGTCGGTGGTCGACATGGCAGCCATCTTCTGATGTGCAATGCCGGCACAATGTATCACCACATCCGGCCTGTACTTCTTAAAAAGATTGTCCAGATCTTCTTTGTTGGTAATATCAAGGCGTTCCCAGGTATTATTATGACCCAAATCCACCCTGCTTTTAGGAGAACGGCCACAAGCGATTACCTTATATTTATGAAATGCGGCTATCATATGGCTGCCAATAAAGCCCCCTGCCCCGGTCACCAGGATTGTTTTTCTTTTCATATACAGCATAAAAAGGTCAGGCATTCCAACACAAGCCTGACCCATCCTCCAACAATGAGAATTATCAATATGATTATTATCAATTAACTCGACACCTCATACCATTTCAATGGTTTGTCTGCAAATCATTTAATGTATATTTTTATTCATCACAGATAAGTTTTTTCGACCGACATGACCCTATTTGCCTTTTTAAAACACCCTGAGTTGGTTTTTATTTTCCAGATCACCTATTGGGAAATCATAATTTATTTTGCCCAAAAAAAGGATCTGAACTAAAAACGTTATTTCACCTACCCCCTTTTTCCCAACCCCATGAAACTCAATCTTGCCTACCCATGACCAAGTGTGATAATTGTTCCTATGTTAACCTATTCCATGGAAAACTGTTATACAGTTTATCCTTGCAAAAAACATATAAGGAGGCAGTATGCCGGGTTTTGAAATATTTGGGGACGAAGAGAGAAAAGAGGTCATGGACGTTCTTGAGACCGGGGTTCTTTTCAGGTATGGATTTGAAGGGGCAAGAAAAGGCCATTGGAAGGCAAAGGAGTTTGAAAAAAAACTCTGTGAGATAACCGGAGCAGGCCATGCCCTTCTCTGCTCAAGCGGCACGGCAGCCCTTTCCATTGCCCTTGCAAGCTGCGGAGTAGGAGCAGGCGACGAGGTGATAATACCCCCCTTCACCTTTGTGGCGACCTTTGAAGCCATCATAAACGCCGGTGCCGTGCCTGTTTTTGCCGAAATTGATGAGACCCTGTGCCTTGATCCGGACAAACTTGATGCCGCTCTCACAGACAGGACAAGGGCCGTGGTTCCAGTTCACATGTGCGGCGCCATGGCAAAGATCGACAGGATCAAAGAATTCTGTGACGCGAAAGGGCTGGTATTAATCGAGGATGCGTGCCAGGCCCTTGGCGGCTCATTCAAGGGCAGACATCTTGGCACCTTCGGCAGCATGGGATGTTTTTCGTTTGACTCTGTTAAAACCATTACCTGCGGCGAGGGCGGCGGCGTGATCACCGACCAGAAAGAGCTCTACCAAAGGGCCGACCAATATGCGGACCACGGCCACGACCACCTTGGCGGCAGCGACCGGGGGGCCGACGACCACCCAATCCTTGGCACAAACTTCAGGATCAGCGAACTCAATGCAGCTGTCGGCCTTGCCCAGCTGAACAAGCTTGACAGGATCATTAAAATTCAGCGCAAAAACAAACAGACAATAAAGGAAGAAATGGCAACCCTTCCGGGCATAACCTTCAGGAAAATCCTTGATCCAGCAGGAGATTCAGCCACCTTTTTGTCGTTTTTCCTGGAAGATGAAGCAAGGGCAAGGAGTGTCAGCAAGGCGCTGGGTGCGGCAGGTGTTGACGGATGCGCCTATTACTTTGACAATAACTGGCACTATCTCCGGCACTGGCATCACTTGAAAAATCTTTCAGGCGCTGCAAAGCTGCCCCTGGAGCTCCTGGACAATAAACCCGATTACTCCAAGGTAGAGGTGCCCCTGTCCGATGGGATCATCGGTCGAAATATCTCCATGCAGATCAAGCTTGGCTGGACAGACCAGGAGATCGACCAACGAATCAAAGCCATAAAAAAGGTCATTCAGAATTAATGCTCACCTGATTGGGGTGAGTTCCTAAAAAAGAAGGAAAAAAACAAATGATATTTAGAAACTTTAAGATGATCTCCAACGTTATATTCGGAAGGGGCTGCTTTAACCAGCTTGATGAAATCCTTGAACCAAAACGGACCGCCAAAGACTCCTGGATGGTCTTTGTCATTGACGATGTATTCCAGGGCAAAGAGCTTGAACAACGCATTCCCCTCCATGATAAAGACATGCTTCTATGGGTAAACGTGGATGACGAGCCCAAGACCTCCTACGTGGATCTTTTGACCGAAAAGGTAAAGGCGTACTCGACCACCCTGCCCTCCGGAGTTATCGGAATCGGCGGAGGCTCAAGCATGGATCTTGCCAAGGCTGTTTCACTGATGCTCACCAACCCGGGTTCTTCCCAGGAGTACCAGGGTTGGGATCTGATCAAGAATCCAGCAGTCTACCATGCCGCCGTCCCCACCCTGTCCGGCACTGGAGCCGAGGTTTCAAGGACAACTGTCCTCACAGGACCTGAAAAAAAGCTTGGCATGAACTCCGATTACACGGTGTTTGATCAGGTTGTCCTGGATCCTGAGCTGATTCGAGATGTTCCCCATGATCAGCAGTTTTACACGGGCATGGACTGCTATATCCACTGCGTAGAATCCCTGGAGGGCACATACCTCAACCAGTTTTCCAAATCCTACGGTGAAAAGGCCATAGAGCTGTGTCGGGAGGTATTCCTTGACGACACTGCTGAAGACAAGGACGACAAGCTCATGATGGCCTCTTTTTTCGGCGGAATGAGCATTGCCTATTCCCAGGTGGGAGCCTGCCACGCCCTCTCCTACGGGCTATCCTACATCCTTGGCACCCACCACGGTATAGGTTGCTCCATCGTGTTTGACTACCTCGAGGAGTTCTACCCTGAAGGGGTTAAAGAGTTCAGGCAGATGGCCGAACGACACAAGATTAAACTCCCCAGGAACCTGACAAAAGATCTTACCGATGAGCAGATGGAAACAATGATCACCGTGGCCCTGGGGCTTGCACCCCTGTGGGAAAACTGTCTTGGCCCTGACTGGCAAACAATAATGACAAGGGACAAGGCAAGGTCACTCTTTAAGAGGATGTAACCCCCATATGTCCTGGCAGACACAACAAAACATAAAACCCGATAAAAAAACCGGGTCCAGTGCAGGGGCACCCCTTGGGGGTGCCCCTTGTGGCAGCCCCAACAAAACCGAATACCCGCCTGCTGGATCGGAGCGAGTTTCACAAAAAAGAAAGAGTATCTCCATATGAGCACAGCCATAATACCATCCAGATTTGGATCGTCCAGATTTATGGGGAAACCCCTGGCCATTTTGGCAGGCAAATCCATGATCCAGAGAGTTTATGAGCAGACGGCAAAGGCTGTTAATATCACAAAGGTCGTTGTGGCAACCGATGACCTTCGAATCGAAACGGCTGTGAAGGCTTTTGGCGGTGAGGTGGTCATGACCTCAGACAGGCTTAAATCCGGCACTGACCGGGTGGCAAATGCGGCCGAGATCCTGGGACTGTCACCCGACCACATTGTGGTCAATGTCCAGGGAGATCAACCCATTTTCAATCCCGCATGCCTTGACGAGCTTCTAGCCCCGTTTGCCCATGATCCAGGCCTTCAGATGTCTACCCTTGCCTATCAAATCACAGACCAGCGGGAGCTGACAGATCCCAAGGATGTAAAGGTATGCTTTGACCAGAAGGGGTTTGCCCTCTACTTCTCAAGATCCAGAATTCCCTATCCCAGGGACGGGGAAAAAGAGGTCCCCACATACAAACACCTGGGATTTTACGCCTATACAAAGGGATTCCTTGACACCATTTCAGCCCTTCCTGTTTCTGAACTTGAAAACATCGAAAAGCTTGAACAGCTAAGGGTTCTGGAGCATGGTTATAGAATCAAGGTAGTTGTTACTGAGCACGATTCCCCAGAGGTGGATCTTCCCGAAGACATCGAAAGGATCGAAAGGATTATTGGCCGGTGAATAATCCTCCTTTAATTTGCACCCCTAAGCATCATCAACACCCCCTGAGTTAAATACTCAGGGGGTGTCTTGCCGGAATTTTATAAATCCAAACTCTCTGTCGTTTGTGAAATGTTTACCGACAACAAGGTGCTGCACCAGATCATCAAAAATCTTCCCTCAACAAAAGTTGTAAAATGCGGATTGAACATACTGGTTGCGCACCATGCCAGCAACACCCCTATTCCCAGGATATAAGATCTACCTCTGATCCTCTGTCTAAAAAATGAGGAGATAAACAACAAGAACAGCATGAGCCCGACTACGCCATATTCAACCAGGATTCTTAGATATTGATTGTGGGGATCACCAACAGGCTCCCCCTGCCAGCCCTTCTCATTTACCACCTGTTCACGGTAGGCAGTTTCAAATCCATTGGTACCATAGCCCAGGACAGGGTGTTCGAATTTTTTTAATATTTCAACCGTATTTTTCCACATCACGATGCGAACCCCCATGGCAGTGAGTTCAGGTGATTGTTTATAATTTTCAATTTCATCTAATCCAATGCGTATCCTGTCTTGGGCAACCGGAGATACCAGCAATAGAGAAAGGATAACCACCGGTGCCAACAGCATAAATACGATCCTTGTCTTTTTTTTAATACCCCAGAAAGAGAATGCCATTACCAGCACGATCGAGGCAAGATAACCACTTCGACCAGGGGTCACAAAAAGTATATTCAAGGCCAGTAAGCCTGCTGAACATTTCAGCAGCCAACCAGGAAAAAAATCTGAAGAAAGGGGAAACCGTGATAGGACAAGACAGGCAAACATGGCAACGGAAAACAACATCCCCTGGGTTGCGTGGTTGGCCACAACAATACCTAGGGGACGATTGTAGATACTAAAATCAAACAGGTACCCTGCAAAGGATACCAATGCAGAAAAAACAATCAAACCTGTGAAATAATAAACCAATCTGTTTTTCCAAAGGGTATCGGCGTATACGCTTGCAACCAGAGGAACCAGCAGTAGTTTGCGCCAGCTTTTCAACATATCCATGCTTTCTGAAAACGGTGCTGCAGAGTAAAAAACTCCAAGGGTGACCATGACAGATAATACCAATGCCATAATCACCATTGGCTGCTTGAGCTCTGAAAAAACCCTCTTGCGAAGCTTTCCAGAACTTATGAAACAGAGAAAAACAAGAGCTTCAACAACAACAGTTGCTGCTGTTGAAAACAGCATAACAGCAACTTCAAGAACAATTAAACTACGGACAAGGCTAAGGGAATCAATCTCTTGGATGTTTCTTTTAACCGCTTTTAAATCAATCATTTTTCCTCAAATCTATTCCCATCAGGGGATATAGATACTTTCTTCTGATAATTTTTATCCGCCATCCCAGTTGATCTATAAATGTTCCCCGTTCCAGGTCCTGAATACTGGACGAGAACAGGCCCGTATGTGACCCCTGATTGACAATGGTCGGTTCCATCCAGAAAATGGGAATTTTCAACTCAGAAGTAATTTTATCAATCAAGTGATCAGCGGGAAGGGAAAACCCGTTTTCTTGTATCCATTGAATTTTTTTTCTTGCCATCTGCCTGTTGATCCAGTACGAATCCGCTGCCCTGACATGTTCTGCCCTATATAGTCTTTTCTTCCTCTTTTTCTTTGTCCATGGCACGTACAGGGCACATCCACTGCCCAAACTAATGTATCCGCAATCTAACCCTTGTGCATGAAACTCTGCAAGGGTTTCCTGTGCAATAGACTTAAATCTTTGTATATCAATAAGAGCATCATCCTCAAATACAAAGGCCCCATCTGTATCTCCTCTGGCAATTCGCTCCCAGGCACTAATGTGTTTTAAAGCGCATGAAATGGCTGCTTTATTTAAAAACCCGGAATACTTGTACTTTGTTAAAATTTCGGGAGTTATCTCATCCTTATCATGGTTAAGGACCCACTCAAAGGGCAGGTCAAGCCTGGAAAACTGTTCAACAATACTTTGTTCCCGCTCCTCAAATCCTTGTTTAACATGGAGGACGTAATAGGTATTTTTCATTTTATCCTTGTTTTTATTTTATTCAACGCAGGAAGAATTATCAAACATGTGGTTAAAAAGCAATTGAATAAAACAGCTGCTCACGGTAAGATTGATTCCATAAAATCATGCCGAATCGACAAAAGTCTTCAACAATAACAAATGAATAAAAAAATAAGGTTAAAGGTCTTGAGAATAGCCATTCTGGTAAAACGATTCACCCTGTCCGGCGGCAAGGAACGTTATGTCGTGGAGCTTGCCCGCTCTTTATGCAGCCTCGGCCACAGTGTGGATGTGTTCGCCTGCAAAGCCGATGATCGTCTTCTGGAGGGAATGGGGTTTTTCCGTGTTGAAAATCGTTTTACATTTTCAAGCGTATTAAACACCATCTCCTTTGTCAGGGAAACGGCAAAGATGCTCAAGCATCACAGCTATGATATTGTTCACTCCCATGAGCGTAACTATACCCAGCAAGTTCTGACCTTGCACAGCTTCTCCTACTTTGATGGTCTTGAGAGATACTCCCGCCTGAGAAAAATTGATCAAAAGTATTTAAGCCTGCGCAGCTGGCTTTACCTCTGGCTTGAGAAAAGGCAGATGAAAACCCCCTGGCTGGTATCGGTTTCAACTGCCATATCAAGGGATGTTAACGCCCACTATCATCGATCGGCCGATGTCGTTGAGATCCCCCCGGGAGTAGATTTAGATATGTTTTCCAGAGAGGGTTTGGATTTGATGCGAAAAAAAGAAAGAAAAAAGAAAAACCTTGGAGAGAATGATCTTGCAGTTCTCTTTGTCGGGTCTGCCTTTCAGCGCAAGGGGCTTGATCGCTTAATTCCCGCCATTGCCAAGGATATGCGGTTGTTTGTGGTTGGAAAGGGGGATAGAGTTGCAAAATTTAAACAGATGGTCAAAAACTACGGCCTTAAAAAAAACATCAGCTTTGAGGGAATCACAGATGAAGTCAAAAAATATTATGCCCTTGCCGATGTTGTAGTCCTACCCTCAAGATCCGAGGCCTTTGGCATGAGTGTCCTGGAGGGCATGGCCTGTGGTTTGCCCGTGATAGTAAGCCGCAACTCTGGAATTGCAGATCTGATACAACATGGCGAGAATGGTTTTTTAATGGAAAAAGATTCAGAAATTCCGGAGTTATTGAGTCTGATGAGGTCCGCAAAGGAGAGGCAAAAAATTGGAAGCTGTGCCAGAAAAACGGCGGAAAAATATGGCTGGGCAAGGGTTGGAATATCCCACGAGATTCTCTATGAAAAAATTTTATCGAAAGAATTAGCCAACAAAAGGGTAGATTAAAATCATATGGACAAAATGATGTCTAATACATATTTTAAAAAGAATTTTTCAATGGTCATAGGGTGTAATAGATCATTTTTGTCTGATACCATGCTGGAACTCCTCAACGATCCAGATTCTTTTCTGAACCACAGCAGCACTGAAATCATCCAGAACAACTTTAAAAGCAAGGTAGGCATTGTCAACATGGATGATAGACAACTCGTTATCAAACGTCATAACTACAAATCTCAATGGCATAAATTCAGGCGCTATTTCAGACCAACACGGGCCAGTCGAAACTGGCACTATTCAAACCTGCTGCAATCCAGAGGGATTTTAGTGCCAACGCCGGTTGGCTTTGTGGAACAAAGAATCGGATCGCTCCGGGGGATGTCCCACTTTGTTTATGAGTATGTAGAGGGAATTTCAGGTGAGACATATTTTAAACACCATCTTGATTGCCCTGAAAAGGTCGACCAGGGAATGAATATGGTTGTGTCTCTTGTTCTTAAAATCAAAAACCTGGGACTGATCCATGGTGACATAAGGATGTCCAATTTGATTTTTAAAGACAATAAACTCTGGCTGCTGGATTTTGATGATATGCGAAAAAGAAGCTGGTACAAAATGCAGAGCACTAAAGACAGAGATATTCGGGGCCTTAGAAAGGATATCTTCTACAATATTCCCCCTGCTCTTCAAAATGATTTTTTGGATAGGCTGGCTTCATTTTAACAACGACTCAATCCATTTTTACAAAAATATTCCCCGGACAAAATGGTCTCATTTAAAAGAGCATCATTTTTCATAAAATTTTCCCTGTCATTTTCCAGGTGCCAGAGATGGAAACAGACCGCCATGAACGGATGTTCCCTTCTTCTTAATCCATAGTTGTAAAGCCTTGCCACAAGCTCGGAATCCTCCCTGCCCCACCCCTTGAAATCCTGGTTAAATCCATTTACAGCAAAGAGATCTTCCCTGAAGAATCCCA
>Ga0265295_1002214_pt1 | contig 31683 bp, 30 predicted proteins | sample Munlansysbiofilm_FD_192503 | JGI IMG/M metagenome (GOLD analysis project Ga0265295, IMG submission 192503) | Leachate microbial communities from a municipal landfill in Southern Ontario, Canada - Methane capture system biofilm | ecosystem: Engineered > Solid waste > Landfill > Unclassified ... | reverse complement strand
CATTTCGCTGCGCTTTTGTAAAGCCGTGCAAAAACTCTTCATCACGAAAAAACGGCGCAACAAATCCAAGCCCCTGCCCGAGCAAAAGCTCGGAAAGACTCGTCATCCCCCGCGCGTACACGACACACCTCTGCTCTTTTGGCTCTATATGGTACATCTGTTTTGTTTTGAAAATACTACCCGCAAAATGTTTCAAAAGAGGCTCTTTTGCATAAAATTTCTCTATCGCTCTGCGGCATGTTGCATTGGTTTGCTCTTTTGTATAAATCTCCTCGAGAGAAACGACCCCGTAGGGTCGGCAAGTAAGAAAGCTTTGACCGAGTAAAAATACTTGAGAATCGTTGGCATGTACCCCTTGTAAAATCGCCATAAGAGGCTCTTTTGCCGATGCCGTGTGACATAAAAAGGAAAAATACAAAAAAGACAAGAAGATGCGCATAAAACATTGTAACATGATATAATTAATTACAAAACCAAAAACGGGCGCGTAATGGAAGAGTTTAAACTGAAAATAATAGTTGCAATCTTGGGGGGAGTTTTTTTCTCGTTTATTATTATTTTATTAGCGTTTATTCTCCCTTTAGACAAGCCTGAGACAATTATCATCAAGCCTAAAGGGGTTTTAGAACGAGTTTCCCACTCCGTTAAAAAGTAGGTTTAGAAGATCGTGCTCTTTATTTTTATGAGCTTCATCGTGTCGTAGGCACATTCGGGCTTGAGTCGTATGGCACATACTTCAAGCGCTTTGACACAATCAAAGAGGCAGTCGATGTCCTCCTCTTTCATCATTCTCTCCAAAATCGTTTGACCGTCTTTGATCCTAAGATTTCTTGCGACACCGAGGTTTTTGTGTGCGAGTTCCCGTAAGGGGATAAAGTCCAATTTCTGATTGCTTTGTTTTGCATCTTGCAACTGCGAAATGTAGTAGATAAAAAGCTGCTTTGTTTTTATAATCTGTTCTACATAATCTTCCACGAGCTGATGCACAAGTTCATCGTCGAGTCCCAGTTCCGAAATAGCTTCGTTTGTGGTGTAGCTGTAATCGCAAAGATTGAAACCGCAATGCTGCGCATTCATAATCTCGGCACACTCTCTTTTGGCTTTTTTAAGCAAAAGAGCGATCTCTTCTTGTTTTGATAATGTTTTTATTGTAGTTTCATGCGGCATAAAAGAAAAAATAACATAAAACCGAACCGTTCGTTGCTATTTTGAAGAAAATGGGAGAAAAAAGAGAGGCGGGTGCTACGATTACACCCACCATAAGTTTTTATTATAACGCTTTTAACATTACTCTGTTAAGTCTTGTTATAAAGTCTTGCGTATCGGCAAGCTCTTTACCGTCGTAAAGTTTTGCCTGATCCAAAAGAACGTGCGCCGCATCCGCGATCAAATTTTGATCCGCCGAGTCTTTAAGCTTCATAATGAGTTCGTGTTTTGGATTGATCTGTAAAATCGGAGCCGGCTCAGGTGTATCGCCGCCCTGTCCAAACTGTTTCATCATCTGCGCCATCATGTACGACGGGTCCTCTTTGTCCATTTTAAGTTTTACGGGTGAGTCTACAAGATCAAACGTTACTTCCACGTTTTTCACGCTTTCCCCTAAAGTATCTTTGAGCTCTTTTACAAGTGGGTCGAAATTTTTCGCGCTCTCCTCTTTAGCTTTTTTCTCCTCTTCGCTCTCCTCGAATTTCGCATCGCTTACGTGAACGAATTTGTACTCTTTGTACTCCGTCACCATCGGGAAGATAATAGTGTCGATCTCTTCGTTGAGGATCAGCACGTCGATATTGCGAGATTTGAATTTTTCGAGTTCGGGAGAAGATTTCAACATGCCAAGAGATGTTTTACCCGCGATGTAGTAGATCTCTTTTTTCTCTTCGTCTACATTTTTCACAAACTCTTCGATCGTCGTTTTTTCCCCGCCGTTGAGCGTATTGAACTGTAAAAGTTCCAAGATTTTCTCACGGTTTGCAAAATCGTTGTAAAGCCCCTCTTTGAGTACGTTACCAAACTGTGCATAAAAGTTATCATACTTCTCTTTATCGTTTTGTGCCATCTTCGCAAGCTCTGAGAGCACTTTTTTCACCGAAGCACTTTTAATTTTTGCCATCACTTTATTCGATTGCAAAATCTCTCTTGAGACGTTAAGCGGCAGGTCTTTTGAATCGATCACACCGCGTAAAAATCTAAGATAGGTCGGCATAAGCTCTTTGTCGTCATCTGTGATGAAAACGCGGTTGATGTAGAGTTTGATCCCCGGTTGGTAATCGACGCGGTACATATCCATCGGCGCTTTGGCGGGGATATAAAAAAGTGTCGTATATTCGATCGCACCCTCGGCTTTGTTGTGCATCCATGCCAAAGGTTCTTCCGAAGAGTGTGCAATAGAGCTATAAAAATCTTTGTACTCCTCCTCTTTTATCTCGCTTTTTGCAATCGTCCACAGTGCGTTTGCACGGTTGATCTGTTGGTTTTCTATCTCGGTTCTTGAAGGCTCTTTTTCGTTCCCTTCATCGTCGCGCACCGCGGGAATAAACTTCTCTTTATCCATAAAGATAGGAAAAGGGATATGGTTGGAGTATTTTTTGATAATCGACTCGATGCGGTAGCTCTCTAAAAACTCGCTCTCTTCGTCGTTAAGATACATTTTGATCTCGGTTCCGTGGGACTCTTTTTGCGCTTCTTCGATCTCAAACTCGCCGTCGCCTTTGCTGATCCATTTGTACGCTTTTTCTTCGGCTGCTTTTTTGGTTGTTACTTCAACCTTATTTGCAACCATGAAACATGCGTAAAACCCGACCCCGAACTGCCCGATAAGACGGGAATCTTTTTTCTGATCCCCCGTTAGGTTCTCCAAAAACGCCTTCGTTCCCGATTTTGCGATCGTTCCGAGGTTGTTCATAAGATCCTCTTCGTTCATTCCGATCCCGCTGTCTTTGATCGTTAACGTTTTTGCTTCTTTATCGACTACGATATCGATGCGCGGAGCAAACGTAACCCCTTTGTATTGATCGTTCGTGAGCACCAACATGTTAAGCTTGTCAAGCGCATCCGAAGCGTTTGAAACAAGCTCACGTAGAAAAATCTCTTTGTTGGAATAGAGTGAGTGGATCATCAAATGGAGTATTTGATTTGCTTCTGTTTGAAATTGATGTTTTGCCATCGTAAAAATCCTTTGTTCTAAAATTGCGGCATTATTTTAGCAAAAAAAAATTAATAGTTGCAAGTCAAATCAAAAAACTTTAGCCGTAAAGACTAAACTATCCTTAGCATGCCAAAGAATAGAACAGAAAAGTTTTATGAAAATATTTTTCATTTTCCATACAAAAAAATGGGATTTGTGGAGTATAATTTCGACCAAAATCACCATTCTTTCTGTGGAGAAAGTTAATGCAACCATCAAAATGGACCGTAGGCGCAACCAAAGCAAATAAGTCGATGCAATCTAACAACAAACCTGCAAACAGCACAAAATGGGGCGTAGGTATTAAAAGTAACGTCAAAAAATGGACGATAGGCAAACCCAATGACAAATAAAGATCTCGTTTATGCGTACTATAAAATGTGGAACGATAAAAACTTCGACAAAGCAGATCAGCTTTTAGACGAAGATATCCGTTTTAGAGGATCGCTCGATATCACCGCAAACGGTATTGAGGGCTTTAAAGAGTATGCGCAAATGCTTACGCAAGCATTTCCCAATCTTTACCATGCCATAGAGATGATGGTCGCAGAAAACAATATGGTTGCGGCGTACGTCACCTACACGGGAACGCACGAGGGAAAAATATTTAATTACGAACCCACCCACAACCGTATCTGCTATTCGGGTGCATCGTTTATACAGATACGCAACGGCAAGATCACCAACGTCAACATCCTCGGAGATCTCAACTCCCTCTACAAGCAGCTTAGCAATTGAAGCTGCTCCCCTTTTTTCGGGGAGTTTAAGATAAATTTACTTTATTTTCGATAGTATGCCTTACAAAGGTTCCGACCTCCACTATTTCCCCTTACACAAAGGATTTTGTATGAAAAAATTTACAACGCTCGTAGCCATAGATTTTTCGCAAAGCAGCTTTATCGTCTTAAGCAAGGCGCTTGATTTTACCGAAAAAATGGGAGGGGAGTTGCACGTGATTCACGTAGCCGAAACTCCGTTTTTCTCTTTAAAGAAAAATATCGACCGCATCCGCGCCAACAGCTTCGCTAAGCTCAAGGAAAATTTCCCGACGTTCGAAGAGAACCGATTTTACTGCGTGGAGGGGAAAGTTAAAACGGAGGTTGCAAAGATTGCAGGCGTCATCCAAGCAGATATGATTATCATAGGCAAAAGCGGAGAAACCTACCTTTTAGACGATCTCATACTCGGATCACACACCAAAGATATCGTCCGCTACTCCGAAATTCCCGTGCTTGTTATTAAAAATATTCACGAGCTTGAGTACCAAACGATCTTGGTACCCACCGATCTCTCGGAAGCATCTGCAAAAACGGTGCAAACGCTTGCTGCACTGTTTCCAAAATCAAGACTCCGCTTGCTCTATTTTTACTACCTTCCGTTTGAGACCCGCCTCAACACCTACGGCTTCAACGAAACGGAGGTGATCGAATACCAATCAAGCATCGTCGAGGAATCGAAACTTCGCCTTGATACTTTTATAATCTCTTTAAACCTCCCGACAGAAGTTCAAATCTCCACCTCGGTACGCCGCAGTTCTTTAAATGCAGAACTTTTCAACGACGAGGTTGAAGATATTGAGTTTGATCTTTTGGCAATGCACACCACGGGCAACGTAAGTTTCTACGCTTTTGACGTTTTAGAGACGTGTAAAAAAGACGTCATACTCATAAAACAATCCAAATAGCATGCACTTTGCTGCATGCCAAAGGGGTATAAATGCACAACGACACGATCGTTCTTTTTGAACCCGTTCCCGTTCTCAAATCTAAAGGGTGCCGCTTTGTAAGTTTTTTGCTAAAACTGTTTTTGCAATACACCGTATGGGTGCTTCCCCTTGGCATGTGGTACCGTTACGATCTTTTTATCGCTTTTTTATCGCTGGTTCTCACTTTTATACTTATGGGGATTTTACGCTCTAAGCTAAGAAACGATGCGGTGCCTTTTAATCAAAGAGAGTTTCATTATAACGACACCCAAATAGCCGATTGGTTTTTGGCAAAAAGAGTTTGTTTCCAAGCGCAAGCAACGGACGAGAACGGGTCTGCACTCTAATTTTTCGGATGTTTCATATCTCCATAAAGGCTATCTATGCAAAACATAGACTTTGTTTTACTGATCACCGCTTTTATGATGCTCCTTAGTGTTGTCTCGAGCAAGCTCTCAAGCAAATTCGGTATACCCGCACTTGTTATTTTTCTCGCCGTAGGGATGCTCGCAGGCTCCGACGGCATTTTAGGGATCCATTTCGACAACGCAGAACTCGCCCAAAACATAGGAACGTTGGCGCTTATTTTCATCCTTTTTGGAGGCGGGCTCGATACCAAATTCAAATCCATCAAACCCGTTTTAACAGAGGGGCTTATTCTGGCGACCCTCGGAGTTTTTCTCACCGCCGCATTTGTAGCCGTATGCGTACACTATTTGTTTGATTTTGGCATTTTGGAATCGTTCCTGCTCGGTGCCATTATCTCCTCGACCGATGCGGCAGCCGTTTTTGCCATCCTTAGAGCCAAAGGTATTGCGCTCAAAAAAGGGCTCTCTCCGCTTTTGGAACTCGAATCGGGAAGCAACGACCCTATGGCGATCTTTTTGACCGTAACGATTTTGCAACTGATGACACTCTCCCAAACTCCTTCTCTTTACGAATGGATCTCTAATTTTTTCATTCAATTTGTTTTCGGTGGTATTATGGGGTTTATGTTCGGCTTTTTACTACCGAAAATTTTAAACAAACTCCATTTGGATTTTTACGGTCTCTATCCCGTCTTCACCATCGCTTGGGTCTTGCTGCTCTTTAGCTTAACCGACACACTCGGCGGCAACGGCTTTTTAGCAATCTATATTGCGGGGATTGTTGCCAATACCAAAGAGTTCGTTTACAAAAAAAATCTCATAGGGTTTCACGACGGCGTGGCATGGACGATGCAGATAGCGGTGTTTTTAACCCTCGGACTTTTGGTGTTTCCTTCGCAACTCCCCGATGTGGCTTTTAACGGCTTTTTGATAGCTCTTTGGCTGATGTTTGTCGCCCGACCGGCAGGAGTTTTTTTAAGTCTGCTCTTTAGCTCTTTTTCCTTTAGGGAAAAAACTTTCATCTCATGGGTAGGTTTACGCGGCGCGGTTCCGATTATTTTGGCGACCTACCCCTTTATACAAGGGCTCGAACACGCTCCTTTGTTGTTTAACACGGTTTTTTTCGTCGTGCTTCTCTCCATCTTGATCCAAGGTACCACCCTTCCAAAAGTCGCCAAATGGCTCCGCGTCGATCAAAGGGCGCAAAAAGAGGAGAAGCCGCTACATGCCACACCCCTTTTGTACTACACGATCAAACAGTTTGCCATCGACAAAGATTCAAAAGTCGTAGGAACGAGCATAGCCGAATTGGAGCTTCCGAGCGATTTTTTGATTTTGCTTATCAAGCGAGGCGAGAGTTACATTCGACCTACGGGTTCGACTATCTTTCAAAGCAACGATATTTTGCTTATCCAGTGCGACAAATCGGTCAAATACAAAAAAATCTTACGCAAAATTTTTTAACGATTTAATCTCTATCTTTTTAGAGTGAAAAACACTTTTTTTTACTTATCTTGCCTATAATAACCAAAAAAAGGAGTTCCATGAAGTTTGTAGCCTTAGTCGTTATCGCTCCCTCGGAGTACGAGAGCGATTTTAAACGTATTGCAAAAGAAGCGGGTGCCAACGGTGCGACCGTCTTCGATGCAAAAGGAAGCGGCGTAGAGGAGAAAAAAACCTTTTTCTCCCTTACGTTTGAAGGAAACCAAACCGTACTTTTATATATCCTCGAGGAGGGGATGTCGCGCAAAGTGCTTCGTGCACTCAAACGCTTTATAGACGAGAGCGAGAACAAAGGACTTGCTTTTACTACCCCTATCGTCAATCTCGTCGGGCTTGATAAAGCACTTTTGGAAAAATTTGAAAAAAACATAGAAGAGGAGGAGAGATTATAATGGAAAAGAAAGTGCTCGTCGAAGATGTTATGAAAAAAGAGGTTACCACCATCAAAGCACATGCCACACTCAAAGAAGCGTTGCAGCTTATGAAACAAAAGGGTCTTAAATCGCTCGTGGTCGATAAAAACTCCCCCAGCGATGCCTACGGTATCATCACGAACTCCCAAATCTTGGAAACGATTTTGGTCGAAGAGGGAGATATCGAGCTTTTGAACGTTTTTGACGTTTACAAAAAACCCGCTTTTTTCGTCTCCTCTAAAATCGACGTCAAATATGCTGCAAAAACAATGCTTGAGCACAATATCAAAAGAGTCGTCGTCACCGACAACAACGAGCTTCAAGGGGTTCTTAGCATCACCGATTTAAGCCATTACCTCCTTTCGATGGTAGAGTAGCGTTCTTATGTTTGAAATTGTGAAACAACTGCGAGACGCGCTCAAAGAATCATTTCATAATATCTTACCTATACTCATCATCATTGCAGGTTTTCAGATTTTAGTTTTTCAAAGCGTCCCCGAGGGTATTGCTTCGATCGTAGTAGGCTTTTTGATCGTTATCGTAGGCGTTGCCTTTTTTCTTATAGGTCTTGAAGTGGGGGTATTTCCCTTGGGAAACTCCCTTTCAAATGAATTTTTGGAAAAAAAATCGGTTGCACTTTTTACCCTTTTCGGCTTTTCTATAGGGTTTTCCGCTTCGATCGCCGAACCTGCCATTATCGCCGTGGCAATGCAAGCCCAAGAGATTACGGGCGGTGCCATCAATGCACTCACATTGCGTCTTATCATCGCTTTTTCAGTAGGGTTTATCACCGCATTCGGCGTTGTGCGCTCTTTATACGGTTGGTCGGTTTCAAAAATCATCATCTCGGGGTATATCCTCGTGCTTCTTATTACCGCTTTTACCCCGCCGCAAATCATAGGGCTCGCATACGATTCGGGGGGCGTTGCAACCAACGTTGCCACGGTGCCTCTTATCGTTGCCATCGGCATCGGAATCGCCTCTTCGCTTCAAGGGAGAAGCGTTTTGCGCGACGGTTTCGGATTTGTGGCACTCGCTGCCATTACCCCGATGATCAGTATCCAACTTTACGGTATTTTTGCACTGGGGGAAGATTTTAGTGCCATGGAGAGCTCCCTTGTCGCCGACGTAGAAAAAGCAAAAACATTGGCAGATTTTACGTTTGCTTCGATAGTTACGGGAATATTTGATACCTTTACCAATATTCTCCCTATTTTGGCGACCATATTCGTATTCCAATATGCCGTATTGCGCAAAAGACTTCCAAACCTTTTTCGGGTTATCGTAGGATTTTTATTTTTGGTTTTAGGGCTTTACGGTTTTATCGTCGGTATAAAACTGGGGCTTTTTCCCATAGGTGAATCGATCGCCGGAAACCTCGTGGCAATGAACAGCCATTTTTATATCTATCTTTTCGCCTTTTTGATAGGATTCGGTACGACAATGGCAGAACCTGCACTCGTAGCGGTTATCAAACAAGCCGACAAACACTCCGAAATCGCTCTTAACGTTACTCTTGTGCGTCTTTTGGTGGCTTTGGGGGTCGGATGCGGTATTTTGCTGGGAACCTACAAAATCGTTCACGGACTCGATATTTGGGTGCTTATCACGTCCCTGTATTGTCTGGTAGTCGTTTTGGTGTTTTTTGCTCCCAAAGAGATGCATGCCTTTGCGTTTGATTTAGGGGGTGTTACGACATCCGAGATTACCGTGCCTCTCGTTACCGCTTTTGGAATTTATCTAGCGACAAATATCGAGGGGCGAAATATCCTTATGGACGGTTTCGGGCTTATCGCATTTGCTTCGGTTTTTCCGATGATCACGGTGCTCTCCTACAGTATTCTTGCAAAATATTTAGCACGCTAAACCTTGGCATGTAATATCCACATGCCAAGAGCCTCTTAACCATAATCTCGCTACAATTTCAAAAAATATTTTTGTAACGGATTAAACTACGTATGGCACTCATAGACCTTTTAAATATCTCCAAACACTACTCCGCGCAAAAGATTCTCACCGATATCAATTTCCACGTCGATGAGGGGGAGCGCATCGTTATCATCGGCAAAAACGGCAGCGGCAAATCGACGCTGATGCAGATTATCAACGGCACCTTAACCCAAGATGCGGGGGAACGCTACACCAAAAACGATCTTGAGATCAAGATGCTCGCACAGCGTCCCGAATTCGACCCCGCTCACACCGTACGCGAAGCGGTCGAAGCGGGGCTTGAAGAGCTTAATCGCGCCAAAGCTCGCTACGACGAACTCACCCTGCTCATTGCCGAAGATTTCGAGAACAAAACGCTTTTGGAAGAGCACGAAAAAATCTCCCGCTACATCGAACACCACAACGCATGGAATCTCGACGATAAAATCGAGCGCATTATCCAACATTTCGATCTTAAGCAGTACGAAACAAAACCCGTCGTTTTGCTCAGCGGAGGGGAACAGCGCCGCGTTGCCCTTGCCTCTTTATTGCTTCAAAAACCCGATATTTTGCTGCTTGACGAGCCCACCAACCACCTTGATGTGTACATGGTGGAGTTTTTGGAGGATCTGCTTTTAAAAGAGCGTTTCACCCTTGTTTTTATCTCGCACGACCGCTATTTTATCGACCGCATTGCCACGAAGTCGGTCGAAGTCGAAGATTGCAAACTACGTGAATATCGCGGGGGATACAGCGATTACCTGCAACAAAAAGAGGAGTATATCCGCACGCTCGAGAAACAGCACGAAAACCTTTTGGGGATGCTCAAGCGGGAAAACGAATGGTTCGGTCGAGGGGTACGTGCTAGACTTAAGCGCAACGAAGGGCGTAAAGAGCGGCTAATGCAGCTGCGCGAAGAGGCAAAAACGAACCCTGCCAAGATACGCAAAATGTCTTTGGAACTCCAAAGAGAGGCAAAACATTTCAACCGCGACAAAAGCATCAATAAACAAAAGATGCTTTTTGAGATAGAAAACCTCTCCCTCACCCTCGGTGATAAAGAGCTTATCAAAAACTTCTCGACGAGGATTTTGCAAAAAGACGTCATCGCCATCGTCGGACCAAACGGAAGCGGCAAATCGACCCTCTTAAAAACCCTCCTAGGGCGCATACAACCCACAAGCGGCACGATTAAAATCGGGGAATTTAAAATCGGCTATTTCGACCAACACCGCGAGATGCTCGATGATGAAAAAAACCTCATAGAGACCTTTTGCCCCAACGGCGGCGATCGCATCAGCGTGCGCGGTGCCGATATGCACGTTTACGGATACCTTAAAAATTTCCTCTTCCCGAGAGAATTTTTGGACAAAAAGATCGGCGTGCTCAGCGGCGGGGAGAAAAACCGCATCGCCCTTGCCCTGCTCTTTACCAAAAACGTCGATATTTTGATTCTTGACGAACCTACCAACGACCTTGATATTCCTACTATCAATATTCTCGAAGAGCAGCTTACCAACTTTAGCGGTGCGGTGATTATCGTCAGCCACGACCGCTATTTCGTGGACAAGATTGCCAAAAAGCTTTTTATCTTTAAAAAAGACAAAACGATCGAGGAGTCCTACCAGCAGTATTCGGAGTATTTGGAACTTGAAAAAGAGCTGCAAGAGCTCGAAGAGATGCAAGCAACCGCGCAAGAGAGCAAACCAAAAGAGACACAAGAGCAAAAACCAAAACAGCTCAAACTCACCTTCAAAGAAAAGATTGCCCTAGAGAAACTCCCCGTGGAGATCGAAGAGCTTGAAGCCAAAATCGACAAAATGAACGGATGTTTATCGGATCCCAAATGCTACGAAGAGATAGGAATCACCAAAATTGCCAAAGAGTTAGAAGATGTAAAAGCGCTCTACGATGCAAAAGTGGACGAGTTGTTGGAATTGCAAGAGAAAGAGGAGATGTTACAAGGGTAAAAAGCTCACATGCCAAGAATCTCTTGGCATGTAGACATTATTTTTGTTGCGCGTCTTTTAAAGAATCTGCGATCAAAAACGCAAGTTCAAGCGCTTGATCGGCGTTCAAACGCGGGTCGCAGTGGGTATGGTAGCGCGAGCTTAAATCCTCTTCGGTTACGATAAACGAACCGCCGATACACTCCGTTACGTTTTTCCCCGTCATCTCTAAATGTACGCCGCCGCCGAAAGTTCCTTCAGCTTTATGCACTTGGAAGAACTGTTTCATCTCGGTTAAAACTGCATCGACGGGACGCGTTTTAAAGTTATTGGAAGATTTAATCGTGTTACCGTGCATCGGGTCACAGCTCCATACCACTTTTAAACCTTCGCGCTCGATCGCACGAATAAGTTTAGGCATCCCCTCTTCCACTTTGTTTGCACCCATTCTCACGATAATATTCAAGCGTCCCGCTTCGTTCTCGGGGTTAAGAATATTTGCCAAACGCACGAGATCATCAGGATCCATGGAAGGTCCCGCTTTAAGACCGATAGGGTTTTTCACGCCGCGAAGGTACTCTACGTGCGCACCGTCAACTTGGCGTGTTCTATCGCCGATCCATAGCATGTGCGCCGAGGTATCGTACCACTCTCCCGTTAACGAATCTTGACGTGTAAACGCCTCTTCGTAAGGGAGTAAAAGCGCCTCGTGCGAAGTGAAGAAATCGGTTTCGCGCAACGTGCGGGAAGTTTGCGAGGTGATACCGCACGCCTTCATAAATTGGAGCGATTTGCCTATCTCTTCGGCAAGCGCTTCGTACTTCATACTCACTTCATTTTTTTGTGCAAAATCAAGCGTCCATTTGTGCACTTGGTTAAGATCCGCCAAACCTCCCGATGCAAATGCGCGTAAAAGGTTCAGGGTTGCAGCCGATTGATTGTAGGCTTTGATCATTCTTTGCGGATCGGGAGTACGTGCTTCTGCCGTAAAATCGACGCCGTTGATGATGTCGCCGCGGTACGAATCAAGGGTAACGCCGTTGATCGTTTCGGTATCGCTTGAGCGCGGTTTTGCAAACTGCCCCCCTAAGCGCCCCACTTTTACAACAGGTAATCCGCCCGCATAGGTCATCACGACCGCCATCTGCAACAACGCTTTAAAAGTGTCGCGAATATTGGACGCTTTAAACTCGCTAAAGCTCTCTGCACAGTCTCCCCCCTGCAACAAGAAAGCTTTTCCGTTTGCCACCTCGGCTAATTGGCTCTTAAGCGAGCGTGCTTCCCCTGCAAAAACAAGAGGAGGAAAGTTACGCAACTCCTCCAAAACGGTTTTTAGTTCTAATTGATTCGGATAGGTAGGTTGCTGTAAAATCGGTTTTTCTCTCCAGCTAGAAGGACTCCAGTGACTCATAGTATTTACCTTAAATATATAATTTTGCGGAATTTTACATAAAAATTGCTTAACACATGCCATAAAGTTTCACATTTTTCATTTGGAACTCTTATGAGCGTTCATCATATTTGTCTCTCGCTAAAAAACAAAAGCTTTATTTATGATTTAAGGATGTATAATTTCAGTTATTTTACCGATGGAATGATGTAGTGGACAAAAACACCCTCAAAGCGCTTGTTACGGAAATGTACGAAAACCTCCTCATCAAAATTGACGAGCAGGATGAAGCAACAAAAGAACAAGTAATCGAGTACCTAAGAAATGCCGCATCCGCCGTCTCTTCCATCAACGATACGAAATTAGAGAAACTCTCTAGCGAAAAGTCGCTTTTTGCCGATGCTTATAAAGCGATTGCCAACGAAAGTCTTCTCTCTTACGAAAACACGAATCTCGAATTTGACAAAATCTCCCAAATGCACAAAAAAACGCTTCAGGAGTGTCAAAACAACCATATCGATCTGCCAAAAATCACCGAAAAATTCAACGAAATACAAAAACATATGACCGAAGAGGTCACCAAAGCAAACGAGATCATCTCCACCCTCACGCAACAGGTGAAAATTCTCGAAGAGAAAACCAATCTCGATCCGCTGACCAAGGTGTTTAACCGACGTGCGCTCAACCACTATCTCCAAACGGTCTGTTCAAGCCAAAATACGAAATTCGAGCTCCATCTTCTTATTTTAGATTTGGACGATTTCAAAAATATCAACGATCGCTACGGTCATTTAGCGGGCGACAAAGTGCTTATTTTTATAGCCAATATCTTAAAGAAAACGTTGCGCGAAGGGGATAAAGTTTTCCGTTACGGCGGTGAAGAGTTCGTGATAATCCTCAACCGAATCGACGATGTTTTATGTAAAAAAATCGCCCGCAGACTTCTGGATCTGGTCGAATCCAATAACCTTATCTACAAGGGGGAGGGCCTCAAAGTCACCATGAGTATGGGCGGCACGAAATATTTGGCGAGCGACACCCCTGACTCTCTTTTATCGCGCGCGGATGCGGCACTTTATAAAGCCAAAAGCAACGGCAAAAATCAATTTTATACGGAATAAACATGGACTTTAACACTTTTGACTTGATCGTTTGTATCATCATTCTTCTTCTTGGACTCAAAGGGATTTTAAACGGCTTTTTCAAAGAACTTTTCGGGCTCATCGGCATCATCGGGGGTATTTTCGTCGCCTCAAGAGTGGGTGATGACGTAGGGCAATACCTTAGCGATGCTATTTTTAAGTTTGACAACGGTGCCGCAATTTCTTTTACCGGCTTTCTTTTTACACTTGCCGTTTTTTGGGTGCTTATGATCGTTGCGGGGATGCTCTTTAAAAAACTCAGCAGCCTCAGCGGACTCGGCGCGGTAGATAAAATCCTCGGCTTCTTTTTCGGCGTGAGCAAGTTTTTTCTAATTGCCGCGGTGATCTCCCATGCCGTCTATAACATCAATGCCCTCAAAGCAACCGTCGATGAAACCATGCAAGGGAGTTTTATGTTCCCTGTTATGGTAGAGGTCGGAGGGTTTATTATGAAGCTTGAACCGGTGAAAGTGGAAGAGAAGATAACCCAAGCGATAGAAGAAAACAAAGACGCAATCCAAAGCGGCATTGAAAAAACAATCCGCGAATCGACCCTCGACATCGTAGAAGACGCCAAAGAGCAAATTAAAAACGAAGCACTTGAAGAATTAAACGCCACCGCCGCGCAACAACAAGTAGAGGAGAAAAAATAACGTGAACGATGCAACAGATATCCAAAGCAGAACCGTTGAATACGAACAGCTTTTAAACGATTTTAAAGCGTTGCTCAAAAAAAATGCTCTTAAATTCACTATCCAGCGGGAGGTGATCTTAGAGACGCTTTACAACTCTCACGAGCATCTCACCCCCGAAGCGCTTCACCATCTTATCCAAGAGAAATTCCCCAATTTAAATACGGGGATCGCAACGGTATATAGAACCCTCTCCCTTTTGGAAGATTCCAATATGGTAACATCCCTCTCTTTTGGAGCGCAGGGGAAAAAGTACGAACTCGGCGCCAAAGAACACCACGACCATATGATCTGTACCGAATGCGGTGCGATCACCGAATTCGTCGATGAAGAGATCGAAAAAAGACAACATAAAATAGCCGACCAACTCGGATTTAAAATGACCGATCACTCGATGCAGATATACGGCATCTGCCAAAACTGTCAAACTAAAAAATAAAGGATACTCTATTGGCTTTTGAAAACAAATATATACAACTTAGAATAGAAAAAGCGGCATTACTCAAAGACGCGGGAATCAACCCCTACGCAAACGATTCAAAAAGAAATACCACGATCAAAAAATTTCTCAACGTCAACTCCGACGTTGCAAACAAAGAGAACCAGCGTGACGAGAAGCGCGTGTACGTCGTAAGCGGTCGTATCAAATTTTTCCGCGTAATGGGAAAAGCCAGCTTTATCAAAATAGAAGACGAAAGCGGCATGTTGCAAGTCTATGTTGCCCGCGACAACTTAAAAGAGAACTTCTATAACGACGTATTTAAAAAGAATATTGAAGTGGGAGATATCGTCGAGGTTACGGGTTACCCGTTTCTCACGGGGCACGGAGAACTTTCGCTACATGCCAACGACGTAAAGCTTCTCACCAAAGCGATCGCGCCGCTCCCTGAAAAATTTCACGGAATCACCGACAAAGAGACGCGCTACCGTAAACGTTACCTTGACCTTATTATGAACGCAGAGGTGCGCAAAACGTTTCAAATCCGCTCCCGCGTTATCTCTTTGACGCGCCGTTTCTTTGAAGACAAAGGGTTTTTAGAAGTTGAAACACCGATGATGCACCCTATCGCAGGCGGAGCCAATGCAAAACCGTTTGTAACCCACCACAACGCTTTGGGGGTTGACCGTTACTTAAGAATCGCGCCGGAACTTTACCTCAAACGTCTTATCGTCGGGGGGTTTGAAGCGGTTTTTGAGATCAACCGCAACTTTAGAAACGAGGGGATGGATGCAACCCACAACCCGGAGTTTACCTCGATAGAGTTTTACTGGGCGTATAAAACCTATAAAGATTTGATCGAAATAACAAAAGAGTATTTTCACTATTTGTTCGATCATTTAGATTTGCCCACTATACTTCCTTACGGCGACGTGGAGGTTGACTTTTCCAAATTCAGCGAAGTCCCTTTAATAGAATCTCTCAGCACGATCGGCGGCGTACCGCAAGATATCGTCAACGATAAAGAGAAGATTTTGACCTATTTACGATCGAAAAACCTCGAAGCTAACGCTTCTATGAGTTTGGGGCAGCTTCAAGGGGAACTGTTTGACGAGTTTGTCGAAGCAAAACTTATCAACCCCACTTTTATCACCGAGTATCCGGTCGAAATTTCGCCGCTTGCAAGAAGAAACGACGCCAACCCTGCGATCACGGAGCGTTTTGAGCTTTTTATTGCGGGGCGTGAAATTGCCAACGCATTTAGCGAGCTTAACGATCCCGTCGATCAGTACGAGCGCTTTAGAGCACAGGTGGAATCCAAAGAGGGGGGCGATGACGAAGCACATGCCATGGACGAAGATTTCGTCGAGGCACTCAGCTACGGCATGGCACCCACTGCGGGTCAGGGTATCGGGATCGATAGGCTTGTGATGCTTTTAACCAACGAGCATTCCATTAGAGACGTCTTGCTCTTCCCTGCGATGAAACCGCTCTCAAGCGAAGAGAAAGCACGCGAAGAAGAAGAAATTAACCAAACAAACTAAATACAGGAGAAACAAATGAGTTTTTTACAAGAGTTCGATAACGAGATTTACGATTTATGTCAAAAAGAGTTGGAGCGTCAAACCGACCATTTGGAGATGATTGCATCCGAAAACTTCACCCTGCCTGCGGTTATGGAAGCTATGGGAAGCGTGTTTACAAACAAATATGCAGAGGGTTACCCTTATAAACGCTACTACGGCGGGTGTGAATATGCCGACGGCGTAGAGCAATTGGCGATCGATCGTGCATGTAAACTTTTTGGTTGTAACTACGCAAACGTCCAACCCCATTCGGGAAGCCAGGCTAACGGTGCGGTATATGCGGCACTTTTACAAGCGGGCGACAAAATCTTAGGGATGGACTTAAGCCACGGCGGACACTTGACGCACGGAAGCAAACCGAGCTTTTCGGGTAAAAACTACCAAGCGTTTTACTACGGCGTAGAGCTTGACGGTCGTATCAACTACGACAGAGTGATGGATATAGCAAAAATGACGCAACCAAAAATCATCGTGTGCGGGGCGTCTGCATATGCAAGAGAGATCGATTTTGCTAAATTTAGAGAGATCGCCGATGCGGTAGGCGCCATTCTTTTTGCCGACATCGCGCACATTGCAGGACTCGTAGCAGCAGGCGAGCACCCTAGCCCGTTCCCTCATGCAGACGTAGTTACGACTACGACGCATAAAACGCTTGCAGGTCCACGCGGCGGTATGATTATGACAAACGATGAAGAGATCGCCAAAAAAATCAACTCCGCTATCTTCCCGGGTCTTCAAGGGGGACCGCTTGTTCACGTCATCGCGGCAAAAGCGGTAGGGTTTAAATACAACCTCTCCGACGCATGGAAAGCCTACGCTAAACAAGTTAAAGCAAATGCAAAAGTGCTTGCAGACGTACTTGTTAAACGCGGATTTGATGTAGTAAGCGGCGGAACAGACAACCACTTGGTGCTTGTTTCTTTCATCAATAGAGAGTTTTCGGGTAAAGATGCCGATGCGGCACTGGGTAATGCAGGTATTACGGTCAACAAAAACACCGTTCCGGGTGAGACAAGAAGCCCGTTTGTTACCTCGGGTATCCGTATCGGAAGCCCTGCTCTTACCTCGCGCGGTATGAAAGAAGCGGAGTTTGAGATTATTGCAAATAAAATTGCGGACGTACTCAGCGACATCAACAACACCGAACTTCAAAAAGCGGTCAAAGCCGAACTCAAAGAGCTTGCGCAAAAATTCGTAATCTACAACCAACCGACATACTAAGGAGCTTTGATGACGGCGATGGATCTTAAACTTATAAAGATGATTACCGATCACTACTGGATCAAACGCGATACGGTAGTCGATAAAATCTCTTTTAAGGGGCGCACTTTTTACAACAAGTTTGAGAAAGTCAATGCCCCGCTCAACCAAGCCGTTATCAACGATCACCTCAAAGGGGATATCACCGTCGCCCACTCTTTAGTGAACAAACTAAGCAAAGTTGAAAATATCGTTATCGACTACAACGGCAGAGATCCCGAGCGCTTCTACCATAAAACGCAACTTCTTTTGCGTGAAGAGGGGTTTATCAACTTTACCGCCTACAAAAGCAAAACAGAGGGACATCTGCACGTGTATATCCACAAAGGGCATACCACCCTGCACGAGGCGATCCAGCTGGGCAAAACCCTCTCGATGAAACTTGCCGCAAAACAGCCAAAACAATGGAGAATGTTCCCCAACGACGAGATGCCTCCCGAGTATAATATCCTCACTTTGCCGTACGAAGTGTATGCAAAAGAGCGCGGAGCATCGTGGTCGAAACATATGTAAAAAAACCTTTAGAGTGCGTCTCTAAGGGAAAATATTACATATTTTGGATATGATTAGCGCAAAACCAAAAAAGGGGTTTCTTTATGGAAGAAAAAAATGAACTCAACGATATTATTTTAAACAAAGGCAACGGTGCAAACCAAAATAAAAAGATTATTTTAGCCGTAGCGACACTGGGTATAGTTCTTATTATCGTGGTGATGCTTATGAACTCCCTTAGCTCAAGCGGTACCGACAACCTCCCGCAAGCCGTTTTACCTCCCGAACCTAAAATCGCTCAGACTACGCCCCAAGCCGAAGAAGACCCGCTTTTTGAAGAGGTGGAAGTGGTTCAGGAAAATACCCAAACAAACGACAACCTCGACCAGATAGCCCAAAAACTTAAAGCAGAAAGCCGTCAAGAGGCGGAGGTCGTTGCAACTCCCGTTGCAGAGGAAGAGATAAAACCCCAACCGGTAAAAGAGGAAGTAAAAAAAGCTGTTGCACAGCCAAAACCTGCACAACAGCAAGCACAAACGAAACCTGCAACGGGTAGCTACTATATCCAAGTGGGTTCTTTTGCAACCTACGAACCGAATAAAGCGTTTTTAAAATCGATCACCGACAAAGGGTTCAAATACACGTACCATAAAGTACATGCCAACGGTAAAACGATCAACAAAGTTCTCGTAGGGCCGTTTGGCTCCGAAAAAGAGGCGCGCAGCGCCCTTAGAAGTGTTCGCACTTCTATCGAAGCGGGTGCTTTTTTAACAAAAATCTAAACTCCCCTACGCCCCTTTGCCTAAAGGGGTAATTTTTCTTACAAGGTATCTAGCGTGATCTACTCAAAACAATTTTTCCTCGACCAGTTTGCCCCAATAGCCGTTTATGCCAAACTCAAGCACCTCTATCGCGATGAAATCTCCTACCTTTTTGAGAGTGCGGGACAAAGCGAAGGCAACTATAGTTTTATCTGCATCGGCGCAAGAGAGAGACTTCAATACGATCAAGACAAAACTCTTTATACAGATGCAGAGGGGATCGTACATGCCAAAAAGGAAAACCCCTTTGTGTTTCTTAAAGACTACTACAAAAAACTCGATACTACCGAGTATAAAAAAGCAACCAAAGAGCTACAAGTAGGGTACGTGGACGGTTTCATCGGCTATATCGGGTACGATATGGTCAAGGTGTTTGAACCTAAACTCCACGCCGCTATGGACAACCTCACCGATGAGTTGCATATGCCCGATCTTGATCTTATTTTGCCAAAACTTGTTTTGATCTACTCCCATAAAAACCATAAAATCACCCTCATCTCGACGTTGCAAGAACAAAGCAAAAACTTTAAGCACATAGAAAACGAACTCAAAGGGAGTTACGACTATATCCATATGGTGCAAAACCAAGGTGCAGGCAACGGCACGTTTGCACACTCCAAAGAGAAGTTTTTCGAGATGGTTGAAAAATCCAAAGAGATGATCCGCAGCGGCGACGTCTTTCAGATTCTTATGACCAACCGTTTTACCCGACATGCCAAGGTCGATCCTTTTAGTTTTTACCGTGTTTTACGTACAAAAAACCCCTCCCCTTATATGTTTTTGATGGAATACGAAAATTTCAATATCGTAGGAAGCTCCCCCGAGGTAATGGTGCGCCTAAGCGAGGGGGAACTGCTTTTGCGCCCTATCGCGGGAACACGCAAGCGCGGTGCGACCAAAGAGCGCGACAAAGAGCTTGAGCACGAACTTTTAAACGATCCAAAAGAGCTCTCGGAGCATCTGATGCTTATCGATCTCGGGCGCAACGACGTGGGGCGCGTGGCAAAAACGGGAAGCGTGCAGGTGGAAAACATGATGCATATCGAGCGTTTCTCCCACGTTATGCATATCGTCTCCGACGTCACGGCAGAGCTTGATGAGGGCAAAGATATGTTCGATCTTTTCATGGCATGTTTCACCGCTGGAACCATGACGGGTGCTCCTAAAATCCGTGCGATGGAACTTATTGCCGAGTACGAGGGGTTAAAGCGCGGTTTTTACAGCGGCAGCATCGGCTACTTTGGGTTTGATGGCAATATGGACAGCACCATCACCATCCGCAGCGCTTATATTGACGACGAAAAAATCGTACTCCAAGCGGGTGCGGGGGTCGTTGCGGACTCGCAAAACGAGCTTGAATATCTCGAAGTCACCAACAAACTAGGAGCCCTTACAAGCTCTCTAAGCGATCTTGATTGATATGAAACTTTTTGCCATCTTCGGGGATCCCGTAGCCCATTCGCGCTCCCCCCTTATGCATAACTACGTCTTTAGCCGCCTCCGCTTTGATGCGTGCTACACCCGCATACACCTCACCGACGGCTCCAAACTCAAAGAAACGTTTTTTGTCCTCGGTCTTAGCGGTGCGAATGTCACCGTCCCCCACAAAGAAGCGGCATTCTTGGCATGTGACGAGGTGCGCGGCTTTGCAAAAGAGATAGGGGTGGTCAATACCCTCATAAATGAAAACGGGAAACTTATCGGCTACAACACCGATGCAGACGGGTTTATGTTTGCCATCGAGGAGTTTAACAATCTAAAAAAAATCCTCATTTTAGGAGCGGGAGGTACCGCAAAAGCGCTTTTTAGAAGATTTTTGCAAGAGGGGCTTGCGGTGGAGGTGCTCAACCGAAGCAAAGGGAATCTTGCCTATTTTAAAGAGTTTGCTACCCCATGCCATACGTGGGAGAGTTTTACACCATCCTCCTACGATCTCGTCGTAAACACTACGAGTGCGGGTCTCAAAGACGACCACCTCCCCGCTCCGCGAGAGATTATCGAGAGCGTTTTGGCAAACACCCGTTACGCCGCCGATGCAATCTACGGCAAAGTCACCCCGTTTCTAGCCTTGGCATGTGAGAAAAACATCCCCGCAAAAGACGGCGCCGATATGCTTTTGGGGCAAGGGGTTTTGGCAAACGACTATTTTACGCAGCACCGTTTCGATCAAGAGCGTATCAAAGAGGCGATGGCACAAAGCTTTTTGTTCTAATATCCAAAACGGAAGTGAGGCTTTAGCCTCACTTTATGGCATGTTAATACTATTACGAGGCTAAAGCCTCGGTTCCGAGGAGTCGTTACTCCTTTGGCACGCTGCTATTTTTCGTAAAAATCCCCTTGCGCGCCTCTATAGCATCCCACATCCCGTTTACGTTCTCCTCTGCAACGGCGACGCTTTGTTTTTTTGCGCTTTGCCAAAGCGCTTCGTTTGGTTTGGGACATGCCCGCACGCACTCCCCGCAGTAGATACACAGCCACGGGTTATACTCGTATTTGAGCGATTTTTTGTTTTTTTCGTTATCGCTCGGGGGTTTATCGACGGGGGGAAAAAGGATGGCACCCGGAGGGCATGCTTTTTCACACTTAAGGCAGTAGATACACTCCGCTTCGTTGTACTCGATAAGCCCGCGGTAGCTCTCCTCTTTAGGTTTTGCATTGGCGGGATATGCGAGGGTTTGGGGCTTTTTAAAAAGATTAAGAAACGATTTTATGAGTGAGGTAAACATCTTCTTTTCCTACTTCGCCGTGCATGAAAGACAAGGATCAAACGATGCCAAAATCGCAGGTGCATCGGCATATTCCTGCCCCAAAAATATCTCGCTGAATGCCGGGATAGAGGAGAAGGTCGGGGTTTTTATACGCACGCGATCGAGCATCGCACTGCCGTTGCCTTTGACGTAGTACATAAGTTCGCCGCGCGGTGCTTCGTAGCGCACGATCGTCTCCCCTTGGGGTTTGCCTTTGATTTTGGTGATGATCTCCCCCTCGGGAAGCCCGTTTACGATATTGCGACACATCTCTATGGAGTTTTGTATCTCATCGAGGCGTACCATGTTTCTGGCATGTATGTCGCCGCTCTCTTGCATCTGCATCACAAACCCTATCTCTTTGTAAGGCAGGTAACTCATCTCGTTGCGCACGTCGGTTTGTAGCCCCGCCGCACGCGCTAAAGGTCCTATAGCGTTAAAGCGGTAGGCATCCTCCAAGCTCAAAGCCCCTACCCCTTTAAATTTAAGCGACAAACTCCAGTTGTTTAAAAACTCATCCTTGTATTCACGCACTTTTTTCTCTACGAGCGTCAAATTTTCAAGTATCTTTTTGCCAAGCTCCGCCGTGATGTCGCGGTTTACCCCGCCGATGCAGATATAATCAAACTGCACCCTGTTACCCGAGATAAGCTCCTGAATCTCCATTACAAGTTCACGATCCCCCATGATCTGCATAAACATCGCTTCAAACCCCGCATTTTCGCAGGTATGAGAAAGACATAGCATGTGGGAGTGGATACGGTCAAGCTCCAACAAAAGGGTACGCAGATACGCCGCTTTGGCAGTTACTTGTGCCCCCAAAAGATTTTCCGCCGCTACGGTGTACGCAAGCGAATGGGTGATGGCACAAAGCCCGCATATTCGCGCTACCACGTACCCCACGGCATCAAACTTAAACTTCGTCGTACATGCCCGCTCCACGCCGCGGTGGACAAACCCCACGTCGCTATCGACCCCGACTATTTTCTCGTTTTCGCATTCAAATTTAAACCGCACGGGTTCGAGCAACGAAATATGTTGCGCCCCTAGCGGGATGTTGATCGTTTTTCTACTCATATTTGGCACCCTTTTAGCGGAGTTTGCATCGAATCTTCATCGAGATAAAGCCCTTTTGTGCTCCCCTCTACCGCTATGCCGAACATATCGACAAGCTCGCGTTGGGAGATGATTGCCGAGGGGATAATGTCGGCGATACTCGGAATCTCTACATCGTAGGGAACCTCGATATAATACACGACCACCTCATCGGGGGTAGCATATTTTGAAAATATCCACTGCACTTCGAGTTTCTCATTTGAAAGTGCTACGCCGTTGAGGGTTAAAAAATGCCACGATTTTTGGTCGTAAAACCCCTCTATCTCTTCGCGTATCTTCTCTAAACTACTCTGTATCTTTTGCATCTGCTTCCCCTACTTTTTGTGCGCACTCTCTTCTATCGACGATCCCCTCTTTGGTGGTTGCTTCACTAAAGAGTTTACGCGGTTTTTCCATCGCTTTTGTTTTTTTCTCTAAAACTTCAAGTGCCTTGACCACACCGTCTATAATAAGCTCGGGAGAAGCCGCACATCCGGGAACATACACGTCCACGGGGATATAGCGATCGATCCCGTCTTCGACGTTGTACATATCGCGAAATACACCCCCCGTGCAGGTACAACTCCCCACGGCAACCACTACTTTTGGTTCGGGCATCTGGGTATAAAGTTCCACAAGCCTCTCGCGGCTACGAAACGTTACGGGACCCGTCACCAAAAAAATGTCTGATTGTTTGGGGTTTCCCGTGTTTATCACCCCGAAGCGTTCCAAATCGTATTTGGGGCTTAGACATGCCAAGATTTCGATATCGCAACCGTTGCAACTTCCTGCATTGTAGTGCAAAATCCACGGCGATTTTTTTCTGAATTTTCTAAACATAGGCGAGTCCTAAAAGATTGAGTGCCGCCAAACTCACGGCGATACCTAAAAATATCTTGATAAGGTGCTCCATCCGCACCCTTGCGGTTGCATTATCGACGAGATTAACAAGCAAAAACACCACACAAAAAAGTATGCCACCCAAAAGGATGTTATCCCCCGCAAACAGCATAAGAAGCAGATACACAAACACATATTCCAGCCACAGCGCCATATACACAAACTCAAAAAACAAGCCGCTAAACTCTACTTCCGCACCCCCGACGATCTCCTGATGCGCTTTTGCGGCATCAAAAGGAGATTTTTTGAGTTTAAGCTGTACCACGAACAAAAACGCTAAAAATAAAAAGAGCAAGCTTCCAAGCGCCGAAGGATTTGCGCGCACCGCATCGATCGAAAAGCTTCCGTTTAGCATGTAAAACGCAACCGCGAACATCACCAAAATCGGCTCGTAAGCGATCATGCTCAAAAGCTCTCTGTTTGCTCCCAAATGGGAAAAAATAGACTTTACGCTAAACGCGGCAAGTACCAAAAAGAGCGAAGCAAGCAGATGCAAAAAGACGATATAGAGCAGATTGCCCCCCATAATCGTAAATGCCACTACCGCCCAAAGCGCGACAAAGTGCATCACCCCCAAAAGCGCATGGGTCGGGTTTACGATAAGGGTTTGTTTATCTATAAGCTTCATCATGTCGTAAAAGGGCTGCAAGAGCGGCGGACCTTGACGGTTTTGCATCCTCGCGCGCACCACCCTCTCAAAACCATAAAGCAACCCGCCCGCAACGGGTGCGAGTAAAATCAAGAGTATCTCAATCATAACGCTACTCCTACGAACAAACTTCCCAAAAATACAAGGGAGAGGATAAGGATCGTTTTTTGCACGGCAGAAGGCGTATGCAAATAGTACATATTGAGCACAACCTCCTCCTTTTCGCCGCAGTTATATTCTTTGACCCTTTGGGCATTTTGCAATACAAAAACATACAAAAGAAGCGGCACGACGCCGATAAGCAAGGCGGGGATCAAAATCTCCCACATGCCAAAGAGGCGTTGTGCCAAACTCCAAACAATCCCGACCCCGAGCAAGACACTCAAAGCCCACGAGGTGATTTTATACGTACACGCAATCTCTTTTCTTTTAGAATCTCCCAAGCTCATATCGCGCACAAACACTTTGGTTAAAACTTTAAAGTAAAGAATAGTCAAAAAGACGCTTCCAAGTGCACTAAAAAGGAGTGCCGCCAAAAACACGGGGCTCTCTTGGATCCCTGCGGCAAAACTCTCAAACGCCATGAATTTGCCTATAAAGACGCCAAAAGGGGGCAGCGTCAAAGAAGCAAACCCGAAAACGATGAAAAACACCACAAGCGGCGAGTAGCTCATAAGCGATTCGATGTCGTTGACGTATTTTAGGTGAAACTCTTTTTCCAAAATACCAAGCTGCAAAAACAAAAGCGCTTTGGAGAGTGCATGAAACACCATCAAAATCGAAGCCGCCAAAATCGCCTCTTGGGTACCTATGGCGGCAAGCGCCATCATAAACGACAAAAGTGCGATGGTGGAGAGCCCCAGAATCTCTTTAAAGTAGTTTTTACTCAAAGCCAAAAGCGACGCCGCAAAAAAGACGAAGGTGCCAAAAAGCATCACCGCTTCGGATAAAAACCCGCTCATCGCAGGGGAGAGCTTCAGCACCAAAAACGGCGCAATTTTAACCATCGTAGCACTATGCAAAATAGCGCTTACGGGAGTGGGGGCAACCATCGCCCCCAAAAGCCACTTCTCAAAAGGGATCGCCGCACCTTTGACAAATGCCGCCAAAAGCAAAAAGACGATGGGGAAAAGGTACGCGGTGTCGATATTTGCAATCAAAAGATCGAACGAGAGTGTTTTATAGCTCACCAAAGCCAAAAGCAGTGCCGCCAAAATCGCCACGCCCCCTATTTGGTTCATCCACAAAGCGCGCAGTGCGTTTTGGGTCGAGATTGTATCTTTTCTATACCCGATTAAGATGTAAGAACAAAGGGTCGTAAGCTCAAAAAGGAGAAAAAATATCTCGATATTGTTGGTGCCGACCAAAAAGTTCATCACCCCCAAAAAGAAAAAAAGCACGGCGATAAAACCGTTTTTTTTAAGTCGGCTAAACTCTTCGCTTTCGATATATTTAAGCGAATAAATAACGATAATCCCCCCCACGATATTGACGATAAGGTACATCATAAGCGAGGTGTTGTCGATCAAAAGATCGCTTGAACCTACGGCACCGTTTACAAACTTAACCGCCGCGTACAAAACGATCTGCGAAGCCGCCAATGAGGCGACGAGAGGGTCTTTTTTTGCAATCCCCACATACAAAAAGAACAGAAGCAAAAGCGCATCGAAAAAGAAAAAGAGGGTATGGAGTTCATGGGGCAAATCGTAACGCAGAGGTTCGTTGATAAAAAGCAGATGCACAAGGCTCACACCCGCCAAAAACACCACGAATACAACCGTGAGGATATTGCGCAAGCGCACCCCCGCAAAAAGTACGGCAAGCGCGAAAAGTAGCGGTGAGAGGATCAAGATTTGGGTTAACATGCCATACCTTTTAGAGCGTTTTTATTTTATAACGGCCGAGCTCTTTGCCTTTGGTATCGAGCACATGCACCGCACATGCCAAGCATGGGTCAAACGAGTGGAGCACGCGCAACACTTCTAAAGGTTTGGAGGTATCTTCTATTTTGATCCCCACAAGCGCTTCTTCGTACGCGCCTCTCAGCCCGTCCAACCCTTTGGGACTTGCGTTCCACGTCGTCGGGGCGATCACCGAATAGTTGGCAATCTTTTGTTCTTTGATATTGACAAAGTGGGAAAGTACCCCGCGAGGCACCTCCAAAAATGCGCCCCCTTTGGTCTCTTTGGGCAACTCTTCAAAACGGTAGCGCGCCCACGTATCGGTATCGTAATACTTGATATTTTGAATCAGATTGGAAACTAACTTGAAAATATATTCGCAAATATAGCTCGATTCGATCGCACGCGCGGCATTGCGCCCTACGGTCGAAGAGAGATCGATCAGTTTAATATCGCACGCTTGTAAAAATTCATCCACGAACGAACGGATTAGGCGGTTGTTTTGCGAATAACTCACCAATACGCGCGCCAACGGTCCACACTCCATCGTTTTTCCCCCGTAGCGGGGCGCTTTGATCCACGAATATTTGTCGTCGTTTTTCTCGGTTTTAAGGCTTCCGTCTTCGTTAAGGTCGGTGTAGCACACCTCTTCGGTATCTCCCACTTTTTTATACCAAGCGCGGTCGATCTCTTCGCTCACCTTTGAGCCATCAAACGCTTCGATATTTGCAAAATCGTGGTTAAATACCACTCCTCCGTCAAAAAGGTGCGTCTCTTTGTCAAACGCATACCCGCCGACGCTGAGAAAGTTGCCGTTGGCGCGCCCCACGCCCGCTTGCATCTCCTCTTTGTAGGCACCTACGAGAAGTTTCATATCGGGCAGATAGGCACGGTCTATAAAATCTTTTGCCTCTTTGATGATAAAGAGATAATCGTTGAGCCTTTGGGGGTTGAGCATATCGGCGACGCTTGTGACCCCTCCCACGACAAACGACTGAGGATGCGGTGTTTTACCGCCGAAGATCGCAATCGCTTTGGAGATATTGGTTTGAAATTTAAGCGCTTCAAGGTAGTGAGAGATCAAAATCAAGTTTTGTTCGGGAGTAAGCTTGTAGGCATTATGCCCCCAATAGCCGTTTGCAAAGGGTCCGAGCTTGCCCGCTTTAACGAAATTGGAGAGTCTCTCAAGCACCGCTTCGTAGTGGGTATGAGAGTTTCTAAAAGGGCGCGTTGCGTATTTATGCGCCTCTTTGGAAGTTGCTTTTACGTCGGCACTAAGGGCACTCGTAACATCCACAAAATCAAGCAGATGCAGATGGTAAAAATGCACCACGTGGTCTTGGATAAAAAGCGCCATCGTCATTAAATCACGGATAATCTCCGCGTTTTTGGGAATCTCGATTTTATAAGCATCCTCCACGCAGCTCACCGCCCCTCTAAAATGGGAGTTGGTACATACCCCGCAGATGCGCCCCGCCAAAAGTCCCGCATCGCGAGGATCGCGCCCTTGCAAAATAATCTCTATACCGCGAAAGAGCTGCCCGCTTACGTACGCTTCATGCACCAAGCCCGCTTCATCGACGACTACTTCGGCTCGTAAATGCCCCTCGATTCTTGTGATCGGATCAATAACAACTTTTTTCATTCTGACTTTTCCTCAACATATTTTCTCTCATTCGCGAACTTATCGAAAAACCCGAGTTCCGTACACCCCATACACCCGTGTCCCGCTTGAACGGGCCAGCTTGTCGCTTTATTGAACTTCATCGTCGGGCAGTTGACGTTGGCATAAGGACCTTTACATCCCATCTCAAAAAGACACCACCCTTTTTTGGCACCCTCATCACCCCACTCTTGAACGAACTCTCCTAGCTCGTAGTGTCCGCGACGCTCGCAGTTGTCGTGTACGCGCCCCTCGTATGCCCAAAGCGGACGGTTGTACTGATCCAGCGGCGGCAGCTCTTCAAACATCACGTAGGAAAGAAGCGTTCCTACGATATTGATCGGGTTGGTAGGGCATCCCGAAATGTTGATGACGTCTTTGCGCCCCAAAGCATCCGCAACGCCGACCGCACCCGTAGGGTTAGGCGCTGCGGCAACAACACCGCCATCAAACGCACAACTTCCCACCGCCAGCACGAGCGCGGCATCTTTGGCGCATTTTTTCAAAAGCTCCAACCCCGTTTCCCCTTTTGGTCCTATACGCAGGTATTTTCCATCCATAGCCAAAGGTACGGCACCCTCGACGATCAAAACATACTCCCCTTTTTGGTTCTCGATGATATCCTCTAAAATCGTTTCGCTTTGATCCCCGCTTGCACTCATGATAAGTTCATGGTAATCCAGCGAAATATAGTCAAAAATCAGATCCTCCACCGCAGGGTTGGTCGATTTTATAAATGCTTCGGAGTTGCCGCTGCAGTCACTAAGTTCCAGCCAAATGATCGGTACCTTATTAAGGGTTTTCACCCCCTTTTCTACCACTTCGGCAAAACTAGGATGCAATTGCATCGAAGCGGTCACCATAGAGATCCAGCTGTTAACCTCCGATTTCGCGATATCGAGCGATTCCATTGCCGCATCGAGGTTATCGGGAGTAAGTGCATTTCTCGGATGCAGCGTATTGAACTTATCGATCCGTTTTTGCACCTCTTGAATCTCTTTTTCGCGTGCGATATCTTCGGGGGTTTTTCTTGGCATGTTGGGATCTATGAGGTGTTGCGACTCTTTGATAACGTCGGCAACCATCGATTTACAACGCCCGCAAACCCGTCCCGCTTGCGAAAATGCGCCGAGTTCGCTAAAATCGCGCACGCCTGTTTGTACGACAAGATCGACCAAATCTTGGTGGTACACGTGTTCACAGCTGCAGATAAGCCGTCCGCGTTCCCCTACCAAGCGGTTTTCGTAGAGGTAGTTGATATCCACCTCTTCGTTGTTGTTGATAATATTTTCCAAATACCCCACGTCGACGTTGGAGTTGATCCCTATGAAGCGAACGAGTTTTTTATCGACTAAAAAATACTCATCGATCCTGTTTTCGCTTTTTGAGGCGATCACCACTTTTTCGTGTTCGGGGCTAAATTTAGGAGACCCCACTTCGACAAGGTCGAACTCCCCAACTTTAAGCATATCGATCGTAGTGCCTAAGGTAAACTCCTGCGGCTCAAGACCCAGCATATGCGCGATGGCGCAATCGGCTTGAGCGGTACACTCTTTGACATGCCCCGCCACAAAATGCAGATCGCGCACCTCGGCACACTCGCCCACGGCGTAGATATCCGCATCTTCGGTTTGCATAAAACGGTTGGTTAAAATCCCTTTATTTGCCTCAAGGGTTCCTCGAAACGATTCAATATTGGGTTTGATCCCCGTACCGAAGATAACAAAAGGGTTGGAAATTTCGAGTTTTTTGGTTTTTAGGGATGTTATTTCGCCGTTTTCTACCGTTTTTTCGACTATCTCATCTTCGTAAGAGATTTTAATCTTCCCCCGTTTGGTGTAGCACTCCTCGATCGTTTTGATCGCATCGATGGAGAGATATTTATCATAAAGGTGTTTGCCGCGAATAAGCAGGGTAACGTGCTCGATGGTGTCGATATCGTTGAGGGTTTCTAAAAGTTCCAAGCCTATCGGCCCGCTCCCTATCACCACCACCTCTTTGTGGCGTGCGCCCTCTTTAATAACGTTACAATCCTCAACGCTGCGAAAAACCGCGGCGTTTTTAATGTTGCTTATGTCAAAAAGAGCGATCGGAATGGAACCCGTCGCAAGAATAAGTTTGTCGTAACTAAACATCGCATCTTGGGAGTAAACGCGTTTCTTCTCCCGATCGACGGTCGTGATTTTTTGATCGAGTTCAAGTTGCACCGTCGGATCGAGTGCAAGTTTGACCTCTTCGATATTTTTGGAATCGTCCACAAGCCCGCAGAGGTGAATCCTATCGTACGGAGGGTACTTCTCATCGCTAACGATCACCACCTCGGAAGCAGAATTTTTCTTTTTAATGTTGTTAGCCAGATACACGGCGGCGATCCCGCCTCCTACGATAACGATTCTCATGTTTTTCCCCCGCAATGTTGGATGTTGCTGTATGCCATTATACATGAGTATTATTACAAATTCTTTAGGGAGAGGGGGTTATTATCTGGAAAAACTAAAACCTATAGAAAATTTAGAAAGATTGTTGTTGTAGTCTATAAGACTTTCGCCGTAGCCGCTGAAAGCTTTGACGTAAAAATAGACGTCGTCATAGATGTCAAACGGATAAGAATAGGTAGCTTCCATCGCTCCATGCCCGGTATCCGCATTTAGGCGCCCCATCCATGTGAACATATGTTTTTTGTAAAAATAGGAAAGTTTAAGACTCGAATAACCGTAATAGTCCATAATATCGGTGTTATCCATCAAATCGCCGTTATGACGGTTGGGAAGCCAAAGTGTCAACTCACTGAAAAGATTGCCCGTTTCAAACAACAAAGAGGTATAGACATAGTTGATACTTCGCGATCGATGACCGGGATTTTGGTATCCCGGAGGATACACAACGTTTCTGTTGTCTCCCTGTCCATTCGATATATGTGCGATCCCCAAACGCCAATTACGAAATGCAGAGAACGATTCTACATTCATCGGTATGGAAACAAACCCTTCAGGGTTGTAATTTGTTTCCCTAAACGGAGACGATTCGGTATAAACCTGCCAAAAAGCGGTATGGGTATAGGCAAGATAATACTCTTCGTTCCATCCGAAAATATCCTCCACGATTTGCAGCTTCAAACTTACCTGCAACTGCGCTTCGGTATCGGTATAATTGTCCGAAAGTACGTACGATTTATATTGCTCATCGCTTATCCCGAAAGGGAGAACGTAATTGGGCTTGTGCGGTTTTACGCCAAAGTAACTGCTACGCCATTTGCGTATCGCTTCATCGGTTTCATAACCGTTCGTCTGTTCCGCAAAAAGATTTACAACACATACCACGCTTATTAAACATAAAATAAACTTCTTTTTTACCATTATTACACCCTCACTCTATCTTCAAGCGCCCTCGTTAAAGACAAAAGATCGATATTTTCCAAACTCACCCCCGTAGGAACCCCTTGGGCAATTTTAGAAAATCGTACCTCGTACTCGCTTAGTTTATCCTCGACGTAGAGGATCACCGCATCGTTGGCGATGGAGGGGGTGAGTGCGAAAAGCACTTCTTCAACTCCCGATGCCACGATTTTTTGCAGGTGCGATACGCTTGTTTCATCGAGGGTATCGAGTACGAAGTAGCGCCCCTCGAAAAGGGAGTTTTCCTCCAAAAGCAAAATATCTTTGGCGTTTTCTACGATGCACAGCAGATGTGTATCGCGGTTTTCGTCACAGCAGATGGCGCATATCTCGTCTTCGCTCAATCCCCCGCAACGGCTGCATTTGCGCAAGCTTCCTAGAGCATCTTCTATGGCATGTGCCACTTTCATCCCTACAAAGGTATCCTGCATCACCATAAAATAGGCAAGACGGGTAGCAG
>Ga0265295_1002213_pt1 | contig 31684 bp, 33 predicted proteins | sample Munlansysbiofilm_FD_192503 | JGI IMG/M metagenome (GOLD analysis project Ga0265295, IMG submission 192503) | Leachate microbial communities from a municipal landfill in Southern Ontario, Canada - Methane capture system biofilm | ecosystem: Engineered > Solid waste > Landfill > Unclassified ... | reverse complement strand
GCTGCGTCAGGGTTTCCCCCATTGCGCAATATTCCCCACTGCTGCCTCCCGTAGGAGTCTGGACCGTGTCTCAGTTCCAGTGTGACCGTTCGCCCTCTCAGACCGGTTACCCATCGTCGCCTTGGTGAGCTGTTATCTCACCAACTAGCTAATGGGACGCGGGTCCATCCTATGGCACCGGAGCGTTTAATACATCTGCCATGCGACAAATATATCTTATAAGGCATTACTCCCAGTTTCCCGAGGCTATTCCTTTCCATAGGGTAGGTTACCCACGCGTTACTCACCCGTTCGCCACTTTCTAAAAGATCCGTGCAAGCACTTCTCTTTTGTCTCGTTCGACTTGCATGTGTTAAGCATACCGCCAGCGTTCGTCCTGAGCCAGGATCAAACTCTCAATAAAAGTTTGTATTTAAAGCCTTTCGGCCTTTAAATGCTGTCTCATTTGAATAACTGTAGTTTATCCTCTACCGAGTTAATGTTTTTAAGAGTGCATCTCTCTGTTTCTATTTTAGCCGCCTTCATCCTTGCGGATGTTTTGGCTGTTTTACAGGTTTTATGGTACTATTCTCTTTTCTATGACCGCTGCATCTCAGGTGATTTTTAATCATTCCCCACCGAAGAAGCTTTTCTATTGTATCGTCGTTTCTCTTAGTTGTCAAGCTGTTTTTTGAAATTCTTTTAAGTTGTGTTCTATGTTGCTCTGTTTTCGCTGTCGCCGTTTTTGACGACCTTGTTAGTATAAATATTTTCCAACTCTTTGTCAACTGGTTTTTACAAAAACGTCACATCTTTTTTACTGCCGGTAAAACACTCTTTCCATCCTAAACATCCTGACCAATTTATCACCATCAGTAAGGTTAACAAACGATCCAAATAATATGAAGATCAGTCCAATCCCGATATTTAATGTAATGGCTTCACCCAAAATAATGAATGCAAAAATCGGTGCAACCATCGGTTTGATAAAGAATGCTACTGAAGCCGTGGATGGCCCGGCAATTTCGACCGTTTTCAAATAAAAGTAATAGCCGATCCCAGTCACACATACCCCCAGATAAAAAAGCAGCGGTGCGTTTTTCAGACTTACACCCTGAAAGACGGGTTGACCGCTAACAAACAATATGACCAATAATACCCCCGAGCCCATCAAAAAACTAAAACTGTTTTGAGCTACACCGCCGATTTTACCAATCTTTTTTTTACCATAGGCGGTATACAACCCAAAGGCAATAGCTGCCACCAGGGTCAATAACAAAAACCAGATATTACTTTCGCCGGAGACGAGTTTTTGAGGATTCATCACAATAATCAACCCGATTATACTAATGGTAAGCGCAATGGCCTTTTTTTTCGTGAATTTTTCATGAACAATAAAGTGAGCAAAGACCATGGTAAATACCGGATTGATCGAAAAAATCAATGCCGCCAAGCTTGCGTTAATGCCCATTAAACCGATTTGGAAAAGCACCATACTAAAGCAGATGCAGATTAATCCCAGTATAAAAAGATAACCCAGGTCGCTTTTGCTCAGCTTTATCTTTCTTTTCCTGATATCGCCAATTGCAAAAGGCAACAAAAAAAGCCCTCCTATTAAGAAGCGGATAAAGGTCAGCTGAATTGGATTAAAGGTTGCTCCCCCAATTTTCAAGGCAACCTCCATCGATCCGAAAAGCATCCCGGTTAAAAAAACATAGATGTAGATTTTTTTCATTATTTCCTCTTTCCAGTTATAATTTTACACGACTGGCACAGAACTTTGCACTTGTGCTGCATCGTCATCATTGTGAGAATACTAATCAGCAGTTTAGTAGACTTCCTTCTTTCCCCTTATATTGCCTTTAATAAACAGTAGTTGATTACCAACTCTACGGCAGACTCAACAATTCCCGCTGTCATCCCCCAAATCACATCATCTCGATAGGTATAAAAATTTATCTCATAAGTCCCTTTAACCCAAGGGTAATCTTTTCCACCGGGAATACACTCGTAGGGAAAATCGCCGGGTTGCTCGTGACTCAGATGATTGAGATACTTTTTAGGTTCATGTTCTTCAAAAAAACGCACTGCCACAGTAAAAACTTCGCTAACTTCTTCTCGACTGAAACTATACTTATAATCCCTAAGAATTGCAATAAAGGGATGAACAATAAAATTAAACGGCGATATGAAAACATCACCGGGTCCCAGTATTTCGATTTGCTGACGATCAACCAGCAACTCTTCGATGGTTTCGCGAATTGCTGCTTCCAAAGGTGTTTCACCTTCTTCCAGCCGCCCCCCCGGAAAACAGATTTCTCCCGGCTGACGATTTAATGTCTCCGCGCGTTTTTCAAAAAGAAATGCCGGGCCTTCTTCGGTTTCTAATAAAACCACCAGAACCGCATACTGACTGAAATTTCTTTCACCAATCATTCCCGGTCGCCGCTTATAAAAATTATTTCGCTCCAATTTTCTTACCTCAACTCATCTACTTGAAATACTACACTGACAATTCTCTATTTGCATCGTTCTACGGACTCTATTCTAACATAGAATGACATCCTTGAAAATTAACAACCGTTAAATATTATGTTGTCAATCGCAGAAAAGACTTGCACTACCTAGAAGTTCTATGTATAATGCCTTTATACCTAATAGATCTATGTATATAGGAGGTTCTTAATGAATGTATCAAAAGATTTAATTGCAGCCTCTACAACGGCCTTTATTTTATCGATATTAAAGGAGAACGACAGTTATGGCTACGCAATTATCAAAAAAGTTAAAGAATTAACCGGAGACGAGCTAGTCTGGTCCGAGGGGATGCTCTATCCGGTGCTCCATCGTCTTGAAGAAAAAAATTTTATTGTGTCTTATTGGAATAATTCAGATGGTGGACGGAAGCGAAAATACTATAAACTAAAAGAGGAAGGACTGATTGAACTGGAAGTACAAAAGAAGCAATGGGATATTATCCATACCGCACTTTCGAAAACCTGGTTTGAAATTATGAACAAGGAGGACTGCTTGCCATGTTTGATTTAGAAAAAAACATCCGTGCTTGGAGCGACTGTCTGCGAAGTCAGGGGCATTTTAAGGAAACGGACATTATCGAATTGGAAAGTCATCTGCACGATGAGATCGACGATCTGATCCACACCGGATTATCAGCGGAAGAGGCCTTTTTAATCAGTGTTAAACGTTTTGGCGATACCCATTCGGTTTCTCGGGAATATTCAAAAGTAAATACCGAAAACCTCTGGAAGCAATTGATGTTAGAACCCGAACCCACCGGGATTTCGAGCGAAAATCAGCGCTATATCGGGTTGATTATTCTCTTTTCGTTTTTGGCTGGTACTTTTTTCAAAATTCCCGAACTTTTAGGCTACAGTTTCAATGATCCTCAATATCAACTGTTTTATTTTAAAAATTTGAGTTTTTTCATCCTGCCATTGATTGCTCTGTTTTTTCTGTATAAAAATAAAGCCAATTTAAAAACGGTTGCCGTGATTCTAGGCATTTTTGCCGGTGCGGCCATCCTGATCAACCTTTATCCTTCGCATTCGCCGAATAATACCGAATTATTGACCGCCCTACATCTGCCACTATTTTTGTGGCTAATCACCGGAGTTGCCTATATCGGTTCGGATTGGCGCAGTAGCCAGGGACGGATGAATTTCATCCGGTTTACCGGTGAATCCGTGATTTACGGCACCCTTATTTTCTGTGGTCTCATCGTTTTAGCGATGTTTACCCAGGCGATTTTTTTCGCTATTCAAATTGATGCCAGTTGGTTTATACAAAATTATTTAATTATTTATGGCGCCGCGGCGGTGGCCATGATTACTGTCTATCTGGTCGAGACCAAGAAAAGCGTGGTCGAGAATTTTGCTCCGATTCTGGCTAAAATATTCAGTCCGCTTTTCCTGGTTAGCATGATTGCCTTTCTGTTAGTCCTGGTTTTTTCCGGGAATAGTCCTTTTATGGAAAGAGATTATCTGATCGCCTTTGATTTTATGCTGGCATTGGTCCTCGGTCTGGTTTTATACACCATTTCGGCCCGAAATCCCTACGCTAAAAACAGGCTTTTTGACTATCTGAATATGGCTCTGATTGTTACGGCAATGATTATCGATGTGGTAGCCTTATCAGCCATCCTGTTTCGCTTATCCGCATTTGGGGTAACACCAAATAAGCTGGCCGCACTGGGGGAAAATCTGATTCTGTTGATTAATCTGGGCGGATTAGCCTGGCTTTATGCCCGCTTTTTCCTTAAAAAAATAGATTTTATCACGATCGAAAACTGGCAGACGACCTATCTCTATGTTTATGCCGTCTGGTTAGCTATTGTCGCCTTTATTTTCCCGATTGTTTTTGGTTTTAATTAAGCATCCACAAAACCAAATAGTTGGATTCATTTCTCAATCAAAAATGACCAGTCTCCCTGAATGGGTAGCTGGTCATTTTTAATTCACACTTATTTTTAATCTTTCTTAATCAACTGGATCAAATCTGTGCAATTGCAGACAAGATACCAACTAAAGTTTCAGTTGAACTGGATCAGCCAAGCAGTTTTCCAGACTTATTTCAGAGCATCCAGGCCAGCTTGAGCCACGGTCATATCTTCTGCAACGCTTCCGCCACTGACTCCAATACCGCCAATAATTTTTCCATCTTCAACAATTGGGAAACCACCCCCAAATACAACCATTCTTCCTTTGTCACAAGATGCAATCCCAAAAAGCTGTCCGGATTCTTTGGCAAGATCTGCCGCAGTATCGGTGCTCATTTTAAGAGCTACAGATGTATAAGCTTTATTAGTAGCAATATCCATGCTGGCCAATAAAGAATCTTCCATCCGGTTAAATAACACCATGTTTCCACCAGCATCACAAATAACGATCACCATGGGCACATCAATTTGGATTGCTTTTTCAGCAGCTGCTTCTGCCATTTTTTTTGCCATGTCGAGTAATTTCCCTGTTTTTGTCATTTTTTTCCTCCACTTTTTTTAGTTTTAAATACATTCTTCTGATCCAGCTTTTCTGATTCAATTCATTGTTTTTTTATATACCCATATCAGGCGTTTCTAATCATCCGCCGATCTCTAGATGAATGCTTATTATAAATAACTAGCAAATTCTATGCCAATCTGAAAAATTCGACAATATGTCACATCTTCGGCTTTCATGACATACGAGCGCTTTATTTAAGAACACTTTCGCCCCATTTTTTGTTCGATATTTAAACACTTGTTCGCATATTAACCAACCTTGATTATCACTTCTCCTTTTTATCATTAAATCCGATTACTTTTTTCGATCGACATTTTGATTGAAAAAAACGCACCATTTTGCTATTGTTTTTCACAACATACCTCGTCTCATTGTTTTGCACCTTCACCTTTACACATTTAGAAAAATCATATATGATGAGTGAAATAAAGAAAGCAGGTGTCTTAATCATGTGTACCAGTTTAACCTTAACCACCGATAATCATTTAAACATACTTGCCCGGACCATGGATTTTGCTTATATTCTTGATCCTGATCTAGTTTTTGTTCCCCGAAAATATCCTCTGGCTTCCCAGGTGGATGAAATGAAAAGACCGACCAAATACGCTTTTATGGGCATGGGTCGGAAAACCGAACCTGCTATTCTAACTGATGGCTTAAACGAAGCAGGACTAGCCTGTGCAACCTTGTATTTTCCCGACTATGCCCAATACAGCGATGAAGTTGACCCAAGCCAAACGAACCTAGCCCCGCTTGAAGTAGTTGCCTGGATTCTATCAAATTTCGCAACACTAGACGATGTAAAAGCTGCTATACCACAATTGAACATCGTCAATCGGCCAACCGAAATATTTGAAATTGTCTCGCCCCTCCACTGGATTGTAACCGATAAAATTGGACAGACCATCGTTATCGAACCCATGAAAGATGGTATTGTCATCCACGACAATCCTCTGGGAGTCATGTCCAATAGCCCTGATTTTAACTGGCATCTTACTAATATTCGTAATTACATTGGAGTAAACCCCAACAAACTGGGACCCATCAAACTTAACGGCGTCACATTTTCACCCTTAGGAAATGGTGCCAGAACCTTTGGTTTGCCTGGTGATTACACCCCACCTTCGCGCTTTTTGCGTGCTCTTTTCGGAAAAGAAGCCATCAACAACCTAGAAACCGAGGATGAAGGTGTCAAAGCGGCTTTTCATATTTTATCATCAGTAGAAATTCCCAAAGGCAGTGTTATCACTGATGATGGTGTCGATTTTACTCAATATACCGCTTGTATGGTCTGTAATACTGGTTCCTATTATTTTAAAACCTATGATAATAACCAACTCATCAGAGCCAGTATTTTTGATGAAGATTTGAATGCCAGCGAACCTAAAGGCTGGACCATTCCACAAAACCAACAGTACGGAAAATTAAATTAATATCACCAAAGGATATCCTTATCTATAAATGATCCTAAAATAATTTAAAGCTCCGATCAAATTTTGATAAAAATTTGATCGGAGCTTTCTTAAATAATCTCACAACCCGTAAAACTATTCCCGGTGGAGAACTACCTTTGAACATCCTTCAAACGCTTTCTCACTGATTTCTTCAATGGTAGCGGGTAAATAGACGTCCGTTAAATTAACACAATCTTTGAATGCCCAGGCCAGTATCTTTTTTGTTCCTTCATTAATTTTTACCGTTTTTAATTGCATACACTCGTTAAATGTAAAAGCCGCGATCCGCTCCACTGTTCCCGGTATATCAATTTCTTCAATACCGCATCGGGTCATGGCATATTGCCAGAAATCTTTGAGTTTGGCAGGAAGCTTGACAAATTTCAGATTTTCGCACCCGTCAAAAACGAAACCGCCAATCTCAATGACGGTATCGGGAAATTCTACTCGTACCAATTCTTTGTGCCCTTTAAAGATGTCATCACCAACAATTAGAATATCTCGATCAGTAGGAATGATGGCTTCTTCCCCAGATCCTTTTCCTTCCATCAGGCACATCCCAAAATCCTGTGTTTTATAATAATATTCGTACATTAACTTTTCCCCTCTTCATTTGCTTTAAATTGTCGTTCTCCGCCAAAAATCAAAATAAACCATTAATCAGCTAGCGGATAACGCACATTGGCTTTCATTTGTGAGTATAGCATAAAAAGGTTTTAAAAAAACACCCTTAATCGGATTTGCGCATGCCTAAATTTTACTGTTGATAAAATTGGTATTGACAAAAAAGCAACCCGGCCTTACAATAGTAACATAGTTAGTTAGTCGACCAACTAACTAATATTCACGAAAGGGGGTAACCCTTTGCAAATAAATTTCGACGATGAACGACCGATTTTTGTTCAAATTGCCGATGGCATTGAAGACGCCATCTTAACTGGAGCATTTGCGGAAAGCGGTCAGATTCCATCCATAACTGAATTATCGGTCAGTTATAAAATCAATCCAGCCACGGCCCTTAAGGGCATCTCAATTCTGGTTGACGAGGGCATTATTTTTAAGAAGCGGGGTGTTGGCATGTTTGTCGCTCCCGGTGCGGTTTCAAAACTGCGGGACAAACGCAAAGAATTATTTTTCGATCATTATATTAAAAAACTCATCGAGGAAGCAAAAAAATTAGGTATCACCAATGAAGAAATATTGGGAATGGTAGAAAGAGGTTATCAGGAATGAACGGAATAGAAATAAATGATGTGACAAAAACATTTGGGGATACGTTAGCTTTAAATCAGGTAAACCTGACTTTTGAGCCCCACAAAATATATGGATTATTGGGTCGAAACGGTGCCGGAAAATCGACACTACTCAATATTATCACCAATCGTCTCTTTGCCGACAGCGGCACTATTACCATTGATGGTCTAGCTGGCTCCGAAAATGATCAGATCCAAGGCCTGATTTATTTAATGTCCGAAAAAAATCTGTATCCCGAGAGCATGACCTGTAACGAAGCATTCAAGTGGACGAAACAATTTTTCAAGGATTTTGATTTGGACTATGCGCACAACTTAGCCACGCAATTTAAACTAAATACCAAGAAAAAAATCCGGTCATTGTCGACTGGTTACACGTCTATTTTTAAAATCATCATCGCCCTTTCTGTCAATACCCCCTATGTCTTGTTTGACGAACCGGTATTAGGACTCGACGCCAATCATCGGGAACTATTTTATCGATTGTTAATAAAAAAGTATAGCGATAATGCGTTCACTGCTATCATTTCCACCCATTTAATCGAAGAAATTGCTAATCTGCTTGAGTATGTCATGATTATCAAAAACGGTGAAATATTGGTGAACGAATCCTGCGAAACCTTATTAAGCAAAGGATATTCCGTAACCGGCACCATCAAGCAAGTCGATACCTTCATTGCCGACAAGGAAGTCATTGGCGAAGATGTTCTGGGCGGATTAAAAACCGCCACTATTATCGGTTCAATCAATAAGAGCACGTTGCCTGATGGCATTGAAATTACCAGTCTGGATTTGCAAAAATTATTCATTAAATTAACCAACGAGGAGCAAAGCAATGAAACTACATACAATTTATAAATATCAGCTTTTAGATCACCGAAACGCTGTCTTAATCTTCTGTGCGGTCATCCTTGCCGTGATGGCACTTGTTCCCATGCAAGTCACCTTTTCCAACACTTTATCGACCTCTTATGAATCCACCCGAATAACGGGCATCGATATGGCTCCCGCCGTATTTCTTTTCATTTGCGGGCTGAGTGCTTTTAAGGAAAACTTTCTGTTTGCCCTGCAGAACGGTGTCTCCCGAAAATCTTTATTTGTAAATCGGAATTACGTCGCAGTAACATTAGCGGTTGTGATGGCACTGTTTTCACTGCTATTATTGGCCCTCGGAAAATTAATCGAATCGCCAGCAAGTGGCATCACGTATTCTGGCTTGTTGAGCATGATCTATCAATCCACTGGTACCGCTTCATTTAGTGGTCTATTGGAATATCTTGTCAGTTTTCTTTTTCTGACGGTTCTATTTATTGCCGCTCAAGCACTTGGTTATTTCATTACCGTAGCACTCTATCGCATGAATAAAAAACTAAAAATTAGTTCCATCATTGGTTTTTATATTGTTATCTTTGTGGTTTTACCCATCATTGATATGTTCTTATCCGGTCGGATTTCAACCATCCTACTAAGTTTTTTAGACGTGTCTATGGGTATTTCTGTCCATAACCCCTTTATCGGAATGTTCTCGTTGATCATCTTAAGTATTATCGTAAGTGGATTTACCTGGGTACTTTTAAAAAACGCCGGGGTAAAAAATTAATCTAAGAATATAGCCGTGACTGACCTTTTTGTCTGGGACCATCACGGCTACTTTTTTTATCTTTTTTGTTTGGTTCTTATTTCTAAAAACACGCTTTCCACGCTGGCAGTTGACGCATCATATTCTCCACCGCCTTTTCTGCGACAGCTTCGTCAAGTCCCTGGGTTTTGATGGTGAAATTAATTAGGCTCTGCTTCTTTTCTTCAAAAGATTGCATCGAACCATCTTCCTTTGCACAATAGACACAGTACGCCTTACTGGTGTCGCCCATGGTAAAGTCGCTTTCTTTCTTCATTGGCATTCCGCATGCTATACATGTTTTCATCTTTTTACCTCCTTGAATCATTTAATATCGATAATTACCTGCCATCAAAACAATAATCAGTCATTCCCAATCGATTGCCGAATAAATCTTCAAATTCAACCGCATTACCCGTTCCAATTTGAAACGGCTTACTTATAAAATTAACCCCATTATTGTGAAGCCGTTCGTACTCATCATTGACATTATCCACAACAAACCAGATCGTCGGTTTTGCATCCGGGAATTTATTCTTTTCCTTTAAAATAATCGCCGGTTCTTCATCACCAACATTAAATGCCGCCATGCCCTTGTCTGAAAAATCAAACTTTAATTTCAAACCTAACACATTAGAAAAATAGTTTTTTGCTTCTTCCAAATCATCGACAGGCAGAAAAAAATTATCATAAGCTTTCATATCATTGATTCCTTTCATTTTCTAATTAATTTTATATAGTTCAAAATCAATTCATCCTTATGATCCGTTAGTACTGACCCTGCTGCAAAAAGATAGTTATTGGTAAGATAATAGTGTATCAAACCTAACCAACTGTTAAAAATTATATGCATCGGTATTTCTTTGATTGCCTTTTTTCCCTTATCACGTTCAATCACCTGATTAAGATGAAACGAAACCACTGATTGGATATTAATGAATACATACTTTGCTTCTTGGGGCAAAATATTTATTTCGGAAATAAGCCTTTTATAAAAATCTTCATAACAGATCAGAACATTAATATGGGCCGCCAAAAAAGTCTCCAGACTTTCATCTTTTTCCGAGAGGAGATGCAAATGCTCATTAATTTCAGATCCAAAACGTTCAAGTAAACAACTAATGAGATTATCTACCGTTGGAAAATGAACGAAGATAGTGCCATGAGAAACATTAGCTGCCTTGGCTATTTGATTGGTTGTGGCACTAAACCCTTCATCTGCATACACTTGATAAGCGGCATCTAAAATCAGTTTTCTGGTTGCTTCTTTTTGGATCTGACGTTTCGTTTTCATTTAACTGACTCCAAACTCATTGACTTTATACTTATTATAATTAATTATGCTCCTGGTGTCAAGAAGTTATTTTTTTGTGCGTAATTTATCAAATAGTCTAAGCCAATCAAGGTTAAACGTGCTACTGTTATGTTATTGTATAAGCAGGTGAAAGAACGAAATATTTTTTAGCCAAACCAAAATAAAAATGATATGGAACCAAAACGATGAGCCATTTAGAGCAAAAACTAAACCAGATACCACCACTTCCCGGTGTTTATAAGATGTTGGATTCCGCCGGTCAAATTATCTATATCGGAAAAAGTAAATGTCTGAAAAAAAGAGTGAAATCTTATTTCACTAAATCCCCTAAGCAACCAAAGATTGAAAGAATGGTTTTTTTCATTGATGATATCAATTATACTGTCACCGATACCCACTTAGAAGCCCGACTGCTGGAATGTCAGCTGATTAAAGAGATCCAGCCATACTTTAATTCGCAAATGAAAAACGACAGACGGTATTTCTATCTGAAAGTTACTAATTCAGCCCATTCCAAGGGATTGTCGATTGTTCCGGAACGAGAAGACCATAGCTTTGGACCGTTTCGGAGAAAACAAGCAATCCAATCATTGATCGATATGTTCACCCACCTCTTTCCCATTGTTCAAGATAACCACCGTTTCAATTTTCACTATCATACGCTGCCTGAGATCATGAACCCGGATGATTTTTCGAAAAACAGACAGACCCTGCTTCAGATTTTTTCAGAAGCCACTACGCTTAACTGCTTACTTAATCAATTTCAGATCTGCATGAATAAAGAGTCTGCCCAATATCATTATGAACGAGCCACCACCTACCGGGATCTGATTAAAAGTCTGACCTATATCAGCCATATACTTCATGATTATAAGCACCTGACCACCAGAGATGTGCTTTTAAAAATACCGGTTGAGGATGGCGAAAAGCTTTTCTTTATCTCAAAAGGCAGAATCGTGTTAAAAAAATATTTTCCCCTTCTGACCCAAGCAGCGATTGATACTTTTTTAGCTGAAGGCTGTCGAAGCAAAGCAGCTATTGTCCCCTTCCCGGATGAAAAAGCAGCAGTCGATTTTCAAAATATCCTCTTCTCTGAAATCCAAGCCCTGCCGGATGAGTGGATTTTGAAATAAATCAAACCCCTAACAACTTTGAATCTGTCTATTTTAGGCTCTGATTCAGCACTTCTAGATTACCTTCCTGATCGAAATAAACTGTAAAAAAAAGAAGCCCCGGAAATGAAAGTCTCAAATCTGGCTGCTTCTTTTTAATTTGTTTAGTAATCTTCACTTTCCTTTTCGTCAATAGTCCCCAGCGCTTTTCTCAAAACATCTTTGATCTGTTCCTCTTTATGGTTCGGAATGGTGATCACCTCATCCAGGGCATCAATAATGATTCGGATTTTATCATCTTTACTCATTTTCATTTTTTCCCTCCTTATTTTTTATTGATTCAACATCTATTATAAACATTTAGCCATTGTCAGCACAATCAAAATTGCTGAATTTTGTTTCTTAAGATTATTTCCGTCTGGCTACACCTGAATCCTTTGCCGCCTGATAGACGGCTTTTGCCACAACCTTTCCAACCCGGGGATCAAAGGCTGGCACAATAATATAGTCGGCACTCCGTTCGTCATCACTGATTAGCTCGGCAATGGCTTTTGCTGCAGCAACCTTCATCGCTTCGTTGATGTCACTGGCTCGGGCATCCAGTGCGCCTCTGAAAATACCGGGGAAAGCCAGGACGTTGTTAATCTGGTTGGGATAGTCCGACCGTCCCGTTCCGACAACCCTCGCGCCGGCTTTTATGGCCAGCTCCGGATCAATTTCCGGATCCGGATTGGCCATTGGCAGAACTATGGCATCTTGTGCCATGGTCTCTACCATTTCGGGTGTGACGATACCCGATGCCGAAACACCGATAAAAATATCAGCCCCGTTGATGGCGTCGGCAAGGCTCCCTTTTTTGTGATGCTTATTGGTCATCTGGGCTATTTCCTGATGAACCCAGTTGCTGTACTCTTCGTCTTTTGAGAGAATGCCCTTGCTGCTACAGGCGATAATATCCTTGACGCCGACATTTAATAGCATCTTGACGATGGCCGATCCGGCTGCTCCGGCGCCGCTCATGGCTACCGTCACCTGCTGCCATTGTTTGCCGACGACCTTCAGGGCATTCATCAGCGCTGCTGTCACCACCACTGCCGTGCCATGTTGATCATCATGAAAAACCGGAATGTCCAGTTCTTTTTTTAAGCGTCTTTCGATTTCGGCGCATCTGGGCGAAGCAATATCTTCCAGATTAATCCCGCCAAATCCCGGTTCAATCATCTTGACCGTCTTGATGATGACCTCCACATCCTGGGATGGAATACAGATCGGAAACGCATCCACACCACCAAATTCTTTAAATAAAGCGGCTTTTCCTTCCATCACTGGAAGGGCGGCTTCGGGACCAATATCGCCCAGCCCCAACACTGCCGACCCGTCGGTAACCACTGCCACCATATTTCCCTTTCCAGTATACTTATATACATCGTCTTTGTTCTTATGGATCATTCGGCAGGGCGCTGCCACCCCTGGGGTGTAGGCCATGGACAAATCGTATTTGCTTTTTACTGGAACCTTGCTGTCAATGCTGAGCTTCCCTTGCCATTCTTCGTGTAATTTTAATGCTTCTTCCTGAATTCCCATCATGTCTCCTTTAATCCAACAATTTTGTTTTCTTCTTTTTTTCTATACTCTATTCTGTTCTCTTAATCAACTCGCCAACGTAATCTGATAATTCCAGGACTCTCTAACTTCTTTTATTTGCCTAGATAATTCATGTTTACCTCTAACAATCGATCGCTTTCGACTAACATTAAGCACTGGTAAAATTATAACATTTATCCCCCAAGACAACTATAACGATTTTTAATCTTTGACTTTGAATCCAACCTCTTATATAATACGTTTGTTGAGTTCATACAAAGATTATCCACTTCCAAGAATCTGTGCGGTTGCCATATTCCCACCAAAGCGAATATCCTTTTGATCTTAACATTAAATATTGCAGGAGGTGCAAATGTCAATTTTTACACTGATTATCCCCATTATTGTCGTATTGTTAGTTATTGCCATCTTAATGATGAGCTACGTTAAAGCTCCCCCAGATACAGCCTATGTCATATCTGGTATTAAACGACGTGTCATCATCGGAAAAGCGGGAGTCAAGATTCCGTTTCTTGAACGCGTTGACAAACTGGACTTAAAAATGATGTCTGTTGATGTCAAAACTGGTGAATCCGTACCAACCAACAATTTCATTGATGTGATGGTTGATGGCGCTGTAAAGATCAAGATCGGTTCATCACCGGACGCCATTTTACTGGCTTCCGAAAACTTTCTAAACCAATCAACTGATGCCATTATTCCCCAGGTAAAGGATGTCCTTGAAGGAAATGTCCGTGAAATCATCGGCTCACTGGACCTAAAAGACATGTTAACCGACCGAAAATCCTTTTCCGAAAAGGTTCAGGAGAATGCTGTTCCGGATCTTAAACGGATGGGGCTTGAAATAATCTCCTTCAACATTCAATCGATCCGCGATCAGGCTGGGGTAATTGAGGACCTGGGGACCGAAAACAAATCTCAAATCAAAAAAGGCGCTGCCATTGCTCGTGCCAATGCGGAAAAAGAAGTCGCCATTGCCGAATCGGAAGCCGCAAAAATTGCCAATGATGCCCGAATTATAGCTGACTTGGAAATTGCCCAGAAAAATACCGATTTGGATATCCGCAAAGCTGAATTGAAACGGCAGTCTGATCTAACTCAGGCTCAGGCCGATGCCGCTTACCAAATCGAGCAGGAAGAACAGCGAAAAACAATTGAGACTAAAACTCAGGAAGCCAACATTGTTAAGCAGGTCAAAGAGATTGAATTAGCCACCAAAGAAGTTGAAGTGCGTGAACAACGATTAAAAGCTGAGATCAACAAAACTGCCGATGCCGAACGCTACCAACGTAACCAAAAGGCTGAAGCTGATTTGTTTGAAAAGCAAAAAGATGCTGAAGCGAAACTGTTTATTGCCACCAAAGATGCTGAAGCCAATCGATTGGCTGCTGAAGCTGATCGCTATGCCAAAGAACAGGAAGCTGCCGCAATCGAAGCGAGAGGTTTTGCCGAAGCTGCGGCAATCAAGGCCAAAGGTCTGGCCGAAGCCGCCGGAATTGATGCCAAAGCCGAAGCGATGAAGAAATACAGTGATGCCGCCATCATGGAAATGTACTTCGATGCTCTTCCCGAAGTCGCCCGTAATGTTGCCGCGCCACTTAACAACGTCGATCGTATCACTATGTATGGTGATGGCAATTCCGCCAAAATGGTCAAAGACATCATCAATTCTATGTCACAAGTGACCGAAGGCATCTCAGAAAGCACCGGTATTAATCTGCAGTCGTTAATTTCCGGGTTCTTAGGCGGTAAAATGTCAACACCTGCCGATTCTTCCGCAACACCAGTAAGCACACCACCCACGACTGCAACCAGCGAACCGCATGACCTGGATTTAATAACCGAGTTTACCGCTCAGATTCAATCCGATCATTCCAAAACCAACACCGAAGACACCGAAGACACTGAAGACCCCGAAGAAGTCTAATTTTTAAAAACGAATCCTAATTTTCCAGTATTTTATCACTGTCGCTGTTTGGTTCTTCCCTTTCAGGTCGCGGGAATTTAAAAGAAAAGCATCGAATTTTGGTGCTTTTCTTGCTTAAAAGGGTAATTTGGCTTATCATTAAATTAATCCATATTTATAACAAGGGGGTATCGCTATCGTGAACGCTTTAACCTTTTTTAGTCAGTTGTTTGGCTTAGAAAATTCACCAGTTGCTCAATTGTCCCTCTTTATCGGAGGCGCATTTTTAACGATCCTGTTTGTTTTTCTGATTTATTATGTTGTTTTTCGGGTGAAACAAGAATCACCCGAAAAAATTAAGCAACCCTCAGACGGATCTTACCAGGATCTATCGACGCTTACAGCAAGCCCCGATTCAGCACCGCTTCAGGATCGTGCGATTAAAGAACAGGCCCGGTTGCAAAAACTAATCGGTTTATTAAAAACTGCCAAACGGCGGGAGTCACTCTATCCCCAGGAAGCCATCCTCGAAGATCTGGAAGCGGTTGTTTCAAAGGTTCGGGACAAAATCTGTAAAGATCAGGAACTTCGGGTTTTTCCGCAGTACGCCAGTTATCATGCTGAAACGGCCATTACACTCCTTAATACCTACCTTGATTTAGATCGAACTCACGATGAATCGGTAGAAAACATCAACAAGATCAGACTTGAAATTATCGCATCATTCCCCCCACTGCTTGACTATTATCAGGATTATTTAAATCGCTTGTATGATACTCAGTATTTTGATGTCGCCAGTGATGTTGATGTGGTCAAGTCGATTTCAGGGGATAAAAATAAAACATTACTTTAGAATTTTATAGCTAAGACCGGCTTAGTTATGTTATACTATTAAGCAATAAATCAAGAAGTAAGGAGGAAGAAACATGCCAACAAATCATATCGAAGCTGATTTGTTTTGTGTAATCTGTGAGAAAGATACCCCTCATGAAATAGAGTATAAAAACGACCAAATTTCCCAGATTACCTGCAAAGAGTGTTATATCGAAATTTCGATTAACCAGGAGTTTGTCAATAATCATTTTAAAGAAGACTTTGTCAAACGCGTTTTATCAAAACCAACCCGAATGACGGCAGAGATGGAAGCTGATTTAAGCATTTTCTTAAAATCCTTACCCTCCCGGGTAATTTCAAAACCTTTTCGAGTGTACAAAGAATATAAGGAGAAATAGCACTCAAAAGCTTTTTTAACTGGTCTTATCTACCATAATTAAGCAGCTATTATCACACTTCAATTAAAAAAACAGAACCAGCCTGATGTTTAGTAACACCATCAGACTGGTTTTTTTACTGCATAAATTTTATTTACTAACCACTACTCATCAAAACGATCCTTAATCATTTGCACCAGTTCCGCCACTGCTTTTACTTCGTCTTCACCTTCTGCTTTTATCTTAACTGTCGTTCCCTGGGTAATTCCCCCCGCCATAACCCCGACGATACTTTTGGCGTTAATCTCTTTGTCTGCTTTGATCACAAACACATCGGATTTAAATTTTCCGGCCGCCTTGACAAATAGGGATGCCGGCCGGGCATGAATACCTGTTTCATTTAATACCGTTACTTCTTGTATTTGCATAATTCTAATCTCCTTATCGCTATAAAAATTCAAATCTCAATTTTTAGTTTCTTCATCGATTCAAGAACATGAGCCATAACTGCAACGCCCGTTTCAAGTGTCAACGCTTCTGCGGCAATTTTTTTCGCATCCTGATAGCGGACATTGCGAATAATTTTTTTAACCTGGGGAATCGACAGGGCACTCATGCTAAACTCATGCAGCCCCAATCCCAAGAGCAGTAGGGTTGCCAGGGGATCGCCAGCCATTTCTCCACACATCCCGGTAAAAAGTCCGGGCTGATTCTCCGATGCCTGAATCACTTGCTTTACCAGACGTAGTATCGCCGGATTAAACGGATCATAAAGGTAGGAGACCGCCTGGTTCATACGATCCACTGCAATCGTATACTGACAAAGATCGTTGGTGCCAATGCTGAAAAAATCAACTTCTTTGGCTATAATATCGGCAGTGATCGCGGCTGATGGAATCTCAATCATCACCCCTACTTTTACATCTTTACGATAGGCAATCTGCAACGCATCCAGTTCCGCCATACACGCTGCGAGGATTTTCTTTGCCTGTCTCACTTCATCCACATTTGAGATCATTGGAAACATAATATAAGCATTTCCATAGACGCTTGCTCTTAAGATGGCGCGAAGCTGGGTCTTAAGCAGTTTAATTTCTTTAAAACACAGGCGGATCGCCCTAAGTCCTAAAAATGGATTTAATTCATCATCCAAGGGGAGATAGGGCAATTTTTTATCGCCGCCAATATCCATGGTGCGAATAATCACCGGTCCATCCGGGAACGCTTCCAGAACAGATCGATAAGCAGCCATTTGCTTATCTTCCCCTGGCATGGTGTCACTGTTCATGTATAAAAACTCTGTTCGATAGAGACCAATCCCGGTGCCGCCGTTTTTAAGAACTCCCTGGATATCAGCCGGTTCGCCGATGTTTCCGACTAACTCGACCTGATGGCCATCCAGCGTGATGGCCTCCAGATCTTTTATACGCTCCAGTTCTTTTAAGTGTGCCTGATACTTCCGCTGATCTTCTTCGGCCTCCTTAATCTGATAGCGATCCGGATTTACGGTAACCCGGCCATTAAGCCCATCCAGAATAATCATCTCACCGGTATTCACTTTTTGATCAATATCACTCAAACCAAGTACCGCCGGAATCTCCAGACTCCGGGCCATAATCGCCGTATGTGATGTTCTGCTCCCAATATTGGTTGCAAAACCCCTTACCTTTCTTTTATCCATCAGGGCCGTATCTGAAGGCGCCAGATCATCAGCGATGATGATGACATCCTCCTTGAGTTTTGACAGGTCGGCCCTGACAATACCTAAGATATTATTTCGGACCCGGTTCCCCACATCTTTGACATCCGCTGCTCGGGCACTGAAATAGGGATCATTCATTTGTTCAAACAGTATCACCAGACGATCCGTCACGATTTGAACCGCATAAGCGGCACCCACCTTATTGTCAGCAATTTCAGCTCTAACACTCTCCACAAACTCAGGATCCTGAAGGATCATCTCATGGGCTTCAAAAATAGCGGCTTCTTCTTTGCCCAGCTCACTTACTGTTTTTAACCGAATTTCTTCTAGTTGACTTTGACTTTTATCTAACGCCTGTTTAAACTTTTTTATTTCTGCATCGCTGTCTTCATAATGATCCGCACTTACTTTAACATCTGCTTTTTCATAAATCAGTGCTCTGGCGATGGCTATACCTGGTGCCGCTATAATGCCCTCTTTAATAAACATGCCTGGCCTCCTTGTTTTTTTGTCTTTATTTCCGATCGAACCAATTGGCCAAATCATAAACGCTACCCTTTAAACCGTTTTTTTCTACTAAAACACCTCCAAACTGATTTGTTCTACATCCACAGTTTGGAGGTGTACTGAATCCTGAAAATTGGTTCATGCGTTTAGATTACTGACGATCTGATCGATCATAACTCCTTTGTTTGACCTTTTAAACGCTTTATTTTCTGGGCAGATGAATGCATTTTCCCAACGCATCGGCACACGCTTCCATAAAGGCTTCGCAGTAGGTGGGGTGGGGATGAACGGTGGCGGCAACCTCATGAGCGGTTATTTCCATGCTCATGCATAGCGCCGCTTCACAAATCATTTCTGCTGCCACCGGACCCACCATCTGAACACCTAAAATTTCTCCATATTTTTTGTCGATGATCACCTTAACAAAGCCGTCCGTTTCACCTGAAGCCAAGGCCCGGCCGTTGGCGTAAAGCGAAAAAGTCCCGATCGAAATATCATACTCTTTTTTTGCCGCTTCCTCGGTTAAGCCGACCGTGGCCGCTTCCGGCAGGGTATACAGACAATTGGCAACATAGCGCAAATCAACCTTTTCGTTCCCACCCATGGCATTAACTGCTGCGGTCTCTCCCATTTTAGATGCCGCATGGGCAAGTTGTAGCTGTCCGTTCATATCGCCGATACAAAATACACCCGGAATACTGGTTCGCATTTCGTGATCAACCGCAACAAATCCACCGTTCATTTCGATCGCGCCGTGCAATTCACCCAAACATTCCAGATCAGCACAGCGTCCGGTTGCCACCAGCACCTTTTCCGCTGTTATTGTTTTTTGATCCGAAGTCGTCACCACAAGCATGCCTGCTTCATTTCGCTCAATGGATGCGACGGCGGTATTTAAAACAGTTTTAATGCCCTGGGCTTTAATGGTTTTTCTAAGAACCTTATAAATATTTTTACCCATCGGTTTGACCAATTGATCGGTAAATTCGACCAGCGTTACCGCACTGCCAAAGGCTGCAAATGCGGTGGCAAACTCGCAACCAATCACGCCGCCACCGATAATCACCAGACTTTTCGGGACCGTCTCTAAATCCAGCAGCGTATCAGAGGTTAACACCCCCTGACTTTTGATTCCGGGGATATCAAGAAGCCGCGGTTTCGAGCCGCCCGCCAGAATAATGGTTTTCGCCTCGTAACTTTGTCCATCACAACGAATTTTCCCGTCTTTTGTCAGCTCCGCCGTGCCTTTAATGACTTTCACCCGGTTACTGTCAAGCAGACCGGCCACACCGGTTGTCAGTTTTTTTACGACCTCATTTTTATTGGCAACCACATCCACCATGTTAACACCAGGCTGACTCACATCAATCTGAATCCCCCGGGACCGGGCATTTTTGATATGCTTAATATACTCCGCTATTTTAACGTATGTTTTGGTGGGAATGCACCCTCTGTTTAAACAGGTTCCGCCAATGGCGTCTTTTTCAAAAAGGATCACGGACCCGCCCAATTGAGATGCTTTAATGGCGGCAACATAGCCTCCCGGACCACCGCCGATAACGGCGACATCAAATCCATTTTTCATTCTGCCACCTCCATCAGATCAGAATGTCCATTGGATTCTCCAATAGATCGCGTACTTTCAGAGAAAACTTAGCCGCTACATCACCGTTTACCAGACGATGGTCATAGGTCAGTGAAATCATCATTTTTTTGCGGTTTTCCACCTGGTTGTCAACCAATGCCAACTCATCCTCAATTGAACAGATACCGATAATCACGGCATTGGGCTGATTCACAATGGGAGTAAATGAATGGACCCCGAACATCCCCAGATTGGAAATAGAGATGGTCGACCCCTGATAGTCATCCACCATCAGTCCGCCGGATTTGGCTTTGGCACTTAATAACTTAACCGCCGCCGAAATTTCTTCCAGACTTTTCTGATCAGCATTTTTCACCACCGGAACAATCAAGCCCTCGTCCAATGCCACCGCAATACCGATATTCACATCCTGATGATGAATGATCTCTTTATCACCCAGACTGACTAGCACGTTTTTATCATAGTGCAGCACTTTGGCAACCGCCTTAACAATAAAATCGTTAATGGTCAGCTTATTCTCCCGGTTTTCATTAACCTGTGTTCTGAATGCCAGCAGACTCGTCATATCGACCTTGGTATTCTGGGTGACGCAGGGGATTTCACTGTGGGCTTTTGCCATCCGTTCACCGACCACCTTCTGCATTCCCGATAGTGGCGTGGTATCAAGCACCGCCGCAACTGCCCCGGAAGTTTGCTGATTGGCTATTTTTGCCAGCACATCGCTTTTCATCACCTTGTTCTGGTGACCCGAACCCGTAACAGTACTTAAATCAAGGCCCTTGTCTTCGGCAATACGTTTTGCCAACGGTGATTTAGCAATTTCTCGCTCAACATCCCGGCCTTTGATTTCCCCGGCCGGACCGGTTGGCCGCACCGCACTCAGATTGATGGCGTTAGCTGCTGCCATTTGTTTCGCATAGGGCGTGGTTTTTACCCCGTTTATTTCGTCGGTAATCGCCGCTATTGGGGTTTTGACACTTTCTACTGTTTTTTCCGGAACCGCGGTGATTGCACCGCCAGCTGTCTGTGGCTGATCCGGAACCACTTCTCCCGGTTTACCCACATAACCAATCGTGGTGACCACGGGTACCACCGCTCCGTCTTCAAAATAGCGGCACAACAGCACCCCTGTCGCCGGTGCTTCAACTTCCATCGTGACCTTATCGGTTTCAATTTCTAACAGGCCTTCACCTTCTTCAACCTGTTCACCGACATGTTTAAGCCACGCAATAATGGTGCCTTCCTGCATATCCATCCCGGCTTTGGGCATAAATACTTCTACTGCCATTTTCTCTCCCTCCTGTTTTTTAGCAACATCTTAAGCCAACATTTCTTTGACGGTTGCAATAATTTTGGCTTCGTCCGGGAGAATTCCCTTTTCCAACACCGGGCAGAATGGTACCGGCACATCTTCCGAGGCCAGCCGCTTAAGCGGGGCATCCAGATAGTAAAACGCTTCACTATCAGCAATTCGGGCAATGATTTCACCGGCAATACCGCCTGTTTTTACGGCTTCATGAACCACCAGAGCATGACGGGTCTTGATCACCGACTTGATAATCGCTTCGGTATCCATCGGCAGTAAGGTTCGCAGATCAATGACTTCCACATCGATCCCTTCTTTTTCCATGCTTTCTGCCGCGGCCAGACACATTTGCACCATCCGGCCATAGGTGATGATGGTACAGTCCTGGCCTTCGCGTTTCACATCCGCTTCGCCAATGGGAATCGTAAATTCTTCTTCCTCCACCATCCCTTTGGTCCGATACAAAAGTTTTTGTTCCAAAAAGATGACCGGATTGTTATCCCGAATCGCTGACTTTAATAATCCTTTAGCGTCTCTTGGCGTTGACGGCACAATCACTTTTAGCCCCGGCACATGACACAGCATCGCTTCCAGGGATTGGGAATGCTGGGCGGCCGCTCCGGTTCCGCCGCCGGATGCCGTTCGCAGTACCATCGGCACACTCACCTTGCCCCCAAACATATAGCGCATCTTTGGTGCCTGATTGACAATCATATCCCAACAGACAGTCATGAAATCCGAAAACATAATTTCCACAATCGGGCGCATCCCCGCCACTGCCGCACCAATCGCGCAGCCAACAAACCCCTGTTCTGAAATCGGGGTGTCAATAATCCGGTCTTCGCCAAAGGTTTCGACCAGATCTCCCGAAACGCCAAAGGCGCCCCGGTAGACACCAATGTCTTCGCCCATCATAAACACGTCTTCGTCCCGGATCATTTCTTCACTGATGGCTTCTTTTATCGCATTTGCGTAGGTTATTTCTTTTTTAGGCATTTTCTGTCCCCCCTCTTATAACGCATAAACATCATGATACACATCATCAAGCTCAGGATAGGGACTATCCAGGGCAAACTTAACGGCCTTGTCAATCAGTTCAGTGGTCTCTTTATCCACGGCATCGAGTTCCTCAACCGTGCAGGTCTTTGCCTCCAGCAGGTCATTTCTCATTTTATCAATGGGATTTCGGGCCTTCCAGGCATTGATTTCATCTTTGGTTCGGTATAGATTACCGTCACTTTTCGAGTGTCCTGAAATCCGATAAGTGTTTTCAACAATCAGCATCGGACCATTTTTTGCCACATAGTCGCGGGCGCTTTTAATGCATTCATAAACGGCCAACGAATCATTTCCGTCGACTGTTTCTGCCGGCATGCCATAAGGGATCGCCCGCTTGGCAATATCGGTATCTTTCATTACCTTGGAAATATGGGTCGACATGGCATAGGTGTTGTTGGTGCAGACAAAGAGAACCGGCAGATCCCAGGCCGAGGCCAGGTTCATCGCTTCGTGGAAGGCTCCTTCATTAGCCGCTCCATCGCCGAAAAAAGCTACCGTGACGACATTCTGCTTTCTTCTTTTGGCGGCAAAAGCACTGCCACAGGCCAGTGGCAGGGCCGCAGCGACAATCCCGTTGGCTCCCAGCACACCCTTGTCCTTATCGGCAATGTGCATGGAGCCGCCTTTTCCTTTGCAAACCCCGGTTGCCTTGCCAAATATCTCAGCCATCATCAGATTAATATCAATTCCCTTGCAAATGGCCTGGCTATGCCCGCGATGAGTGGCATACATCAGATCCTGGGGCTCTAAACCTTCACAGGTTCCGGCTGCGGCCCCTTCTTCACCTATACTTAAGTGGGTCGTGCCATGGATCATCCCCAGCGAAAAATAATGCTGAACCTTTTCTTCAAATTTTCTGCACAGGTACATATCTTTTAGTAACTTTAGTCCCAATTCCTTATTCTCGTTTTTCAATGGTGCTCCTCCCATATTGTTTGCTTATTCGAATTCTTGCTTAATGGCTATTTAGTAAATGGTGTTCACGTTTAGATTTATTTTAGCAAGAATCCGATTTTTTCAGGTGTTTTAACTTTCTTTCGAAATTTTTTTTACCGGAAAGCTGATTCATAGGATTTGATTGTTGGTGTGCGTTTTTAATCAAATCCTATGAATATGCCAATATTTACCGTTGTAACAACCACTCTCAATGCAGCGTTTAAGTGTTGCTAGCACAAACAGATTGGTAAATCAGTTCCCTATCTTATGGTTTTCTTAATGATCTTATAAATACAGTGTATCTTGAATCTTACGCAGTTGAACCATCAGCGAATCGTTATCCAAGGCAACATCAGCGTAAGTGACGATTTCACCTTTTTTAACGGCATTAACCATTTTAGTCTTTTTATTGACAATGCCCATCGGCAGCGCCCCTTTTTCATTGGCCACTGATGCTTTTTCAAAACTGCCATAAATTGAGAATCCGCCAATACCATCCAGGTATTCACCTGCTACTAAGTCCCGTTTTGCCACTGTAATGGTTTCCGAAACAAGCCCTTTTCTTGGAGCGATGGTCGGCACCCCATCAATTACCGCTTTTGCAACCGATAATGGTGTTTCCAGACTGCATAAATGATATGGTCTGTACAACACATAATTGGGACCTTTTCCCATACTGAGGTAGTTCAGTTCATGAATAATGTCGGGTTGTTCGGTTGATACAATAATGAATACACCTGGAGCAACACCATCAATATAATCAACGATCCCATAATTATTTAAAATTCCGCCTTCACTCTTTAGTCTGAACAGATCTGGTAACTCCGAAACAATCCCTTTTGCGCCATGGCCACCCATTATATCCGGCAAGTAGCCGGTGGCATTGGACATTGCTGTCATTTCAACCATGGTTTTTGTCCCATCTTTAAATGAGGTAAGCATTTTCGGGCTGACGCCTTTTAAGGTTGCTTCTTCTAATACCGAGTCCGGATTGGACGTCTTATCAACCTTGTTATTTTTTCCCTTACCAATGACCCGCACATCAAATCCCAGCGCATCGGCAAAATCATATAATTCAAGCACGGAGCCCGGTTCGTCTCCTGCCGATCCGGTATAAACCACACCGGCACTCTGAGCCATTTTGTAAAGCATTGGTCCAATACAAACATCTGCTTCCACATTTAACATGACAATGTGTTTGCCGGCATTAATACTGTCGATCGCAACTTTTGCACCTACCTCAGGAACGCCGGTAGCATCCACGGCACAATCGATTAAATCTGTCTTTGTTGCAATTTCCGGATTGTCGGTGACAATGAATTTACCTTTGGCAAGCAGTTCATTGGCTTCTGAGATGGTATTGGCAATCATATAATCGCCTTCTTTTAAACCGGCATGTTGGTAGGCATTAATTGCATTTTCAATGTTAATGTCAACCACCACTGCGGGACGCATCCCTTTCATCGACATAATCTGTCCAACCATGCCCCGTCCCATTTGTCCTGCACCAACAATACTGGTCATGATGTGTTTTCCGTTTTCTTCTAATTGTGCTAGTTTGTAGTTTAGTCCTAACATTTTTTCCTCGCTTAATTTTATTTTTTATTTGTAAATAATTTGGAAGGGATCACCAATCTTAACTGCCGGAATCCCCTGGCCTTTTAACTCAATTTGTCCCGGTAGTTTTACCTGATCTTCCCCGGTAAAGCAAAATGAACAATGCCCCATGCTCTCTAATGTTATGTTTGCTTCATGTCCGACGGCTGTCACTTCATAAACGACATCCCCAAATCGTACCGCGTCTCCTTCTTTCACCTCCCTGATAAATTCTTTTTTGGTGTGTAAAACTGCTATTTCTGCCAATTCTGGCGGGGCATTTTCATCAAAAACGATGAGCAACTTTTCTTTTAAAAATTCCTCTACCATTTCTCCAATTTGGGTTATTTCTGTTGTGAAATCCATTTTATCTCCTTGCCTTTTGCTTAACTTTCTACTTAGCTGTACATTCCGATACTCAATACAAAACCGATCAGTACAGCAGCTGGGCCGGTAATTAATCGACTAAAGAGCACTGCCGGGACACCAATTTCGACTGTTTCTGTTTCAGCTTCTCCCAAAGACAAACCAACCGGAATGAAATCACACCCAACCTGTCCATCAATAGCAAAGAGTGCCGGTAAAGCCAATGCCGGAGCAATCGCGCCAGCGCCAATCTGAACCCCTACCAACGTCCCAACAACCTGGGCGATAACTGCCCCTGGTCCAAGAATCGGCGATAAAAATGGAAGGGTACATACAATTGAAATAAGCACAAGTCCTGGTAAGCTTCCCGCAAATGGCGAGATGGTATTCGCAATAATATCTCCCAGCCCGGTGACGGTAATGATCCCAATGAGCATCGCGATGAAGGCCATAAAAGGAAGCACGTTTTTAATAACCATGTCGATCGATTCCCGGCCCGCCTGATAGAACTTACCAACGACACCCCCAACAGCTTTTCCAAGCCGTGAGATAAAGCCAACAAAGCCCTTTTGCTTTTCTGCTGCTGCTTTTGCTTCGGCTTTTACTTCCTGATAGTCTTTTTTCTTTGATGGTTCACTTACGGGTGCTTCGCCGTCATACAACGATATATTATTTTCTTTTACCCCCGACACATAAATATCTTCTTTAATATACTGGGCTAACGGTCCCGCCTGGCCAACCGGGGTCAGGTTAATGGTTAGGATTCCCTTTTTAGGATAAACTCCACACCGTGCGGTACCACCACAGTCTACAACCACACAAGCCACCTCACTATCTGGCGCACTGCTTAGAAATCCATCCAGAGCGATTCCGCCAGTCAAATCAGCAATTTTCTGGGCCACCGGATGAATGCCACCGCCGGTAACCGACATAATATAAGCCTTTTCTTCAGTGGGTTTGATTACCAATGGACCACCCCATCCGCCTTGACCTTTTTCGATAAGAACTGCTTTATACATTATTCCACCTCCGTAGTAGCTTTTTTAGATGCCATGATTGCATAGATTCTTTCAGTAACGATTCCTCTTAAAAGAATAACCAAAACACCTGCGATAAAATACCGCACCGCTAAATCACCAAGCGGCAACCCCAAGGTTGTCAGCCCTGCTGCGATTCCCAGGTAGACAAAGAGTTCACCAGGATTAGCATGAGGAAATAAACCGGTAATCGGATGGCAAAATGAAACTGCTGAGTCATAAAATGCGGCCTTATGTTTTTCTTCAACAAATCGTCCAAAAGTATACGCCATCGGATTTGTGAGAAAGAACATGGCCAGAACCGGTAATACGGTGTAGCGCAAAATAAAGTTCTTGCTGCTAAACTTAGCCGCACGTTCCACCCGTTCTTCACCAATAATCTTAATCAATGAATTGACTGCCGTCATTAAGACGATTAATAGTGGTAAAATACCCGTTACCAAACCAACGAATGTTTCTCCTCCAGCTTGAAAGAGACCTATAAAATTAGTTGCCAATTGTGCTAAAAAATCCATTTTTTCACCTTCTCCTTATTTTAAAATCAATACCCAATAATGTGACCGCTCCAATAATTACCCCTAAAACGTTCCCCTTTTCACCTCCAATAATTTGTAATACTCTGCTAACTACATTACGTCACTTTATTTTCCAGAACTGTCAGGCTTGACAGTCCTGACTGTCAACACTGATTTTTTACTCCACCACCATGCCTGCTAATGCTTGTTGTTCTCGTCTTTTTTCATGGTGTTTTTGTCGCTGCTCTTTTTTCATATGTGTCTCAATGGCTTCCACTGCCTGAAGCAATGCTCCCCGCTTTTGAGGCGCCACTTTTTTTGATCCGTCTTTTCTTGTTTTCTGGGGTTTATTCAATTTCTGATCTTCAAGTATTGCCAGTTTTTTTATTTCATTCAAACTTAAACCAATATAGTCATCGGCTGTTTTAAATCGCTCAAATGAAGTGATTCCTCGCATGGTTTTGCAATTATTGATTGTTCCGGAATTTCTGTCATAGGACAAAATCAAAATTTGTCCACCTTTTAGCACCCCTCTCCGATACCCAACTCCCAGTAAGCCCTTGCCTTTAAGAGACCCCATGGCATTTTGATAGCTTTTGACCTGATAAAAAGTCAGAAGTCCCTGCAAACACATCCCAATAAAAATCAAAGCAATAATATAAGTCATGATTTTTCCTCCACTTCCCTTTCTTCAATCAACTTTCTGGCACACCCTGCATCGGTAATTAAAACATTAATGTATTGACCAGCAATAGCACCTCGAATGGCACTAACTTTCTCGGCACCACAGGTTACACCGATTGAATCCTTAACTGACTTTAGTTTTTTGATGTCAATGCCGATAACTGTTTCATTCATTTCAAACTGTTCAGTACGACCTGCACTATCAAAGAAATTCATACAGATATCACCAGCGACATTCTTTTTGCGCATCAGTTCCATCTCCCGTTCATCGTAATAGCCCGTCGCCATGGTTGTAGAATTTCTGGTTGGAACACCTAAACCGACCAAAGCAACATCCAATTTGTTAGTGAGTTTAATAATCTTTTCAATGTACGCTTCTCCAATTAGCCCTTCTTTGATGGATTTTTTTGAAACCTTAGCTGGTGCATGAAGTAAGATATATTGAGCTTTAAAGGCATTTGCCAGCTCTTCCACTAAATAATTTGAATGGAGCTCCATCCCTACCTGGCCAATACCGCCAACCAAGGGGATAAACATCGCGCTTTTTACTACTTTAGGCTGTATATATTTAGCAATATGCCCTAATGTCGTCCCCATTGAGATACCAATATTTTTCCCGTCTTTGACTAATCGCTCTAAATACTCAGCGGCAGCTTTTCCAACTTCATCTTTTTGAGCGTATAGATCTTTTTTCTCTTCAACAATAATCGCCTCTTTAAGTCCGTACATCAACTCCAGTTTTCTTTCCATTTCAAAATAACTATCTTCGGCCAAGTCTGGAATAATGATTCGTACCATCTGTGTCGCGCGTGCTTGTTCTAGTATTTTTGCCACGGTGGGCCTTGATATGGACAACTGTTTTGCAATCGTTTGCTGTGTTTCGTCGTGATTGTAGAACAGATCACATACTTTGAGCATCAATCGTTTATTATCAATTACTTTTTTCATACTAATCACCTTAAGGTCTTGATTTTGTTTTACAATTGTAAATTTAATAAGTGCGTTTCGTTTTCATATGTTTGGCTGATTTATTTTGCTGTTGTTATTTAATTTATTGTAATTATAGCGTGTTTTTTCATTAAGTCAACAGTTTATTGTCGTTTTTTAGGTATTTTTTCGTCATTTTTTGCTCATTTTATACATTTGTTTAAGTAATGTTTTAAACTTTTTTTCAAAATACAAGTTTATTTTTTAACAATCTATTTTTACAATTGTAAATTGATATTATTTTGTCAATTTACAATTGTAATCTCGCTTCCTTTTTAGCGCCCCAAAAACATGGCTTTATTTATGAAAATTTCAAAAAATAAAAAGCGGCTACGTTGCCCAAAATTGGGTTTCAACATAGCCGCTGATGTTTTTTTTATCTATATATTAGACACTTTTAGACAGCTGATAAAGATTCTTGGTTATGATGGACTAACGATAGTCTTCGATTATAACCAATTTTACAATTTATTACTCTATTGGCTTGTCTTCGAATCCCATAAACCGATCAAAATCACTAACAAAAAGTCGATCCTGCACAATACGATACTTTTCAAACTCGGTTTCGGCATGGAGTTTTGCCTGTTCATGGGATATTTTACCAGCCCCCTTTAAAATTTCGTTACCATTAAACTCTAAAAAACCGTCGAGCCTTTTTGCCCAGTCTTCCATCGATAAAGGAATCTTGCGTTCAGCTTGTAATTCTGCATAATCCAAATAAATGGACACAATACGTCCCATATAATCCATTTCTTTTTCATTTAGATAATTCTTCGCAATTGAAACATCTGCTTTGATGATTTTTCCCTGGGGTGCAGCCTGCCATGTGGTCAGACCCATATTCTCTTTTTTAGCATCAGCTCTTTCCACAATCAACTCAGCTGCCGTGTGACGATGAACAGCCCAGTGCATTTTATTTTGGACTAACTTGAAAAACTCACGAGTAGTATTGGCATCTTTGTCATAATCGAAGGCAGTGGCATAAATATCGGTCACTTTTTGATAAAATTTGCGTTCTGATAACCGAATTTCCCGAATATATTGTAGTTGACGGTCAAAATATTCGTCTGTGAACATATGGCCTTTTTTGAGCCGATCAACGTCCATTGTCCAACCTTGTATCGTATAATCTTTGACAATTTGAATCGCCCATTTCCTAAAACGAACTGCGCGTTCGTTGTTAACCTTGAATCCCACTGCGATAATCAATTGCAGACTATAATGATTTGTCTTGTACCGTTTACCATCTGCAGCAGTTATTAAGAATTTCTTAATAACTGCTGCAGACTCAAGTTCTCCGTCGCCAAATATTTTTTTAATATGCTGATTGATTGCAGAAACGCTGACATCATAGAGTTCCGCCATCATTTTTTGTGTAAGCCAAATATTCTCATCTTCGTAACGTATTTCAACGCCGCCCTCCCCGCTGGAAGCGACAAAGGTTAAGTACTCAGCAGCACTGCTATGTATGGTAATTTCGTTTTTCTTTTTATCATTGTTCCGTCTGGTCATTTAGAATCCCTCCTGATTAAACATGCGGCAAATATGATACATATTGTCATATATTAGAACAAATGTCAAAAGTCACCGACTACCTTCTTCAAGTGGTGGTTTGATATTAAGCCCTATGGGCTGATTACTTGCTCACCTAAAGGTGGATATCGCAAGCTTTGTTACCATTTGCCTCTAAAAAAGGCCTTCTTCACCCTATTCTCCCCAGCACAGCTGGTGCGAAATATTTTCATTTATATTATAGAATTAAGTGTATATTTATCATAGGATACCGCACCGATAATCATGAAATAGATATGTGCGGCGTTTGTCTTTGATCGTATCCACATAATAGGATACGTTCCTGTTCGTTGTCCCAGGAAATGGGCGGCATATACAATAGGTTCCGAATTGTGTTTCCAGATTGACAAGAGTTGTAGATTGGCACATTCTTCATCGAGGATGCTTTTGACATAATTCAGGCCAAGTTTCTCACCAACGATAAATTTCTGATGATTCTTGTCAGTAAATCAATGTTTTTCTTACTGTAGAATCCAAGGTCTAAAACGACCCAAATAAAATTCATTCTGATAAGCATAGCGATAGGTAATTCCGGTTTTCTTCTTTATCTGATAAATAATTTCCATATCACTACCACCACCCTCGTTACAAATTGAATTTAACGAGGTAAAAGTCAAGATAGAACGAGTTATAACAATTGATTCTACGGTCTTTTAACGAAATATCTCGTTAAACTTTCTGGGAATCTAGGTTATATATACTGCTATGATCATTTTAAATTCCTATATCAGGGTTTTCACCAGTCATCTTAACTACCCAAGGTTGTACATAGAATGGTAATTTCATATCATAAGCATCCACTACATGAGTTGTTCCCGCTGGTGATATAACAAAAGAACTTTGCAACTTTATAACCATTCCATTATTGGCAGACAATTCCATAGTATAGCCGGGGTAAGATAACATTTGACGTATAAGGTGCTTTTCATCATTACTTAACTCTCTCAGGTATTTTAATTCATTTTTTCTAATTCTTATTTCTCGATGTTTATCATAAGAGTACTTTACTGGCTTGGTTACTAAATACACAAAGAGAATCGATATCGAAACAATAAAAACAAGGCCAATATAAAACCCATAGGTCTCTTTAAAATCAATAAAATATAGTTTCTCAAGTACTTTCGATGGAGCAAAAATGATGAATCCACTTGCAAGCACCAGTGCACTTAATATACTAGGCGGTAATTTAAGAAAACTAATAAGTTCTTTCATACCTGTCCTCCCTTTAAATATTATCGAATATGTCATGTCATATAACGTTCTAGGTGCTGGCAATGTAAGCTTCCGCCTCAGCGGTTTGTCAAGGGATTTGACACAGTTATCACAAATCCAGTAACAAA
>Ga0265295_1002211_pt1 | contig 31705 bp, 22 predicted proteins | sample Munlansysbiofilm_FD_192503 | JGI IMG/M metagenome (GOLD analysis project Ga0265295, IMG submission 192503) | Leachate microbial communities from a municipal landfill in Southern Ontario, Canada - Methane capture system biofilm | ecosystem: Engineered > Solid waste > Landfill > Unclassified ... | reverse complement strand
TTCATGTATGCCAAAAAAATAATTTATTGTTCTGATTATCATTTGATTACTGAACGGATTTTCAAGGCAGGTTTACATAATAAAATGGAAATATTCACATGGGGAACCAAAAACGAACCCAATTTAAAGATACAGTCTGTCACCAGCGAAAATGGACATACTCAAATTGATGCTACTTATGAAAATCAAGTTTTGACAATTGACATTCCTTTTGAAGATATCGCTTCTATTGAAAACGCCATTCATTGTTGGGCTTACATGCTTTTGGATGGAATTCCACAGGAAGATATTCGCTGCAAAATTAGCAATTTGAGGCGAATTGCCATGCGTTTGGAAATGAAATCGGGCAATAATAATTGTGGAATTATTGATGATACGTATACTTCTGACATTAATTCGTTGCGAATTGCTTTGGAGTTTATGGGGCATCAAAAAAACTATCAGGAACATTGTGTAATTTTATCCGATATGTTGCAAACAGGGCGGAATGATGAAGATTTGTATTCTGAAATTTCGGACATGTTGGAAAGCAAAGGAATTTCATTTTTTATTGGCATTGGGAAAGATTTAAAGCGACATTCTAAATTATTTAAAATTAAATCGGTGTTTTTTGAAAATACATCTGATTTTTTAAATCATTTTGATTTTTCTGAATTTCAGAATCAATTAATCTTAATTAAAGGGGCTCGTCCTTTTCATTTTGAAAGAATTAGCCGTTTACTTCAATTTAAAAATCACCAAACGGTGATGGAAATTAATATGGATGCATTAATTCATAATTTTAATTATTATAAAAGTCAACTAAGCAGCGGAACAAAAATAATGGCCATGGTAAAAGCTTTTTCATATGGAAGTGGATCTTCGGAAATAGCTCAGTTGCTCGAGTTTCATCATGTTGATTATCTGGGTGTTGCGTATGCTGATGAAGGGGTTGACCTGCGAAGAAAAGGCATTGAATTGCCAATTATGGTGATGCATCCGGAGTTGGAAAGTTTCGACAAAATAATTAAATATGAATTAGAGCCAGAGATTTCGAGCTTTAAAATGTTTGACTTATTAGAGGAAACCCTTAATACTTTTGATCTGGAGAAAAATGTAAACATTCATATTAAAATTGATACAGGAATGCATCGATTAGGCTTTTGCAAAGAAGATTTGCCAAATATTCTTAATCGTCTTGATAATTTAAAGTCTTTGGTAGCCGTTAAATCTGTTTTTTCTCATTTGGCTGCTTCTGAAGATCCCAATGAAGATGATTTTACCAAACAGCAAATTGAAAAATTATCGGAAGCTCACCAGGAAATTCAATCCCATTTTTCATATCCAATAATGAAACACATTCTAAATTCGAGTGGAATTGTTCGTTTTAAAAATGCTCAATTTGATATGGTTCGTCTTGGAATTGGTCTTTATGGCGTTTCTTCGACGAATGTAGAAAAAAATGAATTGCAAAATGTTTGTTCTCTTAAAACCACTATTTCGCAGATTAAAACCATTAAAAAGGGCGATACAGTTGGTTATGGTCGCAGTTGGAAGGCTGAAAAGGAGACTCAAATGGCCATTCTTCCCATCGGTTATGCGGATGGTCTAAATCGCCGTTATGGTTTTGGTAAAGGAAAAGTTTTGGTAAATGGTGTTTTTGCTCCTATAATTGGAGCTATTTGCATGGATATGTGCATGATTGATGTAAATGGGATTCAAGTTTCGGAAGGCGATGAAGCTTTAATTTTTGGAGATGAATTTACCGTAACCGAAATGGCTAAACTGCTGGACACCATTTCATACGAAGTATTAACTTCAATCTCACATCGTGTAAAAAGAATTTATTTAAAAGAATAATTTTTATTTTTTTTATTCTTGGTAAGGTTTTTGATTTACTTAGTTTCTTTTATCAAAAACCCCCATTATGAAGCAAAAAATTTTATTTCTTTTAGGCTTTATTCTAATGAATTCTGCCTTTATGTTGCATGCCCAAAAAGAGGTAGCAACAAAATCGAAAATTGACAAAATCGTTGTTTTTTTGAGCAATGCTCAAATTGAACGTTCGGCAAATGCTACTATTCCAAATGGTACTTCCGACATCGTTATAAGCGGTTTGTCGAGGTATCTTGACCCCAATTCGATCCGACTGAATGGAAAAGGCGACTTTGTGATTATGAGTCATCAATTGGAACTCAAATATCCCGAACCATCTACAATAAAAGAGAACACATTGCCCCCCACAATAGTTCGGAAAATTACATTGTTAAGCGATTCTATTGAAAATGTTTCATATACAATTCAGGAAAACCAACTACGTCGTGAGGTTTATCAAAATGAAAAAAACATGCTTCAAAGCAGCAAAGCCATAAGCGGTGCGGATACTTTGTCAAGTTTAAGAGACGGACTTAGTTTTTACAGGAATAAAATGATTGAAATTAATACTGAATTATTAAAAATCAATCGTAAAGAAAAAGTACTTTTAAAAGAAAAAACCGAGATGGAAAGTCGTTTGCAGGCACTTCGTAATTATTCATCCGGAATTGATGACCAAAAACCCAATAACCAACCTACGTACGAATTGAGAATTCAAACCATGAGTGATAAAATTGTACCCAATGCAACAATTGAGTTTTCATATTTGGCCTCCAATGTATCGTGGGAACCCTATTATGAATTAAAAATTGATGAAGCAACAAAAGCAGTTGAATTATTGCTCAAAGCAAATGTAGCACAAAACACAGGGGAGACTTGGGAAAAAGTGAATTTGGTATTTTCTACAGGTCAAGCTGCTGTTTATAAAAACCTTCCACGCCTAAACATCTGGAATATTCATTATTATATGCCCATCACTGCTCAAACTACAAACGTATATTCTAACGTAGAAGCTAAAAGAAGCAACAGAGCAGATGGCGAAAGTATAATGTTAGAAGAGGTCGCTCTTAAAGATGCCATAAGCAGTTCGAATTATATTAAAACAAATCAAAATTTAATTTTTGCTGAATATGAAGCCAGCATTCCGTTCAGCATTCCTTCAAATGGGAAAAAACAAACCATTTCACTGGTCAACTCAAGTTTGGATGCTTCTTACAAGTATTTAGCGATTCCGAAGATGGATAAGGACGTATTTCTTACGGCCTATTTGCAAGGCTGGGAAAAACTAAGTTTGATTCAAGGTCGTGTTAATGTTATTTTCCAAAATAGTATTATCAGCCAAACGTATCTAAATCCACAAACGGTTATCGACACTCTAATTGTTTCTTTAGGAGTCGACAAAAGGGTAGCCGTAGAGCGTAAAAAGATTTCGGATAAGTCTAAAGAGCGAATCATTGGAAATATAAAGGAGCGAACCATTCACATGGAGATTTCTGTGAAAAACCAAAATCAATCGGAAGTCAGCGTGATTTTAAAAGATCAAATTCCAGTTTCTAATCTTGCAGATATTAAAGTAACGTTAGAAGAGACTTCTGGAGCAAAATACAATGAAGATACTGGAGAACTTGAATGGGAAATGCAGCTCAAAGCAAATGAAATTAAGAAAGTTTCATTTAGGTATGTTTTGAAATATGATAAGAATAAGAGTTTATTGAGCGAATAAGATATACGGGGTTCTGAAAAACCATTTTCAGAACCCCGTTCTTGACTTTACAAGCAAACGTCAAATCCTTTCCGATTTGACGTTTGCTTATTTCTAATACGTATGTCGGATTATAAATACTTCGTTTTCAAGCAAGTACTATGGGTTATATCATTATTACCCAAGAAAAAGATTAAAAAATGAGATTCTTATTTGTTTTAATGAAAATATAATGTAATTTTGCACTCTCAAAACATGGCGGGGTAGCTCAGTTGGTTAGAGCGTCGGATTCATAACCCGGAGGCCACGAGTTCAAATCTCGTTCCCGCTACCAAAAAAAGCACTGATAATTCAGTGCTTTTTTTATTTCTTCAATATTTTTATTTCAACTCTTCTGTTCATTTGTGTCTCTTCGGGAGTTCGTTCTTGTGTTTTTGGGCGACTTCGTCCATATCCTTTATATTTTAATCTTGATTGATCAATTCCTGACTCAATCAAGAAGTTATAGACCGTTAGAGCACGTTTTGTGGAGATGTCATAAACATCCACCGAAACACAGCAAATATGTCCTTGAATCTCAATTTCCAAGTTTCCATATTCCACTAATAGATTGGCTAAGGCTTCCATTATTGGAATGGACGATGGAAGTGGAGTAGGTGTTCCGGGATGAAATTGAATGTCATCGAAACTTATTGTTTCTCCAACTTTCGCTCGAAGGAGAGTTTCTGCTTTTTGAGTGGCATTTTTCTCTGCTTTTTCTTCTAAGGGGGTGCTTTTTTTAGCAACTATAACTTCTTTTTTTTCAATGATTGGAATTTCTATTTTATAAATTTCAATATCGACTCTTCGATTTTTGTATTCTTCATGATTTTTGTATTTGGGTTTGTTTTTCCCATGCGCAATAGATTTAACTAGGGGACGAAGCTCATCAGGAATTTCATTAAAAACAGCTTCCGCTCTTTTTTCCGATAAAACTTGGTTATAACTGTGTGATCCTTTGCTGTCGCAATGAGCGTCTATTGTAATCTTTGATATTTTATATTTTCCGCCTGAAATTAAATGTTTTTTTAGCGATGAAATGTTTTCTGTATTTAATTCTGCAACATCATTTTGGAAAAAGAGTTCGTGTTTTTCCAAAATTGCGTTTTCATTTTGAGTAAAAGCAAATTGGAAAGCACACAGAATAAAAGAGAACAGTGATATTTTTAATTTCATGTTTTTTTGCTTTAAATTTTAGAACAAAAAAGAGGCTTCAAAATTGAAGCCTCTTTTTTTATTTTGACTTACATTTTACAAACAATTAACGTAAAAAGTAAGTTCTTATTGTTTCTTATTGAACAATCATTTTGCTTGTATGATTGCTGTTTCCTGCTTTAACGGTGTAGAAATAAATTCCGCTGTTAAGTTGAGAAGCGTCAAAGTTAAAGCGATATTTTCCTTCGCTTACATTGCCTTTGTTTTCAGTATAAACTACTTGTCCCATGATGTTTACAACTTGAATAGAAAGATTTGAACCTTTTACTAAAGTTACATCAACAGAAGTCATTCCGCTGGTTGGGTTAGGATAGCTTTGAGAAACTTGATTAAAGTTTTGGTCAATATCATTTACTGAAACATGAGCGAAATCTGCGTCAAATTCAACTCCAGCTAAGTAGTGATGAAGAATTTCATTTTCTGGTGTATCCCCTGAAATATATACAACCGGAATCTTATATGTATCATTATCGTTAATCGCAATATCTGATGCATTCATGTATAAAATAGAGAATTCAGTAGGTGTTAGAGTAGTAAAGTTTTTAGCAATGGTTTGTGTATTGTCAGTGAGATTAAATCCCTTTGCTTTCAAATCAGGTGCAATGTTCGTTTCAGCAACTTCACCTTGAGTGTCGGTCCATATAGCAAATATTCTGGTTCCATCTTCTGTTCTAGCCATGTGAATTCTGTGGTCTAGGGCAAAATCACCAAATTCTTGTTTATCTTTATATACTTCACTTTCAAGGCTATCAACTAAATTAGCTCCCCAAGTACCATCGGTTTTGGTATATAAATCAAATATTTTTTGTGGTTCATAAACAAATGTATAATCCAAAGAATCAGGATGAACAGAATATCCACCAACAATACGTACTAAAAGGTGTAAATTACCTTCATGGTCAACAACGCCCGGCATTAATTTATCACTGGATGTGTAACCATAGAAAAATACAGGTCTAATAACTTCTTCATCGCTAATAATTGGCCAAACATGTTCTTTTAAATCTTCAACTTGACCATAATCGTAGTTTGGCATTCTGGTCCAAGTTTCTCCTTTGTCTATGGTTTTCCAAATGGCAGGTTGAGTGCTTAAGTTATAAGCAACTAGTGGATCTGCATCTTGAAGGTTAACCCAAAAGTAACCAACATCTCCTGAAGGACTAAACGCCAATCCTTGCGGTTGAACTGGAGGCATGTCAGGATCCATATCTGGAGTAAAATCTGTTTCACTAACGAAGTTGAATTTTTTGTCAATGCTATTCCACATAAATTTCCAAATCGTATAAGCAACATGAGGAAAATCTTCTGCTTCTGGACCATTTTTTTCTCCGATAATAAATAATTCACCCGTTTCTAGAACTGTCAATCCTTCATTCATGTGAAATAAACCAAGACCTGCAGGAATTACTAAAAGTGTATCGGCAGCATTTGTACCATCTATTTTGGCACTATAAACGTAGTTATGAGACCAGCTTGCTTCAACAACGGGGCCTGCACTTACAACATATAAATCTGCTCCATCTCTAAAAAACGTACCACCTGGGTAACGTTTTCCAGTTGTACTTACAAAAGTTACAGAGTCAAAATCAACTCCATCGGTCGTCATTTTAAGACTAATATCGTTCCCTGTAAAACCAAAAGGACCACCTGCTCTGGCAGTGTAAAGAGCTTTTTTTGAAGTTTGGTCTGCAGTCACTTTTTTTCCAGCTGAAAGCGTATAACCATTTTCTGAAGAGTGAAAAGCTGTTGAAACAAGTGCTTTAGATTGATTTACTGGACCTAAACTTTCGTTTTGATCAGCTTTCAGATAAGACTTTGTTGCAAAGGTCTGATCTTTTTTCACTGTTTGCAGATTTCTTTGTGCAAATGTTGAAGTCACAAATAAAAATGTTGCAAAAAAAAGTAATGTTTTTTTCATGATTAAATTTTTTTAATTTATGAATATAGTAATCTATTTACATTACAAATATAAGCAAAAAAAAACGGAATGCAAGCTTTTGAAAAAGAATATTCCTTAAGTAAATTTAATATAATCTTTTCATCCTCATAATAAATGAGATAGCCCAATTATATCGTTCTTATTCTCAATATTCTAAAACGATTCATATGCTTGATTTCTTAATATTGGGTTAAATCCGGCAACCATAATTATTTTTCTCATCTCTTCAATTTTCACTCTATGAGCATTTCCAGTGGCTGATACCACATTTTCTTCCATCATAATTGAACCCAGGTCATCGGCTCCGCCATGCAAAGTAAGTTGTGCTGTGTTTTTTCCAACCGTTAAAAGAGATGCTTGAATGTGAGGAATGTTGTGAAGTGCAATTCGGCTAATGGCGATAAATCGGAGATAGTCTGTGGACGTAATATGTGGTATTTTTTTATACTTTTTCAACAGTGCAGTTCCAGTATTTTGAACGGGCCACGGAATAAACGAAAGGAAACCTTGAGCATTTATAGGTTTAATAGACTGTAAATCACGTATTTTAAGCAAATGTTCAATTCGGTTTTCCTTGCTTTCAATATGTCCAAACATCATCGTTACAGAAGTTATTAAATTTAGTTTGTGAGCCTCTTTCATCACTTCGAGCCATTCATCGGCCGAACATTTATTCGGAGATATTTTTTTGCGAACCGAATTGTCTAAAATTTCAGCACCGGCACCTGGCAAACTGTCTAAACCTGCTTTAATCAGTCGTTTTAAAACTTCAGAAAAGTCTATTTTTGCTTTTTTGGCTAAATATACAATTTCGGGAGGTCCCAAAGCGTGCAAAATTAATTCTGGATAAAAATGTTTTAATGAGGAGAATAAATTTTCATAAAATTCAATTCCTAAATCTGGATGCATTCCTCCCTGAATAAGAAGTTGACGACCGCCTATAGCAAAAAGTTCATCAATTTTTTGTTTGTATTCTTCAATGCTTGTTATGTATGCTTTATTTGAATTTACAGAACAATGAAAATTACAAAATAAACATCCCGATGTGCATACATTTGTTATGTTTACATTTCGGTCAATAATCCAGCCTACATTGTTGTGTGGATGAATTTTCCTTCGAATAAAATGCGCTGTTTGCATCAAAACAGACAAGTCTTCTTCGAGATATAGTTTTAATAACTGATTCTTATCCAGTATTTTATTGGACAAAATCTCTTTTATTATTTCCGGATGTTTCATTTTTTTATGCTTGGTTGATGCGGCTCACTTTATTGACTCCTTTTACTCTTAATAAGCGGTGAATCAATGCTTCCATGGTTTGTGTATCATTTACCATTACTTTAATCATTCCTTCAAATTGTCCATTTTTAGAATTTACAGAAATAGATTGCATGTTAATTTTCATTTCCGTAGAAATAACTTCAGAAATACTATTTAGTATTCCCATTTGATCGTTTCCAAGTACTTTAATATTGGCTATAAAAGATTGATCATCGGCGTCTGTATGCCAACTTGCTTCTTGGATTCGATAGGGATATTTTTCTTGCAATTGCAAAAAGTTTTTACAATTGATACGATGAATGGTAATTCCTTTTCCAATAGAAACAAATCCTGCAATTGAATCGCCTTTAATGGGATTGCAACAATTTGCAAAATGATAATTTATATTTGTGAGATTTTGGTCAATGCTCAGAACATCAGAACTTTGATTTGATTTTATTTTGCTTTTAGCAGGTGTAGGAACGACCGTTTGTTCCACTTCAACTGGAGTTTGAAGTTCGATAATAAAATCGCGAATATCCTGCATTTCAATTTTCCCAGTGCCAATTAGAAAATATAAATCATTGGCAGTCTTGAGTTTGTATTTTTTTTGAACTTTGTTTATGGTAGAAGGTTCTATTTCTAATTTCCAGTTTTTGAGTTTTCGGTCAAAGATTTCCTTTCCAATGTTGGCTTCTTTTTGTTTCTCTTCTTGCAAAAACTTCCGAATGCCTGATTTTGCCTTGCTGGTTTTTACGATATTCAGCCAATCTGCCGCAGGTTTTTGATTTTTTGAAGTGATAATTTCAACTTGATCGCCATTGCTCAGAACGTGACGTAGTTTTACGGCTTTGTTGTTTACCTTTGCGGCCACGCAACGACCGCCAACCAATGTGTGTACTTCAAAAGCAAAATCTAAAACGGTAGCGCCTTTGGGCACTGTTTTTAGATCTCCTTGGGGAGTAAAAACAAAGATTTCGTCGGATTCTACTTCCAAAGCAAACTGGTTTACAACATCGCCATCCGTTTGTGAAATATTATCCAACAATTCCCTGATTTGGTTTAAATAATTATCCAAAGAGTTTGCCGATTTCACTCCTTTGTATCGCCAATGAGCTGCTACCCCTTTTTCAGCAATTTCATCCATGCGTTTTGAACGAATTTGAATTTCAACCCATCTTCCTTCGGGTCCCATTACCGTGGTGTGGAGCGATTCGTAGCCACTTGATTTAGGAATCGATATCCAGTCCCTTAATCGGGAAGGGTTGGGCGTATATTTGTCGGTAATTAATGAATAGACTTTCCAACAAAGAGCTTTTTCTTCCTCCAACGGACAATCGATGATTACTCGAATGGCGAAAATATCGTAAACTCCTTCAAACTCTACTTTCTGCTTGAGCATTTTTTGATGAATGGAATTTATGGATTTTGTCCTGTACTTTGTTTCTGCATCAATTTTTGCATTTTTCAGTCCTTCTTCAATGGGTTTTACAAAGGTGTTGATATATGTTTCACGAGATTTTTGTGTATCTTTTAATTTATTTTCAATAGCTTTATATTCTGATACTTGTGTTATTTTTAATGCCAAATCTTCCATCTCGAGTTTGAGGTTATAAAGTCCGAGCTTATAAGCTGTGGGAGCATATAATATGGTGGCATCCATGGCTAGTTTTTCTTGAATCTCGCTAGAATACCATTGAGCATGTCTCAAACTATAAAGCAAATCAGCAAGTTTTGTTAGAATAATCCGAATATCCTCACTTAAGGTGATAAAAAGCTTTCTAAATTGTTCGGATTGAAGATAGGATTTATCATTTTGCAATTTTGCAATTCGCAGACGACCTTCTATAATTTTGGATGCTTTTATTCCGATTTTCTCTTCCACTTCGGAAATTTTTACTTTCTCTTTTTCAACAGCATGATATAAGAGTACAGCACAAACAGATTGATAACTCAAACCCAGTTCATTGGCACAGATGTTGGCAATTTCAAGGGGTTTCATTATATAAGGTTCACCATTGCGAGTGGTTTCATCTTTGTATAATGAGGCACTATACTTGACTACATCGTTTATGAGTTTAATCTTGTCTTTGTGATCCTTTATCCTTTGTGCATTGATAATTGACCTATATAGTAGTTGTATGTTATTCATTATCAGATTTTAGTTATAAGTAATGGAAGTTTTATTATTTGATTTTTAGAAACTAACCCTAATTCCAGGACCAACTAAAAAGAAGAATTCACTTTTTTGCATAAAATAGCCAAAGCCACCATAAAGAGGGAAACTAAATTTGCTTCTGCTTTTTATTGGGTGCACAGAAGTGATGACTACCAGCCCTAGATCTCGTTTGGCATCCGGATTGAAGTTTAGTGCATTTTGAGCCAAAAAGCCAAAACCTGCTTTGAAAGGGATTAATCTTTTGATTTCATTTTTTTTGTAAAAACTAAATTGTGCAAACATTGCTAAACCTATACCACTTACCAAAGGCGATAATGAAGCATCTTTTGATAGATTTTGGGTAATTAAACCAGCGGGAATCGATACATCAACATCAAAAGTAGTACGACGTTGATTGTATATTACCACTTTTTGAGAATAGCCCTCTGTGGAATATGCATTACTCACATGTTCAATGGTAATTTCAATTTTCGACCATTCGCTGAGGCTAAAGGTCTTTTTCGATAAAAAATTATTTAAATAAATTTCACTCAATCTACACCCACTTTGAGTATAAAAATTATACCGAGGAGAACTTTCCCCAGGGCAGATTGTGAAATTTCCTATATCTCTTGTTTCCACTAAAATACCATTCTTGTCTTCAATTCTTACTTTAATATTAATGACTTGTTGTCCGTACAGAAAGTCGCCTTGGTCAATTCTATTTCTGTCAAAAGAGAGAGAAATGTCTTTCACTGTTCTTTTGTGTAGGACAGGTTGCAAAATTGAATTAAAAGCAACTGGACCACTTCCATAATCGATGTTGATAAAATCGAAAGGACGGGGTGTTTTATATTCACTAATTGTAATGAACGAACCTGATTTTTCGCTGCCCAGATAAATGTTGTGAACCGTTTTCGAAATGTTTATCGGAACTCTTAATTTATACTGATGAACGTAATCGCTTTGGCTTACAGTATCTGAACTTATTATCTGTATTTCATCAAAATGAAACTTGGTTTTTCGCAAACTTTTCCCTTCAATTCTAATGTCAACAACTTCTCCAGGTCTAACATTCAGAGAATTAGTCCAGTTATTACCATTTCTCAAAATAGAGATTTTAGTAATGGAAGGCATGGGCGAAATTTCGACATTGGTTATAAATAGAGGGCTGTCTCCATCTTTTATGAATAAAAATCCTTCTGAAATCTTATGGTCGTTGTAGGGTCTAAATTCACATACAATTTTATCATTGGTCAGTCTTCTTTTGGTAAAGATTTCGGCAATTAGCGGACTGCCAACCTCTTCGGAGGCTTCCACGCGATAGGTTTTTTCAATTTGCAGTCGACGGTTGTTCTCTAATTGCACTTCAACTCCCTTTAAATCAGCTGGGTTTCGAGTAATTTCCCGAGTATCCATTCTTAAAAAAACATGACGACTATTTTTGATATTAAAAGTGTGATTTATTATAGGAAGTTGATAAACCAGCACTCCGTCATCACTCAAATAAGGTTTTTTGGTCTCTAGCAGCAAACTAAAAGTTTGTTCACCGCCGTTCTTTGGTTCAATAAAAATATAAGCATTGTTTTGATTTCGAGAAATTTGATAATCGAAATTGTCGGTATTTTTCCACAAGCCATCAATTTTTAAATTATCAATATTATTGGTAATAATTTCAAATTTTCGAACTTCGCCCAGATATAAATCTTCTGGTCCGGGATTGAATTGGGCTTCGGTGTTGGTATACGCCAGCAAGGGAATTTCGATGGTTCTTATTTCGTTGAGACCCAGAACGTCAAAAAGTAAACTAAGCTGATCGGTTTCTGAAATATTTTTAAATCGAATTCTAAATCTATAATATTCGTTGTCGATTTTTTGCAGTGAATCTAAAATATCAAAATCAGGAGAAGAGTGAAGTCTGAGAAATTGATATTTAGCGTTTTGTGAATATATTTCAACTTTTAATATTTGTTCATTTGAAGTATATTCAAAATATAAATATTTTTTATGATTAATGTCAATTTGATCTTTGTTTGAATTAAATGTTTTTGTATTTGAGAAAATTATCAAACTGTCATAGATTTGTTTTTCGATTTTCGCTCCATGTTTTTGAGCAAATGAAAATTGAAAACTCAAAAGCATAATAATTCCTAAGCAAGCTGATTTCATATAAAAATGTTTTTTACAAAAATAGATTATTTTGTTGACATGTTTTCATGAATTTGTTTAAAAACAAAAGACTGAGTCATAGAATCAGCCCTTCAAAGAAAAATTTATATTTTTTATTTTAAACCAAACCTGCAAATCCCATAAAAGCAAGAGCAAGGATGCCCGCCGTAACTAAGGAAAGTGGAGCACCTTTCATCGCTTTGGGTGGATTTAGCAAATCGGTATGTTCGCGCAAACCGGCAAACAAAACCATGGCCAAGCCAAAGCCAATGGCGGTAGCAATGGTGAAAATTAAGGATTGAATTAAATTGTGTTCCTTTTGAATGTTTAATATTGCAACTCCTAAAACTGCACAGTTTGTAGTAATAAGTGGTAGAAAAATCCCTAAAGCCTGATAAAGGGCTGGACTGATTTTTTTCATAACTATTTCTACCATCTGAACCAGAGCAGCGATGACCAAGATAAAAGTAATGGTTTGAAGAAAAGTAATGTCAAATGTAACCAGTACATATTGGTTTATTAAAAATGTAAATAGAGAGGCCAAAGTCATTACAAAAACGACGGCACCGCTCATCCCTACAGCTGTAGAGATTTTACTTGAAACACCCAAAAATGGACAAATTCCGAGAAATTGTGCCAAAATAATGTTGTTTACAAAAATGGCTGAGATAAATATTAAAATATATTCCATGATAAATTATTTTATGCTTTTTTAAAGCTATTCATAATAACAATTAAATATCCTAGAGCAATGAAAGCACCTGGTGCTAAAACAAATACAAGCAATCCATCAGCCTCAGGACTGATAAATTTGAAGTTGAAAATGGCTCCACTTCCAAGAACTTCGCGAACGGAACCCAGCAAAGTAAGAGCAAACGTAAAACCCAATCCCATTCCTAAGCCATCTATGGCAGAATCGAAGACTTTATTTTTCGATGCAAATGCTTCAGCACGACCCAAAACAATACAGTTTACAACAATTAGGGGGATAAACAGACCTAAACTTTCGTACAAGCCCGGAACGTATGCTTCCATTACTAAATCTACTACCGTTACAAAAGAAGCAATAATTACAATAAATGCAGGAATTCGGACCATAGCTGGAATCCAGTTTTTTAATGAAGAAATAAAAATATTCGACATCAATAAAACAAAAGCTGTTGCTAAGCCCATTCCCAAACCATTAATTGCAGAAGTCGTAACGCCCAGCGTTGGACACATTCCCAATAATAGCACAAAAACTGGGTTTTCGGCAATTAAAGAGCGAGTTATAATTTTAAATTTATTCATTTTTTTTACCCTCCGTAGTTTTTAATGTTTCAATGGCTCTATTTAAAGCATCACAAAATGCTCGAGAACTAATGGTAGCAGCCGTTATTGCGTCCACATCGCCACCATCTTTTTTTACATATAGTTTTTTTGTAGTTGGATCTAAACCCTTAAACTGATTCCTAAATTTATCATCCGACATTTTTGTACCCAGTCCTGGCGTTTCTTTATGTTCCAAAACATAAGTATCGTTGATGGTTCCATCAGTGAGCAAACCAACCATCACGTTAATGTCTCCTGAAAATCCTTTATTGGTGTATGAGTTTATTGCATAACCAACAATTTCATCCCCTTTGTATGCAATATTTAAAAGCAATGTCTTTTTGGGCATATCAAAAGCAGGAATTTCTTTTTGTTCGAGTCTGTCAAATTCAGGCATCACATTTTGAACGGCTGTTTCAAGTTTTTGTGCTTTGGCCTGAGCGATGGGCTCTTTTGTGAGAGAATATACACTTGCCAAAACAACCGCTGATATGGCTGTTATCAAAAACAGCGTAACAGACATATTTATAAGGTTTGAATTATCTTTTGCCATAACGTTATGCTTTTATTTTAATTGGTTTGCCAAAGCTTTTGGGCTTAAAGGCATTGTTTATTAGAGGAGTCGCGGCGTTCATTAGCAATATGGCAAAAGACACGCCTTCGGGATAGGCACCCCAAACACGAATGATGATGGTTAAAGCTCCGCATCCAATGCCAAAAACAAGTTGCCCTGTTTTAGACATTGGCGAAGTTACAATGTCGGTTGCCATAAAAAATGCTCCCAGCATTAAACCACCAGTAATCATATGAAAAAATGGATCAATGTATAGTTCTGGATTTACAAAATGTAAAATCCCTGCAAAAACAAAGGAGGTTGCTAAAAATGAAAAAGGAATATGCCAAGTAATGACTTTTCGAAAGAGTAAAAACAATCCACCGATAATTAATGCTAATGCTGAAACTTCACCTAGAGAGCCGCCCATTTGACCATATAATAATTCGGCGTAGTATTCCATATCGGCTCCTTTCATTATTTGACTTACGGTTTCTCCTTGGGACAAGCCACTTTTCATAAATCCAAGAGGAGTAGGTCCTGTTAGTCCATCAAAATTCAGCGTAGCAAAAGGAAGACCGGGTTTAGACCAAGTTGTCATTTGCACAGGAAAGGAGATTAGTAAAAAAACACGTCCAAGCATTGCCGGATTAAATGGGTTTTTACCCAATCCACCATAGGTCATTTTTCCAATACCAATGGAAACAAGTGCACCAATAATAATAATCCAAACGGGTAAATTGGCTGGAACGTTAAATGCTAATAAAATTCCTGTAACGATTGCTGAACCATCAGAAATGGTAGTCGGAATTTTCATAATAAACTTTTGAATAAACCATTCAAAAAACACACATGCAAAAATTGAAGCTGTGGTTACAATAACTGCACTGAGCCCGAAATAGTAAAACGAAACCAATAAAGCTGGCATCATCGCCAGAATTACACAGCGCATCATTTTTGGAACCGAATTTCCTCCGTGAATGTGAGGCGAGCCTGATATTGTTAGTAATTTCATACGTATACTTTTTTTCTAAAATAAACATTAATTTTGCTTCGATGCCCTTGAACGCATCATGGCGCCAACTTTGCTTTTGCCAACTTTAATATAGTCCAACAATTTTCTATGGGCAGGGCAGGTGTATTGGCATGAACCACATTCAATGCAATCCATAATTCTATGGTTTTCAGCATCTTCAAAACGAAGACTTTCAACATACATTTGTAATAAATAGGGTTCTAAACCCATGGGACAAACATTTACGCATTTGGCACAACGAACACACATGCTTGATGCCTCTCTTTTTGACTCTTTTTCTGTCATTAGCAATAATCCTGAAGTTCCTTTAGTGACTGGCATTTCTGTAGAATTTAATGCTTTTCCCATCATGGGGCCGCCCGAAATTATTTTACCAGTATCCTCTGGAATACCTCCAGCGTGTTCAATTAATAAACGGCTTGGCGTTCCTATACGAACCAGCAAATTGGATGGTTTTTTTAACGATTTTCCCGAAACGGTCACCACTCGCTCGATAAGAGGTTTGTTTTTTTGCACTGCTTCATATACTGCCAAAGCAGTTCCAATGTTATTTACAACACATCCCACCTCAATAGGTAGTTTGCCTGAAGGAACTTCTCTGCGTGTTAGTGCTTTAATAAGTTGCTTTTCGGCTCCCTGAGGGTATTTTACTTTTAAAGGGTAAATTTCGATTTTATTATATTTTGAAGCAATTTCCTTCATTTTCACAATGGCATCGGGTTTATTTTTTTCAATACCTACCATTGCTTTTTTTGAACCCAAAGCTTTCATCAAAATTTCAATACCAATCATAATTTCTTCTGCCTTTTCAAGCATGATAGCATGATCGGAAGTGAGGTAAGGTTCGCATTCAACTGCATTTATAATCAGAAATTCGGCTTTTTTACCTTCTGGAACCATATATTTCACATGCGTTGGAAAAGTAGCACCACCAAGACCTACAATGCCAAAATCCTTAATTCGTTGTACTATTTCTTTTGAATCCAATTTGCATTCACGAACAAGGCTCGATGAGCGATCAATATTTTCTTCCCATTCGTCGCCTTCAACCTTGATTACAATGGTTGATTTACGATATCCGCTGGCATCGTTTATTTCGTCAATTTTTTCAACTATACCCGAAACCGATGAGTGTACATTTGCACATATAAATGCATCTGCTTTGGCCACCAAAGTCCCAACTTTTACAATGTCGCCCTTTTTTACGACTAAGGTAGAAGGAGCACCCAAATGCTGAGTGACCATGATGTACACTTTTTCAGGAATTGGAAATATCTCTATCGGTACTTGTGCCGATAATTTATTTCCTTTCGGATGAATACCACCTAATGTAAATGTTTTCAAGATTTCCTCCTATTTATATTTTTTCTATTCTATTTAAAAATCTGTTATGCTTTTTCTTCATTTGTAGTTGTTTCTACATTTTCCTTACGTGCAGGAAAACCAATTTCTATAATAGCTCCAGTAGGACATACAGGGGCACACTTGCGACAAAGTTTACACTTTTCATCGTCGATATAAGCTAAATTGTTAACTAAAGTGATGGCATCAAAGGGACAAACTTTTACACATTTACCACATCCAATACAAGCCACTTTGCAATTTTTAAGAGCCACCGCACCTTTTTCCTTATTGATGCAATCAACATAGATTCTGCGATCTTTTTTGCCTTTGTGTCGAAGTTCAATAATACTACGTGGGCAGGCTTTGACACATGCACCACAAGCCACACAATTTTCGGCAATAATAACCGGTAATCCAGTTTCTTTGTCCATATACATAGCATCAAACATACAGGATACAACGCAATCACCGCATCCCAAACATCCATTTGGACATCCACTTTCACCCGCAAAAAGAGCATGGGAAAAAGCACATGTTTGTATCGAATCGTAAATGGCTTTGGAAGGTGCGTTTTCTTTAGAGCCGTTGCAACGAATAACAGCAACTTGAGGTTCATTTTCTTCGGCCACAATACCAAGCACAGGGGCAATGAGTTTGACTAGGCTATTTCCTCCAACGGGACAGTGAATATTATCTAAATTCCCTTGTCTTACAATAGCTTCGGCAAAAGCACGACATCCAGCAAAACCACAGCCACCACAATTGGCAGATGGAAGTAATTCGGCTATTTCGTCGATTTTTGGATCTTCAATAACTTTGAATTTCTGCGAAACAAAGTACAAAACAATGGCCGAAATTAGTCCAATAAGACTAAGTGCCAATAATGAATAAAGAATTAATGTTATCACAATCGTATGTTTTTAGAAAGGTAGTTCATAATTCCAATGTATTTATTGCAAATTTAATTGTTTTTATCAAGTCACCGCAAGTTTTGAACTAATAGACAAATTAATTATCTACATTTACAATACTAAAGTAGTGTATATTATTGATAAATAGTTTTTTTTTCATTTTATTAGAATGTTTCTAAATTATGTTTTTAACATATTAAACTTCACGTACTTTGACAAAAGAAACAGTTAAACCATCTGTTAATTGTTGATTTTTATTAATAGTTGTAAAAAACAAACCCATTATAGGTTGACAAAACAGAATTTATTTTTTTTCGAAAAGTAATTGATTTTTTCGAGCTGATAATTCTGTATTCTAAGGATTGATAGAAAACGAAATTTCAAAGCTTAAACCATATAATAGTCAAATTTCTCAATTATTCTCTATGAGGCTATTTTCTTTGCAATGTTGAAAGTATTGCAAATTAGTTTTACGTGTATTTCAATTCATTTATGGGTAATTAAAAAAATAAATTTCTTCCTTAATTTTCATTTGAAAACCCTCTTTTTCAAACTTTTTTTATCTAAGTTTGCAAAAAATATGAATCATGAGACTCCGAAAACCTAGTTGGTTGAAAATCAAGGTAAGTGGCGGAAAAGAATACGTCAAAATTAAAGATATTGTTGAAAAAAATAATTTACATACGATATGTAGTAGTGGAAAATGCCCAAATATTGGAGAATGTTGGAGCAAAGGCGCTGCTACCTTTATGATTGCAGGTGATATTTGCACCCGTTCTTGCAAGTTTTGTGCGACAGAAACGGGCAAGCCTTTGCCCTTGGACGAAAACGAACCATTTGCTATTGCTAATTCGGTTAAACTGATGAGTCTTCGCCATACCGTGATTACTTCCGTTGACCGCGACGACTTGGCTGATGGAGGAGCAAATCACTGGGCCAAAACAATTTTAGAAATTCGTAAAGTGGCTCCTGAAACCATCATAGAAGTTTTGATTCCAGATTTTGATGCTAAACCAGAATTGATTAAAATTGTTGTAGATGCATCTCCTGATATTATTTCTCACAATATTGAAACAGCTCGAAGATTAACGCCTCAGGTTAGGAGTAGAGCCAAATATGATGTCAGCCTTAAAACTTTGTCCATCATTGCACAATCTGGTATTATGACAAAATCGGGCATTATGGTTGGAATTGGCGAAACCAAAGAAGAAATAGAAGAAACCATGGTCGATTTATACAATGCGGGTTGCCGAATGCTCACTATTGGGCAGTATTTGCAACCTACAAAGGAAAAATTGGAAGTAGACAGATATGTTCATCCTGACGAATTTGAACAGTATAAAAAATTTGGTATTAAGCTAGGATACAAGCAAGTAGAAAGCGGACCGCTGGTTCGTTCATCCTATATGGCCGAACATTCATTCTCCAATATTTTAAAGACATAAAATATGAAAGCTGTGTTTAATGATTGGGGTTTAATTGATTACAAAGAAGCATGGGATAAACAACAACTTGTTTTTGAATCCATTTTGCATTCCAAAAAAAACAAGAGCGATACAGTTCCACACCAAATTATTTTTTGCGAACATCCTCACGTGTATACATTGGGAAAAAACGGCGACGTGAATAATTTATTGATTCAAAGGGATTTTTTGAAAAGCATCAATGCTTCTTATTATCAAACTGATCGCGGTGGAGATATTACCTATCATGGTCCTGGTCAAATTGTGGGTTATCCAATTATCGATTTAGAAAAAGCAAATTTGTCTCTAAAAGAGTACATCTTTCAAATGGAGAAAGCCATTATTGACACTTTAAAAGAATATGATATTTCGGCTCATCGTTTGGATGGTGCAACTGGAGTGTGGCTAGATGTTGGAACTCCGCAAGCTCGAAAAATTTGTGCCATTGGTGTTCGCGCGAGTCGTTATGTGACCATGCACGGTTTTGCTTTTAATATAAATACAAATCTTGAATATTTCAACCATATAAACCCATGCGGATTTATGGACAAAGGAGTCACTTCTTTATCAAAAGAAATGGGTAAAAATATTGATATTGAGGAAGTGAAAAGGGTATTAAAAATTAAATTATATCATACACTTAATTTAGAGGAATAAGCAATGGTGAAAGGTAAAAAATTGTATGGTGAAATCCGAAACTACGTAATTATCGTATTTGGATTGGCGTGTTATGTTTTCTCATGGTCGGCTTTTTTAATTCCGTCAGACCTTATTGGCGGAGGAATAAGCGGCGTTTCCACTTTGATTTTTTTTGTAACAGGCATTCCTGTTGGAATTTTGAATTTTATATTTAATGGCATATTGGTTTTAATTGCCATGCGCATTTTAGGGGCTAAATTTGGAATTAATACTATTTTTGGAATTGTTGTTGGAGCTTTGTTATTTCTTGTTCTTCAGCCGTTGTTTCCCAGCCCCTTGGTAAATGATCCTTTTATGTGTGCTTTAATAGGAGGAATGCTGTCTGGTTTTGGAATTGGAATAGTATTTACGCATGGAGGAAACTCTGGAGGTACCGATATTATTGCACTGATTGTTACCAATTATCGCAATATTAGCCCTGGGAAAGTAATTATTATTTGTGATGTGGTCATTGTTGCAGCTTCATATTTGATTTTCCAATCTATCGAAAAAATCGTTTATGGCTATGTGATAATGGGTGTTTTTGGATATACTTTAGATATTGTTTTAGAAGGAGCCAAACAGTCGTATCAAATCATTGTTTTTTCAAAAAACAATGATGTAATTGCCGATAGAATTGGAAGTGAACTGAATCGCGGAGTTACTTTTCTCAAAGGAAAAGGTTGGTATACCAAAGAAGATCAGGATGTTTTGTTGGTAATTGCACAAAAACATGACAAACAAAAAATTATGGAAATTATTAATGATAGCGATGATAAAGCTTTTTTATCCGTAGCTAAAGTGAGCGGCGTGTTTGGTCGAAATTTTGATCGAATCAGACTCTAAATAAATGGGCTTAATTAATAAAAGAAGAAGTCTTAAGTCGCTTTAATTCCTTATTCTTATAAACGTTTCTTTGTTAGTAAAATAATAAAAGAACAGCTTGCTGGGGCTGGGAAACATCTATTTTTGTTTATAATTATGGATTGCACGAAAACTTTATGTTTGTAAAAGAAAAGACAGATATTTCGATTTTCTTTGTAAATATTAGAGTTGATAAAATAAACAGAATTGTATATTATGATATTTGATGTAATTGATTTTCCTGAATATAATTCTCTAAGGGCTATTATACTGTACTTTTTTGCATTTTTTTCGGCAATACAACTACTTTATTATTGGGGCTTTTTCCGAAAAATGGCATTTTTTAAACCAAAGAAACAGTCAGAATTTTATCCAAAAGTTTCGGTGGTTATTTGTGCTCATAATGAGTATCAAAACATTAAAGAATTTTTGCCTTTGGTTTTAGAACAGGATTATCCTCACTTTGAAGTCATCCTAGTAAATGATGATTCCGATGATAATTCGAAGTTTTTAATGATTGATTTTAAAGCAAAATATCCTCATTTCAAAATTGTAAATACCGATCGTTCGATAACTTTCATCCGAGGTAAGAAATTTCCCTTATCAATAGGCATTAAAACCGCAACCAATCCAATTGTTTTATTAACGGATGCCGATTGCTATCCGGTGAGTAAAAACTGGATAAAAGAGATGGTTGTTGCATATCAAAATCCAAATATTGAATTTTCGTTGGGCTACGGACGCTATGAAAAACGCAAAGGTTTTTTGAATTTATTGGTCAGGTTTGACACCGTTCATACCGCTTTGCAATATTTTTCGGCCGCTTTAATGAAGATTCCATACATGGGAGTAGGGCGAAACTTATCCTATACAAAAGATATTTTCATTCGAAACAAAGGAATGACTTCGCAGTATATGATTCCTTTTGGCGATGATGATTTATTTGTCAACATGCACGCAAAGGGTAAAAACACGAGTATTGCACTAAGTCTTGATGCTCATACTGTTTCCATTCCGCCACAATCATTTGTTTCGTGGTTTCGCCAAAAGAAACGTCATCTAGCAACGGGAAAAAAATATCGTTTTGGGAGCAAAATATACACTGGCTTCTATGCTTCATCGAGCTTATTCTTTTACATTTTTTTCGCATGGTCGATCTATTTGTTTAAAAATGATTACTTTTGGATATTAATATTATCTATGGTTTTTATAATAAGATTAGTGAGTCAACTGTTAATATATAGAAAAACATTAAGCAAATTGGAAGAAAGAGGCATTCTGTTCTGGGTTCCTTTTTTAGATCTGTTTTTTGCTTTTTTCAACCCAATTTGGGCTTTTTCAAATGTAATTATTAAAAAAAATCAATGGAAGTAAAAGCAACATTAACCGAGAAAGCACAGCGTGATTATGAACTAATTCAAAGAGCAGTTCTAAATCATGACCAAAAAGCCTATGCAGAACTGATGGATAATTACCGCGATTCACTCTATTTTATGATGCTTAAGATGACTAATAGTCCCTACGACGCGGAAGACCTGACGATTGAAGCTTTTGGCAAAGCTTTTAAAAGGATTCGGCAATACACGCCCAATTATGCTTTTAGCACTTGGCTATTTAAAATTGCATCCAATAATTGCATTGATTTTTTACGCAAAAAAAGAAATCATTTTATCTCTATTGATTCACCATATGAGAATTCAGACGATAATTATTCCCTCGAAATTACGAGCTCTGATATGGGACCTGAAGAAACTTTTATTGAAAAACAAAAGGGAGTAATGATGCGCTCTATTGTTGAACGACTTAAACCTCATTATAAAACTTTGGTGGAACTTCGCTATTTTAAAGAGTATTCGTACGAAGAAATTGCCGAAGAGCTTAATTTGCCTTTGGGAACCGTTAAAGCTCAACTGTTTAGAGCCCGAAATTTGCTCTACAACATGATGAAAAACAAAACCGAATCCATCTAATTTTCAAGGCTTTTTTGTTTAATGCACACTTCAAAATACTTTTTGGGAGTTTTGTTTATTTTTGCTTTTACCCAGTTTGGTTTGTTGGTCAAATAGACTGCACACAGCGAATTCCCAACCAAATAGATGTGTTCGTGTAAATGTTTTGGGATAGCTCTATAAATCCCTAGTAAAACTTCATAACGAGGAGTTTCTGGGTCAGACTTGGCATCATGCCATACAATTATTGATTTGTTGTTTTGACGAAAATCAAACAAACGAATGGTATCTTTATAAACGGCTTCGGTGTGGTGATCACCATCAATAAATATCAAATCAAATTTTGTGTGAAGCGATTCAAAATCAAACTTTTGCGAATGACCATACAAATGAGTCACATTTTTAATTGGTTTTGAAAAAAAACGATGCATCTTTATGTAATCACTTTCTAATCCCAGTTTTGATAATTCCTCATCAGACAAATTTAGAGTATATCCTTTTGATATAAAAGGGGCTACATTGGCAATACTTTCACCTCGCCATGTACCAATTTCAAGGTAGTTCTCAACAGAATTTTGCTTGCAAAGCAGTTGTAATAGCCCCAAATCGGTAGCCAGCGATGAACCGCCTAAAAAGGCGAAAGGCTGAATTGTAATTTCTTCTTCTTGTAAAAAATACTCGAATGGAATCTCTTTGAAATGAGAAATATGGGGAAATTCTTTTTCAAATTGTCTCTTTTTAAAACTTTCGTCCTCAATTATTGTATTTAATAAATAGGGGCGTTTCATAATTTCAAAAATGGCTTTTATGGCTTTTTTAGCTTTGTTCATTTGAGGTTTTTTTTAAGATTTTAAGGATCTGTTTCTGAATGGTCTTAAATTCATGAATTCCCGGAATAAGAATTGCTTTTCCTCCGTGCTTTTTAAAATAAATCAAAACCACTACGGAAGTGCAAAAGTACGAAATAGAAGCTACTGCAGCCGCTCCATAAATATGATAGTGTGGAACCAGCAAAAGAAGCAAAGGAACGGTAACAAGCAAACCAACGGCCGATGCAATGGTATTTATGTAGTACTTCCCAATGCCCGAAAAATAATGTCCAATGATTAAGGCGTAATTAAAAATCCAAACACCTGGAGCCAACAAAATGATTAATTTGTTGAGCTGCGAAAATTCGGAACCAAAAATCCAAGTATATACACAGGATGGCAACATAACGATGGGTAATATTGCAATAAATGCAATTAAAATACCATATTTTGTAAGCATTTCCGTTAAACCAACGGCATATTTATTGTCGCTGGTGTTCACAATTCGAGAATATTGATATAAAGTGATACTGCTCGAAATCATCCACACCGATTCTATAATTGAAACACCGTTTGAGTAGACACCAACATGTGCTTTGTCCCAATAATATTCTAAAATATAATAACTCAGACGGAAACTTAAAAGTTGAAAAATATGACTCATTTGGTTTTGAGCACCATACTTAAATAGCATGCTTAGTGCTTTTGAAAAAGATTCGGTTAAATGAGTATTGTTTCGATTGAGAAATTCTTTTTTTAGAAAAAAGAAACTTAGGATAAAACTTCCACCATAAGCAATATATAAAGCTGAAATATAAGTATTTACACTTTTACTAATATCAAATGTGAATGAAATAAACAAGACACAAATAGTAATAAAGGGAATGATGAAATTTAATGCATTGCTTTTGTTTATCTCTTCTTTTCCAATTAATATTGAAGAGTTTATAGATGTTAAAGAGCATAGAAAACTCAAGCTTGCAATTGGAAAAACATGATTTGATGCTACAAAATTTGTAAAATAAAGTATTGTAAACGTCGTTATGCTGACAAATAGAGCCCATAGATAGGAGGCTTTTATGATGTTTAGAAATTTCAATCGGGGAGTTAGATAAACCACCGATGCTCCTCCCACAATATTATCGAATAAAATAATGATGGCAATGGTGGCTAAAATGATTCCTTGTTCGCCTTTACCACTGGCTCCCAAATATTGAGAGATAATGATAGCAATCAACAGGTTTAGTAAAGCTGAAGCAAATCGTATGGTAAAAGTGCTAAATATTTTTCGAATCATGAAAGCGTTTTTTGAATTACATCCGAATATATTTCAGAGAGTTGCTTGCCAATGGCTTCGTAGCTATACAGCGAAACAGCTGATTTATGCATTTCGGTTTTATCGTATAAATGATGTGAGTTAATCATTTTTATCATGGCGTCAACCATTTGGTCTTTATTGCGAGGCTCTACAAGAATTCCATTTGTTTCATTGATAATTTCGTCCACACCGCCAACATTTGTCGAAATGGCTGGCACTCCGCAGGCAACAGACTCAATCAAAACACATGGTAGATTTTCGAAATTACTGCTTAAAACAAAAAAATCAGCTTCTCTAAGAACAGGAGCAATCTCTTCCGCTTTTAATTCGCCGTAAAAAATGATGTTTTTGGCAATTCCCAACTCTTCAATTTTGCCTTTATATTGTTCAAAATCACCATCGCTAATAATATGAAGTTCTGCTTTATGTCCCAAATTTAAAACTTCTGAAAATGAATCAATTAAAAGCTCAATGTTTTTGTGAACATTATGCAAAGTTGACACATGAATCATCTTTGATATTTCGCTCTCTTCTTTTTGAAGTTGAGGCGTAAAATGTTCAACATGAACTACGTTTGCTAACTTAATAATGGGTGTTTTAATATTCAGTTTTTGAATGGCACGTCCCAAATCTTGAGAATCAGGAAGAATAGCATTGGAGCGGTTGGCAACAAAACGAATGATCCGCTTTTTAAAAAAACCAGGTCTATTAATTCCGTAATCCAGATAGCCCGTCCAGTGCTCTTCAATAATATAATTAATCTTATATTTCCATTTAAGCATACACGCAACAATGCCAATTGGATAGGCAATATTGGCATGAATTAATTCGGGTTTAAATCCATTATCAATTAAGATATTATATTCGGAAAAATATCTTTTGATGATTTTAAGCTTATCGAAGAGACTTCCTAAAATTGGAACTTTAGATTTTCTCAAGTAAATAACCTTAGAAGGAAATTGAGTTTCGGAAAAATCAACCTCTTCTTTTTGAGAGATGTTTTTCGTTAAACTGACATGGAGAGCATAAATGGAGTGGTGGGGTGAAACGCATTCTGCATGTTTGACAATAAAATTTCCAAGTGTAGGATTGTCTCTAGTAGGGTACCAGCCAGATAAAAATAATATGTTGTGTTTCATTTTGCAGTTTTTAAGCTAAACGGAGTTATATTTTAATTCGTCTATAATCTAAAAAATATTTATTTTTACAAACGAATAATAATTGCAAATTTATAAAAAAACCACTCTCCAAATTTATTTTTCAATAATAGTTGGATTTATAAGAAAAAATTGTAATTTTGCATTATAATTAATTCACGGTGGGTGTAGCTCAGTGGTAGAGTAGCGGATTGTGGTTCCGTTGGTCGTGGGTTCAATCCCCATCATCCACCCAAATAAAAAAGCTCCTTCTTGAAGGAGCTTTTTTATTTGTACAACATCTCTTTTAATTTAGAAATTTGAAAATATTTCCAAATCAGAAAAGAAGAAAGAACTTTCACGCATAGCACTTTCATCGCTGTCTGAACCATGTACGGCATTTTGCTCAACACTCAATCCAAAAACACTACGAATGGTTCCTTTTTCTGCTTCGTTGGGATTTGTGCTACCAATAAGTTGGCGATAATCCCTAACTGCATTCTCTTTTTTCAAAACTGCGGCTATGATGGGTCCCGAACTCATAAACTCACACAATTCGCCATAAAATGGACGTTCTTTGTGTTCAATATAAAATGCTGCTGCCTGATCTTTGGTCAATTGCATCATTTTTAAAGCAATTATTCTAAACTTTTGCTGATATATCATTTTTAAAATATCACCGGTGTAGTTGTTCTTAAAAGCCGTAGGCTTAATCATCGTAAAAGTAATTTTCCCTTTTTCCATAATTCTGTTATTTCCTGTTTAATAATTGAAGTAAAGATAGTTTATTCAGAATAGAAAGTCAATCATTTTGAATTATAATTCAAAAAAGTTCCGATTATTATAATTAAACAGTTTTTGGTTGAAATTGTTTTGTTGCAAACATATCTTAAACTTCAGCTTTTGAGAACTGATCATCAACAAAAAAGCGAGCGTCTTTTTTAGAAAATAAAAAGACGCTCGCTTTAAGTTATAATCTTATGACTTACTCTTTAACCAATTTTGTTTTTTTCTCTTTCTTAAATTTGATAATAATTTTATCATTTTCTTTATTGTAATCAACCGAAATCATTTTAGAGTCTGCATCCTTGTTTTTAATTAATTCTTCCGCTAATTCGTCTTCAATGTACTTTTGGATGGCTCTTTTAAGTGGTCTGGCTCCATATTGAGGATCCCAGCCTTTTTCAATAAGATAATCCTTGCATTCAACACTCACATCAATTTGGAAGCCTAATTTGTTTACACGTTTGTATAAATGTTTCAATTCGATGTCGATAATTTTGTGAATATCATCTCTTTCAAGAGAGTTGAAAATAATAACATCATCGATTCGGTTCAAAAACTCAGGAGCAAATGCTTTTTTGAGTGCATTTTGCAAAATTCCCGACATGTCTTTTTGTTGGTTCTCGGTTTTAGTAATGGTTTGAAAACCTACACCTGTGCCAAAATCTTTAAGTTGGCGGGTGCCAATATTTGAAGTCATGATGATAATGGTGTTTTTAAAATCAACTTTTCTTCCTAAGCTATCTGTAAGCTGACCATCATCGAGAACTTGCAATAAAATATGAAAAACATCCGGATGAGCTTTTTCAATTTCATCAAGCAGAACAATAGAGTAGGGCTTGCGTCTTACTTTTTCGGTAAGCTGACCGCCTTCTTCGTACCCAACGTATCCTGGAGGCGCTCCAACCAAGCGAGAAACCGCAAATTTCTCAATGTATTCACTCATGTCAATCCGAATCATTGCATCCGTAGAACCAAAAAGGAATTCGGCCAAAACTTTCGCTAAATATGTTTTTCCAACCCCTGTTGGTCCCAGAAAAATAAAGGAACCAATGGGTTTATTTGGATCTTTTAATCCAGCTCTATTTCTACGAATCGCTTTTGACACTTTTGAAATGGCTTCATTCTGTCCAATCACGGAAGCTTCTAGCTCTTTTCCCATATTAAGCAGACGTTCGCCTTCGTTTTGAGCAATCCTTTGAATGGGAATTCCGGTCATCATGGCCACCACTTCAGCTACATTTTCTTCGGTCACCACTTGACGGTTTTCCTTATTGTCTTCGAGCCACTTACGTTTCGCTTTTTCTAGTTCTTCAATAATTTTACGTTCGGCATCCCGAAAATTAGCTGCATCCTCAAATTTTTGATTTTTGATGGCTTGATTTTTATTTTGACGAGTCAGTTCTATTTGAGCTTCCAAGTTCAAAATTTCGGAAGGAACATGTATATTTTTGATGTGAACCCGAGCACCGGCTTCGTCCATCGCGTCAATGGCCTTGTCGGGCAAACAGCGGTCGCTAATGTAGCGCATGGTGTGGCTAATGCATGCTTTAATGGCTTCATCATCGTAGCGAACCAAATGGTGATCTTCGTATTTTTCTTTAATGTTGTGCAAAATCTGTTCAGTTTCTTCTTCTGAAGTGGCCTCAATAAGAACTTTTTGAAAACGACGTTCCAAAGCACCATCTTTTTCAATGTATTGACGATATTCATCCAAGGTAGTTGCACCAATACATTGCAATTCGCCTCTGGCTAAAGCTGGTTTAAACATATTGGAAGCATCCAGCGAACCGGAGGCATTTCCAGCACCAACAATAGTATGGATTTCATCAATAAACATGATGATATCTTTGTTTTTTTCAATCTCATTAAGCACCGCTTTCATGCGTTCTTCAAATTGACCTCGGTACTTTGTTCCAGCTACTAAAGAAGCCAAATCAAGCGTTACTACGCGTTTGTTGAAAAGAGAACGGGGTACTTTTCGTTGAACGATGCGAATGGCCAAACCTTCGGCAATAGCAGATTTGCCAACGCCAGGCTCACCAATCAGAATGGGATTATTTTTCTTACGTCTGCTTAATATTTGAGCAATTCGTTCCAGTTCATTGTCGCGTCCAACGATGGGATCTAGTTTATCGTCTTCCGCCATTCTTGTCAAATCGCGCCCAAAGCTATCCAACACAGGAGTGGTCGATTTTGGATCGGCTCCTTTTTTTGGAGTAGAAGAGTACGAATCTCCTCCCATAATGTCGTCGTCATCGCTCGAAAGCTGATTGGTGATTTCATCAATAGAATCGATGTTTTTGTCTTCGACAAACTCCTCGTTCCTGTTTTCATCACTTAGATTAATTTCCATAATTCTTTTTACATTATTAAATGCGATGCCTTCTTTTCCTAGAAACATGCTTGCTATATTATCGGTATCTTTGAGCAAGGCTAATAAAAAATGTTCTGTTTTAATAACAGAACTTTTATAGTTTTTTGAGAGTAAAAATGCAAACTTTATGGTTTTTTCCAACTGCTTATTAACCGGTTGTTTGTTCATAAAATCTTTTGCATCTGAACTCGAAAGGGGCGGATTATCGGAACGAATGGCCGTTTCGATATTTTTTTTCACTCTTTTAAAGTTGACTTCAAAATGTTTTAGGACTTTAATAGCACCGCAATCGGCATCTCTTAAAATTCCTAGTAATAAATGTTCCACACCTACGTAGTCATTACCTAGTCGCAACGCTTCTTCTCCGCTGAAACTCAGAACGTCATAGGCTCGGGTTGATAATTTCACTTCCATATTATTGATAAAAATTCGATTGTCCAAAAATAGTAGTTTTTTTGTAAATAGACGAATTCATTCATCTTATTTTTTTTAACAGATTTTTGTTAGTAATAAAACACACGAAAACGGGTTTAGTTCACTTTAAAATTGTAAATTCGTGCTTTCATTTAAAACAACTTCAAAAAGCTAAGGGAAGTAAGACTATGATACAAGAAGAAAACATTGTAAGAGTAAACATCGAAAAACAGATGAAATCAGCGTACATCGATTACTCGATGTCGGTTATTGTTTCACGGGCACTGCCTGATGTTAGAGACGGATTAAAACCCGTTCATCGCCGCATTTTATACGGTATGTGGGACATGGGAATTGTTTCCGGTAAGTCATATAAAAAATCAGCTCGTATTGTGGGGGAAGTATTGGGTAAATATCACCCTCATGGAGATACTGCTGTTTATGATTCTATGGTGCGTATGGCGCAAGATTGGTCGCTTCGATATCCGCTTATTGATGGTCAAGGTAACTTTGGATCCATCGATGGTGATAGCCCCGCAGCAATGCGGTATACTGAAGCCAGAATGAAGAAAATTGCCGAAGAAATGATGTTTGACATTGAAAAAGAAACAGTAGATTTTAGGCTAAACTTTGATGACTCTATCGAAGAACCCACCGTTTTGCCAGCCAAAATTCCAAATTTGCTGATTAACGGTTCTTCTGGGATTGCTGTTGGAATGGCTACAAACATGGCTCCTCATAACTTAAGTGATGTTATTGATGGTACCATTGCATATATCGATAACAATGAGATTACCATTGACGAATTGATGCAATTTATAAAAGCTCCCGATTTTCCTACAGGCGGAATTATTTATGGATACGACGGAGTTCGTGATGCATTTCACACGGGTAGGGGACGCGTAGTTGTACGCGCTGAAGCTCTTATTGAAAATGAAGATCATGAAAACGGACGTGAAAAAATTGTAGTGACTTCCATTCCATATCAGGTCAACAAAGCGGAGATGATTCGAAAAACCGCCGAATTGGTTAATGACAAGAAAATTGAAGGCATTTCAGATATTCGTGACGAATCAGACAGAAACGGACTTCGCATTGTTTACGATTTAAAGCGTGACGCAGTAGCCAATGTCGTTTTAAATAAATTATATCAATATACATCCTTGCAATCTTCTTTCAGTGTCAACAATGTGGCTCTGGTAAAAGGACGTCCGATGACGCTCAACCTGAAAGACTTAATTGTATATTACGTAGAACACCGTCACGAAATTGTGATTCGTCGTGCACAATACGATTTAAAAGAAGCAGAAAAAAGAGCACATATCCTACTAGGCCTGCTTATAGCACTGGATCATATTGATGAAGTGATTAAAATTATTAGAGAATCTAAAACAGTAGAAGAAGCCCGAAACAATTTAATGGCTCGTTTCGATTTGTCCGAAATCCAATCCCGTGCCATTGTCGAAATGAGACTTCGCCAACTGGTAGCTTTGGAGAGAGAAAAACTTCAAAATGAATACGATGAATTGATGAAACTTATTAATTATCTAAATTCGCTTTTGGCCGACGAAGCAATGAGAATGGAATTAATTAAACAGGAGCTTACCGAAATTAAAAATAAATATGGTGACGCTCCAAAATCAATCATAGAGTATACAGCCGCTGATTTCAGAATTGAAGATACGATTGCCGACGAAGCTGTGGTTATTACCATGTCGCGATTGGGATACATTAAACGTACGCCACTAACCGAATATAAAGTTCAAAATAGAGGAGGAAAAGGCTCTAAAGGAAGCAGTACTCGTACGGACGACTTTATTGAATATTTGCATATTGCCACCAATCACAACTACTTACTCTTCTTTACCGAGAAAGGAAAATGTTATTGGCTTCGAGTTTTTGAAATTCCAGAAGGAACCAAAACAACCAAAGGCAGAGCCATTCAAAATATGATTAATATCGAGCCAGATGATAAAGTAAAAGCAGTTGTAAATGTACTCAACTTGACTGATGAAGAGTATATTAACAACAATTACGTAATCCTTTGCTCGAAGAATGGAATTATTAAAAAAACATCTTTAGAAGCATATTCCAGACCACGTCAAAATGGAATTAATGCTATTACTATTCGCGAAGATGATAATTTATTGGAAGCTCGTTTGACATCTGGAAGTCACGAAATAATGATTGCTGCAAGGTCGGGTAGGGCGATTCGTTTTAACGAGAGATTGGTTCGCCCGATGGGGAGAAATGCTTCTGGAGTAAAAGGAATCAAGCTAGCCGATGATAAAGATTATGTTGTCGGCATGATTTGTGTAGATGATTTAGATAGCACCGTTCTTGTAGTTTCTGATAATGGATATGGAAAACGTTCGCCAGTTGTTGATTACCGCGAAACAAATCGCGGTGGTAAAGGCGTTAAA
>Ga0265295_1002210_pt1 | contig 31718 bp, 27 predicted proteins | sample Munlansysbiofilm_FD_192503 | JGI IMG/M metagenome (GOLD analysis project Ga0265295, IMG submission 192503) | Leachate microbial communities from a municipal landfill in Southern Ontario, Canada - Methane capture system biofilm | ecosystem: Engineered > Solid waste > Landfill > Unclassified ... | reverse complement strand
ACGCTTCAAAAAACAAAAATAAGTCTTTAAGTAAGAGAGCTTTTACGCTTTTAATTGCGATAAACATTTTTAATGGTGCGGATACCACTTTATTTTAATCATCAATTTATTAGATAAATTTTTACTAGCAACCTGCGCAAATGGTAATGAGCAATTGACAATTGCGGGAATTGCCCTTGGCGCGTATGCGGCCACGCCGACGGCGATGGTTTTTGCCCCAACAATTCTTGAATCAGGTGAAGTCATCACGCAGGTTAGCTATTACAACATGCATATTTTAGTCACGACTTCACAATATCGGACCCTGGCCTGGGGAAGTAACATGAATGGGCAATTAGGAATTAGTGGAATCGGCTACACTAATCATGCTACTCCACGCGAAATAGTTATTCCGACTCTAGAAGCGATTGAACATATTAATATTATTTGTGCCTTTCATCTACATTCATTTATTGTTTCAAACTCCGGAAAAGTATTTGTTTTTGGCGTTAATACGGATTTAGAGTTGGGCATGCAAACTTCAGCCTCATTTAGTGAAACTCCACTTCAATGGCCAGAAAAAACTTTTACTTTTATCTTTGTTGTGACTCTTTATGAATATCGTTATGCGGGAGACGCGCTTAATTTAGCAGTCGATCCTTATAGCGCGAATACACTGTTTAAATTTGAAGGATATTACGCGGATATGGAATTTACGATTCCATTCACGACCACGATAATGCCAGCGAACGATATTATTGTTTACCGAAAAATATCGTATCGATCATAATTAACCAATTTTTAAATTAACAACATTTAGTTTGTTACTGATTTGTCATTTATATTAGTATAGAAAAAGAAGAACGCGCAACTTGTTTTAAGTTTTAGCTAATAAAAAGTTTGATATTTAACGTTTACATAATTTGTTATTCAAAGGTGAAGCCCGCTATATTATAATGAAAAGCATGAAACACATAACTAAACCAAAAATCACGAAAAACTTTTTCAAGACTTCGATTTTAAGCTTTCAGCACATGTTTGCGATGCTCGGTGCGACTGTTGTTGTGCCGATTCTGGCTAACCTTTCAATTCCGATTACTTTAATTACAGCGGGAATTGGGACGGTTATTTTTTATTTTGTGACAAAAAAGAAGGTGCCGGTTTTTCTCGGCTCATCTTTTGCCTATCTTCCAGCGATGATGGCAATTGTTGGTCATGATAAACCACTTGGCTCAGTGGCGTGGCAAAGCGCGATGGGTGGCCTTGTTATTGCCGTATTACTAACTGGTCTTGTCTATTTAATATTCTCGCTAATTGTCAAATTAATTGGCGTCGAAAAAGTCCGTAAAATCTTTCCACCTCGCGTTGTTGGTCCGGTGATTATTGTTTTAGGCATGTTACTAGTGCCGAGCATTTTGTGGAATAACATTGTCGCAAATTACGCTTTAAGTGGCGCTTCCTCGCTCGCATGGAAGGAATGGACAACCGCATTAATCACGCTGCTTAGTATTGTCGTCATTAGTGCTTTTTCCAAACCAAAATCATTTTTTAAAGCGGCCCCAATCTTACTTGGCTTTTTAATCGGTTATGGGTATGCCCTGGCGATTGGTTTAGTTGATTTTACACCGATTAAAAATAGTGATATCGTCGTATTCCAATCACTTGGTGAATTACTTGGTTTTTATAAGTATTTACATTTTGACTGGAGCGCGATTGTGATGATGGTACCGCTCGCCTTTGTGACCTTGATGGAGCATATCGGCGATATCAGTGCGAACTCGACTGTTTGTAAAAAAGATTTCTTTGTTGATCCCGGCATTGATAAGACATTAGCCGGTGATGGTTTAGCGATTATGGCCGCTTCCACACTTGGTGGACCACCACAAACGACGTATGGTGAAAATACCGCTGTTTTAGTGATCACTGAGAACTACGAACCAAAAAATATCTTCTACGCTGCTTTAATTGCGATTTTCTTTGGTATCTTCTCAATATTCGGGGCAGTTATCTCAACAATCCCAAGTGCGGTAATTGGTGGTGCCTCAATCATACTATTTGGCATGATTAGCGCTTCTGGTTTACGGATGCTCATTGAAAATCGCGCCGATATCGGTCGGACAAAAGATTTGATCGTTGTTTCTATTACGCTTGCAGTTGGCTTAGGTTTAGGGGCTTTTAGTGTGGCGAGCGATATCATCGGCGCTGTCACGAACTACACGGTTGATGCCAGTTTCCTGAAAGTAATGATTGGAAGCGTGCAAATTTCTCCGCTCGCCATCGCGACGCTTATTGCCGTTATTCTAAATCTAGTTATTCCAGAACCAAAAACGCCAGTTAACGAACAAAATAGCCAACTAGAAATTAAATAAAATCGTTGGAAAGAACAAGAAAAAGCAATGATCTCCATTGCTTTTTTTAATGTTTATTCCGTATTACGATATTGATGATTTAGTTAGATTTTTCCCGTTTTTCTTGATACATCGCCATATCAAGTTGATTAATGAATTGTTCCATCGGTATCGGATCATCTTTAGGATATAGTGCATAGCCCTTGGAAAAGCCAAACTTAAAAGGATAAACATTTTTATCATTGAAGCGGTCAATATTGTTTTGTAGGCGTTTTAACACGGCTTCAATTGTTGCGATATTATCGGTATCAATTACGAGAAAGAATTCATCGCCACCGTAACGGGCAACAAAATCATTAATATGAATTGATTCATGAACAATTTTAACAAAGGCGATTAATGCTTGATCACCCATTAAGTGACCATAAGTATCATTAATTTGTTTATAGTGGTCGATGTCGAGCATAATGCCCGCAAATTTTGGATTATTATCATTAATTTTCTTTCGCAAAAAATCTTCTAATGCGCGGCGATTATAAGCACCGGTTAAATAATCAATAATCATTAAGTCATCTTGAATACCGACAAATACTAATAATTCACCAAGGGCAATGGCGGGCAGAATAATTGAATAGCCATAGATAAAGGCCATTACAGTCGTGCCAATAAGGGGGATCACCGGATATAAAAGCAAAGTGATAATTTTCTTTGAGTCAATTTTATGCCGGTGTTTAATCGTAAGAATAAAGGCAAAAATTAATGGTAAAAGTGCGATACCAACAGTAATTAAGAAGAGCGGTCCACGAATATAGACGTTATTTGCATCGATATAATAATAGAAATGGAAGAAAAGATTAAGAATAACTCCTAGAAGGTGAAGCAAGAAGTAGCTTGCGATTGGAATCATCGTTTTCTTCAAAATTTTTCCATCTTCATAAACATGGCCAATCACAAACAAAATCCAAAGCAGTGCCGGCACAGGATTTAAAACGAATAGTAAGAAATTACCAAGATGGTTGGCAATTGGCACACTAAATTCGGTGGCACCATCCATCCGCCCAATTGTATCAGAGATTAATAAAGTAATTGTTACAATCACGATGGCGTTAAAAATATGATAAGTAAGCGATGTCCGGTTACTACGTAAAATTGTGCGCGACAAAACAATCACTAACATGGTGATTGTTAAGGCATTAATAACTAAATTAGCAACAAAACTCATATAACCTCATTTATACTAACTTCTTGAGAAGCATTATAACAACTAAGTGATTAATTGTCGCTAAATAAATAATCAATCATTACTTAAATTAAATCTTTACCTGTTGATCGAACAGTCAATTTAGGCGGAAAAAAACGAATTTAAAAGCCAATCTTGCATTGGCGATGGAAGAATGTTTAATAACTTCATCTTAAAAGAATGGCAAACGTTATAAACATGTTTTGGATGTTTTTTTCTGATTGCTTTTTTAAATGTTTTCAGCACCTTATGCGGACTTTTTGCTTTTTTAAGTTCACCGACCATTAACTTTTGCATTTTTGTTAATGGTTGCTTAAAATGCTTGGTTTCATTTAACAAATCGTTAAATTGAGCATAAACCTGTGTTTGCATCGGTGTTTTAAATGCCCCCGGTCGTATTTTAATCACGCGGACACCAAATCTTGCGACTTCGCGGCGCAAAGCATCCGAATAAACTTCAATCGCATGCTTTGATACGGTGTAGGGCGCATGAAATGGTAAGGCGAGCAGTTGACCGTATTCGCTACTAATGTTAATGATGCGCCCTTTTGCTTGCTCAATAAGCGGGAAAAAAGTGTGATTAATTTTATACATGCCTAAAAGATTAACTTGTAAGACATCATTAAAGAGTTCGGGTGTCGTTTCTATTACCGACCCGAGTATGACAATACCGGCAAAATTAATAATTAAATCGAGTGTTGAAGTCTTTTTTTCAATCACCGCTTTTACATTATTCAGAGTAGTTGAATCAGTAATATCAACAACAAATGGAAATACATTTTCATGGTTATAAAGATTATTGATTATTGGATTCTTATCGAGGGCAAAAATAAAAAATTCATCTTTAATTGCATCAATTACCACTTGGGCGAGGCCGGAACCTGCTCCAGCAATAAGGGCGTATTTCATATTTATATCTTACCATTGATTAGATGTGGAAAAAACGAGTTTTTATCGATAAAAAATTGCCACTACTCATTAATGAGTAAACTGAGCGAAAATTAACAAGAAAAAATTAGCAAAAGCCTTTATTATAATAGTGAGTAAAATAACTCAAAAATTGATTTAAAGCGGTCGGAGCGAAAAAAATATGGAATTTACGATTCAAAAAATGCAAGCCTTCCCCGTAATTGGTATTGTGCGCACATTTGATTATCAATTAGCCTATGAAAAGATTCCGCTTTTTTGGCGGGAATTTATGAAAAAATTTGAAAATATTTTCCACGGGCAAACACCATTAACACCAGCGGAAATGGCGCTTATCGATAATAAAATTGGTGAATTTGGTGTATGTATTAATGATGTGGGCCCTGGTCAGTTTCGTTACATGATTGCGGGGCGTTATCAAAACAAACATCTTCCAGAAGGTTTTTCGACTTATGTAATCCCGGAGTGTGAATGGGTGAAATTCCGCGCGGTTGGTCCATTACCTGCTGCTCTACAAACGCTAAATACGGCAATTTACAAAACTTGGTTACCAAGTAATCCACAGTTTCAAATTGCTTTAAATTTGAATATTGAATGGTACGCGCAAGCTGACCCCAAGGCAAGTGATTATATAAGTGAAGTTTGGCTACCGATTAAGCGAATATAATTTACGCTAAAAAGCAATTTATTATTAGGTTTTTAACGATATCAACAAACAATTTTATAGATTAAGGTAATAAACATGAACGTAATTAAAAGCAATGAGCAACTCTGGACAGAAGTTGAACAACTACGAGCCAATGGAGCATATAAAAAAGTCATTGAATTACTTCAAGCAAACAAAGTCCAATTGCTAGAAGATGATCCAATCAAACTTGTGGAAATTGAAGTAGATTGTTTACAAGAATTAAATGACGGATTAGCGATTGAAGCGCTGATCAAAGCCTATCGTGAGGGGCGCTATATTTCGCAAGTTTTTGCCGATAAGTTATCCGAACTAGAAGCAAAAGAGAAAAAACGAAAAACCGCTGATGCCCATCAAGAATTCACTTATGCAGTTATTATCGACCTCCTCAAACCGGAAGTTCCTTTTAATAAGCAACAGCAAGTTTTGCGTTATTTGGCGCAAACATCGGCACTTCCTTACTTAAAACCACTCAAAAAACTACTAATAAACCCCCAAAATAGCGAACAGCAGAAATTTGCCCTGCTTTTACTTGTTAAATCCGAACTTGATGAAGAACTCACTTATGCGTCATTAATCACGCAAATTAGCATCACGGTTAATCCGATAAAACTCATGCCACCGTTATTAAGTCCGATTGAACAAAAAATAATCCATGACTTAGAAGTTCTCACTGATAACGTCACCATCAATCAAATTGCGATTGATTTATTTCAACAAATGAGTATCAATTTGTATCCCACACGCTGGCAAAATTCACAACTAAATTATCTATATGCATATCTGGAAATTGAAGCTCAGAAAATGCTCAATATCACTGGCGAGGAAGAAGAGATATTAAAAAAATACACAATCAGTAAAAGCGCATATTTATTAGAGAAAAAACTTTATCAAAAAATCGCCTGGTAAAGGTCTTTTTGTTGTGAGATAAGTAATTTAAGTTTATAATACTTGGCGTGTAGCAACTTTTAGGAGGATATCATGAAAAGTATCGTTAACAAATTAGAAAATTCACGGGTCGAAATCATTGTTGATTTCACCGCTGAAGAATGGAAAGCCGCTCAAGAAAAAGCATTTAAAAAGCTCGCGGCAAATTTAGAAGTAAAAGGTTTCCGCAAAGGAAAAGCCCCCGAGAGTATCGCCCGGGAAAAAATTGAAGGCGCCAAGATTTATTCACAAGCCCTCGATGATGTTTTAAATCCAACATTCTCGGAGGTTTTAAGTGAACATCAGCTTTCACCGATGGCACGGCCAACATATGATGTACCAAAGCTTTCGGACACCGAATTACAATTAAAATTCATCATTGTTGTTTCCCCCGAAGTCGAACTTGGAGCCTACAAAGATCTTAAAGTCGGGCATCAAGAAATCGCAGTTGATGACATCGAAATTGATGCAAAAATTGAAACTTTACGTACCCAAAGTGCTGAACTCGTCGTTAAAGAAGGAGCAGCAGAACTTGGTGATACCGCAGTTATCGATTTTGAAGGCTTTAAAGATGGTGTCGCTTTTGAAGGCGGCAAGGGTGAAAATCATTCACTCGAACTTGGTTCAAATTCTTTTATTCCGGGTTTTGAAGAGCAAGTTGTTGGTCACCAAGCCGGTGATGAATTTGAAGTCACTGTGACCTTCCCCGAAGCATATACGCCAGAACTCGCCAATCAACAAGCATTGTTTAAAGTCAAAGTTCACGAAGTAAAAGTGAAAAAAGTCCCAGAATTAAGCGATGAATTTGCTGCTGATCTCGCACTTCAAGGGGTCAGTGATTTAGCTAGTTTACGCGTTCACGCAACCGAAGACTTACGCAAAGGTAAGGAACAAGAAGAACGCAATCGTTATATTGCCGAAGTCTTAAAAACAATTCGTGAATCAAGTAAAATTGAACTTGCTAGCGAGATTATCGCCGATGAAGCCGCGCATATGAAGGAAGAGTTAGAAAAACAAATCAGCCAAAGTGGCCTTGATATGGAAAAATATCTCGAAATGACGAATCAAAAAGCAGAAGATGTCGAAAACACGATGAAAGAAGAAGCAACCCGCAATATTCAAAACTTCTTAATCATTGAAAAAATTGCTGATCTTGAAGGTTTTGAAGCAACCGATGAATTAGTCGACTTTGAAATTAGCAAGATTGCCATGCAATATCAAATGGAAGAAGCAAAAGTTCGTGAAATCTTCGGCGAGAATATGAACCGTTTAAAAAGCGAAATTCGTCAACGGCAAACATTCGATTTCTTATTAGAAAACAATCAATAAACTTCGAATATTAACCACAAATCCACTTAGCGCTGATAGGTGGATTTTTTATTTTTTTTGATGATAATCAAAAAGATGGAAAAATCATAGTTTATGCACTAAAATACTAATAATTGTATAATTATTATGAGGAGGAATACTTATGGTAACAAAACACGAAACAACCGAACTCCATTTACCACTTGTTTTCACCCGGGGACAAGTGATTTTCCCTGGTGATCAAAACGCGCAGATTGATGCCGGCCGCAAATTTACATTAAACGCGATTGAACTCGCGGATAAAAGTGAAGGTAAGAATATAGTCGTCGTCGCGCAAAAAGTATATACAACCGCAAATCCAAAATTTGAGGATGTCTTTCATATTGGAACGCTTTGCACAATTACAAAAGTTGTCCGGTTACAAAATTACGTCACAATTAATTTGACCGGGCTGGACCGCGTCATCATCCGTGATGCGCAGATTGAAAATTCCGCATGGATGGGCGACGTTGAAATTCTTGATTCGAAAATTGCTGATATTGATGAAATTCGCCCACTTTTCGATGAGTTAAGCGGAATTATCCGTGATAACCCCGAAGTCACCTATCAAATTTCACCAGAAGTACGCGCTAAAATTACCAGTGAATTATCGGCGTCAGAACTAGCTGATATCGCCGCAAACTTTTTAGTTAATTCAACCGAACAAAAACAACAAGCACTTGAAACGCTTGATGTTAGAGCACGGTTAGAATATATCATCGATGTAATCAATGCTGATCAAAATGAAGATGAAGTTCGGACGATTGCCGACGCTTTGAAAAAAGAAGGCGAAGAAAAAGCTTCCGCGCCTGAAGAAGAAGATGATGAGGACGAAGATTTAGATACGACCGAAGAAATTCTTGCGAAACTAAAAGCGAATCCTTACCCGGCCAGTATTAAGAAGAAGGTCCGGCGTGAACTTAAGCGTCTTGGTGGTAATGAAGCTGATCGGATGCGGGCTTTAGATTATATTGATTGGTTATTAAAATTACCTTATTGGCAAGAAACGGCGGATAATAATGACTTAAATAACGTGCAGAATGTACTCGACGAAGATCATTATGGCCTTGAGGATCCCAAAAAACGCATTGTTGAATATATTGCCGTCAAAAAGATGACAAATGATACACATTCACCAATTATTTGTTTTTATGGTGAGCCAGGAACTGGTAAAACTTCATTAGCGAAGTCGATTGCCCGGGCCTTAGGTCGTAAACTCGTAAAAGGTTCGCTTGGTGGCGTTGATGACGAAGCGAAAATTCGCGGTTTCTTACGCACTTATGTCGGCGCCCAACCTGGTTTAATTATTCAATCGATGAAACGGGCGGGAACAATTAATCCGCTATTTATTCTTGACGAAGTCGATAAACTCGGTGATTCGCGTCAGGGTGATCCATCCGCCGCCTTACTTGAGGTGCTCGATCCGGAACAAAACAAGCAATTTAACGATCACTATATCGAAGAAGATTATGATTTAAGTCGCGTAATGTTTATTGCGACTGCCAATAATATCGAAAGTATTCCACCCGCGCTTCGCGATCGGATGGAAATGATTTATTTACCGCCATATACCGAAGACGAAAAAATTAATATTGCGACTAAACATTTAATTCCCAAAGAAATTGAAAACCATGGTCTACAAAAATATGGCATCACTTTTACACGCGAAGCGGTAATTGAAATTATCAATCACTACACATTAGAAGCGGGTGTACGCGCCTTATCAAAACAAATCGCCTCAATTTTACGCAAATTATCCGTAGAAATTCTCCGTGATAAGGAGCCAAAACTTGAAATCGATGTCGCGGAAACAAAACGCTACTTGGGCGACGAATTAATTCTTGGAAACAAAAAACAAACAAACGATACCGTTGGTGTTGTAACTGGTCTTGCCGTAATTGGTGGCGTTGGTGGCGACATTCTTCCGGTCGAAGTCTCAGTTGAAGTACCAGGCCGTGGAAACGTCAACGTAACTGGTAACTTACGCGATATGATGAAAGAATCAGGCACGATTGCGATGGGCCATGTCCGTTCATTTGCCGCGCGTTATGGTATTAATCCACAAATCTTCGAAGAAATTAACATTCATATCCATTTCCCTGATGCCGCACCAAAAGATGGAAACTCCGCCGGTATTGCGATGGGAATTGGGATTATTTCCGCATTGACCGGTCGTAAAGTCAAAGCTGATGTCTGTATGACTGGCGAAATATCTTTAATGGGAAAAGCTTTACCAATTGGTGGCGTTCGTGAAAAACTTACGGGCGCACTGCGCGCTGGTATGAAAAAGGTGCTCATTCCCCGTGATAATGAACGCGACCTCAAGAAAGTCCCCGATGAAGTGAAGAACAACTTAAAAATTGTCATCATCGATAACCTTGAAGATGCTGTAAAAGAAGCACTTTCTGAAGAAATTAGTATTAACCCGGGAATTGCTGAACTTAGTCATAAGAAAATCGAAAAAACTGCCAATGGTCAACTTTCGTAACGCTAAATTTATTACCTCACTGGCTGATGCCCATGCTCCGCGCCCAGAAACGCGCCCGGAGCTACTTTTAGTTGGCCGTTCCAATGTGGGCAAGAGTTCGTTAATTAATGCGCTAGTTGATCAAAAAAATCTCGCGCGGACATCGTCGAAGCCCGGTCATACTCGCCTATTAAATTTATTTGATATCGATCACACTTTTTATCTTGTTGATGCACCGGGCTATGGCTATACACGGGGTGGTGGTCGCCATGTTGAACTTTTTGCCACATTGATGGAAGACTATTTTCACGATAATGCGAATTTAGTAGGTGTGTTATGGTTACTTGATAGTCGGCATGATTTATCAAAAGATGATCAAACGTTTTTTACTTTTTTACTCGCCTACAAGATTAATGTTAAAATCATCCTCACAAAAGCCGATAAACTTAATCAAAAAATGCTTGCTGAAGCGAAAAAACGCATGCAGGTGTTGTTAAAAGATTATCCGCAATTTTCCTATTACTTTTTCAGTATTGATGATGCGAATTTAATTCGTAATTTACGGAGCAAGATTTACCCGTGGTAAACGATTTTTCCCTGCATTGCTTTATATCGATCCTTTTTGTATAATATGAGCGACGTTGAAGTTAAGGAGTAATCAATTAAACTCTGATAGCGATCCTACGCTGGTGGAAAGTAGGAAGAGAAGTTGATGAAGGTCGTAACTGAGTCGATAGGGAACTATCGTAACTACGCGTTAAGTAGTAAATTAAGTGCATCACAATGTGATGAATTAAGGTGGTACCGCGTGCAAACGTCCTTATTGGGACGTTTTTTTATTTTTTTGGAGGTATTTATGGATACACGTTATAATCCGGCCGATGTTGAAAAAGGTAAATATGCCTTTTGGCGTGCCCAGCAGCTTTTTACAGCTGGTGACAAATCAAAACCGGCTTTTTCGATGGTGATTCCACCACCAAATGTCACGGGTAAATTACACCTTGGTCACGCGATTAATTCGACCATTCAAGATATTATCGCTCGGTATAAAAAAGCCCGCGGTTATGATGTTTTATGGCTACCCGGCATGGATCACGCTGGCATTGCCACCCAAGCAAAAGTGGTCGAGCGCTTACGAAAAAATGGAATAAATTATCACGATCTCGGACGCGAAGGTTTTTTAAAGGCTTCATGGTCGTGGAAAGAAGAATACGCTTCCACCATCCGTGATCAATGGGCGCGCATTGGTATTGCCGTTGATTATCAGCGCGAACGTTTTACCCTTGATGCGCAACTCGGGAATGCCGTCAATCAAGTTTTTATTAAACTTTATCAAGAAGGTTTAATTTATCGGGGCGAACGGATTATTAACTGGGACCCCGAATTACAAACTGCTTTATCAAATATTGAAGTCGTCTATCAAGATGACCCCGGCGAATTTTATTATTTTGCTTATCCGCTCGTCGATGGTGATGAACGCTTAATCGTTGCCACCACGCGGCCGGAAACGATGTTTGGCGATGTGTGCTTAGTTGTAAATCCACGCGATCAACGCTTTCAAAAATACATTGGTAAAAATGTAATAAATCCCGCTAATCATCAAGTTATTCCCGTGATTAGTGATGAATACGTTGATGTTGAATTTGGTACAGGCGTCATGAAATGCACACCGGCACATGATCCAAATGATTTTATCATTGGCCAAAAATACGCTTTAGCGCATCCTGTTTGTATTAATCCGGACGCTTCAATGAATGCTTTAGCCGGCGAATTTGCTGGTCTTGACCGTTACGAGTGTCGCGCTAAACTTGTTGAACGCATCAAAAGCGAAGGTCATCTACTCAAGATTGAACATATTGTCCATCCTGTTGGCCATAGTGAACGCTCTGGGGCCGTCGTCGAACCATACTTAAGTAAACAATGGTTTATAAAAATGCGCCCACTGGCAGAGGCTGTAATTAAAAATCAACAATCCGCAAATAAAGTAAATTTCGTCCCCGAACGCTTTGAACATACGCTTATTCAATGGATGGAAAACGCTGAAGATTGGTGTATATCCCGCCAATTATGGTGGGGACATCGCTTACCGGTGTATTATCATAAAACAAGTGGCGAAATAATCGTTAGTCAAACACCACCAAGTGATCACGAAAATTACATCCAAGATGAAGATGTGCTGGATACATGGTTCTCCTCGGCGTTATGGCCATTTTCGACCCTCGGTTGGCCAGAAAATAGTGCAGATTTTACCCGTTATTATCCAAATTCAGTAATGGTTACTGCTTACGATATTATTTTCTTTTGGGTCGCGCGCATGATTTTCCAAGGTCTTCATTTCACCGGAAAGCGCCCATTTAATGATGTCGTCATTACGGGTTTAATTCGTGATGAACAAGGCCGCAAAATGTCAAAATCACTGGGTAATGGGATTGATCCAATGGATGTAATTGATCAGTATGGAGCAGATGCCTTGCGCTATTTTTTAACGACGAATTCTTCGCCGGGTCAAGACATGCGTTATAGCGAAGAAAAAGTCGCTTCATCAATGAATTATCTTAATAAAATATGGAATTCTGCGCGCTATGTTTTTATGAATTTGTCGGATGATTTTTCTGTGGTACCGCTAGATCAATTAACATTAACCGCCCTTGATCAATGGATCCTTAGTCGCCTTGATCAAACAATCACAGCGGTTAGTGAAAATCTTGATAAATACGAATTTGGCATTGCCTCAACCTACTTATATAACTTTGTCTATGATGATTTCTGCTCAGCCTACCTCGAGTTGAGTAAAGTCAGTCTTCAAAGTAGTGATGTAGCAGTCGCTAGCGCCACGCGGCAAGTATTGGTTTACACGCTGAAAGCATTAATTTTAATGATCTATCCATTCACACCATTTATTGCGGAAGAGATTTATCAAAACATTCCTGCGCATTTGCATTCAATTATGCTTGAAAAATGGCCGGAAATCAGTCATCTCAATTTAAATCAAACCGATATTCAATCAATTGATATATTGCTTGCCATGATTAAAGATTTACGCACATTCCGCGTCGATAATGCTTTAGCACCAAATGCACCACTTAGTCTATTCTTTACGCCTTCGAAATTCCCTTTAAACACGTATTTTCCATACTTAAACCGTTTTGGTTTTGCCAGCGATTATCAAGTGGTTACGCACCTTGATCCAGTTTTAACTTCCCACCTATATCCGGGGATTGAAATGGCCTTAGAAGCTAATATTGATCTAGAAGAATTAAAAGAAAAACTCTACGCGGAAATTGCCCGTTTAAGTCGCGAAGTCGCGCGTGGTGAATCGCTATTAGCGCAACCGGGGTTTATTGCTAAAGCTCCCCAACAAAAAATTGCTGAGGAAAAAGCTAAACTCGCTAACTATCAGGCACAACTAAAACACGCGCAAGCAAAATTAACTGCCTTAAAGTAAACTAATTAGGCGATAACCTTCTACTTGTTAGGTAGGAGGTTTTTTTATGCATAAGATGAATAATGAAGAATTGCGCTTAACCGCTGGCGGTGAAGTAATTACGATTACGGCGATAATGGCCGTCATGGTAATTGGTTTAATTGCCGTTATTATGTACCGGCTTTTTATGGCGAGCGAAGGCACAGCGACAATCCCCGGTGGCTTTAAGTTTACGTGGGAATGAACCATCGTCTCAAAGATATTCTCACGAGTGAACGACCGCGAGAAAAGGCTTTAAAACAAGGAATAAACTCTTTAAGTGATGGTGAATTACTTGCCCTGATTATCGGTAGTGGGATTAAAAATTCCTCGGTCATTGCAATCTCTGAACAACTACTCGCCCGATATCAAGGACTTTTTGCCCTCAGCCAAATCGTGCATCCAAATCAATTAACAATATCGGGACTTGGACCGTCGCGCAAACTCGCTTTAATTGCCGCTTTTCAGATTGCAAAGCGCATCGAAATCAGTCGTGCACGCCAGACGACGCGCCTTGCTGATGTTGAGGCGATTGTTAATCTTTATCAACAACGTTTTGCCCGACTAGAACAAGAAGTGATGTTTTTAGTGATGCTTAATGGTAAAAAGGAATTAATTCAAGAAATTCAATTATATACAGGAACCGGTGATATGGTCGACGTCAATATGCGCGAAATCCTTGTGACTTTATTACGGGCGAATACGGTCTATTACATTATGATTCATAACCATCCGAGTGGCGAAGTGCGTCCATCACGTGCTGACCGGTTTTTAACCGGTGAACTAAAAGAAAAAGCAAGCCAACTCGGTTTAAAATTTTTTGATCATCTCATCTTTGGTGGTAATCAATATTATTCTTTTCGCGAGCATGAATTTTGGGATGAATAAACGCTTAAATTGCTTTTTGCTTTTTCGACATGAACGAAACAATAAAATCGTTGCAGATTTGATATATCTATGATATATTAACTGCGTTGTCGCCTCACAAGCTGCAACCGCCTTAATCAGGTCCAAGTAATAAACGTGTTTATTCACCTGCCAAGCGAGTCTAAGTGAGAAAGAAGAGGTGCTCTCTATGTACGCAATTATTGAAACCGGTGGTAAACAATTACGCGTTGAAGTTGGCCAAACAATTTTTGTGGAAAAAATTGAAGCTGAAATCGATAGCGTTGTCACATTTGACAAAGTGTTACTAATCGGGGCTGAACAGGCAAAAGTTGGCGCTCCCTATGTGGAAGGTGCAACTGTGACTGCGAAAGTTGAAAAGCAAGGCTTATCCCGCAAATTGCGGATTGTTAAGTACAAAGCTAAAGCCAACTACCGTCGGACCTATGGTCATCGGCAACCGTACACACGCTTAACAATCGAAGCCATTAACGGCTAAGATGATCCGCGTTGTATACACGTTATCGGCTGATCGTATCACTTATTTGAAAGTGGAAGGTCATGCTGATCACGGGCCTTACGGCCACGATTTGGTCTGCAGTGCGGTCAGTGCATTAACTGTCGGTGGACTAAACAATCTCCAACAAGCAAACAATTATCAATTAACTGTGCGTGAAGGTTACGTTGAAGTAATCGAAAAACAAACTAGCGGTGCTCATGATCCAATTGTCTTAGAAACAATTCTGACCGGGCTACGCTCGATTGCGGAAAGTTATCCCGCACATATCGAAATCGAAAGAAAGGAATAATCGCCATGTTATTTATCTTAAATCTCCAATTATTCGCCTCGAAAAAAGGCGTTGGTTCAACTAAAAATGGTCGTGATTCGGCTGGCCGGCGTTTAGGCGCCAAAAAGGCTGATGGCCAATTTGCCCGTAGTGGTTCCATTATCTATCGGCAACGCGGTACAAAAATCTATCCCGGGGTCAATACTAAACGCGGTCGCGATGACACAATCTTCGCCACCACTGATGGTGTTGTCAAATACGAACGGGTTGGTAAAGACCGTAAACGCGTCTCGGTTTACGCACTCCCGGTGAGTAAGTAATAAAAAAGCCAATTTAGAAGACCACCGCTGGTGGTCTTTTTATGTTTAATTCTGTATAATAATAATCAATCACGAGGACGTATTTATGAAAAAAATCTCAATTGTCGTACCAATGTATAACGAAGAAGCGATGGTCGATAGTTTTTTGGCGCGGATTAAACAAGTAATTGATCCGCTTACGGACTATCAATTTGAGATTGTCGCCGTTAATGATGGCTCACGCGATGCAACACTAGCATTATTAATTAGCGCGCAGAAAAAAGAACCGCGCCTTAAAGTTGTTAATTTAGCCCGTAATTTTGGTCATGAACCAGCTGTTGCTGCCGGCCTCCATGTGGCGACTGGCGATGCGGTGATTCCAATTGATGCTGATTTACAAGATCCACCAGAAATCATTCCCGAAATGATTCAAAAATGGCAGGAAGGCTATTTTGTTGTTAATGCCCGCCGGGCATCACGTAAAGAAGATAGCATGATGAAGCGCTGGACCGCGAAGAAGTTTTATGATTACATGCAAAAACTTTCGGGAAAAATAAAAGTTCCGGCAAATGTTGGTCATTATCGTTTGATTGACCGGAAAGTCGTTGATGAAGTAAATCTTTTAAGCGAAACAAATCGCGTATTCCGTGTGCAAGTGCCTTATATTGGCTATAAAACAACGGAAGTGCTTTTTGCCCGTGCTAAACGTGAACATGGGAAAAGTCATTACAACTATCGCTCGATGTTTGATTTAGCGATTAACGCGATTATTTCATCATCGATTAAACCTGTTTATTGGGGACTAAAAATTGCGATTGGAATTGGTGTCATCACTGGTGTTTCTTCTTTAACTGAACTTGTGTTATTTACTATCAATTTAGTCAATAGCAGCTTATTAAATGGTATTAATCACCCGCTCTGGCTTTTACTTAATGTGCTGTTCTTTGTGACGACAATTTTACTGTTTGTACTTGGAATTATTTCCATCTATGTTGGCAAAACATTTGTCGAAGCACAAAAACGGCCATTTTATATTATTGAAGATGTTGTTGAGGTTCAGGAATAGTTATGTTTATCGATCAAGCAAAATTAACACTTATCGCTGGTAAAGGTGGCGATGGTGCAATTTCTTTACATCGCGAAAAATATGTTGATCGCGGTGGGCCCGATGGCGGTAATGGTGGCCGCGGTGGTTCAATTATCATGCGTGCTGATAGTGGCGTCACAACCTTAATTGCCTATCGCTTTGGCAAAACAATTAAAGCGCCAGAAGGGCAAAAAGGCGGGAAAAATAACGCCTATGGACGTTCTGGTCAAGATGTGTATTTAACCGTTCCTGTTGGTACGGTTGTTTATCAAGAACCAGAACATATCATCCTCGCTGATTTTACTAAACATGGTGAGGAAGCCCTTATTGCCAAAGGCGGTAAAGGCGGTCGCGGAAACGCTTGTTTTAAAAGTCCCCAAGTTCGCGTTCCCCGGTTTGCCGAAAACGGAACGCCAGGCGAAAAGAAAAGCCTGATTCTTGAATTAAAATTACTGGCTGATGTCGGGATTATTGGTTTACCAAATGCGGGAAAATCAACGCTATTAAGCATCATTTCGAGTGCAAAACCCGAGATTGGTGATTATCCTTTTACAACGATTAATCCGCAACTCGGTGTTGTTATGCATCACAATCAATCATTTGTTGCGGCCGATATGCCAGGTTTAATTGCTGGAGCAGCTGAAGGTAAGGGGCTCGGTCTACGTTTTTTACGCCACATTGAACGGACCCGCGTTTTAGTCCATTTAGTATCAATGGAAAATGCGCATAATCCTTATCAAGATTATTTAGCAATCCGGCAAGAACTCGATAGTTATGGACTTGGTCTACAAGATAAAATTGAAATTGTTGTCGCAAGTAAGATGGACGAAGATGGCGCTGAAGAACAACTAAAAGCCTTTAAGAAAAAACTGAAAAAAACACCTGTTTTTCCATTATCAGCATTAACTAATCTTGGGCTAGATGAACTTCTTAATCACATTGTGCGCACGCTAGAAAATGCACCTTCGCCACTACTTGTTCAGCCTGATGTAAGTCGCGACGTCAAAATTTATGATGCCTCGACAATGCTAGCGAAGCAACCATTATTTACAATTCGCAAAGTCAAAAATGGATATTATGCGATTGAAGGTGAAGAAATTATTGCCAAATATCGGCTTTATAACTTATCAGATGAAGACGGCATTCGCCGCTTGTTATATTATTTAAATAAGGCTGGTGTTGATGCCGCCTTAGCAAAAACAGATATTCAAGATGGTGATACGGTCTTACTTGATGATTTCGAATTTGAATATTTCCGTTAGGAGGTACGTCTAATGCGCTTAAACACCTATTTACAACAAGAAGTCGAAAAATTCTTACAAGAAAAAATGCGTGGATTTTCTGGTTATGTCCTCGGACTTTCCGGTGGTGTTGATAGTGCGCTCGTCGCGGCGCTTGTGCAAAAAGCCTGTGGTAATGATGCGCTTTTAACACTCGTACTACCAATTGATAGCGCCGAAGAAGATTTACTTGACGCTGCTCAAATGGTGAAAAAATTTAATTTAAACTCGCTGACAATTGATTTATCATCAAGTTATCATCATTTGCTTACCGTCCTTGAAGAAAAAGCCTTAGAAAATGGCAAGCCACTTGACCATCTTGCAAAAATCAATCTTAAAGTACGGCTTAGAATGGTGACGCTTTATGCTTTTGCACAAACGCACCACGCGCTTGTGGTTGGCACCGATAACGCCGACGAATATTATACCGGTTACTTTACAAAATATGGTGATGGGGGCGTTGATTTATTACCAATTGTCCACCTTACCAAAGGTGAAGTTATGCAAGCCGCGCGCCTTTATGGCGTACCAGCTTCGATCTTGAATAAAAAGCCGAGTGCCGGTTTATTTGCTGGACAAACCGATGAAGGCGAAATGGGGCTTAGCTATCATGATTTAGATCGCTATTTATTAGGTGAAGAAGTTTCCGACGAGGTTAAAACGCGGATTGAACAGTTACATCAAATCAGTGCGCACAAACGTGAACCTTTACCCCGACCAGGGGCGTTTCAACGAGATTAATCATGGGTAAAGAACGCTTTTCTGCGAGTTTACTTGCCGCCTTAATTGCCGCCTTTATCTTGTTAATCGTCTTAATTTTCTTTATTCTCATTACTTAGGAGGCAGGATTTTGCTTTATCAACTAAAAGGATTTGTTCGTGATGTACAACCCAATGCGATTGTGCTCGATGTCCATGACGTCGGCTATCTTTTATATGTCGCCCATCCAGAAGATTTTCCCCTGGGCGCCTTAGTCGATGTGCTGACACAAATGGTCGTACGCGAAGATGACATTTATCTTATCGGCTTTAGTGATGCAAAAGAAAAACAAGCTTTTAACGACTTAATTAAAGTAAGTGGTATTGGTCCCAAAACCGCGCTTAATGCCCTAGCATTTACCCGGCCTGATACTCTTTATCAAGCAATTGCCTTAAAGGATGTGCGGTTTTTGAAAAAACTGCCGGGGATTGGTCCTAAAGCCGCCAATCAAATTATCCTCGATATTAAAGGCCAACTTGTTAATGAAACCGCACTGCAAGAACAACGAAAAGAAGTTGTCAGCGCCTTAAAAAATCTTGGCTTTAAGAATCAAGAAATTTCCAAAGTTTTAACGCAAGTTGATCAAAAAAATCTCACCGATGAAGAAGTGCTTAAAGCCGCGTTAAAAGCCTTACGAAAATAAGTTATGGAACATATTTTAAATCCGCGATTAGCGAGTAATGAACAAGCTGAAGAAATCTCATTACGGCCGCAAAGCCTTGATGATTTTTTAGGACAAATTACGCTTAAGCAAAATTTACGCGTTTTTATTGGTGCCGCTTTGCATCGCGAAGAAACGCTTGATCATACATTGCTTTATGGTCCGCCGGGCCTCGGTAAAACAACTTTAGCATTAATTATTGCCAATGAGATGCACGGTCATATTCGCACAATTAATGGACCTTCAGTGGAAAAACCTGGTGATTTAGCGGCGATTCTTTCAACTTTAGAAGCGGGGGATGTTCTTTTTATTGATGAAATTCACCGTTTACCCCGCGTCGTCGAAGAAGTGCTTTATGGAGCGATGGAAGACTTCCAATTATCAGTGATGATTGCAAGTGATGGTAACGCCAAAGCATTAACAATTCCTTTACCGCCGTTTACGCTTGTTGGTGCGACCACGCGGATTGGTGATTTATCCGCACCCTTACGCGCGCGTTTTGGTATTAGTGAAAAAATCAATTTTTATACGGTGGAAGAAATTACGCGCATTATTGAACGGACCGCCCTTGTTTTTAATACGTCAATTGCTGCGGAAGCGGCTAGCGAAATTGCGCGGCGTTCGCGGGGAACACCACGGATTGCCAATCGACTTTATCGCCGCGTTCGCGATTTTGCCCATTATCACAAAGCTAATCACATCACCTTAGCGGATGCTTTATCTGCCCTTGAAGCTTTACAAGTTGATGATTTAGGACTTGATGAAGTCGATATTCGCTATTTACGCACAATCATTGAACGCTTCCACGGCGGACCAGTTGGGCTTGAAGCAATTGCTTCTGCGATTGGTGAAGAAGTGCAAAATTTAGATGATGTGATTGAACCGTATTTATTACAAATTGGTTTAATCAATCGCACAGCACGCGGGCGGATGGCGACACCAAAAGCTTATAAACATCTTGAAATTACTCATCAAGAAAGATTATTCTAATTGCGTCGATAAACGGAGTGATTAATCTATGACATTAACAGCGGGCTTTATTGCCCTTGGAACAACAATCTTCGTAATCGCGATAATTATCGGATTACTTTTTCGTTTACGCAACCGTCCACAACTTCAATGGTTACGACATACGCTTGCTTGGATATTAGTCTTTATTCCAGCATTTTTTTTGCTTATCATCAAAGATTGGCAGTGGGCTGCTCATATTGATCCAGTGTCACTGGCCTTTAATTGGTTCCATTATCTATGGATCGCCTTATTAGTGCTTACTAGCGGATCGTTTATTATGCTCGCCCGTTCCGAGCGTTTTCATCAAGAACGTTTTGGTTATATGAGCCGCCTTGATTTATTTACATTACGCTTTGGTGTTTTGCTTTTATCGATTGAAATCGTCAAACAAATATATTTTGCCAACCTTTTTATCGGGCAATATCAATTTTATTTGCTGCCATTTCAATTTTGTTCGGTTCCGATGTTTGTATGTTTAATCGCTCCCTTACTTAAACCGGGCTACTTTAAAAAGATGCTTTATGACTTTCTTTCCTTATTTATGTTTATTGCCGGCTTTGCTGTGATGGTGTTTCCAACGACCGTGTACACACAAGCCGTCTATATTTGTTTTCACACGATGATTTGGCATGGTGGGATGGCGGCGGTTGGTATTTATATCATGACCGCTCGGCGCGTTGGCACATCATTTAAACAATGGTTACGCGGCGGTCTCCTCTTAAGTGGTTTTGTCTTAGTAGCGACACTTACCAATATCTTAATCCATTATTTTGGTCGTCCGGAAATGCAAGGATTTAAAGCGTTCTTTCTTGATCCCTGGGCGCCCGATGGCTATAGTGCAATCTTTGTTATTAGCTCTTTCTATAGCACATTCATCTACCAATGGGGATTACCAATTATTGTTGGTTTCCCATTATATTTAATCGTGTATTTAACGGCTTTTGGACTTGGTAGCATGATTGTTTTTCTACTCGCACGGCTTTGTATTTGGTTAATGCATAAAAAAGAAGATGTGCGGAAATTCGATTTAACGGAAGAGCCTATTTCTGTGTTTTAGTAACACAAATTATCTTTATATTAAGTAATTTCTAGCTTATGCTAAATTAAATTTAGTACGATAAACACTGTCTTAAAGACACTAATCGTAATTTAATTACCGATAAAAAGACCTTTTTTTCATTTTTTTATTGAAATATTAAGTGAAGTATGGGAAGATAAATGTGTGTTTTTATATGTTCAATCAAAGTAATTTGAGGGGGAATTAATTATGAACAAGTTTTTAAGACGAATAGTCACACCTGTTGCGGTATTTGCCGCCTCTTTAGGTGTGGCGCTCGCGATGACCGGCCAAAGAGATGTAGTTGGGGCAGAAGCTGCTGAAGAAGCTGTTTATCATAATACTTCATTCAACACAACTGAAGGCTTCACTACTAGCAGCACATACAATGCACCGAGAACAGATCAAGGAACATCTCCCTATTTGTGGGATTTTCTTAATGGCACCGTTTCTACGACCAATGCGATTACATCGCCTTCTGCCCATTTACGTGGCTATGCAGGAGCACAAACTCCCAGCTTAGAAACCGCATTTGCAATACCTAATATAACTAAAGTAGTTTTCTCTTACAAGAGCGATACTAATATTTCTGTTGATCTAAGTTACAGTACCGACAATAGAGTGACCTGGTCAACCGTAACCAATTTTGCTCGTGCTAGTTCGGCGACGCAAGTCACATATACAATTAATGCTGCGGGATTAGCTGGAAGTGCAAACCTTAGATGGCAAATGCTTAATGGGGGAACTGCAACTGGTTCCAGTGCAAAGTTAATAATCGATGATATAACAATTTACTACATGTCTAGCACTCCTGTTGTAACATTAAGTTCAATTTCGATTAGTGGTACTCCAGAAACTTCTTACTTTGAAGGTGAATCATTTGATTCGACCGGAATTACTGTTACTGCGCTTTATAGTGATAATTCAACTGCAGATGTTACCTCTTTAACTACTTATACACCCGAACCCTTGACTGCTGGAATTACCACTGTTGTAGCTCATTATACGGAATTAGGAGTTGAAAAAACTGCTGATATAACTGGGATTACAGTTACCGCAGTTGTCGTTACAGGGATTAGCCTTAAAACTGCTGGAACACAACTTTTTACCCTTGGGCAAACTTTCAATACTTCCGGTTTAGTTATTACCGCTACTAAAAATAACAGCACTGTTGAAGATGTGTCAGCAGGTTTAACTGTTACTGGTGTTAATACGATGGTTTTAGGCCAACAAACAGCAACTGTTGAATATGAAGGATTTACAACAACTTATCAGGTAAATGTTACAAATAACGGTGCATCTGTTGGAGAACCATCTTTTGCTACTGATTTATTTATTTCTGAATATATTGAGGGAAGCAGTAATAATAAAGCAGTTGAAATTTTTAATGGAACTGGCACAGTTATCGATTTAAGTTCCTACCAAATCAATTTATATAGTTCAGCAGGTACGACGGCTAACTATACTTTGTCATTGTCTGGAACCTTAGCTAGCGGTGATGTATATGTTGTTTCGCACTCTAGTGCGAATCCCACTATTGCGGCTGTTAGTGACATTACTAGCACCATTACTTATTATAATGGCGATGACAGCGTTGCCTTGCTAAAAAACGATGTCATTATCGATATTATTGGCGATCAAGAAGGCGATCCTGGAACCGCTTGGACAGGTTCTGATATCAATTCTAGTTCAGCATCAACTGCCGAGATGACTTTGGTTCGGGATAGTTCAAATCTTTCACCAACAACAACTTTTAGTTTTAATCAATGGATTGCTTATCCTCAAGATACATTTTCTTATCTAGGAACTCATGATTTTGCTTCTTCTGATGTTACAGCGTTAGAACAAGCAACTGCTTATGCAAATTATGTTTGGAGTGGAAGAGGTGACTTTGAACAAGGCACATGTGTCGAGGTATTAGCGGATTTAGAAGCAGAATATGGCTATATGTCCACTGATGCTAAAAATTTGTTTGATGAAAGTACTGATGAATTATTTATCAATGCACAATATCGCTTATCTTATTTGAGAGCTTGGGTGGCTGCTAATTCCCCTGGAGCTACAGCAAATCCGCTTGATTTAGCGAGCAACACATCAATTACCTTACTTATTGGTATTCTCGGTTTAACCTCCGTCGTGGGATTCTATCTAGTCAGTAAAAAGAAATACGAAAATTAATAATTAATCCTTCCTATAAAGGCGCACCTTCGGGTGCGCTTTTTTTATACAAAGATAAAAAGAAAGAGGAAAGTTAGTAAATCAAACTCTTTTTCTTTGAGTAAATGAAATTAATAAATACATTAAAAATTACACATTGCTTAGCCACTATTACAAGATTTGCATTGAGTGTAAGTATTAAGATAGCGAAAAAATGAGAAATAGAACTCGGTAAATTAGAGTTAGAATATAACTATATGAGTAGCACTACACAACATGAATTTTCGCCAAATTACGATCCAATATTTATTGATGCGCGCACGCTTATAACCTATTTAGAGATTCGGCGCGCCAGTCAATTAGAAGCCGCCCTTGGCCTCACAAAAATTATCAATAGTCAACGTTTAGCAATGCTGATTGAAATGCTAGCTACTGTCGTCTTTTCTAAATTCTATTCGAGCAATCGCCCGAAGTATATATATTTTTTTCAATACGCTTATACGCCCTATTAAGCCGAGATTGAAGAATAAAGTGTCAATTGTTTTTATTTACAATCAAAGCTTGATTATTGAGGATAATTTTCGGTGGTTTTTGTTGCATTTTTCCCCTTCATAAGATAAAGTAAACATTGCAGTTAATTACTTATGTAATAAGTAGTGTTTTATCTTATTCACAAAAACTGAAAATTGTTCCATAGATGGAGGAGTAATATATGCGTCGATTCTTTGGGTACCTATCCTTAGTACTTTCTTTACTTTTAGGGATTGGAGTCAGTGCATTACCAGTCATCAAAGACATTAATGCTAACTATGAGTATGCCGCTGGTCGTGAATTCACTTATCGGATTGATTTTAAAGAAACCGATGATGGAATTGATCATAGCGATGAAGCAATCACACAGGAAACATCAGACTGGGTCGCTTCGACCATGGATGAACGCTTAAATCTCGCCGGTGTCTCCAAATATCAAGTTAGTCAAGAAGGCACTGATATTATTCGTGTAACTTTAAATCGTAGTAGCGATATCGAATATGAACGCGCGCGGATTTTATTAAATTATGATCCGAACTTTACTGTCGCACTTGGTGATAAAGATAAAGATGCTTTAGCCATTGCTGGTGAAGAAGTATTTGGTACAGCGCGGGTTGAATATCTAAACACTTATCCGGTCGTTGTTATTCCGCTCATCGATGAAGAAGCGCAAACAGCATTTAAAACCTTAGCGGAAGCCGGTGCCGATAATCAAAAAGCCGCTGAAGAAGCGGGCACGGCAACAATACCCGAAGGTCAAGAAGAATCGCAATTACAAACAGAATCAACAATCGTCATCTGGGCGAACTATGATGCTGATTACGATTCACTCGCCTTAGCGCAAACTGATAACGAAGTCGCGGGTAAAGTTTTTATGACTTTTGACCCCCGGCATGTTTACTGGTCACAATCGGAAACTGAAGAAAGTGAAATCGCAATGGCGATGTCGCTTGGTGATGCCGATGAAACAACTGGTCAATACACGGCCCAAAACATTGAAACCGCTAATAATAATGCAAATTATTTAAAGAATGTCTTTAACGCTTCCTCGTATGGCGATTATCAAGTGACATTCTTATTTGAAGATACCGTTGCCCCATCAGTCGAGTATTTACTTGATACAAGCGAAACTTTGTCTATCGCTTGGTCGAAAACACTAATTGCCACTGTTGTTGGTTTAATATTAGTTGCCACTGTTCTTATTGTCTTTATGCGCTTTAATGGACTCAATGCCTTTTTACTCGCTTTAGTCACTGGTTTAACGACCTTAGCAACATTCAATTTAATTGGTATGGAGTTTACGACATCCGGCCTTGTTGGCCTACTTGTCACGGGTCTATTATCATTGCTTTCTGTGCTTGTTTATCACTATAAATTCAAAGAAGAAGTTTATCGTGGTCGCACTTTGAAAAAGGCGAACAGTGAAGCAGCAGGGCGGAGTAATGTTGTTGTTTTAGATCTCTCGATTATCACTTTCCTTGTCGGCATTGGCACCTATTTCTTTGGTGGCGGCGCTTTATCAGCGTTTGCTACAATGCTGATGATTGGTGGCTTAGTCAATATTGTCACCGGTTTATTTTTACCAAAAATCCTCGGCTGGTTTTTGACTAATGAAACGGCATTCCAAAATAAATATCATCTATTTGGTATTGATGCCCAAAAAGTCAATCAACCACAAATGAGTAATGATGAAATTTATCAAGGTCGCTACGCCAATGCGCCGTTAACAAAAAACCATAAAACAACCGGAATCGGTCTATTTGTTGTTGGTATGGCCTCATTAACGTTAATGCTCGTGTTTGGCCTTACAAGCGGAAATGTGCTTAATCCTGCTGTTGGCGGTGACTATTCACGTGTCTACATTTCCTTAAAAGAAGATAGCCCAATTTCCACAGTATCAACAACCACTTCACCAGAAATTCTTTTAGGTAATATTACGATTGATGGAGCCCCACTATCGTATTCAACCTACGATACACAAGAAGTTACAATTCGTGAAGGTCTTGGTGAAGAAGCGCGTGACGTTGATTACACTTATTATATTTTCAATCTTGAAGCAAAATATACTGGTGAAGAACTAGTTACCTATGTTGATGGAGCAAGCGTCGTTCACGTTGATGTGCCATTAGCCGAAGCTTTAACTACTGTTTTTGAAGATGTTGATGAAACCGCTGAAGTGACATTAAACCCCGTGGCCGTCACAACGGGAACACCAGCCTTTATTGATGTTGTATATGCAACATTAGTGAGCTGGGGACTAATTAGTGTTTATTTATTATTACGGCATGGTATCAGCCGTGCCCTATCATTTGCGACAACGAGTATGTTAGCCGCACTTGTGAGTGTTGGAATCTTTGTGATTAGTCGGATTAGTGTTTTACCAATTACCGCCCTCGCCGCTTTACCCGCTTTATTATTTAGTGCCTACCTTGTTGTTGTAATTATTAATAAGGAAAAAGAACGGAAAGCGGAATTAGGTAAACGCCCAGACTTTGATTATGAGCAAGAAGCACTGAAATCTGTTGGTATCTCTGGTTCATTATCATTCTTATTTATTGCCCTTGGTGTTCTTTTATTCCTCAATCAATTTGGGTTAGCACCGTTTGCTAACGCTTGGCTCTTTATGGCCTTAATCTTTGCCGGTTTACTGGCCAATATGGTAGCGATTAAGCTCTTTGTTCCAAATGAATTGATCATTCGCATGTTACTCAAGCGCTTACCAAAGATTGAACGCAAGAAGAAGAAAAAAGTTAAAACCAATATCAATCAAAAAACCTCAGCTGAACCGGAAGAAGCAATTCTCATCGGGATTAACGACTAAAACAAACGGTGGCCTTTCGGTCGCCGTTTTCTTTCCCTTAATGAAAACTTTTCTTGATAAATTACTCGCTTACTTTGAACTTGATCATGCAACATATGATCAAATGCGCCAACCGGTAACATTTACTTCTTTACCGGATTTTTCGCATTTTACGGGCATTGAAATCGCTGTTGAGCGGATTGAAAAAGCGATTGCCAATCAGGAAAAAATCGTGATTTATGGCGATTATGATTGCGATGGAATTTCCGCGACGACAATTCTTGTCTATGCGTTTAAATTACTTAATTATCCAGTCGGCTATTATATTCCGAGTCGTTATATCGATGGCTATGGTCTTAATGGCGAACGCGTCAAACAATTTTATGAAAAAGGCTACCAATTAATTATCACGGTCGATAATGGTGTGAGCCAACATCAAGCAATTGATTTAGCAAATAGTTATGACATTGATGTAATTGTAACTGATCACCATCAAATATTAGATCACCTACCCGCAGCTTATGCTATTCTACATCCAACATATAGTAATTATGGAACTGTCGTGACGTGTGGGGCTTATGTCGCCCTGATGCTGGCCACCGCCTTATTAAAGCGTGAAGAACGTTATCTTGTAACCTTAGCCGCCCTAGCGACGATGAGCGATATGATGGTTTTAAAAGAATATAACCGCGCTATCGTGAAACTTGGTAGTGAGTATCTTAACGAAAATCAATATCGCGCATTAACGCTCCTTGCGGGGGAAGGTCCCTACACTGAAGATTGTTTCTCCCTCGGGATCGCGCCGAAAATAAATGCCATTGGGCGCATGGTAATGACAACTGATATCAATTTGCTCGTCGAATATTTATCCACAAATGATGAGGCCAAACGGCAAAAACTTTATCAATGGATTATTTCGATTAATCAGGAACGACGCGCGACAATGAAAGATGCGCTTAATAATAACGATGAAGTTGATTTAACAGCACCGGCGATTGTTGTTGTTACTAAAGAAAAAGAAGGATTGATTGGTTTACTTGCTGCTCAATATCTAAATAGTTACGATAAACCGGCGATTGTCTTTACCGCTTCAGAATTAGATGCGGATTTATTAAAAGGGAGTGCGCGCTCACGCGCGGGCTTTAATATCGCCAAAGCATTTCAATCGTTAGCGGATATCCTCATCTCATACGGTGGTCATGGTGGTGCCGGTGGTTGTTCAATTAACAAAAGTGATCTCCCCGCCTTTAAACAACGCTTTAATGCGCTAGCCGAACAATATTTACTCGAAACGGAACATCAAAAGACAATTGCCATCACACTCAGTGAGGTTAACTGGGAAAATTATCAATTAATGCGGGAGTTTGCCCCCTTTGGACATAGTTTCCCGGCTCCATATTTCAAATTAGCGGATTTACATCTAAAAAATCTTACATTTAGCCGTGATAATAAACATCTACTAACAACAATTGATCAGAATATCAAGCTTGTCGGATTTAATAAGCCCGCTAGTCAATTTAATCTACAAGCAACCTATAATTTCTACGGACGGTACACACTTTCCACTTATCGAAATGCAACTTCATTACAATTTCAAGTCGATGAGATTGAAGAAGTGTAAAATATTAACTTAATCTAAAACTCTAGATAATTCTTAAAAATAAGGCATTATTGACATACTTTAAAAGAAAGCGCTAAAAAATAGTAGCAATTTGTCTATATCAATAATATTTTAAATTAGTTTCTGCTCATCAGCTTGATGACTTTAACTGCCTTTGCCACTACCCCCATAATTGACTCTTGTAGCGTTGTTAATCAATTTACGAACGCTGTTGTAGTAAGTTTTAGCGATGATATGAATGGTTTTTGCATCAAGGATTATTCTAGGAGATATCGAAGGTTAATATACAACAAGATTCCCCAGCTACAAAACAATAGTTATGGGATTCGTAGTTGAAGAATTAGCAAAATTAGTAAATAGTGTCATCGACAATATACCAGTAGTGCGTGAATGTTATGTGCTATGAGCGCTGGGACTTGGTGAACTTCCATTTGAAAGCGGATTTACTCCTAAATAAATTTACGTTAATCATAGTAATAAACTAAATATTTATATTTTGATTGCTGTCCTTAGAAGTGGCGCTAGGCAGGTGTTTATTTTAACCATCATCGATTTCTTCAGTTGTTTAAAAATTGCTAATATTTGTCAAGGAGGTAGCATTTGCCTCTTTTTTTAATGCTTATCAAAAAACCTAATCAATTAGGGAAAACTTTTGTTTATATTTCTAAATAATCTTTGTATAATAATTACATAAATGATTCAACAAAAAATCAATGTGCGAAATCATCCGGAATTAAACTCATATAAAATGAGCTTTTTGTGTATTTTGCGTTTTATTTTGTTATAATCATTTTGTAATAGATAAGGAGGAAAATATGAAAAACAAAATTGTTCTATTACCTATGATGATGCTTCTCCTTGCTGGGTGCGGACCTGCGACTAGTTCCGTAACTCCAAGTGAAGATGACCCAAGTATTAATGAGTCGAGCATCGAAGTCCCTTCAGAAAGCTCTGAAGAAGTTGGTTTATTGCCGATTTCTGACGCCCGTGATGTCGAATCCGGCGAAGTAGTCAATACTGCTGGTGTCGTCACTGCTATCTATCAAGATAGTGTCGATGATGGAACCTTCTCCGTCGCTATCCAAGATGGCGATATTGCAATGTTACTTTATCACGTGAGTGCTGAAGTACTCGGTGAAACTGCGGTTGGTGATTCAATCGAAGTTGTTGGCGAATCAGCCCCATATTATGAAACGATGGAACTCAATCCTGTAACAAGCATTGTAGCAGCCGAAACCACCTATACAGCAACTGCCCTTGAAATCCCCAATATTAGCGCAATTACTGATTGGTCGGAAATGGATAGTCGCTTAGTGACTATCGTTGGAACGAAGAAACCATCCAACACAGAACTTAATACTGGTTCTAACAACTACTATTATGTGTGGCAAGAACAAGGCATGGTCGAAGCCTTAGCCTACATCAATCGTAATGTTGGCGTCGCAGCTATTGAAGCGATGAAGCCAGTCTTAGACGTTGCTGATCCTTACACGGAAAACCTTGAATTAACCGGTATTGTCGGTTTCTATAAAGGTGCCCCACAAGTATTATTCTATGATGTAGCGAATGCTGTTGTTGCAGATAACCCAGTAGATGACCCAACTGCTTTAGAAATTAAAGTAGCGGGTGATGCGGCTGCCACCACGGTTGAAGTTGCTCAATTTGAAAAAGTTCGTTTAGCTGGTCTATTTACTCCAGCCGCTGTTGCTGATCGTGAATTAACCTGGACCTCAAGTGATGAAACCTTAGCAACTATTGATGCTTATGGTGAAGTGACTGGTGTTGCTCCTGGTACAGTCACCATCACGGCGACCTCCGTTGCCGTTCCAACTTTGACCGCTACATTTGAAGTGGTTGTTGTTGCTGGCGAACCAATGAGCATTGCCGATGTACGTGCTCTAGATAATGGCGTTGTTGTTCCAGTTCGTGGAACCGTTACTTCTGCTCCAAGTTCTGGAAACTATACCATTCAAACTGGCGATGCCGCTTTATACTTATACAATGTCCCAACCGACATGCGTACAGGTATTGAAGTTGGCGATGATATCGTTGTCGTTGGTGAAACTGACAATTATAATGGTCTTGAACAAATTGCTAGTATTTCGGCAGTTACTGATCTTGGACCAACTTTAACCCCAATTGTTCCAGCAGAAGTTACTGATTTAGCAACTCTCGTGGCTGGTTGGGATTCACGTTTAGTTTCGATTGAAGGCTTAGAATATGTCTCTGGTTCCGTGACAGTCGGTAGCCACAGCAATATTACGCTTTCACTTAATGGCACCGAAATTACACTTCGGACAAATAAGTATACTGATGATACCGAAGAACAAGCCATGAAAGATTTAATCGATGGATTAACCGCTGGTGACTTTGTCGACTTTGATGGTGTTCTTGGTTGGTACAATAGTGCTCAATTAGCCTTTAATAGTGCTGCTGATCTTACCGTTGCTGCTCCATACGTTCCTGGAACAGTAACCGCTGTTACCGTTACCTCTGAAGATGATGCTACTTCATTAGCCGCTAATGGTAATTTACAATTAACTGCCACTGTTACTGCTGATGGCGCTACCCACAATGAAGTGACTTGGACATCCAGCGATGAATCAGTCGCAACAGTTGACGCTGCTGGCTTAGTTAGTGGTGTTGCTACTGGTACTGTTACCATTACGGCCACTTCATCTGTCAACACCGCGATTTCTGACACGATTGAATTAACTGTAACCGAAGCAGTTGTCAGCCTCAGTGATACCATTACCAATGAAGCCATGGGCTTAACAGGTTCATCTTATTATGATGGTACCGCCGTTGTTGGTGATTTATCTCTCTCGTTTACTCAACTTTACAATGGTACTTATCCGCAAGGTGGTACAACTAAAGTGCTACAAATGCGTTATAAAGATGGTGTTCAAAGTAGTTTTAAAAATACAGTTGCTACCACTTTAGCCATTAAGAGCATTACTGTTACTTATATGGGCACTAATGCCACCTTTATGGAATATATGGCTGCTACTGATGATGCCGGTTTATTAGTGGCCACTCCGACACAGTTTGGTGATGGTGCTAAATTAGTCGTTGGAACAAATGATGTTGTTGTTTTAGATTTTGCTGAAGCGAGTGATATCCACTTCTTCCAGATTCAAAAACCTGCACTTAACTATACGGCTTATTTAGCTTCTGTCGTTGTTGAATACTATCCAGCTGCTTAATTAAATTTAAAACTAATAATTAAGTTTTAAGGCTAACCCGCAAAGGTTAGCCTTTTTCATTTGCGAAAGCAAAAATAATGTTATAATCTAAAAAGAAAATACTGAGGTTAATATGGACGATATTAAAGAAAAACTTCCGCTGAATTCTATCGATTCAGTTTTGGATGCAACAAGTTATATCCCCCGTGAAACA
>Ga0265295_1002209_pt1 | contig 31724 bp, 22 predicted proteins | sample Munlansysbiofilm_FD_192503 | JGI IMG/M metagenome (GOLD analysis project Ga0265295, IMG submission 192503) | Leachate microbial communities from a municipal landfill in Southern Ontario, Canada - Methane capture system biofilm | ecosystem: Engineered > Solid waste > Landfill > Unclassified ... | reverse complement strand
TCGGGGGTCACTTTGACACTTCTTAACTGTTTCAACCCTTTGGTTTTGAATGTTCCGGTCAGGAAAACCAAAGAGGGCTCTAAAGTCGAGGCTCTCACAGTGATGTTTCGACAGGAATTTCATATAACCGGCACGGCCGGAGCGAGGGAGGCATCCGGCCACAACGAATATTGAAACTCCGCTACCTATGGCGCTTCGAAGCGAGTTTCCTATAAAAACCGACACGTCCTGGCAGACACAACAAAGGTTGAAACTTGAATCAGGACTAAACTTTGTTTCTTGTCTCTTGTCTCAAGTTTCTTGAATGCCGGACCCCTGCGTAAAAACCCACCCCGACCACGCTGCCAACCCCATCTGCCACAACATCAAGGATATCGGCCGAACGTTCCCCAACAAAGCTCTGGTGAAACTCGTCGCCTACACCGTACAGGGTTGAAAAAATAACGGCAGCAAGGATCAGATTACGCAGGGAAAGGGTGAGGAGGGTCTCGTTTACGAGCATTCTTGCCACGAGCGCTCCAAGCAGGGCGTAACCGCAGAAATGCATCACCTTGTCCGCATGGGCAAAGGTCGGCAGCGTGTCCAACGAGGCTGACGAAGACTGCCAGAAGATAAGGGCACAATAGGCGATCACCGGCAGCCGGTAGAAAATGGTTTTTTTCATTATAAAAACATAATAGTTTCCAACCCTTACAGAATATCCCAGTCCAGACGCCTCGACCTCATGTGATGGAGAACGGGCACCATGAAGTCAGCGATGGCAAGCCCCATCCTCACCTTGCCGTCAAGGGTTCTGACGCTTAAGGTATCACTCTCCCGCTCCTTGTCACCAATGGTTATAATCAGGGGCACATAGTTCACCTGGGCCTCCCTGATCTTCTTTTTCAAGCTCTCGGTCCTCATGTCCACCTCACAGCGGATACCGTTGGCCTCAAGTTCTTTTTTCACTTCCTGGGCATGGTCGACCAAGTCGTCGTTGATGGGCAGCACCACGGCCTGGACCGGGGCGAGCCAGAGGGGGAACTTGCCGGCAAAGTGCTCGACCAGGATACCGAAAAACCGCTCGATGGAGCCATATATAACCCGGTGGATCATGATGGGCCGGTGCTTTTCGTTGTCGGCCCCCTTGTAGGTCAGGTCGAACCTCTGGGGCAGGGCCATGTCCAGCTGGACGGTGCCGCACTGCCAGGTTCTTCCCAGGGCATCCTTGATGTGAATATCGATCTTTGGACCGTAAAAGGCGCCGTCGCCCTCGTTTATGATGTACTCCCGACCATACTTGTCCAGGGCGTTTTTAAGGCCTGCCGTTGCCTCGGCCCACTGCCCGTCAGACCCGATGGACTTCTTTGGCCGGGTGGAGAGCTCCAGGTGAAAACCAAGGCCAAACCGGGAATAGATCCTTTCCACAAGCTCTAAAACCCCGAGGATCTCGGCCTCAATCTGGTCGGGGGTCATGAAGATGTGGGCGTCGTCCTGGTGAAAGGCCCGGACCCTGAAAAGACCGTTAAGGGCACCCGAAAGTTCGTGGCGATGGACAAGACCGATTTCGCCGGCCCGCAGGGGAAGATCCCGGTAGGAGTGGGATTCGCTGCTGTAGAGAATCATGCCGCCGGGGCAGTTCATGGGCTTGATGGCATACTCCTCCTCGTCCACCACAGATGTGTACATGTTCTCCCGGTAGTTCTCCCAGTGTCCGCTCTTTTCCCAGAGCTTACGGCTCAGCATCACAGGAGTTTTGGTCTCCACGTAACCTGCTGCCCTGTGCTCGTCCCGCCAATAGGAGAGAAGCTCATTCCACATGTCCATGCCCTTTGGGTGGAAAAACGGCATGCCGGCGGCCTCCTGGTGAAAGCTGAAGAGCCCCATGCGGGTGCCGATCTTGCGGTGATCGCGTTTTTTTGCCTCCTCGATGAGGTAGAGATAGGCCTTGAGCTCTTTTTTATCAAAAAAGGCCGTTCCGTAAAGCCGCTGGAGCTGCTCTCTCTCCTGGTCGGCCCGCCAGTAGGCACCCGAGGTCTTCATGAGCTTGAGCCCCTTGATCATCCCTGTATGGGGGATATGGGGTCCCCGGCAAAGATCGACAAACCCGCCCTGGCGGTAAATGGAGATGGTCTGATCCCCAAGGGCGCTGATCAGTTCCTTCTTGTAGGGATTGTCCTTGAACATCTCAAGGGCCTCTTCCCTGGTGATCTCGAAGCGCTCAAATGTTTTTTTGGCCTTGACAATCTTTGCCATCTCAGCCTCAATCCCGGGAAAGTCAGCGTCTGAAATTGGCTCCATGTCAATGTCGTAGTAAAATCCATCCTCGACCACCGGACCGATGGTGAGCTTTGCGTCTGGATGAAGATTCTGAACTGCCTCGGCCATGACATGGGCCGCACTGTGGCGGAGGATCTCAACCGCCTCAGGGTCCCTTGTGGTGATGAGCCTGACGGCACAATCCTCCTTGATCTCAACATCAAGATCCAGGAATTTACCGTCGATCTCCATGGCAACGCAGTTCCGGGCAAACCCCTCGGAAATATCCATTGCCACATCCATGCCTCTGGGATAGTCGTTAAAAGACTTTATACTGTTGTCAGGAAGTGTTATATTAATCATTTTGGTTATCCATAACTATATTAGTTTAAATTATTTATGATATAAAACATTAAACATTAAGGGAACTGCCCGAAACGGTCAAGGATAAAATGATTGAATATACGCTGATCGAAACTGAAGAAGATCTTGCGGCCCGGTGCGAACTCCTGAAAACAGAAAAACGGCTGGCCTTTGATCTCGAAGCCGACTCCATGCACCACTTCAAGGAAAAGGTCTGCCTGGTCCAGATAGCGGATTCCAGGGACTCGTTTGTTGTTGACCCCCTGCCCATGGATAATCTGTCTGCGCTTAAACCCGTGTTTGAAGATCCCTCCATCACCAAGGTGTTCCACGGATCAGATTTTGACATCCGCAGCCTTGACAGGGACTTTGACATCCACGTTAACAACCTGTTTGACACAGAAATTGCCTGCCGGTTCCTCGGCATACACAAGAGAAGCCTTGCTGCACTTCTTGAAAAACACTTTGACCTCACCCTGGACAAGCGTTTTCAAAAGACCGACTGGTCGAGACGCCCCCTGTCAAAGGAGATGATCACCTACAGTGTAAACGATGTGGCCTACCTTCTGGAGCTGAGTGAGATTCTGAAACGCCGACTTGAGGATGAGGGCAGACTTGCCTGGGCAGAGGAGGAGTTTGAACTTCAGACCATGGTGCGCCATGACAACAACGGAGACGAGCCCCTGTTTATGCGCTACAAGGGTGCCGGCAAGATGGGTAGGCGCACCCTTGCCGTACTTGAAAATCTTCTGCACCTCAGAAAAACCATGGCCGAAGAAAAAGACCGCCCCCTGTTCAAGATCATCAGCTCCGAAGCCATTGCCAAAATGGCGGCCAACCAGCCCGAAACCCTGGGCCAGCTGAAAGAACTTCGGGCCCTGAGCCCGAGGCAGGCAGATATGTACGGAACCCAATGCGTTGCAGCCATCATGGAAGGGCTCAAAACCCCTGAAAAAAAACTTCCCCTGTATCCGAAAAAAAGAATCCCGGAAATGCCGCCCCAGGTCCCGGAACGGATACGATCCCTCAAGGAGATGAGAATTGCGGCCAGCAATCGAACCCAGATCGAACCTGGATTTTTGCTCAACAACACCCTGATCACAGCCATTGCCCTTGCATCACCCGAAACCCCCGAAGAACTTGCAAAATTAGACGGCATGAGAAACTGGCAGATGGAGGCCCTGGCGGACGATATTTTATCCACCCTCAGGATCTGTGCCTGATTAGTAGGCAGTAGTCAGTGGGGAGCCATGAATAGTGGTCTACATTATTATCAAGGCCTGAAAACGAAAACTGATAGTGTGCAAAAGGAGATAAGAATGCTGCTCAGCTTCACCAAAATGGAGGGCCTAGGAAATGATTTTATCATGCTCGATGACAGGGACGGAATTATTTTAAAAGAAATATCCTACCCTGTGCTTGCACAACGCCTCTGCTCCCGTCGTTTCGGCATCGGCGGGGACGGAATTATCATCATCCTGAATTCGAAAACGGCGGACATCGGTTTTAAGATCTTCAACCCGGACGGATCAGAGCCTGAAATGTGCGGCAACGGCATGCGCTGCTTTGCCCAGCTTGTGTTTGAAAAAAAGATCATCACAGAACAACGGTTCACAGTTGAGACCCTTGCAGGCGGGATCGTTCCCGAGATCCAGCTCACCGCTGGAAACCAGGTTAAAGCCGTTTGCGTGGACATGGGCGAGCCGATTCTCAGACCCGACCTGATTCCCTTTAAATGCCAAGAAGAAAGAGCCGTGAACGAAAAGATCCAGGTGAACGGCAGGGAAGTATCTCTCACGGCAGTCTCCATGGGCAACCCCCACGCAGTTATCTTTGTGGATGATGTGGAGGGAATAGACCTTGAAGGCCTTGGCAGGGCCGTTGAAACCCACCCGAATTTTCCCGCAAAGACCAACGTGGAGTTTGTCCAGGTCATCAACGACCAGGAACTCAAAATGAGGGTGTGGGAACGGGGGGCCGGGGAAACCCTGGCCTGTGGAACAGGGGCCTCGGCGGCCCTTGTGGCGGCATCGCTCAACGGGCTCACCCAAAGGTCGGCCCTTGTTCACCTTGCCGGCGGGGATCTGTCCATAGATTGGGATGAAAATAGCAACCACCTCTTTAAGACAGGCCCTGCAACCATGGTTTTCACCGGTACAATCGAAATTTAATCTCAACCTTCAATGTTCAGCCTTTCCGGGTCAGACCTTTACCCCATGTGAAAAAAGCAGATAGAGCACCCAGCACAAGGCCTGCGCCAAATCCTGTCAAATGGGCCAGCACGTCGGTATTTTCACCTCCGCTGAGCATTCCCACAAGGGCAATGCCCGCCCCCAGGGGGAAAAAAATCTTTGGATGAAACCCCTGTCCGGCCCGAATCCTTTTAGCCGTCTGAACGGCCGTAAGAATGCCGGCCGCCCCCATCACCGAGGTGGAGGCACCGATGGAGAGATGGGCCGTGCGGTAGCAGAGGGCCGTAACGAAGTTGCCTGCGGCCCCTGCTGAAAGGATCATCAACAGACCCGGCAAAGTTCCCACAAGGGTACACACGGGAACCCCAAAGACGATCATGCCCACGGCGTTGCCGAGAAGATGTCCGAGATCTGCATGGAGAAAGAGGGCCGTTACCGTCCTGTAAATCTCACCCTGGAGGATGTACAGGGCTGAAGAACCAAAGCCGTGAACAACGCTGGATTTTACCCCGTAAAAATCAGCACTCCAGTGAACAGCCCCAAGCAGAAGCACCACCCACACAGGCCCCCACACTTTCTGGACAGCCTTTACCTCGTTCGCACTTCTCCCTGTCCTGAGATTCTCCCCATAAAAGAGATGGAGAAGCTCAAGGGCCTCATCCCTGCGATCATCATCAATCTTCAGCTCAAAACGGTTCTCCTGACGTTCGACAACCACCTCAAACCCCTGGGAAAGGAGGACAAGGGCAAAGATTCGGGCGGATTCACGGTCAAGGTCGGTGAGAGCGGGTTTCATGGGTGAACTCTAGATGAAGTTCTGTTGCAATGCAAGCCTAATTCCTAAAACAATTTCCCATGACATTTCAGATAAAATCAGGTAATCTTGGAAAGTAACGGTTATGCCCTCACGAGCACAACAAAGATATAAGGGACACCTCTATGGCTGACGTTCTGATGGACAATTTATTCAAAGATATTGTAGAGACAATACGAGAATCCCTTTTGATATTGGATTCGGATCTAAGAGTTATCCTGGCGAGCCGAAGCTTCTACAATTCATTCCAAGCAACACCTGAAGAGACCATTGGGCAGCATATTTATGACCTGGGCAATAAAGAGTGGGATATCCCTGAGCTGCGGGAACTGCTGGAAAACATACTTCCCCGGAAAACCACCTTTGACGACTATGAGGTTGAACACAATTTTCCCACCATCGGCAGGCGCACAATGCTTTTGAATGCCCGTAAGATTAAACACGGGATGAGCAAGCAGCAGATGATCCTCCTTGCCATAGAGGATATCTCTGAAAGTATCCAATTAAAAGCCCTGTTGGAGGATTCTGAAATGCGCTACAGGCGACTTTTTGAGACAGCAGACGACGGGATATTGCTGCTGGAAAAAAAGCATTGGAAAATTTGTGACGCTAATCCAGCCATTTTGTCGATGCTGGGTTATTCCCAGGAAGAGTGTATCGGCAGCATCATGGAGGATATTGGGTTTACATTTCATGAGGGCTATTTCCAAGAACTGTTGCCTAGATTGGACAAGGAAGGAATCGTTTACTCTAAAGATCTTCCAGTACTGACTAAGGACAATCAAACTGTTGATACCGACATTTATATGGTCGACAAGGCAGCTTTAATTCAATGTAATATCCGCGATATCACTATAAAAAAGCAGCAGGCATTTGAGCGGGAACAGATGTTTGCGGCGATTGAGCAGGCTGGTGAGGGCATCGCCATCACTTCCCCAGACGGAATCATTAAATACATAAACCCTGCATTTGAGTCTATTACAGGCTATTCCAAGGAGGAGACAATCGGGAAAAACCCTGATTTCTTGAAAAGCGGACTGCAAGACCAGAAATTCTATAAAAACCTGTGGGATACAATTTTATCTGGCAGCCGGTGGACCGGACGACTCATCAACAATCGTAAAGACGGCACCGCCTATACCTCTGAATGCTCAATCTCTCCCATTAAAGATTTGGAAGGCAACCTTTTGAATTTTATTTGGATTTCAAAAGATATCACAAAGGAGATGGCGCTTGAAAAAAGAATTGAACAGGCTCAGAGAATGGAATCCATCGGTATTTTAGCCGGTGGAATCGCCCATGATTTTAATAATATTCTTTCGGTCATAATTGGTTATACCGAGCTCGCCCATGATGAGGTTGAAAAGGATAGCACCATTGAAGAGTATTTAAAGGAAATCCATATTGGCGGAATAAGAGCAAAGACCCTGGTCATGCAAATACTGGGATTTGCGAGACAATCAGATGAAACCATAAGTCCCCATCGGATTGATGTAATAGCTAAAGAGGTCTTAAAGTTCATTCGTTCTTCGATTCCTGCAACTATTGAAATCCAGTCAGATATTCAGAGTGATTCGCTCATCATGGGAAATCCTACACAGGTTCACCAGATCTTTATGAATCTTTGTACCAATTCGGCCCATGCAATGAAGGAGAAAGGCGGCATCCTTAAGATAAGTCTCAATGATATCGAAACAGATAAAAACTTAAAAGTACAGGATGTTGGCTTAAAACAGGGGAGCTATATTCAAATCAACGTATCGGACACGGGCATTGGTATTCCCCCTGATCTCCTGGGCAGAATTTTCGAGCCATACTTTACCACAAAGCCCCTTGAAGAAGGAACTGGATTAGGGCTTGCTTTGATCCACGGAATCGTTGAAAGCTATGGCGGGAAAACTATAGTAGAAAGCGGGTTGGGAAAAGGAACGGTTTTTACGATTTACCTACCCATTACCCAGAAGCGTAAAAAGGTTAAATTCTTCTCCAGAAAAGAATTACCTTCAGGCACGGAAAGCATTTTGCTCGTTGATGATGAAGCCCCGATATTAAAAATTGAGGAAAAAACCCTGGAGCATTTTGGATATTCGGTTACAACCTCTCTCAGCAGCGTTGATGCTCTTGAACTGTTTCGCTCCAATCCGAACCGTTTTGACCTGGTTATCACAGATATGACAATGCCAAAAATGAATGGCGACAAGTTGGCTGCCGCACTCATCAAAATCAGACCAGATATTCCGATTGTTTTGTTTTCCGGCTACAGTCAGAAAATGTCTGGTAAAGATATCACTGATATCGGAATCAAGGCCTTTGTATCAAAACCAGTTTCAAAGGAAACGATGGCAAAGACTGTTAGAAAGGTCCTGGATGAGGCAAAGAAACCTGCCCAAGAATAGTTGTCTTGGTTAAAGGACACCTTTATGAATAAAGCCAATCCAGCCATAATGGAATCTTATCGCTTCAAGCTCTACACCTGGGGCATTATAGTGTTATGGGGTCACTCAAAAATAATTTCACATTCTATGCCAATAAAGTATAATTCCAGTTTGGGAAAATTTCATGTTGTTTGATTCTCAGTGATGCCATTTGTTGATTCGAAATTTTTTTCCCTTTTTCATATTGCTTTGTCACAAGATGTGCGTCCACCTTTAACCCCTTAGAATTTTTAGTTGTTTTTATGTGGTTCAGCATAACTTCATAACTTCTGAGTGGAACACCTTTCCAATTGTCACTGATTGCACTAAAAAGTCTCTGTTCAATTGGATTTCATTTAGAACATCCGGGTGGATAATGGCATACGGTTACATCTACCTTTTATTCAAAAAGCGGATCATCCTTTTGCGCTGATCATCTCAGATCAGCATATGCCCGAAATGAGTGGAAACGAGCTGTTTAAAAAAGCGATCGAAATGACACCCGACACTCGACGGATTATAATGACCGGCTATAGTGATGCAAAAGCTGCTGCACAAGCAATAAATATGGGTGCAATCCATCGATACATTAAAAAACCCTGGGAGAACATAGCCCTGGTTGAGACGATAAAACAAGAGCTTGGGATTTACCATAAAATTCAGGAAAAGCATAAACTGATACGAATTACAAAAACTCAGAATGCGCGCCTTTATAACTTTGCAAAGAATATTACTGAAAAAAATCGACAATATCAGCGGGTTTCATGGATAAACTATAGATGAAGTTCAGTTGCAGTGCAAGTTCAACTTCTGCATCAACCCTATAATATTGACAACCTTGCCAATCATATGTACTGTATCTGTGTACATAAAATCAGGAGAAAAATATGACAATACAGACAACATACACTAATGCCCGGGCAAGGTTGGCCCCTTTATTAGATGAAGTCATGAAGTCACAAAAAATCGAGAAATTGTTATTATCCAGCGACGTGGGCGTGAAGATGTTGCTATGATAACCGCCGACGAGTTGGCCGGTGTGCTCGAAATTGCACACCTACTTCGATCACCAAGAAATGCCAGACGACTCCTTGCGGCACTTGATAGAGTCCACAAAAAATCAGGCACACCTCAAACGATTGATGATCTTCGAGATGAGGTCGGCTTTGAGTAAAAAAGCCAAGAAACAATCCGGTAACAAGGGGCAGAGAGAATCAGTATTTCAGCCAGAATTCAGAGAGGATCTAAAGTACCATTATTAAAAGCAATAAGGAGAGTTTCCATGCAGATCATCAGGTTCAGGGACTCCCGGGGAGAGATCCATACGGGGTGTGATTTCGACGGGCAAACAGCCGCCATAATTACCGGTGACATCTTTGACCGCCCCCTTGTCACCGACAGACGGATAGAGGTTGTGGAACGCCTCGCCCCCATGGACCCCAGGGCCATCCTGTGCATCGGCCTGAACTATAAAAGCCATGCTGCCGAGACAGGCATGGAAACGCCGCAATACCCGGTCCTGTTCATGAAAAACCCGGCCTCGGTCACTGGGCCTGATTCTCCCATCGTGATTCCAGATTGCTGCTCCCGGAAACCCGAAGTTGACTATGAGGCTGAACTCGCCGTTGTCATGGGCCGGGCCGCCAAAAACGTAACCCCGGAACAAGCCCTGGACCATGTATTCGGATATACCTGCGCAAACGATGTGTCGGCAAGAAGATGGCAAAAACATGCCGGAGGCGGCCAATTTGTAAGGGGCAAGAGCTTTGACACCTTCTGCCCCCTGGGCCCAGCTCTCTTCACAAAAGACGAGATTCCCTCACCCCAGACCCTTGATATTACCCTTGAGCTCAACGGCCGGACCATGCAGCAGGGCAACACCTGGGATATGATATTTTCCGTTGCTCAAATCATCTCATTCCTGTCCCAGGGAACCACCCTGGTGCCGGGCACCGTAATCCTGACAGGCACCCCCGGCGGGGTGGGTTTCACCCGCAAGCCTCCAGTCTTTTTAAAACCAGGCGATGTTGTAAGAACAACCATTGGTCCCATGGGCACCCTGGTCAACCAGGTTGCGGCAGAGAAATAGACCGAATTGATCTGTGTGAACACTGGGGATGACGGTTATGCGGCTGGCACTGTAGGGGCGATCCCTTGCGGTCGCCCTTCTGGACATCCGATTGCAATACCTGGCTATCTTGGAAATTGTCATACCCGATCATCCAATTACGACACCAAATCACCCGCAAACCACGTTGGATTATTGTGTTCCGGTTATCCACAAAGGGCACCCGCAAAGGGAGCCCCTACACGACCTCCTACCTACTATTTACTACCCACCACCTTATTGTCCGATGAGTCGGCCCGAATTACCACCGTTTGAGGTCACAGCCTTGGACACGACAAGACCACGCCCCTTTGAAAGACCGGAACTATAGGCGTCCCGGCTCGTGCTGCCGTGATAAATGCCGCTGCGCCTCAACCTCGGGTATCGACATCCCACATAGGCGTCAAGCTGGTGATCCCTTGGCACAACAAGGGCGCTGCCCGAATCGGAGTCCCCGCGTTTTGCAGCCGACGATTTCTTTGCATCCAGGGTTTCCCTGAACCCGTTGACGACCCCGGTCATGTAACCCGATCGTGATCGGCAGGAAGGATTTCTGGCCTTGTACTCACGCCAGCTCCTCCGGGCATAGCTCAGCACAAAGTCGAACACATAGTCGGCAATTTTAAGATTTGCCAGAGTACCGCTGATCTCAAGGGCCATCCCCATTTTCTTTTTTTCGGGGACAAACACAGGAATCCAGACCGATTCAACAAAGTAATGGCGATCAACGATCAAGGCTGCAAGGGTTTGAGCCTGGGAACGTTTCAGGGTGGCAGGGGTGATGATGATGCTCTCAAACTGCCTTGATTGTTTGGATTCAATAGCCTCGATATTGTATCGGGCAATGAGCTCACCGGCCTTTGCTGCGGCAAGGGCAGCCTCATGGGGGTTTTGGGATGCTGCAAGGGCCATGAGCTTTTTCACCTTGACCATGATCCGGTCGTCGTCTCCCCCATCTCCTGACCATACTCTCTCTTCAAGGGTCTGGTAACTGCCCGACGCTTTGGGGTTTGCGTTCAGCAGGATGCAGCAATCGGCAAACAGGGGGCCGTGGGCTGTTTCAAGAACGGCCTCTGGAAAGGTTGATGCAAGCTGGTGGGCCATCTCATGGCGCAGCACCTCCACAACCGAATCCCAGCGCCCCTCCCGCACAAGATGCCGTGCCATGCGGATCTCCTTTAAGTTGGGATCCCACAGGCCAAGGGTCTTCTCCATGTCTGCGATAACGATCCCCGGCCGTTCCATCCGGGACACAAGGGAAGGTTCTCTTTTACCTAGGCTGAGCAGCGAAATCCTCCACTCCTGAAAGAGTTTTTCTAGTATGGCCTGCTCCAGGGCCTGATTGATATGTCCGGATCTCTTGTTCAATAAACTGCTCCTGATTTTTCATAGGAAACTCCCACCGGGCTTGCCGAGATGTAGGGGCTTCCCTTGCGGGTGCCCTCAATTGCGACCCTTGTGATTGCCCCTTTTTTTATATTAAATTCTAACTAAATTGGCCTCCACAAGGGCACCCGTAAAGGGAGCCCCTACACTGGCCTCGGTTATTTTGTCAAGTTTCATCTTTCGTTGTGTCCGAATATCTCTCTCGCTCCAGCCTTGCCGATTTTTACTTCTTTTTGAATTAAAAGACAAAATATTTTTTTTCCAAAAAATGTTGACAAACGATTTTATAATGATAAAGATAGTGAGCAATTACTATCTTATGCGGAGGTCCACATGGTTAAATCAAGCAAAAACATGCCGGCAGAACAACGAAGGGAGGTGACCGTGCAAACGGTTATCGAACTTGCCGGTGAACAGAACCCGAGCGAAATCACGACGGCAGCCATTGCCCGGCGTATGGGTTTGACCCAGGGGGCAATTTTCCGCCACTTTCCGAACAAAGATGCCATTTTACTGGCAGTAATGGAGTGGGTGACCCAACGGCTGATGCTGCTCATAGAAAAGGCAATACAGGCGGAATCATCCCCCCTTGCCGCCATTGAGGCGATGTTCACGACCCATGTGGATTTTATAACCCGTCATCCTGGAATCCCCCGCATGCTGTTTGGTGAGCTTCAGCGCTCTGAAGAGACCACCCCCAAAAAGATGGCAAAAACGCTGATCCACACTTATGGAAAGCGCCTTGAAGGCTTGTTTGAACGGGGAAAGTCCTGCGGGGAGCTGGATGAGACCCTTGACAACCGGGCTGGGGCCACTTTATTTATCGGAACCATCCAGGGGCTGGTCATGCAATCCCTGCTGGTTGGGGACATAAACCGGATCCGCCGGGATGCCCCGGAGGTCTTTGCGATTTATCGACGGGGCATCAGGAGAACACAAAGAGATCCTTACCCCTCCAGGGACGAAGTCAACGATTCCCCGCATATGCAGGTGAAAGTATCGAAGAAGTGCTTACAAGAGCATTAACCATAATATTTACAATATACTCCCTTTAGGAGGCCGGACAATGCCCAAGAAAAAAAGAGTGATGATTTTCCTATTGGCGGCGGCAGTGGTGGCCGCCGTTATCCTGATTGTGCAATACCTGGGAAACTGGTCAAAAAGTGATCCCAATCTTCTCGCCATCTCAGGCAATATTGAGGTTACCGACGCCGAGGTGAGTTTTAAAATTGCCGGGCGGATCGAAAAACGTCTGGTTTCAGAAGGAGAGCAGATCGAATCCGGCCAGCTGGTGGCCGTGCTGGAGAGCCTGGATTTATCCCAGGAGGTGGCCCTGCGCGAGGCAGAGCTGCAGGCAGTCCAGGCGATGCTGGACGAACTTGAAGCAGGTTCCAGGTCAGAAGAGATTGATGGGGCAAAAGCTGTGCAGCGCCGGGCTCAATCGAAACTGGACGAACTGCTGGCCGGCTCCAGACCCCAGGAAATAGATGGTGCAAGGGCGGCAGAAAAGCAGGCCCAGGGGGAATTTGTGCGATGGCAGGCCGAATTTGCCAGGCAGAAAAAGTTGTTTGAGGATGCGGTCATTTCGAGTCGTGAATTCGAGGAAACCAAAGCTGCGTATACAACCGCAAAGGAGCGGTTACGGGAAATCGGGGAAAATCTGAAACTTGTGGTCGAAGGCCCCCGAAAAGAGGAAATCGACCAGGCCCGGGCTGGGCTGAGTGAAAGCAGGGCCCGTTATGAACTGGCTCAAAAGGGGCCGCGTGTAGAAAAGATCAACCGGGCGCGTGCGGATGTTCAGCGGGCAAAACAGGCATTGGCCCTGGCAAAAACCAGGCTGGGCTATACCGCTTTGCTCTCCCCCCTGACCGGCATCGTCCTGTCGGAAAATGTGGAGCCGGGTGAATATGTTGTCGCCGGTACACCGGTGGTGACCGTCGGCGACCTGGTCAATGTCTGGCTGAGGGGCTATATCAACGAGACCGATCTGGGACGGGTCAAGGTGGGGCAGATCGTTCGCGTAACGACGGACACCTATCCGGATAAAAGGTACGAGGGCCGTATCTCCTTTATCTCCCCGGAGGCGGAATTCACCCCTAAAAACGTCCAGACTACCGAGGAACGGGTGAAATTAGTCTACCGGATCAAGGTTAATATCACAAACCCTGAGATGGAACTCAAACCCGGCATGCCGGCCGACGCCGAAATTTCGTTACGATAGCAGTTTATATGAAACAGCTTTTAGCTCTTAGCGGTTAGCTTTTAGCTAAATAGAATAGTTTACAATTGTTGGGTTTCGTTCCTCAACCCAACCTACTACTATCTGCTAACAGCTAATGGCTAATAGCTAATAGCTATCGTGTTTCATCGTTCGTTGTGTCCGCTAAGGAAATGGAAGATTTACGGATAGACCCTAAATTATTATCACCTAAAAGGTCAGAGCATGAAAGCAATACGAACTGAAAAATTGACAAAATCCTTCGATGGCCTGGTTGCCGTGGACAGACTTGACCTGGAGGTGGCCACAGGCGAAATATTCGGCCTGGTTGGCCCGGACGGAGCCGGCAAGACCACAACCATGAGGCTCTTAACGGCAATCATGGACCCCACCGCAGGCGATGCCTGGGTGGCGGGTCACCATACTGTCAAAGAGGCCGAACCGTTGAAGAATAAGATCGGCTATATGAGCCAGCGTTTTGGGTTGTATCCGGACCTGACGGTGATGGAGAACATCGACTTTTATGCGGACATCTACCAAGTGCCACGCAGGGGAAGAAAGGAAAAAATCGAAGAACTGCTGGATTTCAGCGATCTGACCCCGTTTAAAAAACGTCTGGCCGGCAACCTTTCGGGCGGGATGAAGCAGAAACTCGGCCTGTGCTGCGCCCTGATCCATACACCAACCGTGCTTTTTTTAGATGAGCCCACCAACGGCGTGGACCCGGTCTCCCGCCGGGACTTCTGGCGCATCCTGTACCAGCTGCTACGGGAGAAGGTGACGATTTTCGTCTCCACCGCCTACCTGGACGAGGCAGAACGCTGCAGCCGCCTGGCCTTCATCGACCGGGGCAAGCTTCTGGCCCTTGGTACACCGGAGGAGGTGAAAAAGTTGATGCGCGGAACTATCCTGCAGGTGAGATCGGAAAATCCGCGCAGGGCAACCGCCGTGCTGCGGGAACGGTTTTCGGCGGATTCGGTCGGCCTGTTCGGAGATAAGACCCATGTGGTGACCAATGATCCGAGCGAGACGGAGGCGGCCATTAAAAAGGCCCTGGAGCAGGCGGGTATCACACTTGTGGGCATACGACCGGTTGAGCCGACCCTGGAGGATGTGTTCATTTCGGTGATGGCCGAAGAGGATGGAACCCAAAACCATGGGAGCGAAGAGCATGAGCAATAATGATAATGAAATAGCGGTTGTGGTAAAGGATCTGGAAAGACGCTTTGGAGATTTTATTGCGGTGGACAAGGTCAGCTTCCAGGTCCCTACCGGAGAAATTTTCGGCTTTCTGGGGCCCAACGGCGCCGGAAAGTCCACCACCATCCGCATGCTTTGCGGCATTCTCACTCCCAGTTCGGGATCGGGAACCGTGGCCGGCTATGATGTCCTCACTGAAGCGGAAAAGATCAAATCCCACATTGGGTATATGAGTCAGAAGTTTTCCCTCTACGAGGACCTGACAGTTGAGGAAAATATCGATTTTTACAGCGGCATTTACCGCATTGCACCCGAAAAAAAGAGCGAACGTAAGGAGTGGGTTTTAGAAATGGCCGGGCTCAAAGAGCATCGCAGCTCGCGTACGGCGATCCTGTCCGGCGGATGGAAGCAGCGCCTGGCCCTGGGATGTGCCATACTCCATGAGCCGCCCATCATTTTTCTCGATGAGCCGACCTCGGGCGTTGACCCTATCAGCCGGCGCAAGTTCTGGGATTTGATCTACGAGCTTTCCGGGAAAGGGGTTACGGTGTTTGTCACCACGCACTACATGGATGAAGCCGAATATTGTGACAGGATCGGTCTGATTTACCACGGGGAACTGATCGCCATCGGCACACCCGAGGCCCTCAAGACCGAGCAGATGCCGGAAGATATCCTGGAAGTGCTGTGCGCCCGTCCCCAGGATGCCATGGGTGAGTTGGAGAAAGTTGACGGCGTGGGGAGCGTGGCCCTGTTTGGCCGGGGCCTGCACGTGGTTGTGGAAGATGGCGATGCCATGGCGCCAAAGCTGAGCGAATTTTTATCCAAACAAGGCTACGAAGTGGAGCGGGTGGAAAAGATTGTTCCCTCGATGGAGGATCTTTTCGTTTCCCTCATCGAGGCCCATGACCGGGCCGAGCAAACGCAACAGGAGGTGCAGGGATGAAACCCATTCGCGTCTGGGCGGTTGCCCGCAAGGAGTTCATTCATATTTTTCGTGATCCCAGGAGTCTGGGGATGGCGATTGCCATACCCATGCTGCTGCTGGTGCTGTTCGGTTATGCCCTGAAGCTGGATGTGGACAATGTGCCGATAGTGGTCTGGGACCGCAGCGAATCCCATGCCAGTCGCGAGTTTATCAGCCGGTTTGACGGTTCGGCCTATTTCTCCATAAAGGATTATGTGCGCACCTACCCGGAGGTGGAACATGCCATTGATTCTGCCCAGGCACTGGTCGCCCTGGTGATCCCGGAAGATTTTGCCCGGCGGATCGATTCCGGACGTACGGCCGGGGTACAGCTGATCGTGGACGGCAGCGACTCCAACACGGCGACCATTGCCATGGGTTATGCCGATGCCATTGCCTCTGCCTACTCCCAGGACGTTGCTCTTCGGGAGGTGCGGCGCAGCGGGGCGCGTGATCTCCAGGTGCCGACGGACCTGCGGCTGCGGACCTGGTACAACCAGGACATGGAGTCTAAAAACTACATCATCCCTGGGCTCATCGCCGTTATCATGATGGTGATTGCCGCACTTTTGACCTCCCTCACCGTGGCCCGGGAATGGGAGAGCGGCACCATGGAACAGCTGATTTCCACCCCGGTAAAGGGGTCGGAACTGATCCTCGGTAAATTTATCCCCTACTTTGTCATCGGGATGTTTGATGTGCTCATGTCGGTTCTGACGGGAGAATTTATTTTCAATGTGCCATTGCGGGGCAGTGTCATCCTGCTGTTTGGCATGGCAGCTGTCTTTCTCACTGGAGCCCTCTCCATGGGTATGGTGATCAGCATTTTGGCCCGGGGTCAATTGCTGGCCAGCCAGCTGGCCATGGTGCTGACCTTTCTGCCCTCCTTTCTGCTGTCGGATTTCATGTATGCCATCAGCAACATGCCCAGGCCCATCCAGATGATGACCTATCTGATCCCGGCCCGCTATTTCGTCGTGCTGCTCAAAGGCATTTATCTGAAAGGGGTCGGCTTGCCGATCCTCTGGACGGAAGGCCTGCTGTTGGTGATTTTCAGTGTCCTGATGGTAGTCTGGGCCAACCTAAAATTCAAGAAAAAGTTGGTGTAATCATGTGGGAACGTGTAAAGCATATGCTTATAAAGGAATTTATTCAGATCTTCCGGGACACAAAGATGAAAGGGATCATTTTCATGATGCCGATCATTCAGGTGCTGGTTTTCGGCTATGCCGTCACCACGGATGTCGAGCACGTGGCAACTGCGGTCTACGATCTGGACAACAGCGTTGCCAGCCGGGAACTTATAGCCCGCTTCGTCAACTCTGGATACTTCGAGATCCTGGAATATGTCACCGAGGAAGACCGCGCCCGCAATCTGATGGACCGAGGCAAGGTGCGCACCATTATCCGGATGAACAGCGGCTTTGGGGACGATCTGCGCGCCGGGCGCACGGCCGGACTCCAGGTCATCGTTGATGGGACAGATTCAAACACAGCCGGCATCGTGCTCGACTACAGCGCGAAAATCGTCGGTGAATTTTCAAGAAAAATCCTGGTGACTCGCTCGATGCGTCTTACAGGGTCTGCCCAGGAGCCCGGCAGGGTGGAAATGCAGACCCGGGCCTGGTTCAATGAAAATCTCGAGAGCCGTAATTTTTACGTGCCGGGCGTAATCGCCATCATCGTCATGCTCATCACCCTGATGCTCACCAGCATGGCCGTGGTGCGTGAAAAAGAGATCGGCACCATGGAACAGATCATGGTCACCCCCATCACCTCGGCGGAGTTCATCCTCGGCAAAACAGTTCCATTTGCTCTGATCGGCTTTGCCGATGTGGTTCTGATCACCCTGATCGGGGTTTTCTGGTTCGAGGTGCCCATCCGGGGCAACCTGGGACTGCTCTTTCTGGCCACCAGCCTCTATCTGATGACTACGCTGGCCATCGGGCTGCTGATCTCCACGGTCAGCCAGACCCAGCAGCAGGCCATGATGAGCACGTTTTTCTTTTACTTTCCAGCGGTGCTGCTCTCTGGATTCATGTTTCCCATCGCCAATATGCCGACGGTGATTCAGTGGCTGACCTACTTAAATCCGCTGCGTTATTTTCTGGTGATCATACGCGGTATTTTCCTGAAGGGGGTCGGGCCGGAAATCCTCTGGCCCCAGATGATTGCCCTGCTGATAATGGGCCTGGCGACCCTGTGGCTGGCCTCCAGCAGGTTCAAAAAAACCCTGGCTTAAAAAAACAATGCAAATTCATCAAGACCCAAGGGGGATTAATATGCGACGGTTAACATATCTGCCTATCGAACAGATTAAGATTATTTTATTGCTTTTCGTCTTTCTAATGGCAGCGGGATGCTCTGGATATCATAAACCAGATGTCCCACAGATTGATAATTTTATGCCTCTCTCCCCAGAGGCACCTGGTTCAAAACCACCTGAAATGTCGACTGCAAAAGGCGACATGCCCCCCTCTCTGGTGCGGTCCGGGGAGCATTGGTTGACGCTTGAGGGGTGCGTCCTGATCGCACTGGATAAAAACCCCTTGAACCGGGCGGCAAAAGAAGGTGTCGTGGCGGTTGAGGAAGCGGTTGGGGAGGCACGCGCGCCCTACTTTCCGACACTGGGAGTCAGGTCCGGCTATAGCCGCTGGCAGAGGCATGCCTTCCTGCCGAGCGGGGTTCCCGCAACGGCGGACGAGATCGGCCCCACGGATGAGTGGAGTGCGGGACTTGAAACTCGTCTGACCTTATTTGACTTTGGTGAGCGCCGGGCGAAACTCCAGGCGGCCATTGCTGAGCAAGGCATGGCAGAGGAAGATGCCGCCAGAATCCGCCAGGACATCGCCCTGGATGTCCACCGCTCTTTTTACAGCCTGGTGGCGGCCAGGGAGAACCTGTTGGTTGCTGAAAAAAACCTGGCCCGGACCGAGGACCACCTTGGTTTAATAAATACCCGTCACGAGGCAGGAGCGGTTCCAATAGCCGATGTGTACCGGGCCCGGGTGGAAGTGGCTGACTCCCGGCTGGAGCTGGTGCGGGCCAAAAACCTGGTCCGGCTCACCAGCGGTGATCTGAACACCGCCATGGGGCTGCCGGTTGAGCTGGCCGTTGAGGTAGATGCGCGCGGCGAAAAAATAGGATCACCCGATGATATTGCCCTTGATCAGGCCTTTGATCAGGCCGTCCATATGCGGCCGGTGCTCAAGTCCGCCCTCCAGAGAATCGCAGCCCGCCGCCACCGGGTGGATGAGGCCAGAAGCGCCTTTGGACCGACTATGGAGGCACAGGGCAGCTATGGTTGGCGGGATGATGAGTTTACTCCCGAGGACGAAGAGTGGCTGGTCGGCTTGAGTCTCGATCTCCCGCTGTTTACCGGTTTTTCTCGAAAGCATAAACTGTCCAGAACAAAGGCGGAATTGAGGCAGACTGAGGCGGAAACCCTCCGCCTCATCCAACAGGTGCGCCAGGAGGTGTGGACCGCCCACTCGAAATGGACAGAGAGCTTCGAGGCGATCCAGGCGGCCGGGGTTTTAGTCAAGGATGCCCAGGAGAGTATGCGCACGACCCGCAAGCGCTATGAGGTCGGCGCCGGAACCATCACCGACCTTCTGGACGCCCAAACCGCCCTTGCCCGGGCTGAAGCCATGGATGTTGCGGCACGGTGGGACTATCACATCGCCAAAGCACAGCTGCACCGATCAACCGGGGCTCTTCTCGGTGGAACACAATAGGATAAGAGTATGAGATATTCCAACATGAAAAAGTGGGGTTAAGGTTATTATGGCATCTATCGGACCGGATTATGCAGGTTGCGTTGCCGATACTCACTTTGATCCATTAGGGAAAAAAGCAGCAGAACTGCTTGCCAATCTCCTACCCCTGGCCCATGTGAATTTGCGCTACAAAACCGATTGTTCTCAAGATAGTTCTAGGACTTTAAAAGGGATTCTGCATACCTCTCTCATGCGGGTTCCTGGTGAAAATCAATTATGGCGGGAAATTACCATTAAAATAGACCAAAAAGGCCGTCAGTTTCTGGGGGCCGCCAACACCTCGGCAATGGGCGATCAAAATTCTTCCTCAACTCCTTTAACAGCTCCTTTAACCCGAGATAGCCATAGATCCGAAGACATTTCTTTATTATTGAATTTGCCGAGGGAGGCGAAATACATAGCTGGGGTTTGTGACGAGGTTTTGCAAGCCTGGGCTGATAATTTTGATACCGGGTTATTCAAAGAGATAGAGTTATCGGCGGTGGCTCAATTTCCTCTGTGGGTTGTTTCCCATATCGCAGCGGGAATTCATTGTTCTTTTGCAACCGACACCTCCATGGAAAGGAAAAAACTGACGCAAACCATCACAAATGTTCTCGAATATTTTATAAATCTGGCAAGTACCAGGGTGGAGCACCAAGAGCTCAATCATGGTGTGGTTATAGCTCCCGCAACCAAGGGGAAAAGACCGCTTCTCAAGGGAATCTATCCTGCTGATTTTAAAGGTTTGAAACGGACCCCTCTTTTGTCCGATGGTATCCGTGCGGCATTGTGGATCTCGCCTTCCGGAGAAGCCATTGAATGGTTATCGCACCGGTCTTTTAAAGGACAGACAAAAAAAAACAATCCAGTGCGGTATGCCTATGGTGATCTGGATCTTCTCGAGACGGCATCGGAAAATCTCCAGGGAATTTCTCTGGCCTTAAGCAAAAGAGGTTCAATAATCATAATCGAAAACGGGAGGGCTCTTTTTGTCCGTCGCGGTGGAAAATGGAGAGGAATAATCTGGCGTTCCGTAAGAGATGTCATCGGCAGAAAACACGGACAAGTGGCGATGTTATTGTTTAATGCAGCGTTGATATTATCAACGGGCGGGGAAGGTGGTATTTTAGGGATCGTATCCCATCCTCCAAATAAAATTCACGATAAGGATCGTGTGGATTTTGCGCGCAGATGGATCATGGGAGGAAAGCCAACAAAAGGGTATCCCGAGTGGCTGTTTCATGCATTGCTGCCTGACGACGATGCGGTCAGCCTGGGCGTGGAACAAATAGCGATGCTTGCCGCTATTGACGGAGCAACTCTTTTCAACGAAGCAGGAAAATTAATTGCCTACGGTGCAGTGCTGCCAATGCATCCAAGCGGCTCTGAAGGATCACGATCGGCAGCTGCCCGAGAGTTGTCAGAACAGGGCTTTGTCATTAAAGTGAGTGCAGACGGCCCCATCACTCTCTATGAACGAGGGCAGGAAATCGTCCAAATTTAAACCCGGCATCTACTCTTTGTGCCAAAACATGTTATAAAATTCAAGGAAATAACCATGAAAACCTCATAGAGTCAATGATAACAGGAAAAAAAGAAGTTGATACTAATGAAGGGAGACAAGCAGGTTAAACAAAAGCCCAAGAACAAGGAGGTATTTCAATGAAAAAAGGAACACATATCTATTGGCTCATGGCTGTTATTCCGGCAATAACATTGTTTTTCATACCCTCTCCGGTTATGGCAGAGATTAGAACCGGTGACGCCATATCCATGGCTGACTACATCGATACCGTTCCACCGATTATTATAAAGGAACCACTCCTCGAGCTTCTGGGACAGACCGAGCAGCCGATACCCTACACGTTTAAGGAGACCGTTAAGATCGCCGGCCACGCCTGCGGTGCGGTCACCGGGGCATGGATTATCACCCGCAAGGCCTTGGAGGCCCTCTATCCATCGACCTTGCCTGTCAGGGGACAAATAAAGGTTACGATGCCCGGCGCAGAGGACGAGTGGCTGATCGGTGTTTTTGGCCAGGTGATCGCCAATATAACCGGAGCAGCCCCGAGAACCGGATTTCCCGGAGGCGAGCTGGGGTCGGCATTCAACAGGCGAAACTTGATGGTGTATGCAGAGGAGCCTGTGGGTACTCCCCCGACAAAGATGCAATGGATATTCGAAAGAACCGATACCGGGGCCAAGGTGGCGATTCGGTATGATTTAAGCATGATAAAGCCGCCTGCCACACCGGAACGGGGTGAACTGGGAGCAAAGGCATCCCGGGGTCTGGCAGATGCGGAAGAGATGAAAGATTGGCAGGAGTACTGGAATGCCAGGGTAAAATTTGTGCTCGATAATGCAGACACGTTGCACGGCTTTTTTACAGTCGAAAAATTGAGGTGACATTTTCTAAAAAAATTTTTTAAGTAACGAGGTCTAAACAAAACATCATGAAAAAAAATGTCGAATTCAAAAAATCGGTTTACAGCTTTTTGCCTTCGGAACAAAGGGAAGTGAATGCCCTTTTCGAACTTGCACTCGATTTAAGATGGTCATGGGACCACTCCGCCGATCCAGTTTGGCGACAGCTCGATCCCGAACTCTGGGATATTACACACAACCCATGGGCCGTGCTGCAAACCGTTTCAAGGGTTCGTTTTAAGGAGGTGACGGATGATCTGCGGTTTCGTGAAAAGATTGATCTCCTGATGAAGTCCAGGGAGGAAAGCAATGCATCGCCGGCCTGGTTCCAGAAGCACCATCCCAATTCCCCGTTAACAGGGGTAGCCTATTTTTGCATGGAGTTTATGTTGACCGAGGCGCTTCCTATCTATTCGGGAGGCCTGGGAAATGTGGCGGGCGATCAATTGAAGGCTGCAAGCGATTTGGGTGTTCCCGTGGTGGGCATCGGACTGCTTTATCAACAGGGCTATTTCCGTCAGAAGATTGATTTAAACGGCGAGCAGCAAGCCCTGTATCCGTTTAACGACCCGGGGCAGCTGCCTATTTCACCTTTGCGTCAATCCAACGGAGAATGGCTGCGAATAAAGATGAGCCTGCCCGGATACCCCCAATGGCTTCGTGTATGGGAAGTCCAGGTAGGCAGGATAAAACTGTACCTGTTAGACAGCAACGACCCGGCAAATTTTCCTGTCCACCGTGGCACAACCGGCGAACTTTACGGAGGCGGCACCGAACTCCGGTTTAAACAGGAGATGATATTGGGAATGGGTGGATGGCGCCTGCTCCAAGAGCTTGGCATCGAACCCCAGGTCTGTCATCTCAACGAGGGCCACGCAGCCTTGGTGATTCTGGAACGTGCCCGCAGTTTTATGGCGAAAACCGGGCAGCCTTTTGACGTTGCCCTGGCTGTTACCAGAGCCGGCAATCTGTTCACGACCCATACGGCGGTGGAGGCCGGGTTTGATCTGTTCCCACCCGCTCTTGTTGCCCAATACCTGGGCAGTTATGCAGAAAAAATGCTCGGCATTACCCGCCGAGGGCTGTTGGGATTGGGTCGAAAAGATCCCGGTAACAATTCGGAACCCTTTAATATGGCGTATCTCGCCATCCGCGGGAGCGGTGCCGTAAATGGGGTAAGCCGTCTTCATGGAGATGTCAGCCGTAGCATCTTTGGGTCTCTTTTTCCCAGATGGCCCGCAAACGAAGTGCCCGTGAGCCATGTAACCAACGGTGTGCACATGCCGACCTGGGACTCCCTAGAAGCGGACGAAATATGGACAGATGCCTGTGGCAAGGAGCGGTGGCTGGGCATGCATAAAAACCTGGGAGAGGATATCCGCAAGGTGTCAGATGAACGGCTGTGGGAGATGCGAACCACCGCCAACAAGGCGCTCATCAAATTTGCCCGTACACATTTTGCAAGGCAATTGCTGGGTTCCGGTCATTCGTCCGATTCGGCTAAACAGGCAAAACAGCTGTTTAATCCCGATGTTTTGACCCTGGGCTTTGCCCGGCGCTTTGCCACTTATAAACGGCCAAATTTATTGCTCCACGATCCCGAACGCCTGATCCGCCTGCTGACCAATCCCACTTTCCCCGTGCAGCTCATCATTGCGGGCAAGGCTCATCCTGCCGACGGGCCGGGCCGGAACCTGATTAAAAACTGGATAGAGTTTATCCGCCGGAATGGTACCCATACCCCTGTTGTTTTCCTGAGCGACTACGATATGTATGTGGGCGAGAAGCTTGTACAAGGCGTTGATGTGTGGATCAATACACCGCGCCGGCCCTGGGAGGCCAGTGGAACCAGCGGTATGAAGGTGCTTGTAAACGGCGGGATTAATCTTTCTGAACTGGACGGCTGGTGGGCCGAAGCTTACACTCCAGAAGTGGGCTGGGCCATTGGAGATGGGAACGAACATGGCGATGACCCTGCATGGGACGCTAGAGAAGCTGAACAACTTTTTAATTTGCTGGAAAACACAATCGTCCCCGAATTTTACAACCGCAATGCAAAGGGAATCCCCACGGCCTGGACAGCCCGGATGCGGGAAAGCATGGCACAACTAACCCCCCGGTTCTCTGCCGACAGAACCGTGAGAGAGTACACGGAAAAGCATTATCTGCCGGCGGCAGCGGCATATCTTGAACGAGCTGCCGATAAGGGCAAAAAAGGAAAGGAAATTTCAAAACTTGTGCAGACACTGGGGCAACATTGGGATGGAATGCATTTCGGTGGGATAAACATCATGACGACTGAAAAAAGCCATGAATTCGAAATCCCGGTTTATTTCAATGCCATCAACCCGGATACGGTGCAGGTTGAACTCTACGCCAACGGAAAGAACGGAGAAGGGCCAACCATCCACAAAATGGCCCGCGGCAAAAAAACGAGGGGTTCGGATAACCTGTACATCTTTAAAGCAACGGTCGCCATAACACGTCCTTCCTCGGATTATACGCCGCGGATAATCCCAAATTTTCCGGGTCTTTCAGTTCCCCTGGAGACCGATCTTATTCTCTGGCAGCGCTAACAAACCTACCCCACAGGCATAATCATGGGAAAAGCCATGAATATGAACGGATCTGAATGGATATGAATAAATTGCTCAAACGATTGCTAATAATGGTGCCCATTGCGGCGGCCCTGGTGCTGACCGCCTACCTGGTAACCCACAGACCCGGCCCGACCCGAAAGCCCGTGAGTGAATCGATCAGGACGCTCCGGGTCATCAAGGCACCTTCCGTGAATCTTGTGCCAAAGGCAACCGGTTACGGCGTTGCTGAAGCCGGCCGGGTATGGGAGGCCGTGGCAGAAGTCAAGGGCATCGTCATCTCCGTATTCCCCCATCTCAAATCCGGGGTACTGGTTAAGGCAAACGACATATTGATCAGGATCGATCCCAAGGAGTACGAACTCACGGTGGCACGTCTGGAGGCAAGCGTTCAAAAAACCCGGGCGGAAATTAAAGAACTGGCCGGGGATGAGGAGAACATCAAGAGGCTGCTTGAGGTTGAGCAACGTTCGCTTGCCCTGGCCCAGCTCTCCCTTGAACGCAAGCGAGGCGCATTGAAACGAAATGCCATCTCCCACGACGAGGTGGACGTTGAGAAAAGAAACTTTCTTTTACAAAAAAAAACGGTCCAGGGATTGAAAAACTCACTTTCACTCATCCCGTCGAAGGGCGAAGCTTTGCATGCAGCCCTGGCAGTGGATCAGGCACATTTACAGCAGGCCCGGATAAATCTGGCCAAGACGACTATAAGAGCGCCTTTTGACTGTCGTCTTGGGGATGTCAAGATTGAAGCAGGCCAGTTTGTGCGTGTCGATCAGCCGCTCTTCAAAGCCCAGAGTACCGCCGTAACCGAGGTCGAGGCTCGATTCCAGGCCGACACATTACGCTATCTTTTAAGCAAAGGCAAGCGCGACAGCTTTCAACCAGGTCTGAACACGGATGCCTTCAAACAATTATTCGATGATGTAAAAGTCCTTATCAGCCTCCAAAGCGGTGACTGGTCTGCGCAATGGGAAGCCAGGATAGATAGAATCCGCGAGGCCGTGGACGTTAAAACCCGGGAAATCAAGGTGGTGGTGGCAGTTGACCAACCCTATGACAAAGCTGTTCCCGGCGTGCGTCCCCCCTTGACGTCCGGGATGTTCTGCGAGGTGGAACTTCGAGCCCCGGTGCGGCCGGAGAGCATTATTTTACCCAGATCCGCACTGCACGAAAACAGCGTGTTTGTAATCGATGAACAACACCGGCTGCAGAAAAAGCAGGTGGTCGTGGATTTTGCCCAGTCGGAATTTATCGTCATCAAATCCGGCCTGTCAGGCGATGAAACGGTTGTGGTGTCCGATCCCTCGCCGGCGATAACGGGCATGAAAGTCTCACCGGTGGCGGACGATCGTTTGCGACAACACCTGCTCGACATCAGCCGGGAAAAAGAGGACAACGAATGATCCGCTTTTTTACCGACCATCCCACCGCAGCCAACCTGTTGATGATCGCCTTCCTGGTTGTCGGCGCCTTCACCATGCCCCACATCCTGCGGGAAACGCAACCCGATTACGCGCCCAGCGAGGTTGAGATCCGCATTGCCTACCCCGGTGCCACCGCCCGGGAGGTGGAAGAGGTTGTCTGCCGGCGGGTGGAGGATGCGGTCGACGGGATCATTTTTGTGAAAGAAGTCCGATCCGATGCCCGGGAGGGAATTGCCTCGATCATTGTCGAAATGACCGAGGATGGTGACATTCAGACTTTTTTAAGCGATATCGAAACCGAGGTCAATGCCATCGATGATTTCCCGGCGGAGGTGGAACGTCCTGTCCTAGCGGAACTCGGCAGGACCGATCCGGTGCTGTCTCTGCTGGTTTCCGGCCCCATGGGTTTGCCGGATCTCAAGGCCTACTGCGAAGACCTCAAGGACCGCATGCAGGAGGCCGGGATCTCATTGGTTAAAATCAAGGGGTTTTCCGATCATCAGCTCCGGATTTCCCTGTCTGATGCCGCATTGCGCCGGCTCGGGCTCAGCGTTGCACAGGTGGCGGACCGCATTGCCGCCCAAAGCAGGGACATGCCCCTGGGTACCATTGAAACAGGGGAAAGGGACATTCTGCTTCGCCTGGTCGATCAGCGTACCACGCCCGAAACCCTGGAAAAACTGGTCATCCTGGCAGGTCCGGAAGGTGGAGAGATCCAGCTGGGTGACATCGCCAGGGTCAAGGACCTCTTTCAACTCGAAGAGGAAAAAATCATGACAGGCGGACAGCGAAGCGCCCTCATGAACATCGAGAAAACAAAAAGCCAGGACACCATTCGAATGGGCCATAAGGCCAAGGCCTTTCTCGATGATGAGCGTAAACGCCATCCACAGATGACCCTGACGATCACCCAGGACCAGACCGGCATTCTCACAGACCGCCTGGAGATGCTCATCAACAACGGGATCCAGGGCCTGCTCCTGGTGTTCGGCACCATGTGGCTGTTTTTCAATATCCGGGTCTCCTTCTGGGTATCCATGGGCCTGCCGGTCTCGTTTTTAGGGGCGTTCATCATTGTGCCGCAGCTGGGCATGAGCATCAACATGTACACCATGGTGGGGATGCTGATGGCCCTGGGCCTGCTGATGGATGACGCCATTGTCATCGCCGAAAACATCATGGCCCATCGACAGAAAGGAAAGGCACCGCTCATGGCGGCGGTGGACGGCACCAGGGAGGTGGCCGCAGGCGTCATATCTTCATTTCTCACGACAATCTGCATCCTTGGCCCCCTGGTCTTTATCGAGGGGCAGATGGGCAAGGTGCTGCGGGTGGTGCCCATGATGCTGATCCTGGTCCTGTCGGTCAGCCTGGTCGAAGCCTTCTGGATCCTTCCCGCCCACCTCAACCATGCCATGCACGGCTTTGACCCGGAAAAAACAAACCGTTTCCGGCACGGCTTTGATGCATCTTTTGCCTGGACCCGCGAGCACCTGGTGGGCGGAACCGTGGATGTACTGCTCAAATGGCGCTATCTTTTTGTGGGATCGGTGATCGGGTTGTTTATCCTTTCGCTGGCCATGGTGGCATCCGGGAAAATAAAATTTCAGGGGTTTCCAGACCTGGAGGGCAACACGGTGGTGGCGCGGCTCCTGATGCCCCAGGGATCCCCCCTGGTACGCACAGAAGCAATCGTAACTCATGTCCTGGCCGCCCTGAAACGTACCAACCAGGGTTTCAAGCCGGAGCAGCCCAACAACCAGGACCTGGTGCAAAACGTCTATATCCAGTACAACCTGAATACGGAAGCCTTTGAAAACGGGCCCCATGTAGCCACCATAACCGTGGATCTGCTGACCGCCGAAGAGCGCTCCGGCACCATCGAGGCGTATCTGGCGGCCTGGCGCAGGGAAATCGGCGACCTGCCGGATGTGCTCAGCCTGACGCTGGGCGAATCGGGCTTCGGACCTGGCGGGCGTCCCATTGAAGTGCGTCTCCGGGGCAAGGACCTGGCCGTGATGAAAAAGGCGGTCACGGATTTAAAAGAGTGGTTCGGGCAGTTCGAGGGCGTCATCAACCTGGCCGATGACCTCAGACCCGGCAAGCCCGAGCTGCGGATACGGATGCGGGATGGAGCCCACGGCATCGGCATTACTGCGGCAGATGTCGGCCACCAGCTGCGGGCAGCCTTCCAGGGGCTTGTGGTCGATGAAATCCAGGTGGGATCCGAGTCCTATGAGATAGAGGTCCGTTTGGCCGGCATGGATCGGAGCAGCCTGCAAGACCTCGAAAATTTCAATCTCGTTCTCGCCGACGGCAGCCAGGCTCCTTTAAAGGGAGTGGTTACCTGGGAAGAGGAAAAAGGATGGGCCCGAATCGCCCGTTTCAACGGGATGCGGGCGGTGACCCTGCGTGGAGACGTGGATACCCGCCTGGCCAACACCAACGAATTGATCACTCTCTTTCGTGACACCTACCTTGAAGACTTTACTGCAGCCTATCCGAATTTAAAATTGGCCATTGTCGGCACTTTCGAAGAGACGGGCACTACGCGAAAGTCGATGTTCAGCGCCATGGTCATGGGGCTCATCGGGGTTTTTATTCTGCTCAGCTTTCAGTTCAGAACCTACACCGAACCGATCATCGTGATGCTGGCCATCCCCTTCTCATTGATCGGGGTGATCTGGGGCCACGGCCTGATGGGGGTGCCCATCAGCATGCCGAGTCTCCTGGGGTTTACCGCCCTTGGCGGCATTGTGGTCAATGATTCCATTTTACTGGTTCTCTTCTTGAAAAATGCCAGAAAAGAAGGCCTGCCCATGCATGCGGCCGCGGCCCAGGCAAGCCGGGCAAGATTCCGGGCCGTGCTGCTGACCTCGATCACCACCATCGCCGGCCTTCTGCCGCTCTTGTTCGAAAAGAGCCTGCAGGCCCAGATTTTGATTCCCCTGGTGATCAGCACGGCTTTCGGCCTGATGGCCAGCACGGTCCTAGTGTTATTGGTGATTCCATGTATGTATCTGATCCTGGGGGACTTGGGCATTATTAAAAAAACCGGGGCGGAATCGAGGGGATCTTTTGATACGGACGAGGCAGCAGGAAGTGAAAATGACGTATAACATATTGTTTGGTTTCATAGTAATTTTCTTAAGTCTCTTTTGGACGGGGTGCGCCGTGGGGCCGAATTATGTGCCGCCAGAGCCTCCCACCGATTTGGCCCAATGGCAGCAATCGCCGGAATACGGGCTGGTCGCATCCCAGGCAGATATCAGTAAATGGTGGCAGGTCTTTGACGACCCCCGTTTGAACGAGCTGGTGCAGCAAGGGATTTTCGGGAATCTGGATCTGGATCAGGCCCGGTCAAGGGTTCGAGAGGCCAGGGCCGCACGGGGTATTGAAACGGCAGCCCGTTTTCCGGCGCTGACCGCCTCCGGGGCCGCCGCCAAAATCAAAGAGGGGGATCAGTCAACGGCCGAACTCTATGACACCGGTTTTGACGCCGCATGGGAGATCGATATCTTTGGCCGGGTATCCCGGCGCATCGAGGCATCAACCGCCTATATGCAGGCATCTGTTGAAGCTCTGCGCAGTGTTCAGGTCTCCCTGGTGGCGGAGATTGCCCTCAATTATGTGGATGTCCGCTCCTTTCAGAACCGAATCCGCGTGGCTGAGGCCAATGTCGAAGCCCAGCAAAAGACATTGCAGGTCGTAACGGACCGATTCGACCTGGAGTTGACAAATTCGTTGGAGGTGGAACAGGCTAAATCCAACCTTGCCGAAAGCCGTGCCCAGCTTCCGCCGTTTGAGTCGGGTCTCCAGCGGGCCATGAACCGGCTGGCCGTACTCACGGGCGAAAAACCCGGTGTGCTCAACGACTCCCTCCAGGAGGTGTCCTCCATGCCTGGGGCACCACCGGAGACCGCTATCGGGATTCCAGCAGACCTGATCAGGAGACGCCCCGATATTCGGGAGGCCGAACGGGAACTTGCCGCCCAATCAGCACGCATGGGTGTCGCAACAGCCGAGCTGTATCCCCGGTTCACGTTCAATGGCACCTTGCAGTTCTCCGCCGCCAATGCATCCAATCTTTTCGACAGCATGGGCCGCCTGTTAAATATCGGACCGGCCTTTCAATGGAGCATCTTCAATGCCGGCAGTGTAAGAAGCAACATCGAAGTGCAAAGCGAAAGACAGAATCAGGCCCTCACCAAATACGAACAGACCATCCTGCAGGCCCTGGAGGATGTCGAAAACGCCATGGTGGCGTATGCCAGGGAACTTGATCGTCAGGAGTCTCTGAAACAATGGGTTGCAGCGGCCGGCAAGGCCGCAGACCTTGCCGAATCACTATACCGGGACGGCCTGAGAGACTTCATTTATGTTCTTGATGCCCAACGAGCGTTGTTTACCGCGGAAGACAGCCTGGCGGTAAGCAGCGCAGAAGTCACCGCCAATTTGATCCGGCTCTACAAGGCCCTCGGCGGCGGCTGGCATCAGCCATAAAATCGGCAACGATAATATGAGCTCTATCTTGAAAGATCCTTGTTTTGTTTCTTGATCCTTTTGAACTTGAAACGAATCGGGTATCCGGGAGTCTTTCTCCCCCAAGCCCCCACAACACCCTGCACGCAGGTCCGCACAGGGCGTTTAATCAAGAGTACCGAGCCGTAACCGGGCAAATTGCTTGAAGAATGGTTTTTCCATCATGCGCCTGTACACTACTCATCAATTCGGATTCACTCACTGTAGATACAGAGCAAATGAATACCTTTTCCCTTCGCTCTTGACTTTCAGCCCTTCACCATGTCCAGACCATTACTCCCGGCATTTGGCTGCTATGACATCTGCTGACTTCTGCCCTGTCACCAGACAGGTTACCCTGAAAGACGCAATGAAACATCTTTTACAGGTGCCGTCCATTGTTCGTGTCTCACCACCGTCGGCAACAGCCGGTAATGCCTGGACCTTGGTTTCCCGGTATGGTCCGAGCCGGGATTTATTGCAAAAGATGCTCAATGCCTGCGGAGCAGATCTCCCCGGATAAGAACGTGAACTTCCACCACACAACCGCAGCATTTCCCTGTATCCTGGGCTTCGACATGTTCTACCCTGAAGGGCAGACCTGCTGGCTTACCCGGAGACCAGGCCTTATATGCTGTTTCTGTTCGTCGGCTCATAGCCTTGCACTCCAAGTTGCCACTCCCTCTGGTCGCTCTCGCCTGTGGCTCGCCTTTCGCTTCGCTCAAGCCCTTCGGCCGGTCCCTCGCAGTTCCGCCCTTGTTTTCGGCTAATACTTGTGTTAACGATAACCATGTTAACAGGACTCACGTATAGGGGACTTTCATCCCATAAGTTCACGTCCATACCGGGCGTACCCAAAAAAATTAAGCGGACGCAAAAAGCCGCACCCCTGATTAAATAGTTAGCCCCATAGAAAATAAACTGGCTGTAACGGTTTTGGGGGGAGAGGGGGAGTGACCTTTTGACTGGACAATAAGTGACCTATCGTTTATGGTTGAGCTGGAAAAGTTAACCTGAAAACGAAAGGAGGCTTAAAATTCAAACATCAGAATCAACTCCCCACAAAAAACGTACAATTGTTCTCCCTTTTGATCA
>Ga0265295_1002208_pt1 | contig 31753 bp, 30 predicted proteins | sample Munlansysbiofilm_FD_192503 | JGI IMG/M metagenome (GOLD analysis project Ga0265295, IMG submission 192503) | Leachate microbial communities from a municipal landfill in Southern Ontario, Canada - Methane capture system biofilm | ecosystem: Engineered > Solid waste > Landfill > Unclassified ... | reverse complement strand
ATTTTTACTTTTTTCATCTTTTCCACCTCTTAAAAATTATAACTAAAATTAGTTGATTTGTAAACAAATTTTAAAATTAAAATCAGTGTTTAAAACTCATTCTAAAATGATATAATAGTAAATATGAGGTGGGAAGATGTATAAAGTAGAAAGAAAAGATGTAATAGAAAATGTAAAAAGAATGATGTTATACTCTGTACAAACCTTGCATAAGGAAGTAATTGATGCCTTCGAAGACTCAAGAGATAAAGAGACAAATCCTTTAGCTAAAAGCATCTTAGATAAGATTTTAGAAAATCACGAAATCGCTAATTCTAAAGATATTCCTTTATGCCAAGACACTGGTATAGTTGTATGTTTTTTAGAGATTGGTAGAGAACTAGTTTTTGATTATGATTTAGAAGAAGCGATTAATGTTGGTGTTTCTCAGGCTTATATAGATGGCTATTTAAGAAAGTCTATCGTAAGACATCCACTAAACAGAATCAATACTATGGACAATACCCCTGCGGTGGTGCACCATCAATTTATACCAGGAAATAAGTTAATTATTCATATCGCTCCAAAGGGTGGCGGTAGCGAAAATATGTCGACTCTTAAAATGCTTTCTCCTTCTGAAGGCCGAGAGGGAGTAATTAACTTTGTGCTTGAAACAATAAAAAATGCAGGTGGAAGACCATGTCCTCCTTTAATAGTTGGTGTTGGAATCGGCGGCAACTTTGAAAAGTGCGCTTGGTTAGCTAAAAAAGCAATTCTAAGACCATTAAACGATGTAACAGAAAACGAAATAGATCGCGACTTGGAAACTGAACTTATGGAAAGAATCAATAAACTTGATGTCGGGCCAATGGGTTTAGGCGGATTAACTACTTGCATTGGAGTTAAAGTGAACTCTTATCCTTGCCACATTGCTTCACTTCCAGTTGCAGTAAATTTACAATGCCATAGCGCAAGAAAAGATGAGGTGATTCTAGTTGGAAAAAAGATTGACAACACCAATAACTGAAAATCAAATTAAAGATTTAAAAATTGGCGATGAAGTTCTTATAACAGGATATATCTACACAGCTAGAGATGCCGCTCACAAATTACTTGTTGAGGCTATTCAGAACAATGAAGAACTACCTTTTGATATAAAAGATCAAATCATTTATTATGTTGGTCCCACACCAGCCAAACCAAATCAAGTAATCGGTTCTTGTGGTCCAACATCAGCTTATAGAATGGATAAATACAGTCCTTATCTGATGGAAAAAGGATTAAAAGTAATGATTGGTAAAGGCGATCGTTCAGTTGAGTTCAATGATGTAGTAAAGAAATACAAAGGTATTTACTTACTGGCAATCGGCGGAATCGGAGCTAAACTTTCGCAGTGTGTTGTAGAAAATGAGCTTATTGCTTATCCACACTTGCAATCAGAAGCAATTAGAAGATTAAAGGTAATTGACTTCCCAGCTATTGTTGCAATCGATACCCTTGGTAATTCAATCTATTAACAAACTAAAAGGCTTGAAATTTAAGCCTTTTTTTTACAAAAAAAGTGGCTTTTTTTAAAAAGCCACTTAAACATATTTATTCAGTTTCAATAAGTCCGTATTTTCCATCATCTCTTAAATACAAAATTGAAGTTTCTTTATCTTCGTTCTTGTATATGAAGAAGTCATGACCTAATAATTCCATCTGAGTCAATGCTTCTTCGAGTGATAAAATTTCCAATGTAATTCTTTTTTTCTTAACAGGAGATATTAATTCTTTTTCTAATTCATCTAAGTCAAAATCATCAGAGGCAAACGTATCTCTTAACCCTACTTTTTCTTGTAAAGACCGGTTCATCTTGTGTTTGTTCTTCCTTAATTGCGCTTCTAATTTATCCACTGCCTTATCTATAGCAGCATATAAATCGCGGTCTGATACTTCAGCTCTTAGAGTTAAGAACTTGATTGGGATTGTAATCTCTACTTTGGTTCCATCGCGATAAACTTTACAAACTACATAAGCTTCTAACTCTTCAGTAAAGATTTTGTCAATCTTGTGAAGCTTCTTTTCAATGTAGTTTCTGATCGCATCTGTAATCACAAATCCTGATTTGCCAACAATATCTAGTTTCATAAAATCACTCCTTTTTTATATTATATGACCACCTTTATTATAGCACTGATATTTTACTAAGTAAATAAAGGTGGCTTTTTTATTCTAAAAATTTCCAGTTAGAAATATCTAGATACTGAAGCGAAAAGAAACAAATTCGCTTATAAGGTTTTAAAAGATACCAAAATGTGGCCATTTCCTTAAGCAAAAAATCATCTATTAGAATAATTAACTCATAACTTGAAGAAAATTTTAAAACTTTTTTATAGATCGTTTTCAAATTTCTATCCAAATAACTACGTTGCGACAAGTTTAAAGGCAAATCATATAAATAGTAGTAATGAATTTCTCCTTCATCAATTGGAACAATTTCTTTTTTTAAGTCTGGTTTGTACTTGACTTCACAATTAGGGCATATTTCCGGAAAGTAAAATAAAAAGGCAAAACCATTGTCGGTATTAAAGAAATTGTCACAGAGTTTACATCTCATATTCTATCTTCTATTAAACTCAATAATTTTATTTCGAGCTTTAATCATCGCACTACTTTTTTCTCTAGCAAAGAAAACAACCATTCCATCATCACCACTTCTACCGACTCGACCTGCTATCTGTATTAGAGTAGCCTCATTGTAAACTTTATTGTCTGTTTCAATAACAATCACATTAACATTATTAAATGTAACACCTCGCTCAAGAATGGTTGTGGAGATTAGAACTTTGAAATTACCATTGATGAAGTCTTTTAAAACTATCGCTTTATACTTTGTTTCACTAGAAATCAGACCGCAGTTAATCTTCAAGCCTTCCAAATAATCTTTAAATACTTTGCCTTTGTTGATTGAAGGTAAATAAATTATTAACCCTTTATTGTTATCAATTAGAGTTGTTATATATTTAATAATTCTTTCACTCTTGAAATCATCTGCTTGAACAAATAAAGGCACACACAAGTCTTTCTTATGAAACCTTCTAGGGATTAAATGATATTCAAGTTCTTTTTTTTCTATCTTTTGCTCATACTTCTTACTTAATGTAGCACTCATATAGATAAACCTCGCCTTATCCTTCTTAGCTTTGTCAATCAATCTTTCCAAGAAAGGATTATCAACAAAAGGAAAAGCGTCAATTTCATCTATTATCAGCAAATCAAATTCTTGATAAAATTTTATCAATTGTTGAGGTGTAGAAACAAGTAAATGAAAAGATTCCTCCAAACGTAATCCACCATATAAAGAGACAACTTTTGTTTTGGGCAAATATGTGCTGATTCTTAACTGCACCTGCTTGATGATTTCAACTCTCGGAATAACAAAAGCTACACTTAAATTTCTGTTTAATGCCTCTACTATAACTTGAAGTACCATCTCGGTTTTTCCAGCACCGCATACTGCATGAAGAAAGGAGTCTTTTTCTTCTATAAAGTTTTTAACCAAAAAATTACTGCCATATTTCTGTGACTCACTTAATTCAAAACCTAAATCTAGTTCATGAAAAACTCTTTTGACAGTTCTGATCTTTCTGACTAAATAGAGAGTACTGTTTACTTCTTTGAATGTATAACAGTCCAAACAATACTCTATTCCTCGAAAATCCATTTTTGTGTTATCGCCATTACATCTATTGCATCTACCCTTTTCAACTGCTTTAACTCCGTATTCATAGAAATAATTGCTGATCTTTTCTATCATAATATCACCTAAAATAATATTACTTTAAGATCGTTTATTTTCTTCTTTTTATAAGAAAAATAATCCTCAAAATGAGGATTATTTAACAACTATATTAACCAATTTATTAGGTACTACTATAATTTTTACTATTTGTTTTCCTTCTATGAAAGTTTTGATTTTTTCTCTATCTAAAGCGATTTTCTTTAACTTGTCTTCATCAAGGTTATTTTGTACAATCATCTTGTCTCTGACCTTACCATTGACTGATATAATCAAATCAATTTTATCTTTGACTAATTTAGACTCGTCGTATTCAGGATATGTTTCAAAAACCAATAATGTTTCATGACCTAACATCGACCAAAGTTCTTCTGTGATGTGTGGTGCGATTGGATTTAGCATAGTTAATAAGACTTCATAATCTGATCTAGTAATTTTTTCTTGCTTATTATATTCATTGACTAAAGTCATTAACTTTGCGATTGCTGTATTGAACTTTAGATTCTCTAAATCTTCACTAACGCCCTTGATAGTTTCATGAATAATTCTTTCTAGGTCTGGAGAATAACCTTCCTCATCAGTGACATTAGGGAACATTCGCCAAACCTTATCTAAAAATCTTCTAGCACCTTTTACTCCTGAATCATTCCATGGAGTGCTCATTTCATAATCGCTGATAAACAAAACAAATGTTCTTAAAGTATCCGCACCATACTCATTGATGATTTCCATTGGATTAACTATATTGCCTCTTGATTTAGACATTTTCTCATTGTCGGAACCTAAGATCAAACCTTGTGCAGTACGTTTTTTATATGGTTCACGATGAACAACTTCCCCAATATCATAAAGGAATTGATTCCAGAATCGAGAATAAATCAAATGTCTTGTGACATGTTCCATTCCGCCATTGTACCAATCAACTTGTCCCCAATATTTCATCATTTCCTTAGATGCTAACTCTTTATCATTATGTGGATCCATGTATCTTAAGAAATACCAACTACTACCTGCCCATTGAGGCATTGTGTCAGTTTCTCTTCTTGCTTCTTTACCGCATTTTGGACAAGTGCATTTTGTGAAACTTTCGATATTAGCCAGTGGTGATTCTCCAGTGTCTGTAGGAATAAACTTTTCAACCATTGGTAATGTAACCGGCAAATCCTCATAAGGAACTGCTACAATACCGCAGTCATCACAATAGATGATAGGAATAGGTTCGCCCCAGTATCTTTGACGGTTAAAAGCCCAATCTTTCATTCTATATTGGATAGCTTCTTCACCTATCCCGGATTCTGATAAAATGCCAATTATTTTTTCCTTAGCTTTTTCAACAGTCAAATCATTAATTAAAGGACTATTGATCAAGATGCCTTCTTCTGTATCGGTATAAGCTTCCCTTGATATGTCTCCACCTTTAATGACTTCAATTATTTCTAAATCGTATTTAGTTGCGAATTCGTAATCTCTCGTATCATGAGCCGGCACGGCCATGATTGCTCCGGTTCCATAGGTAATCATTACATAATCGGATATAAAAATTGGAATTTCTCTTTTTGTTATCGGATTGATGGCTTTAATTCCTTTGATTTCTACACCGGTTTTATCTTTAGCAAGCTCTATTCTTTCAAACTCGGTTTTCATCAAGGCTTGTTCTTGATAAGCTTTGATTTCATCAAGATTTTCAATTTGATCTTTTAAATGCTCTATAACGTGATGTTCTGGAGCGATAACCATGAATGTAGCTCCATAAATAGTGTCAGGTCTTGTTGTAAAGACTTTTAAAACGTCCTTTGCATTTGCAATTGGAAAGTTAATGTAAGCTCCGCTAGAGCGACCAATCCACTTTTCTTGTTCCATCCTAATTCTTGAATTTGATTCCAGTTCATCTAAACCTTTTAATAATTTCTCAGCGTAATCAGTAATTTTCAAAAACCAAACGTCTTTTTCCATTTGAACAACATCATTATCACAACGATCACATTTCCCTCCTTGTGATTCTTCATTGGAAAGAACTACTTTACAACTTGGACAGAAATTTACATAAGTTTTGTTTTTGTAAACTAATCCATGTTCAAACAACTTTAAGAAAATCCATTGCGTCCACTTATAGTACTTAGGATCTGTTGTATCGACAATTCGAGAAAAATCAAAAGAGAAACCGGCTGATTTCAATTGATTGATAAATGTTTTTATATTTCTGTCGGTAATGATTCTTGGATGGATTTGGTTTTGAATTGCATAATTCTCAGTAGGCAACCCGAAAGCGTCAAAGCCAATAGGAAACAACACATTCTTGCCTTCCATGCGTCTTTTTCTGGATATAACATCTAATGAAAGATAGGCTCTAATATGTCCAATATGCATTCCTGCTCCACTTGGATAAGGGAACTCAACTAAACTGTAGTATTTCTCTTTCTCAGAATAATCGTTAGCAAAAAAGTATTTGTTAGAATACCAAATGTCTTGCCATTTCTTTTCAATCTTTGCTTCATCAAAGCTTGGGATAAATTCGCTCATAATCATATTCCTTTCTAAATAAAAAGTCCTTTACAAGTAATTTGCAAAGGACGAAATTTTCCGTGGTACCACCTTAATTCTGAGAAATACTCTCAGCACTTAATAAACTTTTTAACGCAAGTTATTTGCGGGTTTTGCTCACGAGTTGCACAAAACCTACTCCATAGACTAATTCTATTAAGGATTTTTGTTAGTTTTCACCATTCCTAACTCTCTTCTTAAAACATCACTTAATATACTATTTCTACATCCTCGTATTTACTTAATAATTATATCACAATAGCAGTTATTTTCAAGCAAATATAATTATTATGTATTTATTCTTCATCTTCATCGTTAGATTCTTGATTTTCTTCATTATCTTGGCTTTGTTGGTAATTTCCTTCTCTATTCAATACCCTGAAATGCAACTCTTTCTGTAAAGTAAATACACTTCTATAAGCAAACATCATAAGAATAAAGAAGATTATCGTATCAAAGTTTAAAAGATTATAAATAGCAAATAAAAAAGCCATTGGTGTAGATGCAAATGTCAACATCTTAAATATCTTCTTATAGGATATCAATCGTTTAAATCTTAAGAAAGGAATCGTTGAGATAAGAATTATAAACAGGATTATAAAAACGTTACTGAATATTCCCATAATAATTCCTGCAGTTAAAATGCTTGTACTTAATGAAGTAAACATCATCTCTATCGAACCGACATCATAAAGAGATAAGAAAGCGATTGAGCTAATCGATTGGCCGCCAATAAATACCCTTAAGTTTGAGCCTTGAATTACAATTGCAAAATCACTCAAATTCCCAGCTTCTGAAAGAGTTATCCCTTCATTTAAAAGATAAACTTCAAAATCATATATCTCAAAACTTTCTTTAGGATCATAGTTTTCAGCCGAACACATAAGATTACTACCGACAATCTCACAACCGGTATCTTGTTCATTAGGGATTATAGGCTTATTAGAAATATAAAAAACAAATGTGGAAATTGACATTAACAATACTAAAATCAAGATATATAGAAAAACAAAACCACCTTTTTTATTGTGGTAGTTTATAATCTGTTTAGGGTTTACTATACTATTAGCAAAAACTTCAAACATCTTCATCACCTACTAGAGAATATTATAACATGTTTTACCTCAACATCAAGAAAAAAACATATTTGCAGCATTTGTTGCGGTCTAATAAAAAACATTATAACAAATAATATTCTATAATCATTAATTATGATATAATTTTTTTAGGTGAAACTATGGATTACTTTACTGAAGAGAAACATTATAACACTTTAAATAACTACTACCGACATCATTTCAATAGCAAGGTTTATAAAATTGCATTGAATGGCGATTTTACCTGTCCTAATCGAGATGGTTCCATTTCTAGAATAGGATGTGTTTTTTGCACGGATTCAGGAAGTGGAGAATTTGGCGGCAAAGCAAAAGACAGCTTAAAGGATCAGTTCGATAAAATCAGGAAAATGATGCAAAATAAATGGAAAGAGGGAAAGTATATAGTCTATTTTCAATCCTTCAGCAACACCTATGGTCCAATCGAAAAACTTAGAAGAATCTACTATGAAGCTTTAAGTTTGGATAAAGACATTATCGGGCTTAATATCGGCACAAGATCTGATTGTTTCAATGAACAAGTCTATAATTTGCTTGAGGAACTAAATAAAAAAACCTACCTAACTGTTGAATTGGGCTTGCAATCAATGCATGACATTACTTTAAAATCAATTAATCGAGGTCATGATTTAGACAACTTTATTGTTGCTGTAAAGGAATTAAGAAAAAGAAACATTAATGTTGTGGTTCATATCATAAACGGTTTGCCAAACGAAACTGAAGAAATGATGCTAAAAACAGCTCAATTCTTAAACACTTTAGATATTCAAGGGGTTAAAATTCACATGCTTTATATCGTAAAAAACACGCCTTTATCTCGAATATATGACCGAAAGCCATTTCCATTGTTATCAATGAAGGAATATGTAAATATTACAATAAAACAACTTCAATTACTAAATAAAAACATAATTATCCATCGGGTTACTGGCGATCCTGACAGGAATGAACTTATCGAACCTAAGTGGACGTTAAAGAAGTTTATCGTTAGTAATGAAATCGACAAAATTATGAGAAAGAATAATCTTTTCCAAGGAGATTTATATGAATAAAAGAGCACATATTTCCGGAGTTTTTTTCAGTATTATCTTCGGATTTTCATTCATGATGTCTAAAACTGCATTAAACTATGTTAGCCCAATGGGTTTGATTGCATATCGTTTTTTATTAGCTTTTCTTGTTTTCACAATCTTGATAATCATCGGTGTTTTTAAAATTAGAATTCATTTAAAATCCTTATTTTGGATTGCTTTAGTCGCATTTTTTCAACCGGTATTATATTTTATGTTCGAGACTTATGGTTTGTCTTTAACCTCTAGTGCAGAGGCTGGATTAATGATTGCTTTAATCCCTATAATAGTTACTATTCTTTCAAGTTTAATCTTAAGAGAAAGACCTAAATTATCTCAATTATTCTTTATTATTTTAAGTGTTGCTGGAGTTTTATTGATTCAAATTTTTAGATCGGGTTTATCGCTTGATTCTTCTGCCAAGGGTTATACGCTGCTTTTCTTGGCTGTAGTTTCAGCCGCTCTATTTAACATAGCCTCAAGAAACGCTTCTAAATATTATAAGCCTCACGAAATAACCTTTATAATGATGTTATTTGGAGCAATAATCTTCAACATTATTTATATTAAAGAACTTATAATCAATGAAAATATTAGTCTTTATTTAGAAAATCTAACTAATATGAAATTAGTATTGCCTATTGTATATCTTGGTGTTATCGCTTCAATATTTGGCTTCTTCTTGGTCAATTACTCATTAAGTAAACTACCGGCTCATATCTCCAGTATATACTCAAATATCGCTACGATAGTTGCGGTAATTGCAGGAGCTATTTTCTTGAATGAAACGATTGAATTCTACCATATTATCGGTGGATTAATGATTATTTCTGGTGTCTATGGAGCCGCTCGAATAAACTATTTAAGAAATAAGAGAGTGAATTATGGTAAAAATAACTGAACTAACGCATAATTTAATCGAAGAAAAAAAGCATATCAATTTAGCTGTTGATATGACTTGTGGTCGAGGAAATGATACTCTATTTCTATCTAAAAATGCAAAAAAAGTACTAGCGTTTGATATCCAGAAAGAGGCAATTGATTCAGCTTCAATCTTGCTTAAAGAAAACTCGATTGATAACGTTAGTTTGATTCTTTCTAATCATGATCAAGTAAGTAACTATGTTAAAGAGCCAATCGATTTAGCCATTTATAACCTAGGTTATTTACCAAACAGTGATAAAATAATTAAAACCGAGACTACTTCTACTCTATCTTCTTTAAAACAGCTAATTAGATTGTTGAACAAAGAAGGATTAATCATTATCGTCATCTATCCACATAACCCTGAAGAAGGTGAAGCAATAGAAGATTATGTTTCTAGTCTTGGTTCTGCCTTTGACTGTGTGAGTTACAAGGTGCTGAACAAAAAGGATTGTCCATATATTATAACCATTAAAAAAGGATAGCGTCTGCTATCCTTTATTTATTGTCAACAAATGTGTGGAACCTTTCAAGTTTAAGGATTCTAATATAAAAATTGAAAGGGAAGTAAGTAATCTTTTGATTAAAGATGATTACTTTACTATCTCTAATTCTTCTTAATTCTTCAAGATTTTGATATGTTTCAACGATATACTTATTTTCTTCATCCTCTAAATCTACAGTTTCATAAACCTCATCAATAAACTTTAATAAATTTCTTTTTTCTTCATGAGGCAATTGCTTTATAACAACATTGTTATAAGGCTCTAATTTTGGATTTTCATAAAATTTATATAATAGATTGACAAGTTTTCTTAACTCAATTTCAAATTTGGAGTTGATACGGAAAACTTTTTTATATTCTTTTTGTAAATCTTTGATAATGAAAAAAGTAGCTACACTGATAATCAAAACCAGCACCGCAACAAATATTACAATATCCAGAAAAACATTTAAGAAGGATAAAATCATTTATCTCACATCCTTTGGTAAATACTGTTTTAGTATTTCAACCATATCTAACTTTTCCCAAGGAACTTCCACATCTTCTCTTCCAAAGTGACCATAAGCTGCTACTTGCTTATAAATAGGTCTTCTTAATTCCAACTTATCAATAATTGCTTTTGGACGTAGGTCGAAGTGTTTGTTTACTATATCTAAAATCTTCGATTCTTCAATTTTAGCTGTGGAGAATGTATCAATACCAACTCTTAATGGTTTTGCTTCGCCGATTGCATAAGCCACTTGAAGTTCAATTTCATCTGCTAAACCACTAGCAACGATATTTTTAGCGATATAACGCATCATATAAGCAGCTGAACGATCGACCTTTGAAGGATCTTTTCCTGAAAAAGCTCCACCACCATGATGAGCTCTACCACCATAAGTATCGACGATAATTTTTCTACCTGTAAGTCCCGAGTCTCCTGAAGGGCCACCAACAACAAATCTTCCTGTCGGATTGATATGGATGGTAGTATCTTCTTTAATATATTCATTAGGAATTATCGGTTTAATCACATGCTCAATAATATCATCTCTAATTTGCTTATTACTTATCTCCGGTGCGTGTTGTGAAGAAATCAAAATATGTGAAAAATATTCACAGTTTCCGGCTTCATCAAAAACAGCTGTCACCTGTGTTTTTCCATCAGGCCTTAGATAGTTAAGTGGACCATTCTTTCTTACTTTAGCTAATTGTAAAGCTAACTTATTAGCATAATAATGGGTTATTGGCATATAAGTCGGTGTTTGATTAATCGCATACCCAAACATCATTCCTTGGTCGCCAGCTCCTTGTTCTTTGTCTTGGGCTTCATTAACTCCCATAGCGATATCAGGTGATTGTTCATTGATACAAACCAATACAGCTAAATTTTCAGCATCAAAGCCGTATTTACCTCTGTCATAGCCAATATTACTAACAGTCTCTCTAATTATCTTTTGCATATCAACATATGTCTTGGTAGTAATTTCACCCGTAACTAAAACCAATCCTGTAGAAACAACAGTTTCCACTGCTACACGTGCAAATTCATCTTCTTTTAATATCGCATCTAGAATCGCATCTGAAATTTGGTCACAGATTTTATCTGGATGACCTTCAGTCACAGATTCTGACGTAAAATATCTGTACATAAATAATTCTCCTATTCTTGAGCAAAGTGATAATAAATTGATTCGAAATCATCCGCATACTTAATAAATCGATCGACTATTTGCGGATCAAAATATGGATAGAATTCTAATTTGACTAAATCAATCGCGCGTTGATGTTTTAACTCGCGTTTATAATTTCTTGGTTGTCTTAATATATCATAGATGTGGCTTAATAAAATAACCTGAGATTCTCGATTATTTTGAATACCGTTCATTTCCTTAATAAAATCTTGATTTGCAGTTTTTTCAAAATGTGCTCTTACAATGTCTTCACCTTTCTTATCAAGTTGAAGTCTTTTTATAATGACAGAACCCACTAAAGTCTTTTCTCTAATCTTTTGATAATCAGATTCATCTAAATGGTCTTTTTTATCAATATCGGAAGTGTTCAAGATTTTTTCTTTACCAATATGGATTAAACTGTAATCATAGATTTCTTGGCATAGTTTGGAAGAATAACCAAGGAAATTACCTAATTTAGCTGCCATTTCCGCGACACGTTTAGCGGCATGAGCGAAGTTGATTTCCATTGAATCTTCTCCACGCTGTTTGTAAACCGTAATAACATCAAAAACGTCGGATACAACAGATTTAAAATCTTTTTCCATCGCTTGTCGTTTAAGAAGTTCTTGTTTTCTTTTATTATTGATATCTTCAGAAATCTTAACGGTTGAATACAACCCAATCATGAAGATAGCTAAAACCAAAGTTCTTAATAATAAGTCGATTAAAATAGCTGCATTATTCATGGATAGATAGTTCCATAAAGTGGGAAAATCACTTGCGTAGTTATAAACTGGATAAAGAATAATGACATGAATAATCGTCATGACAACTATCGTAATCTTAAATATTACATTTAAGAGCTTAGGATCTTGGTATAAGGCAATAACAACTAGAGCAAAGTAGATTAATGAATAACCTGCTTGAGTTATTGAAAAGAAACCTCCGTCCATCGTTTCGCCTAAAGTAAGTCTTAGCTTGATGTAGACAGTGACAGCCATCAGCAAAATATATACACCAGAAACATATTGAGCCATTTGCTGCTTCTGCAAAGTCATTGGCTTTTCCATATTTAGTCTTCTAACCAATCTTCCTGCAAAGAACATAATTAAGAATATAACAAAGGTAACAATTAAATTTACGCTTCTATTAACCCCTTCAGAACCAATAATGGTAAAAAGCAAAAAAACAATATTGGTAATAAAAATGATATTTCTTATCACTCTATTTTTTCTGTATAGAACGCTAGTCTCATCTAAAATATCGACACCAGCTTCAAAACTGAAACGACTTACTAAGAAGTCTTTAATTTTTGTGAAAAACCTAGGAGATTTTTTCTTTCCTGAAACTTCTAGGTGTTTTGCGTTTGCTGCTACTTTGTTTTCGTCGAAACGGTTTTTAAAAGTAGTGATTCTAAAAAAATCTACTAACTTCTCGATAAAACCTTTTTTCTTAACTTTCTTTTGAGAGACGGAGTCAAAATAATCATCTATTTGCTTAGACCCTAAACTGTTTAAATCTCTATTTCTTTTAGAAGAATCATTCTTCTTAAAAAAATCATCTAAAGTTTTTTCTCGATTATCCAATTTTCTCCCTCCCTCTTTTTAATTTTTTTATAACCTATTCTGATTAGAATAGTTGCGGTTCTTCGATGACTGTAGGATCTTTCCTAGCTTCGTTTTCATTCTCGATTTGCGCAACTCTTGTTGAGGCTGCAGCGGCTACCGCTCCGACAATATCATCTAAAAAAGTATGACAAGCGGCTTTATCGCCTTTACCGTCATAATTTAATTTAGAAACAATTCCTGGTTTATTCACATCTATGTCACCAAAATTGGTTTTACCAATTGTTCCATACAAGCCAGCAAGTTCAATGCCGAAAAGTTCGTCAATCCCAAACATACCTAAATCAGACGCAAGAATTGATTGAATTGGACCTTGGAAAGCTTTTTCTTCAGTCAATCTGTCGATTTCAGCGCCTAACTGTAGGATATGGAAAACATCTCTTAATGATAAAATCTTCTCTACTGATTCTTCACATTCTTGATATGAAATGCTGTCATTCCACTTTGATTGCTGACGAAAAGCTATTTCTGCTATATCAGATACTTTAACTCCTCTTTTGTTCAACATTTCAATGTTCATTTGTAACATTTCATCTCGTGAAAACAAATTTCTATTACGATTCATAATATTCACCTCGACTTTAAGTCATTCACACTTTTAGTACTAACTAGATATTATAACATAATATCTTTAATTTATAAATATCTCATTTTAAAATCTGACCCTTGTGAAACATCTGTTTCCCAAGTCCGTTCATGAAAGCCTGGATATCCATTTCTTTCTTTCCTTCTAGTTGTATTCTCTTAAGATTGATTATTCCTGAAGCGGTTTGAATCCATAATCCAGACTTGTCAGCAATAACGATTTCACCACATTTATCAGACATATCTTGATCCTTATATTCAACTTCAAAAACTTTGACTTTTTTGTTTTCATAAACAAAATAAGCAATAGGCCAAGGATTTAATCCTCTAACAAAATTATACAAGTCTCTTGCTGTTTTTGAAAAATCTATGACTAGCTCTTCGTTCTTAAAATTATAGGCATAAGTAACTAAATTGCTATCTTGTTTTATTGTTTTAATATCACCTTTTAAAAGTTTTTCTAAGGTAATTAAAAGCAAATCAGAACCAAGCTTACTGAGTTTATTCTCAATGGTTTTGACATTGTCTTCTTCTTCAATTTTAACACTAGCTTGAGATAGTATATTTCCGCTATCTAAAGCCTTTTCCATATATATAATACTAACTCCAGTTTCAGAATCTCCATTAATTATCGCTTTGTGCATTGGTGATCCGCCACGATACTTTGGCAACAATGATGCATGGACATTAATTGCTTGAAATTTTGATGAATAAAGTACAGATTCCGGAATTAGTTGTCCATATGCTGCAACGATAATAAAATCAAATTTTTTGTCAATTATTCTTTGATTACTCTTTTTAATTGATACTGGTTGAAAAGTGTCTATGCCTAACTCCACTGCCTTATTTTTTACAGGGGTTGCAGTTAAAATTTGTTTTCTACCAACTGGTTTATCCGGTTGGGTAACAACCAAATCAACACCATATTTCTTATGTAAATTTTCCAATATCTCAACAGCAAAATCCATACTACCCATAAAACATATTTTCATATTATCCCACCTACCCAACATTAGAGTAATTATCGATACTGATAAAAATATCTTCTTTAATATATTTATCAATAGTTTGATTGATTACTTCACTTATATCTTCTTCATTTCTATGCTTAATTAAGACAGTCGCTTGATATTTATTGTTAATTCTCATGGTTTGATCCATCGCAGGACCCAATACAATTATTTTATTATCGAAACTTCTTTTTAGTTCTTTAGCGATTTCTAAACCGGCAAAGAAAATATCACGAATTTGTTTGCCGCTTAAAATAATATTAATCAAATAATAAAACGGCGAATATCTTGCTAATCGTCTGATCTTCATCTCATGAAGGTAGAAACCTTGATAATCGTTATCACACGCATACTTGATTGCATAGTGTTCAGGATTCATAGCTTGAATAATGACATTACCCTCGATATTCCTTCTACCTGATCTTCCCGAAACTTGCATTATTAACTGGAATGTTTTCTCGGGAGCTCTAAAATCAGGAACAAAAAGATTTGAATCCGCTTGAATGATTCCTACGAGAGTAACTTTAGGAAAATCCAATCCCTTAGCAATCATCTGGGTTCCGATTAAAATATCTCCATCTTTACTAAATTTATTCAGTATCGTTTCATGTGAGTTCTTTTTTCTAGTTGTGTCGTTATCCATACGATATACTTTCGCGCTTGGAAAATTTTCGTAAAGATACTTTTCTATTCTTTGTGTACCACTACCCATAAAACTTAACTCTTTTGAACCGCACTTACTACAAACATGTGGAGTTTTTTCTTCATGATTGCAGTAATGACATTTTAAGGAATGAGAAAACTCGTGATAAGTTAATGATATATCACAATTAGGACATTTAAAAACAAAACCACATTCACGACATATGACAAAGTTAGCGAAACCTCTACGGTTTATAAGCAATATTATCTGTTCTTTCTTCTCTAATCGATTATTGATTTCATCTATGAGTTTAATTGATAAAGGAGAAGAGTTTCCTTGTTTGAATTCCTCAAGCATGTTAACCACTTCAATCTGTGGCATTTTCGCATTTAAGGCTCTTTCCTTGATTTCTAGCAGTTCATAATAACCCTTCTTAGCTCTAGCGTAAGATTCAATATTAGGAGTAGCTGATCCCAACAAAAGAGGTGCTTGATGATACTTGCTTCTTCTTTCTAAAACATCAATCGCATAATATATTAAACCACTGGTTTGTTTATAGCTTGATTCATGACATTCATCGACGATGATCAAACCTATATTCTCCAATGGAGCAAAACAAGCACTTCTAGCACCTATTACGATTTTTGCTTCCTTACGGATTATTCGTCTCCATTCGTCATACTTCTCACCGCTTGATAATCCCGAATGCAACGCTGCAACAAGATGGGAGAATTTTTCTTTGAAACGAGAAATCATCATTGGAGTTAAAGCAATCTCAGGAACTAATAATAGAACATTTTTATTGTCTTCGATTACATTTTCAATTGCTTTAAAATATATTTCGGTTTTACCAGATCCAGTTACACCGTGTAACAAGAATGTTTTTTCTTTGTTTTTATCTTTGATTATTTTATTATAAACTTCTTCTTGAATAGGGTTTAAAGTAACTGTCCCTTTATTTGACTCATACTTTGATTCAATGTTGCGATATACTTCTTTTTCAAAAATCTCAATATAACCATTCTTTTCTAAAGTTGATATCACAGAGTCGCTTATATTAGTTTGTTTCTTTAAAATTATATATAACTCTTCAGCTTTTTCTTTTAAATATTCAATTACCTTCAATTGTTTTTCTGTAATCTTTTCTATTGGTTTTGAAGTTAGCTTTACAAACCGTTTTGACAAATTTCTCTGTTTTTCTTTAATATCATAACTTTGAACAAGATTGTCTTTTTTAATTTCATTATTGATTTCTGAATATAACTCCTGAGGAATACTGTCTAGATATATTTGTGTTTGGTATTTAAACAGTTCTTGGAGATTTTCACTTATATTACTGTAATTCTTAACAACAATCTTAGGTTTATATATAACTTTTAAAGCTGATGGCAACATAGTTTCTAATACAGTAATTAATAAAACGTTGCTCTCTTTAGATAACTCTTTTGCTAATTCGATCAACTCTTTATTCAAGTATGACTCTAAATCTAATATTTTAAAGATTGATTTAAGCTCTTTTTTAAACTCTGTTTCTTCTGAAAATCCAAGAACAAATCCCATAATTTTTCGATTTCCGAAAGGAACTACCACTCTTGCTCCAAGTTCAATAAAGTCCCTGAAGGTTTCAGGAACAAAATAATCATAAGTCTTATTAACATTTTTTGATTTGACATCTACTAGAACTTGAGCGATCATAAGTAATTCTCCTATAAAACATTATATCAAATATTACTGAACAAATAAATAAAATCCCTATCTTTTAATAATTGTTAATCAATTGCATTTATTAGTGATAAAAGATATAATATTTGTGACAAATAAAATTTTAGAAAGGATTATTTTTATGAACAACCAAATAAATAACAAGGATGAGGTCTTTGTCTTCGCTCTCGGCGGTTTAGGAGAAGTCGGAAAGAACATGTACTGTGTTCAATACGATAGCGAGATTATCATCATCGATTCTGGCCTTTTATTTCCAGACGAACATTTGATGGGTATAGACTATGTGATTCCTGATTATTCATACTTGATTGATAACGAAGATAAAATCAAGGCTTTAATCATTAGTCACGGCCATGAAGATCACATAGGCGGTATACCATTTTTATTAAGACAAGTTACCATACCGGTAATATATGCATCAGGGTTAAGTCACGGCTTGATCCAAGCAAAACTAGAAGAGAAAGTTGACTTCCCGGTCAACTTACAAAAATACGTTGAAGAAGATATTCTAGATTTTGGTAACATTAAAGTTACTTTTTTTAGAACGAATCATTCAATTCCCGATTCATTCGGATTAAAAATAATGACCCCTGTTGGTAACATAATCCATACCGGTGATTTTAAGTTCGACTTTTCACCAACAGGCAACGACTCAAATTATCAAAAAATGGCAAGGATAGGTGAAGAAGGGGTTTTATGTCTTTTATCTGATTCAACCAATGCAGAATTAGAGGATTTCACTACTTCTGAAAAGGTCGTTTCTGAAAACATCAAAGAAATGTTTGAATCGATTGATGGAAGAATTATTATTTCCACATTTGCATCAAATATCCACCGCATCCAACAAATAGTTGAAGCTTCTGTCGCAACAGACAGAAAAATTGCCGTATTCGGTAGATCAATGTCAAAGAATATTGACGTCGGTTATAAATTAGGTTACATTAAAGCACCTAAAGGAACTTTCATCTTCACCAGAACCAAATCAGAAATCAGAGACAAGAACCTAACGATTCTTTGTACGGGGTCTCAAGGCGAGCCTTTAGCTGCGCTAACCAGAATCGCCGCTAACACCCACCGTCAGATTTCACTTATTCCTGGCGACACTGTAATTCTATCATCATCACCGATTCCTGGTAATCTAGAAAGTGTTAACCGTACCATCAATATGCTTTATAAACGTGGTGCAAATGTCATTACCCAATCACCTTTTGCTGATGTTCACGCCTCAGGTCACGGCGGTCAAAATGAGCTTAAATTGATGTTAAAACTTATGCGTCCTAAATACTTCATGCCAATCCATGGCGAGTACAGAATGTTAAAGCTTCACACTAAACTAGCTATTGATACAGGTGTAAAACCAGAGAATACTTTCATTATGGAAAATGGCGATGTATTGGCATTATCAAAGGAAAACGCTTATATAAAAACCAAGATTAAAACTTCCGATGTTTATGTCGATAGCGAAAGCATCGGTGAAGTAGGGTCCTTAGTTTTAAAGGATAGAAGAGAGTTATCTGAAGATGGATTACTATCCGTCATACTAACAATTTCTCAAGAAAATTATGAGGTGATGTGTACGCCAAACATCATTTCAAGAGGATTCATTTATCTAAAAGAGAATGACAAAATGACTAAGGATATGCAAGAAATAATCTTGGATGTTACTGATAAGTATTTGAACCCTAAGCATAAACTTAATATGTCGGGAATCAAAAACGACATTATTAAAGCCTTAAGAAAATATATATCTGAACAAACCAAAAGAGAACCAATGATTATGCCAGTAATTATGGTTTTATAAAGAAATGATGACGAAATTCGTCATCATTTTTTTATTCTAGATTAACAATTCTTCGGTTATTACAAACATCCTTAAAAGCATAAAATATTTCTTTTGTTACTAAAGCGTCCTCCAAGGCATCATGTTTCTGTTTAGATAAATCCTCATCTGAGTATAAATTATAAGCATTAAACAATCCCAAATCATTCTTTAAACCATAATATAGTTTATGTAGATTCAACAAATCAATAAATTGCATATGTCTAGTGAAATTACTCAACTTATGAATCTTATTCAATTTGTTCAATTCTAATTGATCATTCTTACCCCAGACGTAACAAATTGGATTATAACGTTTTTGGATTCTTAAGAGATTGCTGTGTAAAAATTCATAAGTTTCACCGCTATCTACGTTACTTTGCTCGATATGAAGAAATTTTTTTGTTCTAATTGATATTTCTGGCACTAGCTTAGGTTTGATGTAACTAGATAATTCTTCAATTTTATTGCCAGATTCATCAGTTAGGACATAACCTACTTGAATGATTTCTGAAATGAAGTTCTGATAATTATTGTAAGGCGGCATACTCATCTCGAAATCAATAAATAATCGATAACGATTTTGATTGATAATTGATTTTATACCCGATTTAATAATTGAAATATCATAATATATAGTAGGTTTATTCTTGTTAGGTGCCAGCAACTTATCTATCGCTACAATGTTTTGAACTATCAACCCACGATACAATCTTTCTTGTTGCTTGATATTCATAAATATATAAGTACCAGATTGGAAATACTGCATAAACTGTTTAAACATTGATTTGCTCATATAGTAAAATCTAATTCTTTTCTTTTGTCTAATGGCAATAATTCGTTTAGATTCGATTACGCCATGGATTATCCCAAAGATATATTCTTCCAAAATTGCTCACCTTCTTAGTTCTTAAGTAGTTTGTTTTAAAGCTAAATAAATATTATCAATCGCTTCTTCACTTATCTTTAGTTCTTTTAACTCTTCTCTTGAAGCGTTTTTTATGTTTTCAAGTGTCTTATATTTTTTTAGTAACTTGTTCTTTGTGACTTTGCCCACTTTAGGAATTGTATCTAAAATCGAACCATAGATTGATTTGTTTGAAACATTCCTTTGGAAACTGATCGCAAATCTATGAACCTCTTCTTGCATCTTATATAAAAGCGAGTATAGATTAGTGTGTTTATCTAAAACGATTTCCTTTTCTGATTTAGTGATGATTGAATCAGTCTTATGTCTGTCATTTTTCTTTAAACCAATAACAGGAAGATCAAAATTCAATTCTTCTAGCACTTGCTTAGCAGCTCTTAACTGAATCAATCCACCATCCACAATAATCAAATCCGGTTTAGGAAGATCCTCCATTAAAACCGCTTGGTATCTTCTATAGATGACTTCTTTCATCATTTGGTAATCGTCTGCTTGTGTAGTTGTTTTTATTTTGTATTTTCGATATTCGTTCTTATCAGGTAAGCCATTGGTAAAAACAACCATTGCACTTACTAAATTTTGACCGGAAGTATGTGAATTATCAAATATATCAATCCGTTTTATTGAATCTATATCCAAAATATTTTCAAGTTCAGTTAAAGCGCCAATTGTCTTTTTTTCTTTGTTCAAAAAAGCAGAAAGATTATTGTTAAGGTGTGAGGAAGCGTTCTCTAAAGCCATTTCCAGCAATCTAAGTTTTCTTCCTCTTTGTGGTGTTACAATAATATCTCCTAACACGTCGTTAAATAAATCATAGTTATAACCATGTGGCAACAACAGTTCTTTAGGTAATGGATTCTGTTCGTAAAATTGCGCTAAGTATGTTAATAACACTTCTTCAACTACACCGTAATAAGTAAAAATTTTTGATTTGGAAAATAACAATTTACCATTTCTCATGAATAAAATGTTGATAGAAACATAATTATCATAGGTGACGAAATTAACAATGTCCCGATCGAGATTATCATTAAACACCACTTGTTGCTGCTCTGTGGTTTTATTAATCGCAATGATTAATTCTTTATACTCTTGCGCTTTTTCAAACTCCAGTCTACTAGAGTGAAAGTTCATCTTCTCTTCATATTCGTCTATGAACTCTTTGGTATTGCCAGAGAGGAAGCTTCGAACTTTTTTTATCAGTTCTTTATAAGTGCCTTCAGTAACTTCAAATTCGCAAGGCCCAAGACATTGCTTAATATGATAATACAAACATACTTTCTTTGGAAATTTCGAACATTTTCTAAACGGAAAAATAGTATCTAGAAGTTTGACGGTTTCATTGGCATAGAATGCATTTGGATAAGGCCCAAATATATTTCCTTTTTTCCCAACCACATCTCTGGTGGTTCTGATAATTGGATGTCTTTCATTGGTTACTTCAATATATGGATACGTGCTATCATCCATTAATTTGATATTATATTTAGGCAGATTCTTTTTTATTTGAGCAAGTTCTAAAAGAAAAGCTTCTTTCTCTGTAGTAGTTATGATAAAGGTTAGGTCATCAATATCTTTTACAAGTCTCGTTGTTTTTTCATCATGAACACCAACAAAATAAGAACTCACTCTTCTTTTCAAGTTCTTAGCTTTTCCTACATATATAATTTTCCCTGTGACATCAAACATCTGGTAGGTCCCAGGTTTTTCTGGAAGTTGACTCAGTTTATTTTTAATTTTTTCGTTCATACTATACAAATTATATCAAAAAGATATATTACTTGCAATTGAAACAAAGACTGTAGTGATTTTTTCACTACAGTCTCTTATCAAATGCTTATTTAATTTTTCTAATTAGACTGTCAATCTTTTGTCCACGGTTATAAGATTCATCGTATTTGAAGATTAAAGTCGGTACTTTACGCATTTTCACTCTTTGAGCAATCTGATTCTTAATGAATCCGTTTGCTCTTTCTAATGCGTTATGAGTTTTTTCTAGTACTTTTTCATCACCATAGACAGTGTAGTAAACGTACATATAAGATAATTCGTTAGTTATTTTAACACCTGTTATTGTGATAAATCCTAAATCTTCTTTTACTTCGTCTCTAATAATTTCCGCAACTACGCGTTGAACATTAGTTTCTAAATGACTAACTTTTGCCATTATTCCACCTCTTTCATCATGTAGACTTCAATTACATCTCCAATTTTTACATCATTATAGTTTTCTAGTGTTAAACCACAATCATAACCTTGTTTAACTTCTTTAACGTCATCCTTAAATCTTTTTAAAGAACCTAACTTGCCTTCAAAGATAATTTTTCCGTCGCGCACTAGTTTAATAATTGAGTTTTTCTTGACAACTCCATTAGTGACCATACATCCAGCAATGGTTCCGATTCTTGAAACATTGTATGTTTCTCTAACTTCTACTTCACCAATTACAGATTGTTCAAATACAGGGTCAAGTAAACCTTTCATAGCGGCTTCGATATCATCCAACGCTTCATAGATTACTCTATATGTTCTAATTTCTACGCCCTTTTCTTGAGCTAAATCTCTAACAGAACTAGGTGTACCGACACCAAAACCAATGATGATTGCTTCTGAAGCCTCAGCTAATAACACATCTGTATCTGTAATAGCGCCTACTCCGGTTCTTACTATATCTATCGATGCACCTTCTACTGCGATTTTATTGATAGAGCCTTTGAAGGCTTCAATAGAACCTTGAACATCGGCTTTGATAATTAATTTTAATTCTTTTAGTTTGCCTTCAGCACGATTGAAAAAGTCTTCTAAGGATACAGCTTGTTTATTAGAATGTTGTTTATCAAAATCTCTTTGCGCTCTTTCTGTAGCTATGTCTCTTACAGTTTTTTCATCCGCAAACACTTTAAATGGATCCCCTGCACTTGGCACGTCAGCTAAACCGATAATTTCAACAGCTTGTCCAGGTAAAGCTTCATTAATTTGTTTTCCAAGATCATTTGTCATTGCTCTTACTTTTCCATAAGTAGAACCGGCTACAAAATTATCTGAAACTCTTAAAGTACCATTGTCCACTAGAATAGTTGCTACAGGTCCTCTACCTTTGTCAAGTTTTGCTTCAATAACTGTACCAACTGCTTCTTTTTTGGGATTAGCCTTTAGTTCAAGCATCTCCGCAACAAGTTGAATCGTATCCAATAAGTTGTCGATTCCTGTTCCTTTTAAAGCAGATATTAAGCAATAAGGTGTGTCACCGCCCCAATCATCAGGAAGAAGATTAAGATCAGCCAGCTCTTGTTTTACACGATCAGGATTTGCTCCTGGTTTATCCATCTTATTAACAGCTACGATGATTGAACATTTAGAAGCTCTTGCATGATCAATCGCTTCTCTTGTTTGTGGCATAACACCGTCATCAGCTGCGACTACCAATACAACTATATCAGTTATTCTCGCTCCTCGTGCACGCATTTCTGTAAATGCCGCATGTCCTGGAGTATCGATAAATGTAATCTTCTGTCCATTCTTTTCTACTTGGTAAGCCCCGATATGCTGCGTAATTCCACCTGCTTCAGTATCTACTACTCTAGCGTTTCTAATGTTATCCAATAGCGTTGTTTTACCATGGTCAACATGACCCATGATAGTTACTACAGGAGGACGATTAACTAGGTCTTCAGGATTATCAGTATCTTCCATTTCATCAAAACGAGTAACATCAGTAATAACTTCGTCTTGAAAATCTAGATTATATTCCATCGCTAATAATTCTGCATTTTCACGACTGATTTCTTGATTTTGATTTGCCATGACACGAAGGAACATTAATTTTTTAATAATCTCTGTTACTGGTTTATCCATTTCTTCAGCTAGTTGTAAAACTGTCATTCCAGGTTTAAAGGTAACAGTGGTTTTTTCTGGTTTCGCTGCTTTTTTCTTCTTATTGATTAGATTGTTTTCTTTTTCAATATAGTCTTCTTTATTCTTATTGAATTTCTTTTTGGCTATATATTTTGACATATGACCACCTCTTCTTTTCTTAATGTTTACATCTTCATTTTCTCCGCAAAACCTTTATCTATTACAGCTACTACTTTACGATTGTTTTTTCCAATCGCTTTGCTCAACTCATCGGTTGATAGTTCATCAAATAAAGGAATTTCATAAAATGAAGCTTTGTCTCTTACTCTTTTTTGCGTATTAACGCCAGCGTCGCTAGCTAAAAAAACTAGTTTAGCCTCTTTTGATTTTATTTTTTCTAAGGAAAACAATTCCCCAGAAACTAATTTTCTAGCTCTTTGGCATAAACCTAACAGGTTTAACACTTGTTCTTTATTCATCTTTTAAAGCCTTTAATAAATCTTCATAGATACTTTCTGGAATCTCGATTTCCAAATGTCTTTTAAAAACATTTGTTTTCTTAGCCTTCTCGATAACTTCAGCGTTTTTTGATACATAAACGCCTCTTCCGTTTGCTTTACCAGTTTTATCATAGATAACCATTCCCTCTGGAGTTCTGACTATTCTCAAAAGCTGTTTTTTCTCAAATCTTTCTCCAGTAACTACGCATTTACGCATCGGGATTTTTCTTGGTTTCATTTATCTCACCTTCTTTAGAATTTAATACCTTGTTCCAAAGCATCTGTTTCTGGTTTAATATCGATTTTCCAGCCACATGATTGTACTGCAAGTCTAGCGTTTTGACCTTTTTTACCAATCGCTAAAGACAATTGATCATCCGGAACAATTGCTAATGCTGATTTGTCTTTTACATCAATAATAACGGCAATAGTCTTGGCTGGTTGAATTGAATTTGCGATTAACTCTTTTGGATCATCACTATATTTGTAAATATCCATCTTCTCACCATTCAAACTATCGATAACGCTCTTGATTCTAATGCCATTACGACCTAAACAAGCTCCTACAGGATCAACATCAGGATTATTAGAAGCAACACACACTTTACATCTATCTCCTGGATCTCTTGCCAATCCGATAATTTCGATAACTCCATCCTTGAGTTCTGGAATTGCATTTTCCATCAAACGTTTCACCAAGTTACGGTCAGTTCTTGAAACATATACTTTAGGTCCCTTAGTTGTTTCTTCAACCTTGGTTATATAGACACTAATTCTATTTCCAACAAATAAATCACTTGGAAGCAAGTCTCTTGAAGGAATTGAAGTTTCTGTATCTTTACCTAAATAAAGAGTCACGAACTCATCACTGATTTGAACAATCTCAGCACTAATCATCTCACCAACTTTATCAGTGAAGTATTCCATGTTTCTTTCTCTCTCAAGTTGCTTCAATCCTTGCGTCAACATTTGTTTAGCTGTCGAAGCTGCTAATCTACCAAAGTTCTTTGGTGTGATTTTTTCTTCAATGATATCACCGATTTTAGCAGTTTTCTTTAATTCTCTCGCATCCGCAAGTGTAATTTGTGTGCCTGGTTCAGCTTCTGGATCTATTTCAGAAACCACCAATGATTTAGCTACTAAATTAATTTCAGCTTTTTCTTCATTGAATACTACTTCAGCATTTTGCTTGCCATTATAAGCTTTTTTATAAGCGTTAAGCAAACCTCTTCCAAATACTTCTAAAATCTTCTCTTTAGGAATATCTCTGTCTTCTGCTAGAGCTTCTAAAGCTTTAAAAAATTCTTTACTTGTCATTTTTCTCTCCTAAAACTTGATTGCTAATCTAATGAGATTAACATCAATATAATTAACTACTATTTTTTTATTCTTATTATTTAATAGAGTCAAGTATTCGCCATCAAAAGCAACTAACTTACCCTCTAATTTTTGTTCATAAGTTTCAAGATATATATGTTTATTCACAGAAACTTTAATCTGTTCTTTGCTTCTTAGTTCTTTTTCGGCTCCTGGAGAACTTACTTCAAGCATATATTCATGGTCAATCGGATCAAGTTCATCTATGTAAGGATCCAAAAGATGGGTCGCTTCAACAACATCATCCATCGTAATTCCTTTTACCGAATCGATATACACCCTCAAGATAGGATCTTTTTTATTTGGAATATACTCTACATCATATAACTCGTAAGGAGTTTTTTCTAAAAAATCAGTTAACTTCTTTTTCAGTAAATCTAAGTTCATACTTTACCCCTTTCTTTCATTAAAAAGAGAGGGAACGACCCTCTCAGTTAATTCTTATGCAAAAATATTATAACATAATAGTCTAGTCAATACAAGAAAAAAATCTAGATTAGGATCGAATTCATCTTCATTGTTTTAATCGTTATGACTTTGTTTTTACATTAATGACAATATCTTGATATTCAGGATGTTTTTTAAACCAACTGATAGCGTAAGGGCATTTAGCTACTATCTTAAGATTTTTACCTTTAATAAAATTATATGCTTCAAGCATCATATCTGATGCTATTCCTTGACCTCTTAAGCTTTCATCTACATAGACGTGATTAACGTCAACTCTTTTTTCATCTCTAGCAGGGAAGGTTACTTCTGCCAATAATAACCCATCTTCTCTTTTGGAATAAATACGGTTATCTTCATAGACTAATTTTAAATTCATTTCATTTCACTCCTTTATTAATTTCATACATGATAATACTGCCTGCTACACCAACATTTAATGATTCCATATTTTGGATTTTGATTTTGATTTTCTGATTAACTAATTTCAAGATCGGCTCAGAAACGCCAGTTCCCTCATTGCCTAAAATGATACCAATTTTCTGTGAATTAAACAATTCATCCTCCAAATAGACATCAGTCTTTAAATCAGTTGCATAGAATTTATAGTCTGGATTATTCCTTATAAATTCCTCAATCTCTGTACTGATTAAATTCAGTTTAAAGATTGCTCCTTGTGAACTTCTAACAACTTTATCATTAAAAAAATCTGCCGATTTACAAGCGATGATCGTATTGAATCCAAACGATAAAGCAGACCTCATCAAAGTTCCGATATTTCCCGGATCTTGGACATTATCCAAAATCAAAACCCGATTGCTTAATTCGTTTTTATTAGGAAATTCGCAGACACCGATTATCCCTTGAGGGCTGGGTAGGGAAGATAGCTTTTGTAAAACCTTATCATTAACTATATAGCTTTCAATATCTTCATAAATACAAGACTCCAAACAAAATACGGTTTTAAGCAAACCCGCATTATATGCTTCTTCAACTAGGTGATAACCCTCAATCAAAAATTGATTATTTTCTTGTCTGTATTTTTTTTGTTTTAGTTTCGATAGCTCTTTTATTAGATTATTTTGTGTCGATGTTACTATGTTTGACATATTATCATTCTCCCATAATTATTCTACTATAAGTCTATTAATAATGCACCCGTTATGCGTAAAAAAACCGCTTCTTTTTTTTATAGAAGCGGTTTGTTAAGTATGTAAAAATAATTATTCAACTGGCTCAGTTGTTACATCACCTTCAACAGTAGAGTCAACTGGTTCTTCAGTGTAATTATATATGTGGTAATACATTTCATTGAATACTACACTATCGACAAAATTGAAGTCATCATCCATATTGAAAACTTGGATTTGTGAGTATGATAATGTATAGATGTAATTCTCAATCATTACAGCTTTTTCAATTGTATCAAAGTAATTATTGACTTCATTAGTGTGTTTTAATTCAGCTACCAATTCCAAATCACCTGAATGATGTACTTTAAACACATACATTAATTGAGAATAGCGATAATAATTGTTTGAATAAACTGAAACTGGAACAGCAATGTAAGTGAAATCTTCACCTTCAGGAGTAAAGTACATAAAAGCTTTGTGATTCCAAACAACAGATGTATAAGAATATTCACCTTCCACAAGATAAGTTTCGAGGTTTACAACTGTATCGCCTGAAGTATCATATAAAGCAATTTTTACTCCCGTAAATCTTGTCCAACCATCACTGTTTTCTACTTGTCTACCTACACCAATCATCAAGTTATCAGTGATTTCATGGAGATAATCACTAACTCCTTCTTCGTACCATTTACCTAAAACTTCTGGATTTTCAGGATCGGACAAATCTAATTTATATAATGGATCGATGCTAACAAAAGTAACTACATAAGCAGTTTCTTGAGAGAATCTAACCGCATAGATTCTTTCACCCGGTTTTCCAAGACCAGTCAATTTGGAAATTTCGGACATCTCGTCATCTGTGGTTGCGTCCAACAAGTAAAGCGTATTTGTTATGATAGTTTCTTGATTAGTGTATTCATATCCGGTAACGGCGATTCTAAATACACCATCATATTCATCCATAGAAAATTGATTTAATGGACTTCCATCAACTTGTCCTAAAGCTTTATAGCTTAATTCATGATCTTCTAGTTCGAATCTTAAGATGAATACATAGTTTTCATAGGTGTTGGTTTCTTCAAAATATTGATATTTATATACGGTTGCATATAAGTTGTTTGCACTCATGTAGGTTTGGTAAGTACTACCTAAATAAGCCTTTACTTTCGCTTCTTCATTATCTGTAACGTCAAATGAAGCTAACATTAAGTATGAGAAATCTTCCGCATTATTTGGAATGAAGTAAATGCTAGAAGCTGGCAAATCCATCATCTCGTCGCTAACTACTGAATCGTAGTATTTAGGAATGAAAGATTCTTCATCATAATAATATCTGATTGAATAATTGTTTAAAACCAAATATAAATAGCCATCAATCATTCTTGAAGTAGTCAAATAACTGGAGTCAAATTTTAATTCTCTAACCAATTCAACATCTTCAGGATTCGATACATCTAAGACAGTAATCGTTGTTCCATAGACATAATGGTAATAATAGTATGGATAGATATAATCCTTTTCAACCTCTGAATCCTCTTCAGATTCAACGTTTGTATCGTCTGTTTGAGGGTAAACTATATCGATATAAGCATAATAACTTCCTAGCAAGACCACTCTGTCTTCATATAGATATAATCCACTGAAGTATCCGTTAAGATATTCAAAAGTATAAGTTATATCCAATGTTTCAGCGTCAATCATAAAGAACTTATTGCCGGAAACAATATAAATGTAGTATCCATCTGTCATAATCGTATCAGCTTCGTTTACACCTTCTACTTGATCGTTGCTGGTTGAATGGTCACGATCTTCCTTTTCACTAAAATCGACTCCATCATCCATAGTTGGTGCATTAACCTCTGGTGCTCCCGCTTCTAAAGTGGCATCACCAAACAAATAATAACGATTATTACTATACTCGTAAAAATCTCCAAGGTATTCCTTCAACTGTTCATACGAACTAAAAGAACCAACATTATCACCTGTCGGTGTAATTTTTTCCGTTGTGATTTTTTCCGAACAAGAAATTATTGCCAGTGATGAAAATAACGCAATAAATAGCATTATAAATTTTTTCATATTCTTCCTCCTTAATCCTTCACTAATATAAACAATTAAGTCAGCTAAATCATTGGTACTATTTTGAAATTTCTAGGAATAATTCAATATCTTCTCTTAGAAGTTCTAAAGAACTAACCCAAAAATCTTTCTTTGTCACATCAATATTCATTAACTTAGCAACGTCTTCTACGGTGTTTTTACCTGTAGCAGCTAATAACAAATCATATTTTGCGATAAAATCTTCTTTGTTTTCCAAGTATTTCGAGTATAAGCCTTTGGCAAACAATAATCCAAAAGTATATGGGAAGTTATAATAACTTAATCCTCCTGAATAATAATGAGGTTTGTTGACCCACATATAAGGATGTAAGTTGTTAGGATCTAGACCGTCTCCATAAGTTTCTTTCTGAGCATTAATCATTAACTCATTTAACTCATCCGCATCAAAAACTGTTTTCTCTCTGCCTTCAAAGACAGCTTTTTCAAAGATAAAACGTGACATAATATCAATAACAACAGCGGTATAGCCTTGAATTGATGATTCCAATAAGAAGAGTTTTTCTTCTTTAGTTGTTGCATCATTTAAAGCCGCCTTATTAACGATAGTTTCACAGAAAGTTGAAGCGGTTTCTGCTACAGGCATTGTATAAGAACTATTCAATGGGCTTTCTTCAAAGATCACTTCTCCATGGTAAGCATGACCAAGTTCATGAGAAAGAGTGATCATATCGGTAAAAGCTCCAGTGAAATTTGTCATGATTCTGCTTTCTTTAATTGAATGGATGTTAGAACAGAAAGCTCCGCCTCTCTTACCTTTTCTCGGTGTATAATCTACCCACTCTTCTTCAAAGGCTCTTTTAGCCATATTATGAAGTTTATCAGAGAATGTTTTAAAGTTTTTGAGTACATAGTCATTAGCTTCTTCAATGGTAAATCTCTTGTTTACACTTCCAATTGGTGCATATAAATCATAAAAAGGTAGCCCGTTCTTATGTCCTAACAGTTTGGCTTTTCTCTTCAAGTAGCTTCTAAAGATGTCATAATAATCTTTAACTGCATCTTGCATCGCATTAAGGGTTTCAATACTCATGCGACTGTTGAATAAAGCTTGATGCAAAGGACTTTCAAATCCTTTAGCTTTAGATATCGTATTGACTTCACCTTTAATGGAATTCAATGCCGCAGCTACAGCTTTATCTATTTTTTTATATGCAGCTAACTCAGCTTCAAAAGCCGCTTTTCTGACACTAGGATTTGGATCTTTAGCCATGTTTCTAACTTCTGATAAAGTTATTACTCTGTCTTCATACTCAACTTCCAAAGTTGAGGTCAATAGTGATTGCAAAGTCCCCCAAGCACTAGAACCAGTTTGTCTTAGTTTTGCAATCATCAGTTCCATTTCATCGCTTAACATATGTGAAGCATTAGCTTTGATTTCGTTTAAATAAAACTCATGTTTCTTTAAGAAAGGATTAGCTTCGATTTCTTTATCTAATTCAGGATAATTTGCCAACCACTTGTTAAAAATTGTCGTAACTTTAGTAAGCTCAGTAAATTTTCTTCTTAAAACATTACTCATCTTAACTGCTGTTTGGTTTGTACTTTCAACTGATTCGGTTAAAGACGCAAAACGGAATAGTTTTCCAATCAACTCATCAAAAGTTATTTCGTTGTTCAAAAATCTCACCAATTTCTCCATTTTGTTATCATAATTAGCAAAATCAAGTTCTTGTTGATTAATTTCAAGAATCAGTTTTTCTAGCTTATCCAAATCACTAAGGTATTTAGGATCGTCAAATCCTAAGTATAATTTTCTTAAACTCCAAGTTTTCATCTGTTATCCTCCCAATTTATATAGTTTTCTTTAGTTAAAACGTACATTTTGCTTTTCTTCAAACCGTAATCACGGCTTTCATAATCATGAATTAATAAAAATTTAAAAGGAAATCTGTTAATTAGCTTTTGAGAACGATCATTTTCAATAAAATGACCAACATATATTTTTTCAAGACCAAGCTCATGAAAAGCATAACTTAGAACTTTATTGACTGCTTCTGTCATTATCCCTTGTTTCTCATAAAAAGTAGATAGAACATATCCTAGTTCATAAACATCCTTTTCATCTAACAAATCCACTTTATGCAAACCTACTGAACCGATAACTTTTCCTTCAGTTTTGAGTTCAATTGCAAAAACATCATTAGTCTCGATAAAATGATTTAAGATTTTCTTTGAGTGATCGAGATTAGGATGAGGTAACCATCCAGCATTTGGGCCAACTGTTTCTAATTTTGCATATTCAAACAAATCTTCCAAATCTTTGTCTTCAAAATTTCTTAAAATCAATCTTGAAGTTTCTAATTTTTTCATTTAAAAATCTCCTGTACTGTAAAGCCTTTGTCAATTATGTTGACAGGCTTTCTTTCATTGATTTCTATCGTTACGGTATCCTTGACTGCAGTTTTAATTAATTTA
>Ga0265295_1002207_pt1 | contig 31766 bp, 28 predicted proteins | sample Munlansysbiofilm_FD_192503 | JGI IMG/M metagenome (GOLD analysis project Ga0265295, IMG submission 192503) | Leachate microbial communities from a municipal landfill in Southern Ontario, Canada - Methane capture system biofilm | ecosystem: Engineered > Solid waste > Landfill > Unclassified ... | reverse complement strand
ATCTAGTGCCTGCTTGAGGGCTTCGAGGTCTGCTTTTTTCATGACGTACTCCAGTGACGGACCGGATATACAGTAGTTTATACAGTGCCATGAGAATACGCCAACAGAGGATGCAAACATAGCCATAGATACACAGTTAACAATATTGATAAAACCTCGGTCACCACTTCTCGCGTGATAGCGACTGTGGCGCATTGGGCGTCTTCTGCGTAAATGAGCCGTTAATGAGTGGTGAATGATGTTTTTTGCACGAACGTATAACGACTTATAAATGGTTTCGTGAGAGATCTGCATATATTTACGACGTGAAAACTTTACCTTGAGCCATCCTGAGATTTGTTCTGACGACCACTTCTGTTCAAGTTTTTCAATCACAAGCCTTCTAAGCTCTGGATTGACCTCCCGCGTAGAAAGTTTAGGCCGCTTAGCCATGCGCTTAGCTCGATTGTCTGCATCTACAGCCTTGTAATAGCGTCTGCCGCGATTACGGGCAACCTCTCTTGAAATAGTTGACGGTGAGCGATTGAGAGATTTTGTAATGGCTCTGATACTCAGTTTAGCTGGGAGACCAACTCTAATTTCTTCTCGCTCGGCTATCGTTAAGTGCTTTTTATTAGAACTTTTAGGTCGTGGCTTAATACCACCTGTTTCACGTAGCACCGTAAAAACACCACATCTTTGGATGGCCCATATAGATGACGCCACTTGCCAATGCGCCGCTCAAGTGTGCGACGTGAACTGGCTGTAAAGGCATCTGAATGGTACTCGTAAATGTGGTTAAAGATGCCTACAGGCGTGATTTCGCTGTCTTTCTGAAGCATTGGAACAACGATGGATTCCCACACTTCAGTCAGCGGATCGGGCCGTGTACGCTAAGATTTTTCCTCGGTCCTGGGTTGTAACTCGTGCTTGTCGATGCGTCGAGCAGAGCACTCGGATATGCAGGCTTTGGCAGCAGCCGCTGCTTGGTTTTCAGTCTGTCTAAACTTCATATATCTCTTGACCTGTTGATCGGTGATTTTATTACCCGACACAGCAAACCCTCCGTTCTGCTGCGTCGAACATTATCAGATCAACCGGCCAAGATAGTTGTCGCTAGGCCGGCCAAGGTAATTGTCGCTTAATACTGAAACAAACCATCCAATATCGGGCTCCGAATGGTTATCTCTTAAAAAGCTGACAACCATAGTCATACGTCTACGTTGGGCACCACTAACAACTCTACCACTCCTCATGGCTGGTTATATTCGCACTAATACGAACAGTTTTTTATTTAATCAGTTAACCAAAGCGCTATTTCAGGAAAGAAACAAAGCAGCAGAATAAGCAAGACCATCGCTCCAATGAAAGGAGACGCTCCTACGGCAATTTCTCGCAACTTTACAACATCGCGCCCTATACCTTGCAATACAAAAAGATTCATGCCAACAGGAGGCGTTACAAGCCCAATCTCTGCCATTATCACCAATACGACACCAAGCCAGACAGGATCAAATCCAAGCTGTTGTGACATTGGAAAAACTATAGGCAAGGTCAACAGCAGCATTGAAATAGTGTCGAGAAACATTCCCAAGATTAGATAAAGTAAAAGAATCAAACCGAAAATTATCCAGCGATTGAGATCAACAGATAGCACTAGTTGCATAAGTTCTTCTGAAATCCTCAGATAGTCAAAGGAAAAGGTCAGAATATTTGCACCAACCACAATCAGAAAAATAAATGAGGTGACTACTGCAGCCTCACAGATCGCTTCCTTTATGTTGCTTAGGGTCATACGCCCGCGAATAAGACATGCTACAAAGGCAAGTATGGCGCCAAAGGCACCAATTTCACTTGGCGTAGCAAGACCGCTATAAAGCGAAAATATGATTAGCCCCATCAAGCCGATCACGATCATCGAATCAATAATACTATTTCTGGTCAGCGGAATACGCTCTGATGCTGGAAGTGCGGGGGCGGCAGTTTTGTCAATAAGTGCCCAAACCATAATTACGGCCATAAACATGCAAACCAACAACAGACCTGGAACAATAGCCGCAACAAAAAGAGTTGTAATTGGAACGCCAACAGTAATGCCGTATATGATCAACGGCACACTGGGAGGGATAAGAATACCAAGAGTTCCACCCGCAGCAATACTGCCATATGCCAAGCGGTTATCGTAATTCCGTTTGCTCATTTCCGGACAGGCAACAGCACCCATTGTCGCCGCTGTTGCAACGCTCGATCCTGAAACCGCAGAAAACAACGCCGACCCTCCAATACCAGCATGTGCTAACCCGCCAGGCATGCGAGCAAGCACCCTCGCCATGACCGCAAAAAGCTCTCGGCTTAGACCACTATGAATCAAAATAGCACCCATCAGGACATACATAGGTACAGCAGTAAGGGCGAAGCTATTGACTGAGTTCCAAGTCCGCTCTGCCATCGTAATAGGAAAGGGAATTGGCGAGATAAAATAGATACCACAAAGGCCGACAAAAGCCAGTGCAAATGCAATGCGCACACCAATAGTAAGAGTAATCGCTAACAACAGTAGGATCACGGCGATCATCGCATTTGTGCCAAAGTCTGCAGCAACCAACATACCTATAGTACCCAAGCCAGAAATAGCAGCTACGGGTAAAAAGACACGCCATCCGCCTGAAAGCATTGCGCCAGCAAGGACAAAAATAAGAATAGATATGCTACCCCAGTCAAGCCCAGTTCCGGAAACAAGGGGTGGCTTCTGGCCCACAAAGATCAGCAAAGGAATAAGAATTATGCCGTAAAGCGCATAGGTAGCATTGCGTCTTTGCGTGCAAGCACCTTTAACCGCATCCAAAAGAATCGCAGCAGTCAGCGCAGTCATACCAATTGCAATTGGCAGTTTAGGCAACCAAGCGGGCGTAAGCATAAGCCCCATAATACTGGCACCGGTCTGATAATCCTTAATCAAAAGGAGCCAAGATTGCCACGCAATTACCATGATAACGATCAGAGCAATCCAACTTCCCGTCTTTTCCATGACTAACTTCTTATTATCTTTAAGACCTGAAAGCAGGAGGTCAACACGTACATGCGCACCTTTTATATGCGCGTAAGCTGCACCAAAAAAGATCGTTGTTATCAACGCGTAAGTGGACAGTTCAGAGGCCCAAATAGTTGGTCTATTGAACCCATAGCGCGAGACAACTTCATATCCCGTTGCCAGCGCCATAAAGGCAATTCCAATTCCTGCAATAACGAGCAGCGCCTGTGAAAACCTAAAGATTAAGCGCTCAATCTTACGATTATCTACTGCGCATGCTTCGCTTGTCTGATGTTCAGTGATGTTCATAACTCACGCCTCTTCTTCGTTTAGTTTTTTATATTTATTTGACACTAACGTCAGACAAGCGTATATATTTGTCCGGACAATTACAATAACAATGCAAAATAAAATAAAAACAACGGAGAAATAAAAATGAAACTTTGGACTCCCATACTTAGCGCCATAGTATTAATTGCCACAGCCACATCGTCTGCATTTGCACAAGATACAACTTGGAATATCGGCTTCGTACGAGCCACGGGCACTAGCTATATGGACACTCTTGAAACTGTGCCTGAACGTATATCTGCCGTCACAAACGGGCGCTTAAAGATTAAACTTTACGATACGCTGGTTCCGGGCACAGATCAGCCTGCTGCAGTCCGAGATGGCCGCTTAGACGGTTCTTTCGCAGTCAATCCTTGGCTAAGCGGTGAAGCCCCAATTATGAACTACGGGCATCTTCCCGGCCTATTGACAGATGTGGGCGAATATCAAGAAATGCTTGACCCACTTTTGCGCGGTGAGATGGAAAAAGTATGGATTGAGAAATACAACGCCATCCAACTTGCAACAGCTGTTTTTGAAACACAGGCCATCATTACCCGCAAACCGCTTCATAAAGTTGAAGATTTTAAAGGCATGAAGACGCGCGTCCACAACACTGAATCGGCAGCACTTATAGGTCAACTTGGCGCTATTCCAGTGTCCGTTAACTTTGCGGAAATTGTTCCGGCACTTCAGCGAGGCATAGTTGATGCCGTAATGACATCTGTTGGCACTGTAAACGGTGGTGGCTTCCCAGCAGTTGCAAAAGAGCTCAGTATCTGGCGCATAGGTACAATTGTTACATGGTCGTTCGTCGTAAACAGCGACTCTTGGAAAGCACTTCCCGATGACCTTAAGCCTATTGTAGAAGCTGAGTTCCGTAAGATTGAAGATGAGCATTTCGCCAACCACGAGGCATTTACTCAGATGAATATCGACAAGCTTAAGAGCGCAGGTATGAACATCTACATAGCCCCCCCTGAAGCCCTTGAGCAGCTATTTTCCGAGAAGTTCACTCAGCCTGTTTATGAAAGCTGGTATGCTCTCAACGAGAAAACTGGCACTGATGGTCGTGCGCTTGTTGCTAAAATCAAAGCCCTACAAGCTCTAAGAACACAAGAATGATAATAGGCGGGACTGGTGTCTTTCATTCGCCAGCCCCGCCCGAACTTATTGATAAGAAAGTTACTTTGTTCAAAAGAACAATTAGCCACCATAGATTTAGCTCATGCAAAAATCTATGGTGGCTAACCTTGTAGCATCTATACAACTTTTATGCAGCTTAACCACTAAGAACCGAGCGAACCTAACAGCATAAAAATACAACGACTACGAGCAAATGTACTGAACACCTACAATTCAGCAAGGTGACATCCTCAGCAATCAAGCCATATTCAGCAATGAAATGACAACTTGATGAAAAACCTCCTAAGAAGCCGAGCCAAGTAGAAACATTAGCTCCAATTGGCTCGATCAACATCACGTGTCAACTGCATGCTATAAAAAAAGCGCTCCGCAGGATGGTAGTTTATTGACGCTAGAAGGATCGTTCCATCTACATCCAAATACTGCCTTGAAACTCGTACAGCTATTGTCTTAGGTTTTTTCTCCAGCGCCTTAGCGGCATCTGCAGGCATCGGAACAACCGTCATTTCTTGAACAACCTTAGACACTTCAACACCGAATTGTTCTTCAATCCGGCGATAAATTGCAATAGAGTTTTTTTGTAATTCAGCTGCTATTTCAGAAAAAGCATTATTCACAAGCACAGTCGAAAAACAGATCGAAATATCCTCATCTCTCTCCATCCTTAGCCCACTAATAACAAGCCACGAACTGGGGGTAGAACCTTCATCACCAGCATCGATTTCGGGATATAGCCCGCGCTTAGGTACCGAATTCCGCATCGATAGAATAATAAAACGTGTATCACTGGCGTATTGAAACAGCTGATCTAAAGATCGCATCGAATGAACATAGCTTTGGTAAGGTTCCTGAGCTATTACTCGGCTTCCCGACCCCTGCTTACGCGTGATCAATCCAGCCTCGATAAGGCGGCGTAAAGCCTCTCGCACCGTATACCGGCTGATCGAAAATTCAGCGCAAAGCTCATTTTCAGTAGGCATAAAACTACCTATAGGATAGTGCTTTTCTTGAATCCGACTTTGTAACAGATCACCGATCCGAATATATTGCGGGCGATTATCGATAAGGCTAGTTTCAGTTTTCATATCTTTATCAAGTTTACTCATCAACAACTCGGCCGCTGAGGTTGCCGCCAGTCATTGGTTAGCTGGTCACGAAATTCAGGCGCAGCAATTGCGATTAAGCGTTCAGCACGCTCCTCAATGCTTGCCTCACGCAAATTAGCCACACCATACTCTGTAATAACTATATCGACATCTGCACGCGATACTGAAACTGGGGTACCTTCTGGCAGTGCCACAACAATACGGCTTATAGCACCGCCTTGGGCTGTTGCAGGCAGCGCAAGGATCGCTCGCCCGCCGCTAGATGCGCGTGCTCCCCTTATAAAATCCACCATTCCACCCTGCCCACTCATCTGCCGGCCACCAACATATTCACCATTTGCCTGTCCAGTTAAATCAAGCTGTAAAACAGAATTAACAGCAGTCAGACAAGGAATTTTTTCCAGAACAGATAAAGTATGGGTTTTGTTTACAGGCATATATCGTATCCCAACAGCGCGGGATAAACGGTCGTAAAACCCATGCGTACCTAATGCAACGCCCGTGGAAAGTCCGCTTGTTTTTTGCCCAAACCCTCCTTCATCGAACCAATCCAATATTCCGTCCGAAATCATGCCCGCATGATATCCAACATCATAACGCTTTGCATCTTTAAGCGCCTCTAGCACCGCACCTTGTATCTTTCCAAGACCTAGTTGTAACGTGCCCCCCTTAGGTAAATGATTCAGCACATGCTCCGCAATTTTACGGCTAGTAGCATCTGTCTTGCTAGGGGCAAGCACGGGAAGTAGATCATCGCTTTCAACAAGCGCCTCGAACCGAGCTCGAGGCAGAGCAAAGCTCCCCGCTGGATCAGGCATATTTGGATTAATCACACCAATCAACCGCGCTCCTGCAGCAAGAGCTGCCGGCGCAAAATCATGGGTCAGCCCAAGACCTATACTGCCATCTCTGCGTGGAGGAGGTACGGTTATCATAATAAGATCGACCACCCCTGACCGTGACATCCGTGTCCAAAAGTCAGAGTAATGCATCGGTAAATGAGCCACTGTAGAAGCCGCACGATCTGCCCGCAATCCAGGAGTTATGAATATAGTTTCCACTAAAGTTTCTTGCCCTAAAGCTGAAAAATCGCGATTATTCACACCAGGAATGAAAGCACCCGTCAAACAACGTCCTGTCCAAAGATCCGGATCTGCAGTCACCGCATCAAGTATCGCTGTAGGCTCAGCTGTACACCCGCCTATCAGTATGCGTCCTGCTGATGCAGCCAGCTCTGCTGCTGCGCGTGCTGTCAGTATCTGTGTCATTCCAGCCTCTCTTGAAATAAGTGTTCGTCAAAAATCAGCATCACTTGTCCCTGAGTCTTACGTGCATACAAGCGAAATTTATCTGTTTTCTTCAATTGGATTAGCTCCAAGGATTGATAGTTCCGCTCAGACGGACGGACAATACAACTAACCACGCATTCTAATATTTTAGCAACCATGAAGCCAACTGGTTGGAGCTGTGGGCAGAAGAAGCTACTCTTTCTAAGGAACTCAGCGCTGCATTGGCATCCACTCAGCACAGAAAGCTGCATCGTCCAAAAGCCCTAATTGTTTCAGTGCTTCACGATACAGAACCGTATTAGCTGCCAAGAAGGGAATGCCGAGCCAATCAATTGCTTGCTGTGCAAGCTGCGCAGTAGGCAGATTGGTTCCCACTTGAACAATAGCATCAGCGCCACATCTGGCTAGGTCGCGAAGCGTCTGCGCCATGTCTGCATGCGTCACCTGCGCTGGAGCGGACGGGCTATTACCGCAAAGTCCTTTTACTTCGACAACTTTAAACCCTGATGCTTCAAAAAAATTGCGCACCTGTGCATCTCCGATCGGTTTGTAGGGTGTCAAAACTGCAATACGTGACAGACCAAAATCCTGCAAACATGAGACCATAGCGCTGGATGCGTTGCTCACTCCGATGCCAAGCTTGTCACACAAGGCATCTGTTACAGCCTGGCCCTCTGACGGTTCAGACCAGAACGTCTCGTATGATAAGCCGAGAATCAGATGATCGGGCGCACATGACATAACGCTTTCCAATGCCGCATTCTGGTTTTCCGCTAGTGCTGCTGCCAGAGCAGAAAAATCAGCATTAGAATTAATGGGCATATTTGGAATCATCATCCGCCCCAAATGGTTTGTCACTCCTATAGGCTGCATCGCAGCCATTTCAGGTCCTACAACAGTATTGGTTGACGGAACAACAATCCCGATCTTGGCGCGAAAACCCAATGTATCTCTAATCATTCATGACCCTCCATTTGCTTGGCCCATTCACGAACCGGTTGCAGGTCTGCCATCAATTTTCCGATTTCAATCAGTTCGAGATCCTGCCACAAGCCACCTATAATCTGCACCCCAACTGGCAATCCTCCATCCACTGCCGCAATAGGAAGGCTAAGAGCGGGTGCTCCAGCAATATTAGCGAGCGCGGTAAAGTCTGCCTGACTGGCAGGCGCTATACTGCCATGCGCAAAAGCTCGCTGGGGTGTGGTTGGCAACAAAATACCATCCAGTCCAGCTACTGCATTGTTAAATCCCACAGCGAGTTGCTGCAATTGGCGATATGCCAAAGCAACGCGACTGGATTTTGCCTGTCGGCCATAATCTAACATTGCACGAAAATCATCAGAAAGACCGACCCCATCAAGCGCGCTTTCCATCCCAACAGCCCCTTCAACCTCAGAGATTAATAGACCCGCACGGCGTAAAGCACCTGGAAACCACCCTTCAATTTTAATCGGAAGTAGCTTTGCCCCTGCCTGTTGAAGTGCTGCAGCAATCCTCGCAAAACTCTCGGTCACCACACTTTCACATTCAGCCAACGCTGCTGCATCAGGCACTCCGAATGTCATGTCAGACAACGCCTTGTGCATCAACGGTTTCTGCATTGTTAAAGCATTGCTAATGGGGTCGTACGGGTCAAACCCCTCAGTGGCGAGCAGCATCAGACCAAGATCGCTAGGTGATCGTGCCAAGGGACCGATACTATCTAATGTCCAAGACAAGTGCGAAAGACCCGTAACAGGAATACGTCCTTTAGTCGGTTTCAATGCCCACAAGCCGCAATAAGCTGCAGGAATTCTTACCGAACCCATAGTGTCTGTTCCCAGTGTTAAAGGCACCATACCGCCTGCAATAGCTGCTGCTGACCCACCGCTAGATCCACCTGGCGTAAAACCAACACGCAGAGGATTCTGGCATCGCCCCCAATGCGGATTATCGGTAGAGGATCCAAGTGCACCTTCATGCATATTCAGAGTACCAATGATAACAGCCCCAGCAGCCCGCAGCCGTGCCACGGTTACAGCGTCGACCTTTGCCACCTGTGGAAAGGCTGCAGTGCCGGACGTAGTCGGCACTCCCGCAACAGCAATATTGTCTTTCACCGCCACAGGAATTCCGTCTAGCGGCCCTAGAGATTGTCCAGCCAAGCGGCGAGCATCGCTCGCCGCCGCATCGGTGCGAGCACTTTCACCCATGATCGATATAAAAGCGCGTATATCATTATCAGTGGCTGCTATTTTCGCCAATACCTTCTCTGTTAGTGCAACAGAGGTCAGGTTACCCGCCGCAAGCGCATTTGCTAGTGTTGAGGCATCTTGAAAAATCGTATTCATTCGGCATCCATATCTCGCGTGATCAAACGGATAGGTTTTTGTCGCTTTTCTATCTGCGTCAAGTCAGCAAGCGCGCCAGGCGCTGCCAGTTTCACCTTGATTTCAACGCCGATACGCTGTTTCAATAACCCCTCAAGTGCATCTACAGAGCGGGCAATATCACCCATAGTTTCAATATGCACCGTCATTTCATCACGCCCACCGGAACGAACAACCTCGCAGATGTAATCGTTAAGTAGCTCTGCATCGCTCTCGGTAAGGATAACGCCAAGGCCAGTTGGATAGATGTTAATTCCGCGCAACTTAACCATATTGTCGCTGCGACCCTGAAACCCTGCAATTCGGCGCAAGGTTAAGCCCATAGGTGATTCGTCTGTACGAAACGCTGAAACATCATGAGTATTGAAGCGGATAATTGGAAAGATTTCATTTTTATACAGACAGGTGACGACCATATCCCCACTGACACCATCAGGTAGAGGCGCGCCAGTATCAACGTCCAAAATCTCAAGGAACTGAGCATCTTCATGCACATACATACCCGCGTGATCCGGTCCCTCTCCTGCGATAGCACCAGTATCACCGACTCCATACCAATCATAAACTTCAGCACCGCCCCAAGCGCGCGAGATAGCTTCACGCGACTCTGCACCCATATGGCCAGAAATCGTACGAATTTTAATATCTTTGCCTGGTTCAAGTCCTTCTTTGCGTGCAACGCCGGCTAAATAGTTAATATAATCGCCAAATCCTACGATGGTTGAAACGTGAAAATCACGCATTAACATCACTTGATTAGCAGAGCGCGTCTCAATTCCAGTTCCAGCTGAAAGGAACTGTGCACCCGTCCAATGCAGTACACTTTCACGAACGTAATGCCCACCGTTCACCATGCCATGCCCGTAAACCGAATGGATAACATCATCGCGTTTTATCCCTTGCATGGCATAAAGCCGGGCTAACAGCAGATTCTGAATTTCACGGCTTCTGGGGCTAAAAAGCAAAGGCTGTGGCCGTCCCGTGGTGCCGCTTGTAGTTTGAAATACAAGAGGTGGACGGTCTTCAGGGGCATAGTTATCAAGCCCATGAAAGTCGCCAATCGGCGGGAATGCCTCAACGCTCGCCATAAGATCGGTTTTGGAGTAGGTCGGCAGTTTTTCGATATCATCGAGCGATTTGATATCTTCACGCGTGATACCTGCCTCGCCCCATAGGCGCTGATAAAAAGGTATATTCCAGGCAGAGTCCAAAACCTCAAGAAACCGCTTATTCTGTAGGTTGCGTAAGGTGTCGCGTGGCATCTTGGCAATTTTTGAGACAAAGTCTTCAGGCCGCCCATAATCAGCGATTAATTGGTCATATTGCATGGCGTCAAAGTAGCTAGGCTGTTTCATATTAGCAGATCCTTGATGGTCAGTTTATCGGGATATATCACGCAGAGCGTGGGGAGGAACTAATTGGTAAGTTGTTCAAAAGATGGATTAACGTGACAGCGCTACTGCCACCTTCCAAATTATGCGCCAGACCCAAGGCTGCAGTCTGTAAAGCATCACAGGTCTTTTTTGCCAGCCCAGCATGGGCAGCAAGGGTTTGAAATTTTTCTATTACAGCGTCAGTACTCATCGGATTTTCGCTGTCGCCCCAAGCGTCTGGGACGGTGTTCTCAATCCATTTTTTACCGATACGCAGCCTAACCCGTGCACCGAAATGTGCAGGATAGCGAGCGGTAAAATCTGGAACTTCGATCACCTTGCTACGTTCACGCAGTGCAACATAGCCAGGATGACTTAGGGATTCCTCATCGAACGCAGCCAATTTTGGCAACCCATCGACCAAGGCCACGGCAACAGCATGTTGCAAGCTAAACTTCGCTCCCGCAGAGTTCGTTGGATTGGGGTTATCACAAAACAACACAGCGTCAGCATAGGTTTCAATTTGTATTTCATCGGGGATATTGCCGTCTAACATCGGACGCAATGCAATTGCCGCGTCGATTGCTGAATGGGCATGGCGACAGGCAGGCCACGGCTTGAAACTGGTCTCATGGAGCGCCCAAATATCACCTTCCAGTAACAGCTCAGGATTACCATCTCGCGCTAAACCTGCATAAAACCCTTGATTCCCTTCAAGTATCCGCAACGGCCCTGCCAATCCGGCTTGTGCCGCAAGTGCTGCTTGTACACCGCGCCGTGCAGCCTCAGCTACGTGTAAATGTTTGGTCGCGCCTAGTTCATTACGACATTCCCACAACCCGCCTGAGACAGACAACGCATGAGCCATAGCCCATTGCGTGCGTTTATGATCAAGGCCCAACATACATGATGCTGCAACCGCTGAACCAAGGCCGCCGCAAGTTGAGGTGTTGTGAAAATGTCGATAATGACTTGGCCCAACCGAATTACCAAGCCGGATCATCGCTTCATAACCGCGTAAAATAGCTTCGGCCGTGTTAGAAGCTGATTGCGGCGTAATGCAGGCAAGAACCGCCGGTATCACAACCGGTCCCGGATGTAGAATTGCAGTACGGTGGACATCGTCCATTTCTAGCAAGCTACCGAAACTACCTAGCCCCCAAGCAACCTCTGCAATACCACGCCCTCCTTTGGCAAGTGGATGCGCGCCAGTCGCAGCACCAACCTGTGCCATTGAAATGCCTATCGGAGTTTCAACCCCTGCTAAAGCGCAGCCCAGCCAATCCAGCAGATGCAGCGCCGCAGCATGTCGGTCGTCTAGCTTAGGTTTTGATGTCATTACCTTTAGCAGCGAACCCGTAAGTGAAGTCTGTTCGTTCTGTTGCATTGTCATTCCTTATATTTGTCCGGACATCTTTGCTTGATTACACACTTCTGGCAAGGACTTTTTCTGAATCCCGTTCAAATTCTTCACGAAAGTAAAATTCTCTAGCTAGTTTACTCCCGAGATTCTGTGCTCTGGACACTTTGATAAAATCATGCAGACAACCACTCAATCATCTATTAATTCGATCGGTAAACTGCTTCAGATCAGCATCAATTTCTTCCCATGGCGATGGTGGCATGAACTTATAGAAATACCTGAAGAAATCTCAAAGCAAAAATTCCAATATAAAAAATGTAATAAAAAAATGTAATAAAAAAATGTAATAAAAAACCTTTCTAACAAGACTCTGATTTAAGTGCGCAACCCTTCAACATAAATTAAAAAGTTTAAGTCAGAATGTTTAACACAGGGTTGATTTTTTGAATGCACCTCCTGCAAATTACCAAATAAATCAAGGCAACAAACCAACAGGAACATAATAAATACAAGAGGAGAAGGCAGATACATTTGAGTTATACAGACTACTTCACAGCTACAAATAAATGGAGTTGTAGATACAATCTCTCGCAATTAAGCTCAAGCATCTAAATCACAGTGCTTAAACCTGATATTCTGTTTGGTTTTTAATCACTCTAAAACACATCTGTACGAGTTTTCTCATTGCAGCACACAGAGCTTGCATTTTTGTTTTACCTGCACGGATTAATCGATCACGCTGTGATTTAATTTGACTATTATGTGTGCTCGCATCACAGACTGATGCCAAGTACAGCTTAGCCCTGATTCTCGAAGGGCCTGATTTGCTCAATGTTGTTCGCCCTTTGAAAGCGCCTGACTCATTGAGTTTTGGAATTAACCCTAAATATGCTGCAACCTGCTTAGCATTGCGAAAAGATTTGGCCGCAAACAAATAAACCATTTCACGTGCAACAACTTCGCCGACACATTCAACTGTGAGTAGTAATTTAGGAGAAGTCCATAATGGTAATTTTATCACCTCCAGCTAGAAATCCAAATCTATTGCTCCAATCTATTACAAGCTAATAAAGCATAAATACCTAAACTCAACTAACCCAGCACTTACAACCATTTAAATATAAATAAACTATATTTAAACTATCAAAAAAACCAAACATATTATTATAAATCACAACCAATATAGCTAACATCTAAAAACTCACTTTAAAACACCTAATTATTAAAAAACTATACAAACAAATTAGTTAATACAAAAGCCACCCCAATAATAAACAAATCTGAAAACCATTACATAGTAAGTTATAAAAACGCTCTAACGAAGGTATCGCTTTGAGCAAATCAATGCCTAAACTGTAGTCGGCAATTTAGAAAACCTGTGCTTCTTCGTCTTTGTTTATAGCAACAATGGCTCAAGAGTCCTTAGCCGCCAATTCTGACTGCAACACCTAGCTAAAAAGAAGCTAAGGTATTGAGATACAAAAGTATACTGAGCTATCTATCGAAGAAAGTGCTGTAATTAAAGCAAGTTTGAGCATGGGCATCAGTCAACGTAAGATTGCTAAAAATCTTAAAAGGAAGCCTCTCAACGATCAGGCGTGAAGTAAAGTATAGAGCGTGAATGACCTTGGTCGGTTGACGCTAACATTTCTACTTAACGTTCTGCATGGCCGTTTTCCGGCGGTAACTCTCTCCTTCGCAGTGAATTATGGTGGCGTGATGGACCAAACGGTCGATCGCGGCGATGGTTATAATGGTGTCACCAAAGCGTTCATCCCAGTCTTCAAACGACTTATTCGATGTGATAATCATGCTGTGGCGCTCATAGCGGTGCGCAATCAGTTCGAACAACACGCTGCTCTCTTGCTCAGTTTCTAGAACATAGCCCACGTCATCAACGATTAGCAGACTGTATTTATCTAGCTTGAGTAACTCGTCTTAAAGTCTTAGGTTTTGTTTCGCTAGCTGAAGCTGTTGAACTAAGGCCTGTACAGGAATGAACTTCACTCGATAACCTTGCTCAACCAGCCCATAACCTATACTGCTGGCGAGATGTGTCTTACCTAAGCTGCTGGCTCCGAACAACAAAAGGTTGGCACCGTGCTTTAACCAGTCAGTTTGATTGATGAGGTCGTAGATTTGCGGTTTAGTTACGCCCTCAACGGCACTGAAGTCGAAGTTTTTTAAGCTTTTTCCAACGGGCAATTTTGCGTCTTTTAATAAGCGCTGTAAGCGCTTATCTTCGCGAGAATTGAGCTCGATATGGCAAAGCTCAGACAGGTATTGCTGTGGATTCCACTGCTCTTTAATGGCCTTTCTACCAAGCGTATCCCAGTGCTGAACCATAATCGCCAAGCGCAGCTGCTTAAGCATGAGTGGGATGGATGCTGTTTGATTAAAGGAAGAAACAATCCGTCTACAGTCGGCACGCTAGTTGAACGCAGCAGTAGTTACCTGATGTCTATCAGGATGAATGATGCTCATGCAACCTCAGCAGTTGAAGGCTTTAGCGCAGCCTTGAACAGCACCTATCTACCGCTGCGTAAGAGCATGACCTATGACAAGGACGTGAAATGACACACCATGCCGAGATTACTCAAAAAACAGGCCCGACCGTTTACTTCCGTGACCCGCACAGCCCTTGGCAGCCCTGCGGTAATGAAAATATTAACGGTTTAATTCGGCAGCATTTGCCCAAAGAAAAAGACTTGTTGGTTAACTCTCAGGCGGATCTGGACGCGATCGCTTATAAATTCAATATTCAACCGCGAACACACTTTAATTTTCGCTGTCTAGTTGAAGTTATAATTGACGTAGTATTATCAACTCATACTAATGAAGAACAGAAATACTAGGTGTTGCACTCAGAGTCTGAAACTGCCCTGCTTTAACTCGAACTTTAACGTTGTAATCAACGACACGTTTGACAGCGACAACAATATTTATAGGCTCTCAGTTTTATCAATTATTAAACTGTCAGGCCAAAAACATCACCTAACAGCTATAATGTTGTATGAAACACAACATTATAGCTGTTTCACTGACACCATAACTTATATCACTCAGCGGTCAAAAAACCAGCTTAACTTGAAACATTCAGGTCAGCTTTTTGACTACTGCGCAATGCTTCACGGATATCAGGCCCGTCTTCATTCAACGCAGCCAAACGTAAGTTTGGGCGCCCGGGCTCATCCCGGTACTTAATCGGATTACCTATGTGGTGGTTACCCTTGGAATCACGGAGCAGCATCTCGCGAGCTGCAATTTGTGGTTTCTGCCATGCCTCATATAAATCCAACACCGGTGCAAAACAGACATTTCGTCCCTCAAACCACTCAGTCCAATAGGAAAGTGGTTGTTGCGCGAACGTTTCAGACAAGAACACCTTAACCGGGGCTTGCCCAACTCCCGCCGGACCATTAGCAATCTTGATCAAGTCAGGACGGCCAAGGTCTGTCAAAAGGGTTTCAACGAACTTATGCTCAACGCCGCCAAGCGTTACATGACGATTGTCCGAAGTGGCATAAATCGAAAAGAAAGCATAACCACCGAAGCTGCGTTCTTCAGATACAACCGGCGCACGTTGCTCCGCAAAGGGAGGGCCGACAACATTAGGCAGCCAAGCCATCGTAGCATCCTGCATAGAAATATCGATCACATCACCTCTACCAGTCTTTTCACGGCGCAACAGCGCCATCAAAACAGCTGCCAAAGCGGTCATCGAACCAGCTATATCTGCGACCGGCATATGAGGGTTGACCGGGTGACCATCGCGCCCAATGTTAAGTGAGACAACACCTGATAGCGCTTCTATCGACAAGTCATGAGCCGGTCGTTGCGCCTCAGGCCCAGTTTGACCGAAGGCTGAGATCGAGCAGTAGACCGCGCGCGGATTGATTGCCATCACTACATCAGGGCCAACGCCTAAACGATCAACAACGCCAGGTCGAAATGCTTCAATCACGACATCCGCCTCACGGCATAGATCAAGAAAGACAGCGTGATCCTCAGGGGATTTCAGATCCAGCATGATCGAGCGTTTGCCGCGATGGGTGTTGCGAAACCAAGTCGTAAATTCCCCTTCAACATAGCCCACATTGCGCACAGGCTCCCCGCTTGGAGGCTCAACCTTGATCACGTCAGCCCCATGATCTGAAAGAACTTGGGTCAACATCGGACCGGGAAGGAACATGCTGAGATCTAGTATACGGTAACCATCCATTTTCATCGTTGATTATCCTTTAAATTACATTGCGCGCGCGCAAGGATGCGATATCACCATCACCCAACCCGATCTCGCGCAGTAAAGTATCGGTATCGGCGCCAAGTGCAGGTCCTGGTGTAGCTTTTGCACGCGCACCATCTAGGCGGATTGGACTTGAAAGAACACGCATTCCAGCACGCTCTGGATGGTCGATCTGCTGGATCCCACCTGTTTTTGCGAAATATGGGTTATCCAACGCCTGCGGCATGGTAAGCACCGGGGCCGCAGGCACACGACCGGCCAAAGCGGCCATCCATGTAGCTGTAGGCTTGGTGCTAAATACAGCATCCAATATCTCGGTCAACTCAGTCCGGTTATCGAACCTATCACGAGGGCTAAGAAAGCGCGGATCCTGCGGTAAGCTAGGTTGACCGAGCACTTCACAAAGATTTTGCCAGAACTTAGGCAGGACACACATGATAAATATCTGTCCATCTGCCGTAGGATAAGTTTCGCATGGCACAACCGAAGGATGCCCGCTGCGCGGACGCCGTTGCACCACATCGCCTTCGTTCATATACCATGTGGCAGGATAGGTCAGTTGATGCATTGCCACATCGTAAAGTGTGACATCAACATCGCGCCCCCGACCAGTACGCAATGCGCCCACGAGGTTAGCAGTCAGAGCAAAGGCAGTGGTAATCCCAGTCAAATAATCGACAATGGACAGCCCCATGCGAGTCATTGGGCCGTCCGGCTCTCCGGTTAAAGACAAAAACCCAGCTTCAGCCTGCATAAGATAGTCATAGGCAGGCCATGACGCGCGCTCACCCTCACGACCGTAGCCTGTGAGGTGAGCGCAAACGATGCTCGGATTTACCGAACTGAGGGCTTCATAGGTCAGACCAAGCTTACCAGGCTGATCACCGCGCAAGTTGTTAAGAACAGCGTCCGCGGTGGAGACTAGTTTGTGCAAGATAGCCTGCCCATCTGGCTGCTGTAGATCAAGAGTCAGACTTTTTTTTCCCAGATTAAAGGTCTGGAAAAAGTGACTGTCTCCTGCACCTAAAAAGTGCGGCCCAGAAGCGCGGCTGCTGTCGCCCCCACTGGATGGACTTTCAATCTTTATTACCTCCGCGCCCATATCCGACATATACATGCTAGCAAAAGGGCCAGCGCCATATTGCTCAACTGAAAGAATACGAATACCCGCCAGCGGGAGGTCTTTTATACCGGACATTAGATCTTATTCCTCTCGATCAATTGCTTGGCTACGATGATACGCTGCATCTCATTCGTTCCTTCGCCAATGCACATCAGCATAGCATCGCGATAATAGCGTTCGATCTCATACTCAGTGGAGTAACTGAAGCCACCAAAGATCCGCATCGCTTCTTGTGCGCAGTAGACTCCCGTCTCAGTTGCGAAATACTTGGCCATGCCTGCTTCCATATCGCAACGCTCACCGCTGTCATATCTGCGCGCAGCGTCTTCAATAAGGAGCTTGGAAGCGGTAACCTTGCTAGCCATTTCGCCTAGCTTTAACTGAATTGCCTGGTGTTCGGCAATAGGCTTGCCAAAAGTTTCCCGCTCCTGCGCGTAGCGCGTAGCAAGCATAAGCGCTCCTTCAGCAATCCCCGCACCTCGGGCTGCAACATTGATACGCCCAAGTTCTAGTCCACCCAGAACCTGCTGCAAGCCTTGCCCCTCTACGCCACCCAAAAGAGAGTTATGTGGAACAAGTTTGTCATCAAGCAACAATTCGCAAGTATCGATAGAGCGATAACCCAACTTCGACAACTTTTTCGACACCTCATAACCTTCGCCTTTATGCGCCAAAAAGGCACTCATCCCTTTGTGGCGTGGTGTGGCGTTAGGGTCTGTTTTAGCGAGTACCATCAAACAATTGCCATGAAGCGAGTTCGTGATCCACGTCTTAGAGCCATTCAATCGATAGCCATCGCCAGTTTTAGTCGCCCGCGTGAGTATGCTTTGCAAGTCAGTACCGGCATTAGCTTCTGTCAATGCAACGCCACCACGTAATTCACCAGTAGCCATCTTAGGCAGCCACTCGCGTTTTTGCTCTTCAGTACCTGTACGCTCAATCGCAGATGCCATAATAAGGTGCGAGTTGAATATACCAGAAGGTGCCATCCAAGCCGAGGCGACCTTAATCACTATTTTTGCATAGCTTGAAGCTGGCAAACCAAGTCCGCCATACTCTGGCGAGATGATCGCGCCAAACAGGCCCAACTCTTTCATCTGCTCCACAAGCTCATGCGGGTAGGTATCAGCTTGGTCATGGGAACGCGCAATCGGACGCACTTCCTTTTCAACCCATTTATCGATAGTATCTAAAACTGCTGCTTCGTCTTCAGCAGTCCAGTTATTTGTGGATTGTGCGGTCATAAGTTTCTCCAATCAATAGTAAAGGGATGCTCAGCGCTATTAATAGCCGGCCTTGTCTTCAATACCGTGTCCGCGCTTTGGAATCAAAACTGTGCGATTGAAATCACAGATCAATTTTCCATCTTGATTAAAGCCTCTACTTTTAACAGTAACTAGGCCGGCATTCGGTCGCGACTTGCTTTCACGCTTATCCAATACCTCGCTTTCGGTAATAAGAGTATCACCAGCAAATAATGGGTGTGTCATGCGAATATCGGTCCAGCCCATATTAGCAATAGCCTTCTGACTTACGTCTGTGACGCTCATTCCAACCATTAATGCTACCGTTAAAGGTGAACAAATGATGCATTTTCCAAACTCAGAGTGCTTGGCATATTCGACATCAAAATGCATTGGATGCGTGTTCATAGTCAGCAATGTAAACCAAGTATTGTCCGTTTCAGTTACCGTGCGACCAGGGCGATGCTCATAGATGTCACCGACATTGAAATCTTCATAATAACGACCAAAGGTTTCGCGGATACGGTTCTCACCAACAGATTTTGTATTTTGGCTCATAGTATTATTTACTCTTCTTGGGTTGATGTGCATCGCGCAACGTAAGAATGCGTTGCATCGAACGGATAACAGGTTTTTCGATTAGCTTGCCGTCTAAAACAGCCAAGCCGTTGGGACTAGCATTGAACAAAGCCACAACTTGCTCAGCATGAGCGATTTGCTCGGCGGATGGCGTAAATATAGTATTTACGACTGCAATATTTGAAGGGTGCAGACAGGCCTTCCCGCTAAAGCCTAAGGCAAGCGCGCTTTCGGCCTCAGCTTTAACAATGTCAATGTCGCGAAAGGAAAGACAAGGTACATCCAAAAGATCCACACCAGCGCGCCGAGCGGCGTGAATCAGCGTAGTACGAGCGTGCAAAAGCGGTCTATCAGCTACTTCGACCCCAAGTTCGGCAGCGTAATCAACAGCTCCAAACATGGCGAAAGAAATTCGCTGCGAAGCTTGCAGAATCGAGTGGACATTCTCCAATCCCTCAAGACTTTCGATCAGGACCGCTATCTTTAACGGCACAGCTGCTTCAGCAATAAGCTCATCTACCAGACGAACTTCGTCTGCAGTAGCTACCTTGGGCAGAAATATAGTACCCCCACTTGGTTTAGTACCTAACAACGCAAGGATATCGCGCAGCCCGTCAGCACTGCGCAGCCCATTTATGCGAACCACACGTTCAGGTCCAGGTGCATCTGACAGGAAGGTCAACGCCGTTTCCCGCGCGCTTAACTTGTCTGCAGGCGGAACTGCATCCTCAAGATCAAGACATACAATATCAGCACCCGAGGCAAGCGCCTTATCATGTATCTCAGGTCGATTTGCGGGGGCGAACAGAAGAGAACGATGTGGTGTCATTTGCTGTATTCTCCACTCTGTAATACGCCAGACGTACTTGTAACAGGAGGCGGTACGGCAGCGGCAAAAGCGCGAGCAATATCAAGACGGCTTGCGCACCAAACATCGGGTTTAGACTGAACATACGCTATAAACTTTTCTAACACGCCAATCCTACCCGGCCGACCAATAATGCGTAAATGCAGCCCAAGCGACATCAGTCGCGGCGTCCCATCATCTGCCTCTTCATAAAGCCGATCAAAAGTATCAATCGCGTACTCGAGCCATTGTTGTGGCGTATAACCAGGAGCAAGCCAGAACTTCATATCGTTAGTATCTAGCGCATAAGGAACAATTACGATTGGCTTAGGTCCACTTACAGTATCAACAACGTCCCAACGCGGGGTGTCGTCAGAAAAGTCATCCATGTGATACTCAAAACCCATTTCAGCAAGCAGGCTGCGGGTGATGTCGGTATGTAAATAGCGTGAGAGCCAGCCATAGGGGCGCGTGCCTGTGGTCCTCTCGATGCTATCAACGGCCTTCTGGATAAACTCGCGCTCCTTGTCTTCTTTGAACGAAAACTGATGAATCCACCGCCAGCCATGGCTGCACGCTTCATGTCCGCCATCAACAATCATCTGAGCCAACTCAGGCGCGTTCTCCAAAGATTGTGCAGCTGCAGTGACAGTAGTAGTGATTCCTGCCTTTTCAAACGCGCCAAAAACACGCTTAGCACCTGCACGAATACCATATTGATAGTTGCTTTCATTGGCATAGTTTCGCAGCGGAATTTTCAACGAAACGCCAAGTTCATCAACAGGTTCAGGGCCTTTGTCACCTCGAGCGGTAGACATCTCGGAGCCTTCCTCGATATTGATAACAAAAGACATTGCGAGCCGCGCTTTGTTGGGCCACTCAAATACCATTAGGATTCTCCTCTAGGCCAAAGCCACTTTTTAACTGCAGTCTTATCTTGGGCAATTGCAACGACCCCACCTAATCAAGACGACATATTTTTTATATTTATGGAAGCCCGTATTTTGCGAATTGCTAGCTACGGGATTACAATTTGTCCAGACAAGTTATACGATTTTTCAGTCTATGCCAATCTCTTTTTCATGAGAATTACAAAGCGATCCGTTTTTTTAAAATCAGAAAAGACTTGACAGAACCAGACTATCAATATTTAGTTGTCCGGACAAATCAAATTGGTAAGTTACTTTTGAAATACGGGATTATTACTTTTCACGAGCGCATTAGGCATTGCGCTTGCGACAATGACACCCGTTGGCTTACAGGCAATGGGCCTGCTCCAAAAGATGCTATAGCCTATTTCATAGACCAGATGAGATAAGTTTTTAACACCACCGAATACGCTTTAACACCGCTCTTATGCTGACCTAAAAAGGAAACAGAAATGACTAAAACCTTCGCAGATTGCGGCCTTATTTTGACAACAGGTCCCATAGCAACGCTTACCCTGAATCGTCCTGATAGACGCAACGCAATGACCAATGCAATGTGGCAAGCCCTTCCAGAAATCTGCGACCACATACAAGCCGATGCAAGTATCCGTGCCCTGATACTACGAGGCGCAGGAGAAAAAGCGTTCTGCGCTGGAGCCGATATTTCAGAGTTTGAAAGTGTATACGCCACTCCAGATGCTACCGCGAGCTACAACGCAGCAGTGCGCCTCGCCCAAGAGCGGCTGCGCGAACTATCCTGCCCAACACTTGCGGTGATTTCGGGAGCTTGCTTTGGTGGTGGGTGCGGCCTAGCTTTAGCATGTGACTTACGATTCGCTAATGCTTCAGCACGTTTTGCCATCACCCCCGCCCGACTTGGCCTAGCCTATAGCCCTGCAGACACTTGGCAGGTGATCGAAAAAGTCGGCCTATCACGCGCTAAGGATATTCTCTTTTCCGGCCGAGTTTTAACACCAGAAGAAGCTCTTTCCTACGGTTTGATTGATTGGTTAGAAGCGGATGTAGAGGCCGCAGCACAAAACTATGCAGCGAGTCTTGTCAACCTCGCTCCGGGCGCAATCCGCGCTATCAAAACCATCGCAAACGGCCTTGGTCAACCTGCAATTGATCCACTCATGCAAGAGATATTTAATACAACCTTCTCCAGTGCAGAATTCCACGAAGGAACTAAAGCCTTTCTGGAGAAGCGTGCCCCTAATTTCAACACTTACTACGATAAGGAGTCCGAATGAAAAATGATCGACCTCTTGGAAAGTGTGGCTTGAGCGTGGAGGTAAAAGCCCACACATTGCATTTGATGACGCATACGATCTGGACGCGACAGTAAAAGCTGTAGGTATGGGTTTTTTTAACTCAGGTCAAGTCTGTAATGCGGGTTGACGTTTGCTTGTGCAGCGCAGTATTCACGATGAGTTTGTAGAAAAGCTCAAAGCATTTGCAGCAAGGATGGTTCCTGACGATCCATTAAACCCTAAAACTGTGGGGGGGTGCTATTGCAAGTCGCGAGCATCTCGAAATCATTCTAAATCATGTTGAAATTGCTAAAAACAATGCTTTGAATATAGAAACTGGCAGAGAGTTTATTAGTGATATTAGTTGCTCCGCTCAGAATGACAAAATAAGCGATTAGTGTTGCAGCTAATTTTTAATAACGCAGTTAGTTATATAGATCTTGAGCAATATGTCACTTGCCAATCAACAGACCCACTCAAAAATACACTTGAGGTTTTTTAACAAACGTTAAAAGTTAACTTGTTAATCATAGCTCTTAAACAAAACGTATATTTGAAAATTCATCGAGCGACATTATTTGATGCCGCTTTTATTAAAAGCTGAGCTTGTTAGTAGAGCTCTCTAAGTTATGGAGGTTTTCTTTAAAATAGTAAGATTAATTTTTGTGTTTCAGTAGATACCAATTATTAATCGGTATATGGCCTGGTACAAATCTAAGCGCTGAGCAGTATGTTCGGCAATAAGATTTTAATTATAAAATAAAAATAATATCTGGTAGGTGCTCAATGGAAAACAATATAAAACACATTTTAGTTAAAGGTTCTGCATTTACGCTTTTGGCGTTATGTGTGCATGCGCATGCTTTAGATTTCGAAGTCTATGATACTAAAGTAAAGGCCTTTGGTTATGCGAAGCTGGATCTGATTTATGACCTTAATGACGATCTAGGTAATGCAGCAACTAAATCAAATATACGCTTAAAAGGTGATAACGGTGCTGATGGTCACTTTAATGCCCACGCTTTTCAGTCGCGCTTAGGCTTTTCCACAGCTACACCTACTGTATCAGGGGATCTTGTCACCCATATTGAGGGCGATTTTTGGGGGCAAGGTGGCGGGTCATTCCGACTAAGGCATGCTTATGGCAGCTGGAATGGAATTTTGGCAGGCCAAACTACAAGCAACTTTGCGAGTTTTCTTGGTTTTACTCCTACAGTTGATTTTAACGGGCCGATTGGTCAAAGTAATATTTCGCGCCAAGGCCAGCTAAGATATACGCATAAGAATCTCTCTGTTGCTGTTGAAGACTCCGATAATCTTGGTTCTACAGCAGTTCCCTCTCTTGATTATACAAAATCAAGACACAGGCTTCCAGATTTTACAGCGCGCTATCAAAGTCGTATCGATTCTCTTGAGTACGCAGCATCTGTGGTATTAAGAGAAGTTGGCTTGTACAACGCAATAGCGGATAAAGATAAAAAAGCATTTGGGTATGGTCTTGGTTTGCATGCCAAGCTTCATTTGTCTGAAAATGTCAGTCTGCAAAGTTCGCTTATGTACGGAGATGGTATTGGAGGTTATATCTATTTGGCACCAGCTAGGTCTGCATACTACGATTTAGGCTCTAATAAAGTCAAAACTATTAAGGCATTGGGTGGAACGCTTGGTGTTTCTGTAAAGGCTGGTCCAGGAGCGTTTAACGTTTCTTATGGCTTAGGTAAAGTAGACTGGGATGATGCTAAAGCTGCAGGAGCTGTTACATCAGTAAGTCAAGATAAAAAGCACCAAAGTTTGTTTGCAAACTACATCTGGTCTCCAGTGAAGAATGTTCAGTATGGTATGGAAGTAAGTCATCACACACGTAAGAATATTTATGGGGATGATGGTTCGGGTACACGATTGCAGGGAATGATTCAATACAACTTTTAAGTTGGTTGTATAGTTATAAAACCTCGGTTTAGGCCGAGGTTTTCTTTAAAGTTTCTGTAATAAAATAATGATTTTATTGGTAATCCCCCAATTTATAATAGGGATCAAAAGTAGACATCAGGCCACTATGGCCAACTTTTGTTTAGGGGTAATACCACCAAGTCCCATATTAGGACGTTCGTTATTGTAGTGCCAGAGCCATTGAGTCGCATAATTTTGAACAGCAGCAATGCTCTCAAACAAATACTTGGACTTCCCCTAAAAACTATATCGCCTTTTTTATGACGCTAGCAACTCAGAGTTACTTCGATGCTAGTGCATCTTAACAAGCTTGATGCTTTAGCGCTCAACACTTAATACTTCACATCCATACGTTTGTCGGCTCTAAAAACAAGACCGTATTTTCAAGTTAAAAACAGCGTAATCGGGCGACAGGCACAAACATTGCCCGAGAAATCGTACAAAAAGAGTTAAATTTTTGTGAAAGATATTTTTGTTTTTAATGGTTTAAAGGTTTAAAGGTTTAAAGGTTTAAAGGTCAACGTAAAACCGCTAAAACAAGCTGCAAGCCTTGATTGACAAGGGATGTAAGGAAATGTAGATTAACGACATAAAGGTTTTTGACGGGCTCATAACCATCCTGCTCCAGCAACCAGATTCATCATTAAAGCCTCGAGCACTTATTTGTTTGGGGCTTTTTTGTATCTGCACTTCCTGCCTCCCCGCCTCATTTACACCACCAGCTTGCTTGACCTCATCAACAAGCTAACAACAATGCATCCATCGTAATAACTGATGATTGCACTATCGCTAACGTTTGCGTCCTATTCAGACCCATCTAGATTTATTTTATCTGCGGGGTTGTAAAAACTTATAGCGTTACGTCCGCCATCTTTTGCCCTATACATACAACTATCAGCCTGCTTGAATAGGTCATCAATGCCGACCTCTTGCCCACGAAATAATACGACTCCGATACTCGCGGTACAAAAGTGTTCTATGCATGTATTGGGCTTGCCATCATGATTGAGAGTCAGCTGGTAGACTGCCGCCAGAGCAATACGAATTCTTTCTGCAACAGCATGTGCCTCCTTATGAGACAGCGCTTCGTCTGTACTTAACTTACTGAGCACGACAATAAACTCATCGCCTCCAAAGCGCGCAACGGTATCAATCTCACGCACGCATTGTTTTAATCGATGCGCCACTTCAATCAGCAGTAAATCGCCTGCAATATGCCCGTGAGAGTCATTAATCGGTTTGAAGTTATCTAGGTCAAGAAACATCAGCGCGCCATAACATTGTGTACGCTTATTGGCAGCCATTGCGTGACTCAAACGTTCATGCAACATATGCCGATTGGGTAACTGAGTCAGAGGATCATAAAAAGCCAGTTGATGTACTTGCTCTTGCATCTGCTTGCGCTCGGTTATTTCTCTAGAGATACCGTAGAAGCCAATCACTTTACCCTCAGCGTTAAACTCAGGGTTGTAACAGACCTCGCCCCATATCCAGGTACCATCTTTACATCGATGCCGAGCCTCAAATGTGACGTCAGTTAACGGTATACCCTGTTGTTCAGCCTCATGCCTTTTCTGGCCGGCTTTTAAAATAGCGCTAATGCCTTCTTCATCAAACATTTCAAAGACACTATGACCTATGACCTCATCCGCTCGATAACCGCGCCGTTTCTCATCAGATGGACTGATATAGGTGAAGCGATATTCATCGTTAAGTCTCCAGATCACATCAACTGCATTCTCGGTCATCATACGAAACATCGCTTCGCTGTTACGTAATTCATCGTCAGTTTCTTGGTGCTCGACAAGCGCTTGAGCCAGCCTATGATTGACATCTAATAGTTGGTTGGCCTGCTCGGCTATTTTCTCTTCTAAAATCTGAGTGTTCTGCGTGAGTGCACCCTGCGAATCAACCACGCAATCCTTAGCCGGCTTATAAGGTGTGGAAATACTGCTATGAGTAATTTTCCAACCGCTCGGCTCATGACGAAATATCAGTACTAAACGAATTGTCTCAGGTGAGGGGCTGTCCTCTTTAGTCTGCCTATAAATAGTTAACAGACTCGTTGTTACCGCAACAGTCTCAGTCAGCGAGCGTATAACAAAATCTTTAAGCTCAATACGCAGCGGTTCTTGAGTTTGCGCAAAGTATTGGCGTGGAACAGCAAGCCACTCTTCGCGATTCTTAGCTAAAAGATCATTACTACTGCTAAAGCCAGAAAAATCTTCACTGAAATTTTCAATGCAATAACAATCACCACTTGCATAAATACGCAAATAATCATCAAACAAAAAACGTATGACATTTTTGTCGTTAGAATTCATAAATTTTTTCCATTAGAATCGCAAGCAGTTGTCATATATTTCAGTATATAGAACTATCCTACATAATAGATGATGCAAATCTAAGCTTTTAACGATCGATTAAAACCACTGAAAGACATCTTGCTTTAAGCGTGCAGAAAGATACAGAGCTACAACACAAGGCAACCCTGTAACTGCATAACCCGCAAAAGGTAGATTCAACTTCTGTCTGCGCAACTCGACCCTTAAGATGACCTTGTGTATTCATGTCTTGGTGTTTTTTCCCTGTCCACTGCGCAAGACTTCAGTCCTGAAAACCTAGAGCACAGCGCAATTTACAGCGCTAAATTTTATGCTAAGTGTTTGATTTCCAATTAAACTTTGACACATGGTAAAATATGCGTATACTTATCGGCGCGGGATGGAGCAGTTTGGTAGCTCGTCGGGCTCATAACCCGAAGGTCGTAGGTTCAAATCCTGCTCCCGCAACCAATTTTAAAAGCCTTAACTTTCAATGAGTTAAGGCTTTTTTTATGGCTGTATACTTTTGCTCAAAACAGGCATAAATCATCTCCGTGCCCTAGCCGTGCCCTGTGCGTGCCTTTTTTGAACAACCTGATTTTTAGCGTTATCGGATTCTGACCGTAAGTCTTTTTAAGGCACACACATTTTTAGCGCATTCTAACGACACTTAAGCTACTCGTTTTTATCCTTCTGCTCTTCAGTAACATCATCCTCAATATCTTTAATATGAGTTACTAATTGCTCAACGCTGCAGTCAAAATAATTACAAAGCTTGTCGAGATTATCAGTCACCGTGCTGTGTCCTGGGTGATTAATTATTTTCGACAATGTCATCCTGTTTATTCCTGTCTCTTTAGAAATTTCTCCAATCGTAATCCTACGTTTCTCTGCAAATTCTTTATCTGCAATAAGCTCTTTCAGGTGAAAGCGAATCATTAAAGTATCCTTTGATAATAAAAACTATCATTTGACGCTTGCAATTATCACCAAGCTAGGTATATTAATACTCACACGATAACAAAAGTTATCAATTGATTATTAAATCTCGATTGAGGATATTCTCATGAATAACACATACCTGACAACTGAAGAGCTTTCTGAACGCATCAAATACGATGCTCGGACTATTCGTCAGTGCTTGAAAGACAGCGTCCTGTTAGAAGGTAAACACTACATTCGTCCGTTTGGCGGAAGGAAGATTCTTTACATCTGGGAAATTATCGAGCGCGACATGCTTGCAATGGCTCGCAGCAGCTTAGCTATTCCAATGGCAAACGGAGGTGTTTGTAATGGCTAGTGTACGAGCGCGTTCAGACACGAAAAAGCTCTTTATTGACTTCAACTACCAAGGCGTAAGATGCAGGGAGCAAACCTTGCTTGTTGACTCTGCTCGCAACCGTAAGCAGTTGGAAACGCTTATTCAACGAATGGAGGCAAAGATACTGGTTGGAAACTTTGATTACGCAGGTTTCTTTCCGGGCAGCAAAAATCTGAAGAAGCTTGAAGATGCTGGCGTAATTCAAAGTAGTGAGCAGTGCGCTAATCTAGCTGCAAATAATACCCAAGCTAGTCATACGCCGCTCTTCTCAGAATTTGCAGACCAATGGTTTATCGAAATGAAAATCCAGTGGCGCAGTTCACACACACGTAATGTTGAGTCCATTGTTGAAAGCTCACTGAAGCCTTCTTTTAAGAATAAAACCGTTGGCGAAATTACCAAAGCCGACATTCTTAAAGCTCGTAACAAGATGGCAAAGCGTCCTGGGCGTGGCACTAGTGGCTTAATGAGTCCAAAGTCAATCAACAATCACATGACCATCTTACGAATGATTTTGACTGAAGCGGCTGACAGGTATGAATTTGAAAACCCGTTCCGCAACATCAAGCCTCTCAAACTGCAAAAGGTGCATATCGAGCCTTTCTCGCTGACAGAAGTGGAATCGATTCTGCAAACCGTCCGCGAGGATTACCGCAACTATTACTTGCTACGCTTTTATACAGGTATGCGCACCGGTGAAATCGACGGACTCAAATGGGAGTTTGTTGATTTTGAAAGACGCGAGATTCTAGTACGTGAAACGTTAATCAATGGCGAGACTGAATACACTAAAACAGACGGCTCTCAGCGTGAAATACCCATGTTTGGCCCTGTCTATGAAGCACTCAAAGCGCAGCATGCAGCAACGGGCAAGCTGAGTAAGTTTGTATTTTGCAACAGTGAAGCCAAGCCGCTTGATCATAACAATGTGACTAAGCGGGTTTGGTATCCATTACTACGAGCATTGAATCTGAAAAAACGTCGGCCCTATCAGTCACGCCACACAGCGGCCACGTTACTACTTGCCTCCGGCGAAAACCCTGAGTGGGTTGCTCGCACCCTGGGGCACTCATCAACTGAAATGCTGTTCAAAGTGTACTCACGTTACATTCCTAACCTGACTCGTATGGATGGCAGTGCCTTCGAGCGCTTGATCCAGAGTCGTGTAATTGAAGAAGTCGTTGAAAGCGAGGAGTTAGCTTATGAAACTGAATAATCTGCATCCAATAGAACACACCAGCTTTAGCGGCACCTTCCGTCTAACTGGTCGGGTGGCTTGCTTTGACGATGACGGTATTCCTTATCTGCGCATACGACTCAGCAGCTGTACAAATGATTATGTCGTTCTTGCTGTGATTGATTATTTAATCATCCCTGAAAAGCTTGGTCACATGGAGTTAGTGACAGTCCAAGGACAACAGTATGTGAGCATGGATGATGATGTCATTTTACTTAATAAAATAAATCGCCCACTGCAGCGTGATGTTGCAACATTGCCAGCCTTACAGACGTTGCCAAGGCTTGCCTGTCCAAAACCAGAAGCGCTTGATCGTTTGGTAGCAGCTGTTCGCTCACTCAAGTTCACAGCACTGCAAGTCTTTATCAAGCTTATACTCGAGCGGCAGCGCAGTCTTGAAGTATTTCTCAAGGCGCCCGCGAGCAAAAACTATCATCACAATGAACCGGGTGGCCTGCTCGAACACTCGCTTGAGGTCGCGCAGAATGTGCTCAGCATGATCCAAGCTAATGAGCCGGACATGCCAAGGGTATTGCAAGAAATTGGTTTCGTAGCTGGTCTGCTGCACGATATCGGTAAAACCTATACCTATGACATTCACGGCAACCAAACTGCAGCAGCGCGTCTGTGTGACCATGCAGACCTAACGCTTGAAGCTTGCGCCCAAGGCTTAGCTTACTTAGATCAGATTGCTCCTGAAGTAGCTCTGACACTACGTCATATCTGGACTTGTGCTTCTCCTGGTGCTCGCTACGGAACTACTCCTGCAATGACACTTGCGCGTTATGTGCGTGACGCAGACGGTCAAAGTGCTATGGTGGATAATCAGCGCAAAGCATATAAACATAGGCAATCAAAAGGATTTGGACGATTAGGTAATAATGTTTTTTGGATGCCAACCGTTCAAGCGCATGGGTGATGCGAGCGTAATATTACTCATAAATCAATCAATGATCCGCTTGGAGCAAAGTCCAAGTGGATCGCATCCATAATAAGAATCTGTTTAAAACGATTCCCCAACTACTGCACCTTTTTGTTTACCAATAACAGTACTCATATCGCACTGAGTAATTGCTATACACGCGCATTGAGTGCTAGTTATTACCGCTGCAAGTAAATCATGTTGAAATTGAGCAACTTCATTCGTGCCGCAATCGCAGCTGTTATGTCTGCGCCCATAAACAACGCCTCGATTGGATTGAAAAGCAAAAAGCGCGGCTTCTCAACGTGCCGCACTTTCACATTATTTTACCTTGCCGCCAAAGATGTCGGACTCTGAGTTTTGGTCGATATATCGGAGTCTGTATCAAAAGCATTGGTGTGTGCGCATTGAAGAACGCTATGCGCATGGCAAAGGCGTGGTGCTTTACCTAGCCCGTTACTGTAAAGTCGGGCCTGTTGATCCGCGACAATTAAAACAAATGACTGCCGACGTTGTGACAATGAGCTATCTGGATCATCGTGATAAACGCATTAAACAGCAACGGCTCAAACCGATGGATTTTATAACGCGGCTACTCCAGCATGTGCCGCCCAAAGGTTTGCATACCATTCGGTATTACGGGCTGTATGCTTCGGCGAGTAAGTTACGCTATCAGCGATGCCAGCAACAATGCGGCACGGTCGAGTCTATGCCGCATGCAAGTAGTGTCGATAGGCTATCCATGGTAGTTTATTGCAAAACCTGTGGCGGGCCAGCACTGTTAAGTCGTCGCTGGTGGACACGTAGGTCAAAAGGAATTTCCATTAATAAAGAAGCGCTGAGCACTTGTGTCAGCGGCTCTGTACAACAAGTCGATGAACCGCTCCTTGCGGGTGGTTTTTACAATACGTCCTAAAGCTCCGAATGGGTCTTTTTTTTGGTTAGGCAAGGACGGTTATCTAAGCGTTAGGGCTTGTGTCACACACTGCGAGGAGTTCGGCTATGCAAAAGACCACGAAACTTCGCCTCATCGGAGGCGTTGTGCTGTTGTTCAACCTTTGGTTGATCGGGCGATACAATCTTCAAGGAATACCAGTCCTATTGCTTACCTTTGGATTTGCATTTGGCTATGAATTTCTTGTCGTGAGACCAGCAAAGCCAAAAAGTGGCTCAGAATCCGACAAGTAGTTATAGTAGGTAGAATAGGGAGCTTAACAACATGAAAAAGAACATTTTGTTCTGGGTGGTTTGCATAATTGCATTCATTCTTTGGAAGGTTGTTTTTTCAACTGATACTGCAAAGAGTGTGCTTGGTGCTGCTGTTGCATCTGGCCAAGAGCTAAATCCCGCACAAATAAAACAAATTGAAGAAATTGCAGCGGAGATTGCGAAGCAAAGTAATGCAAACAAACATCTGCATTTAGATGATATGACTGTATCTTTTAACGCCGTCTCTACAGGTAGAAACGTTCGCTTTGAGAATGTGCTGCGAGTAAAAAATGGGCTTTCCCAAAATGAAATAGCGCAATGGTTAGCCGCAACACAACAAGAAATCATTCCCCAAGCCTGCGCGCAGAATGCAAATAATCCAGCTTTTGAACGAGGGCTTTCCTACACATATTCCTATAGCAGTATCTACAAGCAAAAAATGGGAGATGTTCTCGTTGACAAAACAACTTGCAAAAGAATGGGATACTAGCTACCAACTGTGCCCTAACAATTCATTCAAGTCGACGCCGCTTCGCGGCACGGCTTAACTCAGGCGTTAGGGGTATTTCAATGCTGACAAATGATGAAATCTT
>Ga0265295_1002206_pt1 | contig 31782 bp, 29 predicted proteins | sample Munlansysbiofilm_FD_192503 | JGI IMG/M metagenome (GOLD analysis project Ga0265295, IMG submission 192503) | Leachate microbial communities from a municipal landfill in Southern Ontario, Canada - Methane capture system biofilm | ecosystem: Engineered > Solid waste > Landfill > Unclassified ... | reverse complement strand
AAGCACGCCGCCAGCGTTCATTCTGAGCCAGGATCAAACTCTCCGTTGAATCTCTGTACCGTCTCAAAAAAGAGACTTACTCAGGGGCATGTTCTTATCTTTCACTGTCCGATTTTCAAAGATCGATTTTTCGATCTGCCGCCGTAAGCAACGAGGATCAAATTACAGATTCATGCCTAACCTGTCAATGCTTTTTTTTAACATGACCCACCATTTTTTTAAATAAAAAAATCTGCAATGTTTTCAGACCCGATCAAACACCTCCCCGCATGATTCCCACCCAATTTCCCACGCGCGGAGGCGTTCATGACCTTTCATTCCAGATTGTTCAGAAAACTTCAACACGGTGATACTGTTTCTTACCCGACCGCAGCACCAGAACCCCATCCTCCAGATCCCCAGTACCCACAGCCGCATCCACAGTCACCACACGCTTTCCATTGATGTAAGCGCCACCTTGTTCAATCAGTCGGCGGGCCGCACCCTTGGAAGCACACAGAGAAACCCGGCAAAAAAGATCCACCGCAGAAATCCCCTCTGAAAACCCAGCTGCCGGAATCCGTGTACAGGGCATTCCCTCGGTATCGCCCTGCACCTGCCTGGCAATACCGCTTGAAGGGAACAATCCTTCCGGGATTTCCCTCCCTCCAAACATGGCAGAAGCTGCACGATGGGCCTGGTCCGCAGCCTCCCTGCCATGCACAATATGCGTGGCCTCAAAGGCCAACACGGCTTTCACCGCATTGAGATCCTTTCCCGTCAAATCCGAAACTGAAGCGATTTCATCCATGGGCAGAAATGTGAAAAGCTTCAGAAAACGCAACACGTCAGCATCATCCGTGTTTACCCAGAACTGGTAATAATCATAGGGAGATGTTCGGTCAGGATCCAGCCACACCGCACCTGCATGGGTCTTGCCCATCTTGATGCCTGCTGCTGTCATGATCAAGGGAAAGGTAATACCGAAAGCCGTCTTCTGCGCCTTACGCCGCACCAGTTCAACACCCGCAACAATATTTCCCCATTGGTCACTGCCCCCCATCTGCAGAAGGCAGTTATGCTTTTCCGCCAGCACATAGAAATCATAAGCCTGAAGCAACATATAATTAAATTCAATGAAGCTCAGCCCCTCTTCGGATTCCAGCCGCGCCCGGTAACTCTCCGCCTTGATCATACGGTTGACACTGAAATGACAGCCAACCTCCCGCAAAAAAGGAATATACTGCAACTCCGAAAGCCAGTCCGCATTATCCACCAGCATCGCCCTTCCTTCCGAAAAATCCAGAAAAGAAGCAAGCTGCCCACGGAGGCCCGCCTTATTCTCCGCCACCTTTTCCGGGGTCAAGAGCTGACGCATTTCCGTCTTGCCGCTGGGGTCGCCGATCATGCCCGTTCCCCCTCCCACGAGAGCTATGGGACGATGCCCGGAGCGCTGCATATGGGCAAGGGCCATCACCGTGACAAGGTGTCCTACATGGAGACTGGAGCCCGTAGGGTCAAATCCGATATAGCAATAACGTCCAGGAGTCTCCAGATAGGCCTGAAGCTCTTCCTCATGCGTTGTATTCTCGATAAATCCCCTGTCCTTCAGAATCTCCAGAACATTCATTCCCCTACCCTTTTCTTTCCATCGGTGTTTTTGGCAATGTACGAACCGGGCACCCCACGATCAGGCAGCGCCCGTCGCTTTCACCCCCTACAGACTCCAAGACCAAGAACTACTTATTGGCATAATCCACAGCCCGGGTTTCCCGGATTACCGTGACCCGAATCTGACCCGGAAAAGTCAGGTTCTCTTCAATTTTCCGTGCAATATCCCTGCTCAGCAAAACGGATTCCTCATCGGAAATCTTGTCGCTTTCCACAATCACCCGTAACTCTCTGCCCGCCTGGATGGCGTAGGAATTGGCCACACCACCAAAGGAGCAGGCGATTTTCTCAAGATCTTCAAGCCGCTTGACATAATTTTCGAGAAGCTCCTTGCGGGCTCCGGGACGCGCTCCGGAAAGACTGTCCGCAGCCTGAACAAGCAGATCATATACAGACTCAGGCGGCACATCCTCATGATGGGCTGCAATCGCCTGCACCACCTTGGGAGCTTCTCCAAATTTTTTGGCCAGCTTGGAACCGATGAGGGCGTGGGGCCCCTCAACTTCATGGTCCACAGCCTTACCAAGATCATGTAAAAGCCCCATGCGTTTGGCCAGTTTTACATTCAGACCCAGCTCGGCAGCCATGATCCCGCAGAGGAAACCCACTTCCACGGAGTGCTGCAACACATTCTGGGCATAGCTGGTCCGAAACTTAAGCCGCCCCAGCACCTTGATCAACTCCGGATGGATACCATGAACCCCCAGATCAAAGGCGGCCTGCTCGCCCGCTTCCTTAATGGTCTGCTCGACTTCCTCTTCAACGGTTTTCACCACATCTTCAATGCGTGCGGGGTGGATACGACCATCCGCAATGAGCTTGGTCAGTGCCAGACGCGCAACTTCTCTTCTGACAGGGTTAAACCCTGAAAGAATTACAGCCTCGGGCGTATCGTCAATAATAAGATCTATTCCAGTCGCCGCTTCAAGCGCACGGATATTGCGCCCCTCCCTGCCGATAATGCGTCCTTTCATTTCATCACTGGGAAGTGGAACCACAGAAACCGTTCTCTCGGCAACAAAATCGCCGGAAAAACGCTGGATGGCTGTGGCCAGGATTCTTTTGGCCTCTTTGTCCGCCTCTTCCTGGGCTTCGGTCATGATCCGCTTGACCAACTTGGCCCCCTCATAGCGGGCATCGTTTTCCATGGAACGGATAAGAATCTCCTTGGCCTGCTCACTGGTGAGACCGGAAATCTTCTCAAGTTCAGCATGTTGTTTTTCAATCAATGCGTCAAGCTCAGCCGCGCGCCCACCTAGACTTTCCTCCTTGTCCAGAAGTCTTTGCTCCAGCTTATGCAGTTCCTGTTCCTTCTGCTCATTCTGATCATGTTTTTTTTCAAGATTTTCTTCTTTTTGAATCAGTCGCTGTTCTTGCTGCTTAAGCTCCGCACGGATTTCTGCGGTTTCTGCGTCAAACTGACTTTTCATCTTGAAAAGACGGTCTTTGGCTTCAACTTCCGCCTCTTTCAGAAGACTCTCCGAACGGCGCCGGGCATCTTCAAGCAACCGGCTGGCCTCACTCCTTGCTGCACTCTCGTTCTGGGCATCCATTTGCTGTCGGACCCAGTAGGCAAGACCAAAACCCGCCGCAAAAGCCAGCAGGCCTATCAAAAAACCATATCCTGTCATTCCCCGATCTCCCCATTCAAAAACACCGCATCACCCCCATCGTTTGTCCTCAGACACCTTCCTGTGGACGCCGCAGGGTCTCCATATCTGATTTGCTGACCTGAAAATGCGTCATTGCGTAAGCCAAAGCTTCCACAGCAGGACAAGCCTCGAATTTGTCCATGCCCTGCTGGTCTGGGCCCAAGAAGACACTTTACGCAACCTGCGCATCTAGCAACAGCTTTTCACAAACAAGAATGTAAGGAGAAAAAAGGAGGGAAGAAAAACGAAAGGATGGGGATGGCAGATCAAGCATGCCCCCGCACATGCCGTGTTGGAAAAACCTTTGAACCGTGCGGTTCAAGTGGGTGCCTTGTGACGCCTTCAGGCTTTTCTGTGTGAATCCAGAACATGCACACCGGCGTCAGAGTAGGCCCCCTTTTTATACAACATTGGGTCAAAGGGCATATCAATCACGAACACAGCAGGGGCTTTTTTATTTTTCTGCAATGGGAGGAAGGATTGCCGCCTCCAGAGACAAGAGCAGGGTATCGGATCTTTTTTTCAAGGTAGACACCGTTTCCGCATGCTCTCGTTTCAGATTAAAATACGCATTGGCAATATTCATGGTTGCCAGCAGCAACTTTGCCGTTTTGGTGACAGTTTTTGCCTGAGCCCCCAGCTCCTTTTCCACCCGGGCAAGCTCAGCCATCAGAAAATCGGCGACCTCATGCGCATCGGCAACGCCTGCCTCCGCCTTAAACTTGTACACCTCGCCAAACATGTGAATTGTTACGATGGTATCCAAGGCTCACTATATGCAGACCATTAGGGTTATGCTTGATTTACCTGCGCGTTCAATATGCATCAAGTCGTTCCAGGAGAGCGTCTATCTTCTTCTGCATGAGTTCTTCTTCCTGCATCCGCTCCAGCTCGCGTGTTTCCATCTCCTCAAGCTGGGCGTCCTTTACTGCAAGCTTTTCCTGAAGGCTGTTTTTTTCTTCCTCAAGGGCTTTGCAGTGCGCAAGCAGGCGCTCCACTTTGGATTCGATTGCATCAAATTTGCTTAAAACCACATCTCTTTCCAATTTTCACCTCTTCATCCTTGGTGATCAGTATAATCATCCGTAGGAAACGAAGTCAAGGGAATTGCAGGGGGTAACCCTTATCCGCCACAATTCTGTTGGCTTCCTCCAGATTCTCCGGTGCATTAATCCCCATGACTTCCTCAGGAAACTCGGCACAGATGCACTCAACCCCACGCCCATCCATCACCGCCGCAGCCACAAGATCCGTCAAATAGTATTCTCCCTGGGCATTATCCGGCCGGATCTCGCAAATTTTTTCATCCAGAAACTTCCTATCAAAACAATAAAAGCCCGTATTGACAAGCCCAATCCGACGTTCTTCGGCGGAAGCGTCCTTTTCCTCCACAATGCCCACAACCCGTCCACTGGAATCCGAAAGGATACGCCCATACCCTTTGGGATCCGCAAGGTGCACAGCAAGCACTGTGAGCGCTGCGCCCGTATCCTTCTGGCGCTGATAAAGACGCCAGAGAGTTTCTTTCCGGACCAGAGGCGTATCCCCACACAACACCAACACCTGGCTGCAGTGAGCCGGAATTTTCCCAAGCCCGCTATGAAGTGCATGCCCGGTACCCAACTGAACTTCCTGAAGTGCAAAGGAAAGATCAAACCCCGCCAAGACAGCCTGCACTTCCGAAGCCTGATGCCCCACGACCACAACACAACTTTCAGGATTCAGATTTTTCACCGTTTCCACAACACGCACGATCATGGGAATCCCGGAAATAGGATGCAGGACCTTAGCAAGATCCGACTGCATGCGGGTCCCCTTACCCGCCGCCAGAATCACGACAGCAAGTTTTTCCTCCACAGTTTCTCCCTTCTTCCGTTTGCACTCCATGCACAGGATGCGTATGCCCGCCCCCTCATGAAGCAAAGGGGCAAACCCCATTGCTGCGGCTTGCCCCGGAATACCCGATGTGGGTAGAACAAGATCGTTTTTTCCTGTTTCTCATTTCAATCCGTATTCATCAGATTTTCTCCTGACCTATACGGGCACATCATCTTTATGCCAACACCCAAGGAACTGCCTTCTGGCAACAGATCCCGATCAGTGGCGTTCTTCACCGGATGCAAGGCGAATTCTCTGAATGGATCTTGAAAGCGCTGCCCGGGCCCGGGCAAAATCCACTTCCGCTTCCCGACTCTTTCTCTCCATCCGTTCTTTCGCCCGCTGATAGGCCGCCTCAGCGCGAGCAAGATCAATGTCCTTACGCCGTTCCGCTGCTTCCGCAAGGATTGTCACCTTATCCGGAAGCACCTCCGCAAAACCTTCCCGGATGAAAACATAGCAGGTTTTTCCGCTGCTATTCTCATACCGCAAAGCGCCCAACTTCAGCGCAGTGAGAAAGGAAGTATGGCCGGGTAAAACCCCGAACTCCCCGAGAAGTCCGGGAGCCACAACAGTCCGCACACTTTCGTCCACCACCACACGCTCGGGGGTTACAATCTCAAGCTTGATACTGGCTGCCATAAAGCCCCCTTCGTTTTTTTATTCTGCGGCCATACGCTCGGCTTTTGCAACGGCTTCCTCAATGGAACCCACCATGTAGAAAGCCTGCTCCGGCATGTCATCGTACTTGCCTTCGCATATATCGCGGAAGGAACGGATGGTATCCTCTATTTTCACGTAACAGCCGGGAATGCCGGTGAACTGCTCAGCCACATGGAAAGGCTGGGAAAGGAAACGCTGCACCTTACGGGCGCGGGCTACGGTAAGCTTATCCTCGTCAGAGAGTTCATCCACACCCAGAATGGCAATGATATCCTGAAGATCTTTATATTTCTGCAGAATCTGCTGTACCGTACGCGCCACCCGGTAATGCTCATCCCCGATGAAGTTGGGGTCAAGGATGCGGGAAGAGGAGTCGAGAGGATCCACCGCAGGATAAATGCCAAGCTCGGAAATGGCGCGGGACAGTACCACCGTACCATCCAGGTGAGCAAAGGTTGTGGCAGGGGCCGGGTCGGTAAGGTCGTCTGCGGGCACATACACGCACTGAACCGCCGTGATGGATCCCTTGTCCGTAGAGGTAATGCGCTCCTGCAGAGCGCCCATGTCCACAGCCAGGGTCGGCTGATAGCCTACGGCAGAAGGCATACGTCCCAGAAGGGCGGAAACCTCGGCACCGGCCTGGGTGAAGCGGAAAATATTGTCAATGAAGAGCAGAACGTCCTGGCCTTCCACATCCCGGAAATATTCCGCTTCAGCAAGGGCCGACAGGGCAACACGGGCACGAGCTCCGGGGGGTTCCGTCATCTGGCCATACACGAGAGAACACTTGTGCAGAACACCGGAATCCTTCATTTCGTGGTAAAGGTCATTACCCTCACGGGTACGCTCCCCTACGCCTGCAAACACGGAAATCCCCCCATGGTGCATGGCAATGTTGTTTACCATCTCCATCATGATAACAGTCTTGCCTACCCCGGCACCACCGAACATCCCCATTTTACCGCCGCGGGGAAAGGGAACAAGGAGGTCGATCACCTTGACGCCGGTTTCAAGAACACGGACGGAGGTGTCCTGGGAGGTGAAGGCAGGAGCCGGACGATGGATATCCGAAGTTTTTGACATGTCAATGGGGCCCTTGCCATCCACAGGACGGCCTACCACATTGAGAACCCGCCCCAGAGCCGCTTCACCCACAGGCATCTGGATGGGTTTTCCCGTATCCTTTACGGGCATGCCGCGCACCAGACCGTCGGTAACATCCATGGCAATGGTACGCACCACGTTGTCCCCCAGATGCTGGGCCACTTCCACAACCAGGTTGTCTTCCTCGGCATTGATGGCGGGGTTGGATATCAGAAGGGCCGTCAGAATGGAGGGCAGCTTTCCCGGCTCGAACTCCACGTCCACAACCGGTCCCATGACCTGCTTGATCTTGCCAATATTTTTACTCATCGTAATTGTCTCCGTAACATACAAAGGTATCAAATCCAGGATTATCCGCGAAGGGCCTCAGCACCACCCACAATGTCCATCAGGTCATTGGTGATCGCTGCCTGACGGGCCTTGTTGAATGTCCTGTTCAGATCCTTGATCATGTCATTGCAGGCGCGGGTTGCGTTGTCCATGGCCACCATGCGTGCCGCATGTTCACTGGTGGACGTTTCCAGAAGAGCTCGGTAAATCTGGATATGGACATTCCGGGGAAGCATGGCATTGAGCAATGCCTCGGGCGAAGGTTCACAGATATGCTCTGGAATATAGGTTTCTTTTTCATCTTCAGCCACTTCCGCCGTTTCAAGGGCAGGAATGGGAAGAAGCTGATGCACAGCAGGCACCTGACGGCTCATGGTCAGGAATTCCGGATAAAGGATATGCACCTCATCATAGGAGCCTTCCAGAAAGTCCGCAATCAGCTTCTGGCCTGCGGCGGAAGCCACTCCGAAGCTGAAGCTCGCTCCCACAATCCCCAGATGGGCATCCTTAAGGTCGCCACCGCTCTTCCGAACCCAGTCTCGGCCCTTTTTCCCAAAAGCCGTGAAAGAGACCTCAACACCCTCTGCAAGCCCTTTCATCCAGCGCTCCGCAGCTTCAACGATATTGTTGTTGAAACCACCGCAAAGGCCTCTATCCGACGTACACAGGACAAGATGAACCTTTCTCACCTCTTCCCTGGGAACCAGAAGAGGGCTTGCACCTTCTCCGGCCCTTCCTGCAAGACTTCCCAGCACTTCTCCGTATTTCAGCGCATAGGGGCGGAAAGCGCTCATCCGCCGCTGCGTGCTCCGGAGCCGGGAAGCCGCGACCATGTTCATGGCCTTGGTGATCTGCTTGGTCTTTTTGACCCCGGAGATCTTTGTTTTGACTTCCTTTAGCGTTGCCATGAAATCACCTTAATTAGAGTCAGTGTTTGCTGATGGGAAGGCCAGGTCTTACTTGATGGTATCCTGGAATTCGTCGCCATAGACCTTGAGGGCCTCATTCAGCTTTGCCTCTGCCTCTTCAGAAAGCTTCTTTTCTTCGGCAATACGCTTCAACACATCCGCATAACGCGCTTCCAGGAAGGCATGCAGACCGGCTTCGTACTTGGCCACCATATTGACAGGGTATTTGTCAATATAGCCCTTGGTTCCGGCATAAATGATGGCAACCTGATTCTCAAGCTTCAGGGGTTTGAACTGAGGCTGCTTCAGAACTTCCACCAGACGGGCACCACGGGTCAGCTGACGCTGGGTGGCGGCATCCAGATCCGATCCAAAGGCGGCAAAGGCCTCCAGTTCACGGTACTGGGCCAGATCCAGACGCAGGGTGCCTGCAACTTGCTTCATGGCCTTGTCCTGGGCGGATCCCCCGACCCTCGAAACGGAAATCCCCACGTTTACCGCAGGCCGCACACCGGAGAAGAAAAGTCTCGGTTCCAGATAGATCTGACCGTCAGTGATGGAGATTACGTTGGTGGGAATGAAGGCAGCAACGTCACCCTGCTGGGTTTCCACGATGGGAAGGGCCGTAAGGGAGCCAGCACCCAGTTCATCGGAAAGCTTGGCTGCACGTTCCAGAAGACGGGAGTGGTTGTAGAAAACGTCACCGGGGAAGGCTTCACGTCCTGGCGGACGGCGCAGCAGGAGGGATACCTGGCGATAGGCGGCCGCCTGCTTGGAAAGGTCATCATAAATGATGAGAGCATGCTCACCCTTATCCCGGAAATACTCGCCCATGGCGCATCCTGAATAGGGTGCAAGGTACTGAAGGGCCGCAGGATCAGAAGCGCAGGCGGAAACCACGGTGGTGTACTCCATGGCACCGTTTTCTTCCAGAACCGCAACCACCTGGGCCACTGTGGACTGTTTCTGTCCGCAGGCCACATAAATGCACTTCACGCCGCTGTTCTTCTGGTTGATGATAGCATCAATGGCTACGGCGGTCTTGCCGATCTGGCGGTCGCCAATGATCAGTTCGCGCTGGCCCCGGCCAATGGGAATCATGGCGTCAATGGCCTTGAGGCCTGTGTACATGGGCTCGTGAACACTTTTTCTGTCCACAACGCCAGGCGCCACCACTTCAAGACGCCGGGACTCCGTACTCTTGATGGGCCCCTTGCCATCCAAGGGCTGCCCCAGAGTGTCCACAACACGGCCCAGAAGCGCCTCACCCACGGGAACTTCCGCAATGCGACCCGTACGCTTGACCACATCCCCTTCTTTGATGCCCGTATCCGGACCCATGAGGGCGATCCCCACGTTGTCCTCTTCCAGGTTCAGCGCAAGGCCGAATACGTCGCCGGGGAATTCAATCAATTCGAGGGCCATCGCTTTTTCAAGGCCATACACACGTGAGATTCCGTCGCCAACAGACAGGACAACACCGGTTTCGCTGAGCTGAACGCTCTTGTCGAAATCCTTGATTTGCTCCTGGATGATCTGGCTGATTTCTTCCGCTTTGATTTCCATCAGATACCTTCACCCCTTTTAAAAGATTCTCTCAGATTCCGTAACTGGGTTCTGATACTACCGTCATAGACCAGATCCCCGACCTTGGTGACAATGCCACCGATAATCCGGGGATCCTCATCCACAGCAAGGACCACATCCCGGTTTGTCATTCGAACGAGGGCTGCGCGAATCCCTTCCACAGCCGCATCCCCCAGAGCCACAGCCGATGTGATCTGCGCCCGGGCAATGTTCTGAAACGCATCGGCCAGTTGCTGGTAGGAACGCTCCACGTCCTTCAGCCTCTCCACCCGCCCCTTATCAAAAAGCAACAGCAGAAAGGACTGCATGACCCTGGAAAGGTCCAGCTTCTGCACCACAGTTTCCAGAATCTGACGCCGTGCAGCACGGGCATAGAGGGGATTAGACAGAATTTGCCGCAGATTGTCATTTTCCTGGAAAACAGAACAGACACTTTCCAGCTCCCGCCGGTATGTATCCATCTGACCATCTTCTTTTCCAATCAGAAGCAAGGCTTTGGCGTATCGCCTTGCCAGTGCAAGATTCTTCACGATGCCACCACCTTTTTAAGATATTCTTCCGTCAGTCGCTCGTGGTCTTCAGGTCCGATTTTTTCCTGAATCAGCGCCTCGGCGCGTACCAGGGCCGTTTCCATGACCTCCGCCTGAAGACGGGCGCGGGCTCTGGCAAACTCATGCTCAATATTCCGCTGGGCCTGTTCCCGCATCTTGGCCGCAGAGGCTTCGGCTTCGGCAAGGATGCGCCCCTTGGCTGCCTCGCCCTGTTTGCGGTACTCTGCCAGAATGGTTTTGGCTTCCGCATCCATGGCTTCAAGCTGACGACGATATTCGGCCAGCTCTTTTTCAGCAGCAAGTTTCTGCTGTTCCAGATCCGCCAGTTGCTGTTCAATGCCCTCTATACGGCCATTCAGAAATCTTGCAACCGGCTTTCTTAAAGCAAAATACAAAAGAACCACAAGAACCGTAAAGTTCATCACTTTATAGGTGTCAATGCGGCTCCAGGTACTTTCTCCGTCACCCGCCGCAAGGGCCAGGCCCGTGCTCAGCAGAAAAACCAGGGACGTGAGAAAAAGCTTCTTTGCCTTCATATCAGATAGCCCTCCCGAGAATCTTTTCTGCAATGGCAGAGGCAAAGGCATCCACCTGGGCGGTCAGCACCTTCCGGGCATCCTCGGCTTCCGCAGCGATACGCACACGAAAGGCCTCAAGATCCTTCTGAATACCTTCCTGGATTTCAGCGATACGCTTCTTCTCCTCTGCGCTGACGCTTTCAATCACAGCATTTTTTTCCTTGACCCCACTGCTTCGGGCTTCCTTGATCCCGGCCTTCACGGCCTCAAGGCAGGCGTTCCCATCGGCCCGCATCTTCGAAATCGCCGTTTCAAGTCCTTCGACCGTCTCCCTGCGCTTTCCCAGAATCCGTCGTATGGGTTTGTACAGCACCGCGTTCAGCACAACGATCAGCACAACAAAGTTGAGGATCTGAATCCCTAGGGATCCGTCCACGCCGATGTCCATAAATGCCCTCCAGAGTTCGTGCGTTCCAGACCTTTTTTGCGTACCTGTGCCTTCACCGAACTGACATGCGGCTTACCGAACATCCGTCGAATACGCACAGACCTAACCTTAATCGGGGCTAACTAGCACTGAAACAGGAAAATTGTCAAAGTGTTTTTCAAAATTTCCTGATATTTTAAGCATATTCTTTCATTTATCCTCCTTATTTTAAAAAATAACCCCCTCTTTTTTCATCTGAAAAAAGCATCATGGCAACAAAAAAAACCTTTATACCCAAAGCAGAAAAGACACGGAGCACCTTCCATGAGAAAATCCGCCTCCCCCCTTTTTCTAATCCACAATAAACCTGCGCATGCTGATATTGAGCAGAATCCCCACCCCAAGGAACATGGTCACCACAGACGAGCCCCCATAACTCACCATGGGCAAGGGCACTCCCACCACGGGCAAAAGCCCCATCACCATCCCCATATTGATAAAGATATGCCAGAAATTCATGACTGTAATACCGACAGCCAGAAAAGTCCCGAACGCATCCCTGCACCGATAGGCCACATTCAGGCTCCAGGCGAGGAACAGGAGATAGAGAAACAGCAGGACCGCACACCCCACAAAACCCCATTCCTCCGCCAGAACGGATAAAATAAAATCCGTATGCTGCTCCGGAAGAAAATCCAGAGCATTCTGCGTGCCTCCGAGGAATCCCTTGCCAAAAAGCTGACCGGATCCAATGGCAATCTTGGACTGAATAATGTGGTATCCCGTACCCAGAGGATCTCTCCCGGGATCAAGGAAGGTCAGAATTCTCTGTTTCTGATATTCCTTCAGAAAAAACCAGATCATGGGAACACAGGCAAGGCCTGCCCCCATGAGCGTCAGAAAGGTATGGCGCTTTAGCCCCACAAAAAGCGTAAGACTCCCTCCAATGATAAACAGCAGAATGGCCGTTCCCAGATCCGGTTGCTGCACGATCAGGATAAAGGGAAAAAGAACCAGAAGAAAGGGCTGTACAAGATCCCGGATCCTGAGGCCTTCTCCCGTGAAGGTCTTAGCAAAATACCGGGCAAGAATGATGCACAGGGCAATCTTCATTAATTCCGAGGGCTGTATGGAAATGGGCCCCAGGACCAGCCAACGCCTCGCCCCCCCGCCATAGCGACCAAAAACCATCACCCCGACAAGAAGCAGAAGGCCTCCGGCATAGATAAAAACCCCCCACTGATCCAAGCGTTTGTAACTGAAAAGAAGGGAAAAAAGCATCACCCCGCCCCCGATGGCAAACCAGAAAAGCTGCCTTACCAGAAGCCCATCATGATTCACACTCCCCCCCGCATGCACAGCGCTATAAAGCACCACACTGCCCACGCATCCCAAAAGCAGGGTGAGAGCCAGCAGGCCCCAATCAAAATGCGTGATCAATCTCCGATCAAACATGTTCTATTCTTTCCCATGAGGAAGGCTTAGGTTCATGGTCCCGTTTCATCGGCTTTTTTCCCGGATTTCAGATAAGAACGGATCACCTCCGCTGCAATGGGGGCTGCCACAGCAGACCCGGCCTCACCATGCTCTACGATCACCGCCACCGCAATCTTCGGATCCCGATAGGGAGCAAAGGCCACAAACCAGGCATGGGGTTCAAAACCCGGTCTGGATGAAGACTCCTCATCCTCACTTTTGCGGCTGAGAACCTGGGCCGTTCCCGTTTTTCCAGCGATATCCAGTTCCGGGTCCCGGATACGTCGGGCCGTCCCTGTCGGACGATTCACCACATTCCAGAGCCCTTCCCGAATCAGCTCAAGGTTTTCCGGCGTTACGGGAAGACGCCCCGTGACCTCCGGAGCAAATCGCTTCACAAGGTTTCCGCCCGCCTCCCGGATTTCATGCACCACCTGGGGGCGGTAAAGCGTACCCCCATTCCCCACGGCCGCCATCATCACCGCGGCCTGCATGCAGGTGGCCAGATTATACCCCTGTCCGATAACCACGGAAAGGGTTTCTCCTCCCTGCCAGGGAATCCCCAGCCTTCGGCGCTTCCAGCCCGCCGTGGGCACCAGCCCGGCTTCTTCATGATCCAGATCCACACCTGTTCTCCGGCCAAAACCCGCAGCCCGAGCATACCAAGCCAGACGATCCACCCCCAGCCGCTGCCCTACCTGATAGAAATACACGTCACAGGAATGTTCCAAAGCTTCCACGAGGTTCAGGCTGCCATGCCCTGTTCTTTTCCAGCACCGGAAATTCCGATCCCCATAGGCATGGGAACCTGAGCAGAAAAAACGGGTGCCAGAATCCACCACCCCCTCCTCCAGCGCCGCCATGGCGGAAATGATCTTATACGTGGAGGCCGGCGGATAGGCTCCCTGGATTACCTTATTTTCCATGGGCCTGTGCCGATTTTCCACAAGCTTCCGCCACTCCTCGGTCCCAATCCCCTTTGCAAAAAGATTCTGATCAAAGGAGGGACTCGACACCATGGCCAGCACCTGACCGTTCTGGGGATCCATGGCCACCACAGCACCCACCCGGCCTTCCATCAGAGCCTCGGTCCGGGCCTGAAGGTCCTGATCCATGGCCAGGTACAAACTGGCACCGGGCTTTGCGGGCACGGTCTGCAGAATTCTCACCACCTGCCCCCGGGCGTTGACTTCCACCTGACGCCCCCCCCGCTCTCCCCGCAGGATGGTGTCATAAACCCTTTCCACCCCCGTCTTTCCCAGAAAATCTCCCCCGCGCAGATCAGCGTTTTCAGGTCTTTGCAATTCCTGGGCATTCACCTCCCCAAGATAGCCGATGAGATGAGCCGCAAGCCCGGGATACATGTACTGACGCCGGGGTTTGGCATCAATTCGGACACCGGGAAGGTCGTAGCGCCTGGCGCTGAGTATCCCCACCACATCCCTCTCCAGATCCTGGCGCAGCAGAACCGCGCGGTACCCAGGCCCCCGGTTCCTCTCAAGCCTCTCCTCAAAATCAGAAACCGGAATACCGGAAAGCTCAGAAAGGCGCGCCAGCACCTCAGCCATGGGACGAGCGTCACCGGGAACAATCTGGAGGTCATAGGCTGGCCGGTTATCCACAAGAAGACGCGCATTCCGGTCATAGATCAATCCACGATGGGGAGGGATACTCTGCAGGCGGATGCAGTTGTTTTCCGAAAGCCTGGCGTACTCATCGCCCTGCAGGATCTGAAGATAAAAAAGGCGAGTCAGGAGGATGAGAAAAAAAAAGGCAGCAAATCCAAACAAGAACATCAGGCGACGGCGGTAGCCATCATTTTCGGAATTTCTCAGATAATCAGACCCCGGTGCCATTTTTCTCCCTTTCTTATCTCCGCACGGACAGGGATACGGAAGGAAAATGACTGCGGTCGGATCGTCCCGGACCTTTTTTCCGCACAAAAATCAGGTGCAGCCTGCGGAAAAAAAACAACAGCAGGGGGCAGAAGAACAGGGCTGTCGCCATCTGAGACAGCAGAAAACGGATCCCCATGAACCAGGTTTCTTGTCCGTGGGACCCGAAAGCCAGCACAAGGAAGGTAAAAAAATTTTCAAGAACAAGACCCGCAAGAACGGCAAGCAGGGGAAAAAGGGGGCTTGTGGTCCGCAGAAACCCCCCCAGCCAGCGAACCATGCAGAACACCCAAAGAAAGGTGAAAAGAAACACTCCCACGGGTGTGCCCGAAAGGCCATCCAGAAGCAGCCCCGCAACCAGGGCAAGGCCGAGACCGGGCACAAGATCCGCATCCAGCCCCAGATAGACCACATACACCAGGATGGGATTGCATACGGGGTAACCCGCAAAAAAAATCGTCATCAGGAGGAGAAGGCCAGAGATCAGCAGACCATGAAAAACCACGCCCATGCCTCAGAAATCTCCTTCGGATGCATCCCTCAGATCATTGTCAAAGGATAAAAGAATCAGGACTTCTTCTATCCGCTCAAAATCCACAAAAGGCCGGACACGGACATCCTGAAAAATTCCCTCATGACCCCGCACCACGCCCTCCACTTCACCGATGCGCAAGCCCTTGGGATAGATGCGGTCCAGCCCGGAGCTGACCACCACGTCCCCTTCAGCAATGTCGTAGCGCCTCAAGGCATAGGAAAAGGAGCAGAAGGAAGCCCCCATGCCATTGACAACCCCGCGGGCCCGGGTACGCTGCACCAGGGCATCCACACCGCTCATGCGGTCTGTGATCAGAAGCACTTTGGCATAGCGCCCCGTGACCTCCACAACCTGCCCCACAATGCCTTCAGGAACCACCACAGGCAAGCCCACGCGCACTCCATCCCGTTCGCCCCGGTTCACGATAAAGGTTTTGAACCAGGGAGAAGGATCCTTCCCGACAATTTCAGCCGCCAGAACCTCACTGGCCTCCTCTTCCCGGAAATTGAGAAAGGTGCGCAGACGTTCATTGGCTATGGCGAGCTCCAGAAAATAGTTTTCCTTTTCCCGGGCAAGCCCCAAGGCCCGGCGCAGCTCCACATTCTCCCGGGCCTGACGCACACAATCAAAATACACACGCCACACAGAGCCCAGGGCCTGTACAGCCCTGGTCGCCCCTTCCTGCAGAGGACCCACAAAAAAAAGGGACAGACCTCCTGTCCCGGAAATGCCACGGGAATGCCGCCCGCTCAACCCCAGAGAAACAAAGGTGACGGCCAGAAGAATAAAAAAAACGCATACCAAAAAAAATTTACGGGAGAACATGATATCAGGTAATCATGACCTGACGGAGAATCTCAATGCTGTCCAGAGAGCGCCCCGCCCCCTGGGCCACCGTTGACAAGGGATCCTCTGTCACAGTAATGGGCAGCCCGCATTTTTCCCGAAGCAGCTTATCAAGATTTTTCAGCAAAGCTCCCCCGCCGGTCAGCACAATGCCCCGATCCACAATATCTGCGGCAAGCTCAGGCGGCGTACGTTCCAGGGCGATTTTCACGGTTTCCACAATGGCTTCGATCTGCTCAGAAATGGCCACACGGACTTCCTCGGAATCAATGGCCAGAATTTTGGGAATGCCGGAGACCAGATCCCGGCCTTTCACTTCCAGGGTTTCGAGATTATCAGGGTCCGGATAGGCATTACCAATGGTGGTCTTGATGATTTCGGAGGTTCGCTCGCCGATGAGCAGATTGTATTTCCGTTTGATGTACTGCATGATGGCTTCGTCCATCTTATCCCCAGCCACCCGCAGCGACCGGCTGTAGACAATGCCTGCAAGGGAAATCACCGCAACCTCCGTGGTACCCCCTCCGATATCCACAACCATGTTACAGGTCGGTTCTGTGATGGGAAGCCCCGCGCCGATGGCTGCGGCCATGGGTTCTTCAATGAGGAAAACTTCCCTGGCCCCTGCGGATTCCGCGGACTCCCGAACGGCTCGTTTCTCCACCGGCGTGATACCCGAAGGTACGGCAATGATGATCCTTGGCCGGACAAAGGTTCTTCGATTGTGTACCTTGTGGATGAAATGCCGCAGCATGGCTTCGGTCACTTCAAAGTCCGCAATCACCCCATCCCGCATGGGACGAATGGCGACAATATTGCCAGGGGTACGGCCCAACATGTTCTTGGCTTCCTGCCCTACGGCCAGCACCCGGTTCTTATGGCGATTATCCGTACGAACCGCCACCACGGATGGCTCGCTGAGCACAATGCCCTTGCCCTTGACATAAACCAGCGTATTGGCCGTACCCAGGTCAATGGCCAGATCACTGGAAAAAACACCCAAGATGGAATCCAGAAAAAGATTCATCACTCCTCTTTTCTACATAAGAAAATGGCTTTTGATTCCCGGCAGGCTAGAGAGTAAGGCCTGCAAAAAAAACCTCTGCTGGTCAGAGCCGGTGGGGGGCATACTGTGCGGAACAGGACGGGAGACGTATGCGGCAGTTGAACAAAAACCGTCTTTTGCCCGCGCTTTCTCATGTCTGTGCAAAAGGCCCGGAGCATACCTCCTGAACACCACGTTCCAGAAAAAGACAGCAAACTCCGTGGATGGCAGGACAATTTCCCAGGCCCAGCTCCTTGCAAGACCCTCTTTTCCCTCAGACCCCAAAGACCCTTTAAAAAAACACCATCGGGAGAGGTTCCAATCAGGCCTTACTCTAGAGAACGGACAAACACCCTGGTTTTCGGTCAGTCACACAATAAAAAAACACAAGAAAACAAGGCTGCCCACCCTCCGGAAACAAAATACCGGACAATGTGGACACTCAAGATACCCTCACCCCCGTGGATATCCACCTTGATCCGTGCTTTCGCTACCAAAAAAAACTTCTGTTTACAAGCAAAATTCTCCCTTCTCACCCCAGCCCAGGGCCTCCATCACCCCATCATGGAAGCGGGGCCTGAAGGAACGAATTTTCCAGTGTTCATCACCATAATGCACACGATTGGTCAAAAGTACCACCACAATCTTCCTTTCCATGTCCATCCACAGGGAGCTTCCCGTAAATCCCAGATGCCCTGCGGTCTTTCTGGAAAAAAATCTGCCGCAGGACGGCTGGGGCCCCGAAGGCCGATCAAAGCCCAAGGGACGTTTTCCGTCTCCCGGCCACTGGAGAAAACGCCGCAACACCCCTGGATGCCGCCAGGAGCTGTCTCCATGCCAGGCCTCCACCAGAGCCATGCCCACCTTGCCCACCGCAGCCGCCGTACCAAAAAGCCCTGCATGCCCGTCCACCCCCCCCATGGCTGCGGCATTCTCATCATGCACCTCACCCTTCAGCCTGCGGTGACGCACAGGACTCACTCCTGTGGCCGCAAAATCGCCCTCCCCTCCTGAAAGAATCCCAGCTTCCGGAAAAAAAAGATTCATCTCTGCCCCCTGAGGCAAGGCTGATCTGACCGCCTGAGCAAAGGCTCTTCCCCCTGCCCTTTCCACCACCGTTTTCAACAGCATAAACCCCAGATCGCTGTAGAGGGTCCGTTCTCCCGGTATGCTCTCCAAGGAAAGGGCCCGAAGAAGCCCAAGACGATATACCTCGCGATCCTTCTCCGCAACAGGCCCCAAATCCCGGTAAAAAGGCCTGTGCGCGGGCAAACCCGAAGTATGCTGCAGCAGGTGAAAAAGACAGATCTCCTCCCGCAACCCACCATCCCGCCACTCCGGGAGCCACAGCCAAAGCCGGTCTTCCAGAGTGAGGGCTTTTTTTTCCACAAGCGCCATGAGGGCAAGGGTGGTTCCCAGCGCTTTGGTCAGAGAAGCAAGATCAAAAAAGGTATCATGCCCCACCTTCTTTTTTGGGGAAAAACCCGCATTCCCCGAGACCCCGGACCAGACACAACGCCCTTCCACACCAAGCCAGGCGGAAGCGCCGGGAAAGACCTTTTCCCGGACACCGGCTTCCAGCAACACATCAAGGGCAGGCATGATTCCACTCCCATCTCAGAAGTCCGGCTTCCGCATCGAGAAAACCCTCCGCCCCCCAGAGAAGCGGCTGGTGGGTCTCTCCATGGCCCAGGGGCAGGCCCCAGGCCACCGGAAGTCCGGGCGGAACATGGGCAAGGATGCGGGCATAGAGAGTATCCGTATTGCCGCACCCGGTAAACGATCCGAGGATGAGGCCCGCAATTTCATCCATCACCCCGGCCATGGACAGATGACAGAGCATGCGATCAATGCGATAGCCCGCCTCGTTCACATCCTCAAGAAAAAGTAGAGAACCCGAAAAATCCGGACACCAGGGGGTTCCCAGGAGGTGGGAGAGCATGGTCAGGTTTCCGCCACAGAGCCACCCCCTGGCCTGTCCTTCCCGTAACATCCCCGCAAAAGGCATGGCAAGGGAGCCCTTACCATCCCATCCAAAGGCCCCAAAGGCCGCAGCCCTGTCCGGCTCAGGCAAGCGTCCCAGCTGGGTCAGCACAGGACCATGGAAACCCGCCATGCCACAATCTCCCCAGAGAAAGGACAAAAGGGCCGTCGCATCACTGAAACCCATGAGCCTCTTAGGAAAAGGAGCAATGCGCCGGGCCTCCAGATGGGAAAAAAGACGGGTGCAGCCATACCCTCCCCTGGCCATCCAGAGACCATCCACCGAAGGATCCTCAAAAAAATCCATCAGTGTTTCTGCCCGCAGGATATCCGGACCCGCAAAACCAAGATCATCCCGCAGATAGACCTGATCTGCCACCTTCACATCATACCCGCGCCGCCGAACCTCCTCCAGTCCCGCTTCGAGGGCGCTGATATCCGGTGCACCCGCCGGTGCCACCACGCCAATGCAGGCTCCGGGAAAAAGGGGCGGCGGAAGAGCCCGCAGGTGGGATGAAGGACGTCTTCCTCCGAGCCTCTGCATTTTTTTTTCAAGGCCTGACATTTTTTCCATCCTTTTGCTTGACACCACCAAGGCCTGGTGGTAGACAAGCTCTCGTTTTGTGTCGGGGCGTAGCGCAGCCTGGTAGCGCACTAGCATGGGGTGCTAGGGGTCGGAGGTTCAAATCCTCTCGCCCCGACCAAACAGATCCAACAAGAGAAGGCCGATCCCGCAAGGATCGGCTTTTTGCATTTCGACTTCTCAGACATCCCGGCTCACCGCAAAAGGTCCCCAGGCCTGCTGGGTAGGCATGACTTCCAGATGGTTGATGTTCACATGCTGAGGCAGCGTGGTCACCCAGCCCACAATCTCTGCAATATCCTCCGCGGAAAGCGCCTCCACTCCCTGGTAGGTCTCCGCCGCCTTATCCGCCTGCCCCTTGAAACGCACGAGGGAAAACTCCGTTTCCGCCATACCCGGCGCTATATTGGTTATCCGGATGCCCTTGCCCAGAACATCACAGCGCAGATTCCTTGAAAACTGCTCCACAAAGGCCTTGGTGGCTCCATAGGCGTTTCCTCCGGGATAGGGCCAGCTTCCGGCAACGGACCCCATGTTCACAATATGCCCCCTCCGCCTTTCCACCATTCCAGGCAAAAGCCCCCGGGTAAGATACATAAGTCCCTTGATGTTGGTATCCACCATGGTTTCCCAGTCATCCAGATCCGCCTCCGCAGCAGGCGCAAGCCCCAGGGCCAGCCCCGCGTTGTTGATGAGGATCTCAACCCCGGAAAACCCTTCGGGTATACATTCCAGTGCTTCTTTCACTGCAATCCTCTCCCGCACATCCAGGCACATGAGAAACACCGGGGTATCAAGCTTTTCCGCCAGGGCTTCCAGCCGATCCCGTCTCCGGGCGGCGAGAATCAGGGGATACCCGCGTTTTGCGTACCAGCGGGCGCAGGCTTCGCCAAAACCCGACGATGCGCCCGTAATAAGCACACTGCCCTTTTCCATAATATGCCTCCATCCTCGTTTTTCGCTGCTTAATTTTCCGGAAAATCCCGCCCCTGTTTCTGCCCCTCCCCGGAAGCTCAGGAAATTTTCCCAGAAAAAATAATACAAATCACCCATTGCCAGAATAAACATTGTTTTGTAGTGTGTTCATAAAGTTTTCCCCTCCTCCTTTCCTCCCACCCGGTATACGGGGCGATTTCTGCAGCGGATCGCCCCATTTTCTTTTCTCCCCTTCCATCAAGGATCCCGCCATGGACGACTTCCCAGAAAAACGAAAAGACGCCCGGCAAAACTACTTCAGCCCCGTGGTTTACAGCGCCCAGGATCTGGAATTCAGGGAGTATATCCTTGACATCAGCGGCGGGGGTGTTTTCATCAAAACCCGCCACCTCCTGCCGCCCGGAACGGAAATCAATCTGGTGATTCCCTTTCCCAACGCCAGCTATCTCAGCCTGCTTGGGGTCGTGGTCCGTTCCGGAGAAAAGGGGATTGCCGTACAGTTCCACAAAGACGACCTTAAACTCATTGAAGAGGTCCGCGCCCAGGTTCAGAGTCTTCGGCTTCTTGAACAATAGAAAACCATCTTTTTAGATATCAGGGCCATGCCGAAAAAAACGTCTGACCTTCGGCATGGCCCCCAAAGTCCTGCCTTCAAGCCTCAGATATCCATTCCCCAGTGCTTCAGCATGGCCACCCCGCCAAACACCGTGACATTGTCCGTATGCCCCATGGCTCTCAGGTTCAGCTGGGCCTCGTAGGAACGCACCCCGGTATTACAGATCAGCACGATGGGCTTGTCTTTGGGCAGCTCATCCATCCTGCGCAAAAGCTCATCCTGAGGAATACCTTTCCAGATGCCCGGATATTTTTCTTCATACACCTTTGCATCCGCCCGCGCCCGGCAATCAATGAGACATACCTCGCCTTTTTCGATTTTTTCCCAGGTTTCCGCAAAGACCTCACAGCCGATGGGGTGCATCCGACCATCCAGCAGATTGTCCGCCACATTCCCCAGGGCATTGACAATGTCCATGGCCGAAGAAAAGGGCGGTGAATAGGCAAGCTCAAGATTGGAAATATCCTCCACCCTGGGCTTGCGGGATAAGAGAGCAGCCACAGCGTTGATACGCCCCACGGTAGCGTCGCCCTTGCTGCCCACCCCCTGAATACCCAAGACCTGTCGGGTGCTGCGATCCACCACCAGCTCCAGATACATCAGTTCCTTGGTGGGATAAAAATGCGCCCGGTCCAGCTGGCACATGCGCACACTGATGGCGTCAAATCCTTCTTCCAGGGCTTTTTTCAGGGTGAGACCCGCGCCACAGAGGCAGACATCAAAAAGTTTGACCACAAAACTGCCCACCACTGGGGGGGAAACAGAATCCTTTCCCGCAAGGTTGTCCCCGATGACCCGGCCCTGGCGGTTGGAAAGGGAGCCCAGGGGATAATACCCCGGCTTCCCTGTGATGGCATTGGGAACCAGCACACAATCCCCACCCGCATAAATATCCGGATCTTCCGTACGCATGTGCGCATCCACCACAATGCCGCCATTGAAGCCCACCTCAAGCCCTGCGGCGGCGGCCAGCTCACCATTGGGTACAATACCCGCCGCCAGAATCACAAGGTCTGCATCAAAACTTTCCTTTTCGGTCACCACACCGGTCACCTGCCCTGCCTCTCCTTCCAGCCGGATCACGCTCTGGCGCAGACGGAAAGTCACCCCCTTGGCCTCCATGTGGGTCTGGGCCATTTTTGCCATCTCAGGCCCCACAAAGCCGGGCATGATCTGGTCTGCGATCTCAATCACCGTGGTTTCAATGCCCCACATGTCTGCCAGGGCTTCCGCCATCTCAAGGCCAATGAACCCCGCACCCACCACAACCGCAGTTCCCACCTGGCCGGAAGCGATGGCGGCCTTGATCTGGATGGCATCTCTCAAAGACCCCACAGAAAAAACGCCAGCCAGCTCCTGCCCCGGAATTTTCAGATCCCGGACCCTGGAACCTGTACCGATCACAAGCTTATCATAGGACAACCACGCAGAGGTTCCATCGCTTTTAAGAATCTCTACACGTTTTGCCTTACGGTCTATGGTCGTAACCCGTGTACGGGTCATGACATCAATATCTTTGCAATCCTTGAAAAAACGCTCGTCCCGGAGCATGTGAAAGCTTGTACTCTGTAAAGCTGAGGCATCCGCCACATCTCCGGATACATAATAGGGAATTCCGCACCCCCCGTAGGAAATGTGTTCATCCTGATCCATGAGCAGCACTTCCGCATCGGGCTCCAGGCGTTTGAGACGGCAGGCGGCCTTGGATCCCAGGGCCACAGCACCGATGACCAGTACTTTTTTTCCCATTTTCACTTCCTTTCTCCATATTTGTATATCCGTATACGGCCTCACGGACCGCATCCTGACAAAAATGCTACGCACACAATGCCCTCCAAAGAAGGCAAAGGTCACCCCAAAGGATTTCGGCGTATCGCAGGACGAAGACTACAACCCAGCCTCCGGCCTGTCAAACATCCCCCGCCAAAATATCCACCCAGCTCGGCATCTTTTTCCCCCATTCCACTGCCAGGACAAAACATGGGCCTCTTTTGAGCCCCCAGTGTCTGGCATCCCTTCTCAGAATCTTGCAGTAAACCCTCAGGATCCCTAAAAAAAAAATCATCCCGCAGGGGTCCCATCATCCCCGCATTCCAGAATTAAGAATAACGGCACCATTTTTGCTTATGGGTCCTTACAGAAACAAGCCCAAACGCCCAGAGGGCGCGTGCACGATATAAGGAGGCAAACCCATGATCACAGGAATTCAGGCCTACCAGCGAAGCGATACGGTTCTCACGGAACGCAACGATGAAAGAAAAATACAGAATACCCCCAGTGCGCTAAGCAGCAGAACCCGGGCGAACACCGACACCGCAGCCACAGGCAACCGCCAGGATCGGGTCAGTCTTTCCGAAGAGGTGCAGGGTGCCAAACTCCGGGAAAACATGGGACTCCCCATCAGCGGAAAAATCACAAAAACCATGCTGGAAGACAGCCACAAGGCCATTCTGGATACCGTTAATGAACGCATCCTCCAGGCCAGGACCGAGGCGGGCATCCCTGAAGATGCGGAAGTCACCCTCCGTCTCACGGAAAAGGGAAGTATCAAGGTCAGCAGCAAGAGTGGGGGGGCATGGGAACTTGAAAAACGTCTGCAGGAAGATACTTCCTTCAAAAATGCCTTTGCCTCTCTGGGGCTGCACAAAAGCCTCCAGCAAATCACCACGGGAAAGGGCCAAAGCAGCTTCTTCTCTGATACCGAAGACCGCCCCCTTTCCATGATTGCCCGAGAATACACCGCCCTGCGCCAGTCCCAGGATCCTCTGAGAACCCTTCTCACTCAGGTACAGGCTCAATCTTCCACCTTCAGCCTGAAACATGGGGGCGAGTCCGTGCAGTCAGGCGCCTGAAAGCAGAATCTGAAACGTACGATTGGGAAAGACGAGTCACCGAACCCAGCGGCCCAAAGGCTCTTGGTCTCCGTCAGAACCTTCATATTTCCGGGCCTGCGGATCCTCAGCATCGTCCCCGTCCATGCACCTTGAAAGCCCTTCTCCAGAAGAATTCCCAGGTCTTCACCCCATAGACGCGGCGAAGACCTGAGTCTCCTACGCATCTGCGTCACAAAACGTGACGCAGACCATACCCAGGCCTCCCCCAAAACGCCCTCCCCTTGCCCCATCGCTTTCCGCATTCCGAACACAATATCCATCCATTCCCAACAAAACCCGAACAGGGCCATGGCATGAAGGCGGAATCTTTATTTCGCAACACCAGGGGGCCATGGCATGACAGATCTTGTTCTGAAGAATGTGGAAAAGAAGCTGGGAGGCATTCCCGTGCTTTCCGGAGTGAACCTTGAAATCGCCGCAGGAGAGCTTCTCGTCTGCGTCGGGCCTTCGGGAAGCGGTAAGAGCACGCTGCTGCGCCTCATCGCAGGCCTCGACCAGCCGGACGCAGGCTCCCTCCGACTGGGGGGAGAAGACATCACCCGCAGGTCTCCGGAAAAACGCAACGTGGCCATGGTGTTCCAGAGCTATGCCCTCTATCCCCACATGAGTGTGGAGGAAAACATGGCCTTTCCCCTGCGGGCCCGGGGCATCCCCAAAGCCGAGCGCAAGCGCCTTGTGGCCACAACCGCCGCCATGCTGGGACTTTCCGATCTTCTCAGGAGAAAGCCTGCGGCCCTGTCCGGAGGCCAGCGCCAGCGGGTGGCCATGGGCCGCTGCCTTGTGCGGAACCCGAGACTTTTTCTCCTCGATGAACCCCTCTCCAACCTCGACGCCGCCCTTCGCATGCAGATGCGCATTGAGATCAGGGAACTCCAGCGCCGTCTGGGCACCACCATGGTCTATGTCACCCACGACCAGTCCGAGGCCATGACCATCGCAGACCGCATCGCCGTGATGGAGGCGGGAAAAATCGTGCAGATCGCCTGCCCGAAGGATCTGTACGCTTCCCCGGTCAATCGTTTTGTGGCGGGCTTCATCGGTACCCCTTCCATGAATTTTTTTTCCGGCCTGCGGGATGCTCACGGCGCTGTCCTTCTTGAAAACGGGGGCCGCATCCTGCTTTCAGACGCGCGTCAGCGGATTCTCAACGGTGAAAAGAAACTCACCGTGGGCGTGCGGCCGGAACATCTGCGGCCTGCAGGCCCTCAAGACAAAAGATCCGCCATGGTGGCGGATGTCCGCCTTCTCGAACCCGTAGGCGGCGATCTTCTGGTGCATGGGGAAAGTGCAGGCATTCCCGTGCGGTTCAGGGCTTCCGGCCACAGGGTGCGGGAGGGAGAGACCCTTCATCTCCATGCGCGGGAAGAGGATTTCTACTTTTTTGATGCACAAAGCGGCAGATGCTTAAGTCCGGCACAGACGGCCTCCGCCGCATGAAATAAACTTAACAATCACAGGGAGACAGACGGATGGTAAAGTGGGCTCGTGCTGCATGCAGTATTGTTCTGGGTCTGGTCATGGCGGGAAGCGCTCTCGCCGCCGCACCCAAAAAGGTGGAAGTCACCTTCTGGCACGCCATGGGAGGCGGAAACATCGCCTTTATTGAGCGTATGGTGGCGGATTTCAACTTCACCCATCCCCAGATTGAGGTGAAGGCCGAGTACAAGGGCTCCTACCGGGATACCCTCAACGCCACCATTCTGGCCCATCGCCAGAAAAAATCTCCGCACATGGTGCATATCTTTGAAGTGGGTACCCAGATGGCCCTGGATTCCGGGATCTTCACCCCCTTTGCCCAGGGACTTGAGGCCTCCGCCCTTCGGGATCTTGAAGACTATATTCCCCCTGTGGCCAACTACTACACCATCAACGGACAGTTCAACTCCATTCCCTGGAACTCCTCCAACCCTGTCCTTTATTACAACAAGGACATCTTCCGCAAGGCGGGCCTGGATCCGGAAAATCCACCAAAAACCTACGGGGAGATCATGAAGGCTGCGGAGCAGATCGTGCGCTCCAAAGCGGCGGTTAAGGGCATCACCTGGCCCCTGCACTCCTGGTTTGTGGAACAATGGATAAGCATGCAGGGAGCCCTCTTGGCCAACAATGAAAACGGCAGGGCAGGACGGGCCACCGAAACCCACCTCGACTCCCCCGCCATGATGCGTACGGCCACCTGGTGGAAGGAGCTTTACGACAAGGGACTCTACGCCTATTCCGGCAAGCCCGAGGACTGGGACGGGGCCAACAAGCTCTTTGTTTCCGGCCAGACCGGCATGCTCATCACTTCCACCTCGGATGTGACCTTCCATCAGGCTGCGGCCTTTGAAAACGGTTATGCCCTGGGAACCGGGCCCCTTCCTGCGCCTGACGGCATGGAACGCAACGGTGTTGTGGTGGGCGGCGCTTCCATCTGGATGACGCGGGATAAAAGCCCCGAAGAAATGGAGGCCGCAAGAACCTTCCTTCTCTGGCTCACCAACACGGAAAACGGGGTACGCTGGCACAAGGGAACGGGGTATTTCCCCGTGCGCACCAGCTCCTGTGATGTGGTGAAAAATCAGGGCTGGTTTGAGAAGAACCCCGCCTACACCGCAGCCTTTGAGCAGCTCCTTTCCACACGGGTGAACCGCGCCTCCCAGGGCGCCCTGCTGGGACCCTTCCCCGAGATCCGCACCATCATCACCGACGCCATGCAGCAGATTCTGAGCGGCACTCCCGTGGAAAAGGCCCTGAAGGAAGCGGACACGCGGGCGGATAAGGCCCTTCAGGATTACAACCGGTCCGTGAAATAGGAAGCCCGTCCGGATCGGGTTTCCTGCACGAAAACGATGCTGCGGGGCGGCTGGATTCAGTCGCCCCTTTGCATGGAGCGTTGCATGAACATTTCCACACCCTTTTCCTCAAACCGATGGCTGGGGCTTTTGTTTCTGCTGCCCACCCTGCTCATCCTCGTGATGTTTTTATATGGCCCCATTCTGGAGACCCTGCGCCTTTCCTTTCATCAGGTGGCCTTTCTGGGGCTTCGGGAGGAATTCTGCGGCCTTGGCAATTACCGGGATCTTTTTTTTGAGCCGGGATACCGGAGAATGTTCCAGGCCACCCTGATCTTCACCTTTTTCACCGTCACAGGGGGCATGGGACTGGGGCTTCTCCTTGCCCTTCTTGTGCATGGGGTGAAAGGGGGCAGGGGTTTTTACCGTCTTTTTCTCATCTGGCCCTATGCCCTGTCTCCCGCTGTGGCGGGGGTGATTTTTCTTTTTCTTTTCAGCAATCAGGTGGGGCTTGTGAACGCAGGCCTTGACGCCCTTTTCGGCCGTCATCCGGACTGGCTGGCCAGCCCGGCCCTGGCCATGACCGTGGTGGTGGGAGCCGCCATCTGGAAAAACATCGGCTACAACCTCATCTTTTACCTCGCAGCCCTTTCCAGCCTGCCCAGAGACGTGCTGGAAGCCGCACGCATGGACGGTGCTGGCCATGTGATGCGGCTTCTGCGGGTTTTTCTGCCCCTCCTTGCGCCCATGACCCTTTTTCTTCTGGTGGTGAACCTCATGTATGCGGTCTTTGATGTCTTTCCCGTGGTGGACCTCATCACAAAGGGCGGACCTTCCGATGCTACCCTCCTCATGATCTACAGCCTGTACCGGGATGGTTTCGAATTTCTGAAAACGGGAAGTGCCGCCGCCCAATCCGTGCTTCTCCTCGGGGCCGTGGCCTTTCTCACTCTGGTGAAGTTCAGAACCTATGGAAGGGGCATTCATTACGGAGGAAGGCAATGAGGAAAGTTTTTTCGCTTTTCAGACAGAAGGAGGGCTGGGGGAAAGGCATGTTCTCCCATCTCACGCTTCTTTTTGCGGTGGCGGTGGTGGGGGCTCCGGTTCTGCTGGCCCTTGTTTTTTCCACCCAGACTCCGGCCCAGATCTTCTCCTTTCCCCCAAAGCTTGCCTTTGGTACAGCCACCTCTGAAAACTACAGCCTGGCCTGGGAAACCTACAGGCTGGGGCTTTACATGAAAAACTCCCTTTTCATCGCCATTACGGTGACCCTCGGAAAAACCCTGACCGCCTTTCTTGCGGCAACGGCCTTTGTCTATTTCCGCCTGCCCTTCCGGGGATTTTTTTTCGCATTCGTGCTCATGACCCTCATGATGCCCACGGAAATCATGATCGTGGCCCTCTTTGACCGGGTGACGGCTCTGGGATGGGCGGACAGTGCCTTTGCCCTCACCGTGCCCTTCATGGCTTCCGCCACCAGCGTCTTTCTGTTCCGCCAGCACTTTCTCCAGATTCCCCTGGAGCTGGTGGACGCGGCCCGGGTGGACGGGGTGGGGCTTTCAGCCTTCATGCTGCGGATTTTGCTGCCCATGAGCCGCAACGTCATCGCCGCCATGGCTCTCATCGATTTCGTTTATGTCTGGAACCAGTACCTCTGGCCCCTTGTGATCATCCGGGACGGCTCCAGGCAGATGGTGCAGGTGGGCCTCCGCATGATGACCTCAGGTCAGGATGCCACCCACTGGGGCGTGGTCATGGCGGGAGCGGTTCTGACCCTGCTGCCGCCCCTCTGCGTCTTTCTGCTCCTTCAGCGATCTCTGGCCTTAAGTGTTTCTCTGGGCCGGGAAAAATAAGGGCGTACCCTGCTTTCTGGCATGGAAAAGAATTTTTTCATGCCCGGAGCTTTTTATTTTTATATCCAATTTATCTTAAAGGAGAAAAACGTGAAGCGTCAGATCAGAGCTTTCTGCGCAGGTCTCAGCACCCTGGCCCTTATGGGGATGGGGAATGCCAGCGCAGCTGTACTGCTCAACGAAATCGGCATCAATCCACCGGGCAATGATGACCACATGGAATTCATAGAGCTTCTGACAACACCGGGGATTCCCCTTGACGGCTACACCTTTCTTGCCCTGGATGGCAGCAAGAATCCCGGCAAGGTGATCTATGCCAGGAATCTTGACGGGTTTCAGGCGGGAGCCAATGGTCTTGTGCTGCTCCACCACCCGGATGCCTACACCGACCGTCATCCGGACACCACTTCCATCCCTGCTCCGGAGTTCCGGGTGATGAAAGACGGCAAAGCAGAAAAAAATGGCCTCTTTCCCCACGATGCCATCACATTCATGGTGCTGCATCAGGCCGAAGGCATTAGCACAGGCATGGATCTGGATCCGGACGACCAGGGCGTGCTCAGCCTCGGCAACGCCCGCATCACCGATAGCGTCGGCTGGCAGGACAAGGGTGGCGGGAAGGTCTATTCTCCCGCCATTCTGACCCAGAGTTCCTCCAACCCGGATTTCGCCACCCGCTTTCTGGGAAAAAACGGGGTCAGTGAAGCTAACGCCTGGTGCAACGGGGATCTCATCGACATGGGTGATAACACGGAGCGCCGCTATGATCCGGCCAAGGCTTCGGCAAACCTTCCGCCCAACGCCCGCATTACTCCGGGCAGGGAAAATTTTGTGGAAGCGCCCTTTGTCCTCTTAAACGAGATGCTTGTCACCCCCCCTTCAGGAAGCGGTCTTCAGCCCTGGGTGGAGCTGACGGGCAATCCCATGACCGCCGTTTCCGATCTCCACCTGCTTGCCGTGTCCGGCAAGGCGGCGAATGCAGGAGAAATTCTCCAGGTACTTTCCCTCGGTTCCTTTACCCTGGGCGGCAACGGACTGGCGCTTATCCAAGCTCAAGGGGCGGAAATGCCGGAGGTGCCGCCTGCCACCACGGTGCTCTCCCGTATGCCGGAAAGCGGTTTTTTCTCCCCGGAAAGTCTTTCCGTACTCCTTGTGTACAGTCAGACCCCGCCCACCATCGGCACGAAACTTGACATGGATGCCACAGGGTCCATCTCCGGCCTGCCTCATGGAGCCAGCGTGCTGGATGCCGCAGGCTGGGCGGACAGCACAGGCGACCGGTTTTTCGGAGGTGCGGACATGGGTATCCAGGGCCGGGCTCCGGATGGAGCTTCCCGCTTCAGAAGCGCCCGTCAGTCCATGGACGGCAGTGTCTGGGCCTGGGGCTTTCTTACGGGAGAGGGAGCCTATGACGCGAATCAGGCTTCGGCCAGCATGGTGGCCCGTGCACGGATGACGGCGGGTGACATCAATTTTGCGCCCAACACCGCTGTCCTTGTACGGCCCGTTCTGGAAACCGCGGTTCCGGAGTCCGGCGGCAGCGATGCCGATGACCCCGCTTTCTGGGTGCATCCCGAAGATCCGGAAAAAAGCCTTGTGATCTGCACCCAGAAAAAGGCGGGATACTCCATCTATACGGTGAAGGGTGAAACCCTTGTGGATGTGAACCCCGGAAATGTGCGTTACAACAATGTGGATGTGGCCTATGCCATGGGGGTAGGGCAGGAGATCCTCGATATTGCCGTTTTCTCGGACAGGGCTGGCGACAAACTGGCCATCTACGCCATCTCGGAATCCGCGCCCTATCTGAGAAACATCACGGATCCGGGAGCAGAGGTTATTTTTGGTGGAGAGCCCTCCGAGGACACGCCCTACGGTCTGGCCCTGTACAAGAGTCCTGCAAGTGGAAAATTTTATGCCTTTGTCACCCAGGCAGCCACCTGGAAAATCCGCCAGCTGGAGCTGATCCCCACGACATCGGGCACTGTCACCTGGAAGGCCGTACGGGATATTGACCTCACCGGCGGCAAGAATGACGAGCAGGCCGAAGGCCTGACCGTGGATCAGGAGGCGGGTATTCTCTACATCTGCCAGGAAGAGGTGGGCGTATTCAAAATCGGAGCAGAACCCGATGATGCCACACTTCCCCTGACACCCGTAGCCCTTGGGGGAAAAAACGGACACCTCGTTCCGGACATCGAAGGGATCGCCCTTTACTACGGTGCCAGCGGGGAAGGCTATCTGCTGGTTTCCAGCCAGGGTTCCAATTCCTTTGCCGTGTATGAGCGCAAGGGAGACAATGCCTTCATCGGCAGCTTTGTGGTGGTGGACAACGGGAGAGGGATTGACGGCAGCGAGGAGTGTGACGGCATGGAGGTGGTGAATGTCCCCATGGGCGAACGCTTTCCCAAGGGCCTTCTTGTGATTCAGGACGGCAGGAACACAAATCCGGACGGCACTTTCTCCAACCCCAACTTCAAGTTCATCCCCTGGGAATCCATCGCTGAAGGCATGGGGCTTGGGGTGGATACAAAAAGCTACCATCCCAATCCAAGGGCTGTGAAAGACAGCAGTGAAAGCAGTCCTCAGGAGAAAAGCAGCAGCAACTGTTTTATCCGGAGTCTTTTTTGATTCCGTTTGATTCGGAAGAGTCCCGCCTGATCGTTCTCCGGGAAATCAGGCGGTTAATCCCATTTTTCCAAGGCTTTTTATTTTTTCTGATTACTATCCTGACTCAGCCACAGTTTGTTGGTGCGTTTGTTCAGGCCATGCCATGGTGCGAGCGGATATTTTAATGCGGGCAGATGTAAAATCTGGCCTTCAGTTTCCCTGATTGAAGGTTCGCATGGCTGAAGGTTCGTGGTAAATGGCTGAAGGTTCGTGGTAAATGGGTGAAGGTTCGTGATAATCAGATTCTTTTTTGCCCCTGTTTTCCCATGGACTTCCGGTATCAGAGGCGAAATTTGCTAAAACCATGAGCCCAAACACAAAAAACACCTTCTTTAAATATTGCTGCAACATGCCTGATGTCTGATGCAACAGTTTTTTTGATTGCAACCATTCAAACAGGGAGAAGCC